>Ga0164293_10001485_pt1 | contig 19566 bp, 16 predicted proteins | sample GEODES118metaG_FD_111487 | JGI IMG/M metagenome (GOLD analysis project Ga0164293, IMG submission 111487) | Eutrophic lake water microbial communities from Lake Mendota, Wisconsin, USA - GEODES118 metaG | ecosystem: Environmental > Aquatic > Freshwater > Lake | place: USA: Lake Mendota...
GGCCTTGCTGCCACACGCATAACACCCGAAAAGTTGACTGAATTGCAATCGATCCTCGATCTGCAGAAGCAACTCATTGCTACTCATCCCGAGGATGATCAAAGGTTTCTTGAGCTCAACATCCAATTTCATCGGCTGATCCATCAGGCCGGGGGCAGCCCGATTTTGCTCGAAATTGCTGCTCGCGTAGAAAACTTTACGCAGAGCCTCTACCTTAAACATGGCCGCGCGACCGAGAATGCCGGATCGGTCGATCAGCATGAGCAACTGTTCAATGCATTGGCGAGCGGAGACAAGACACGAAGCGAACTACTCATGCGACTACACGTCGAATCCGTCCGTAAGGAATGTCGAGAAATCTGGCTCGATCTGAATGACCGCAGAGATTAAGTTGTACAACAAAAATTGAGATTACATAAGAAAAATCTCTGATAAATAGGAATTTATCAAAAGATATTTTGATTCCGAATGAATAATTGTTGCACAAATTTGGTTTCCCTGCCACTGCAGCGACAACAGTTGCAGCGCCTCGGGAACACAAATGAGCCATCCGGATACCCGTCATAACTCCACGCCAGGATCAGAACGCCTCAGAGCCATGCTCGAACGCATGCTGCTTATCCGCCGAACAGAAGAACAATTAGGAGCTGACTCCCGCGCTGGCGAGTTACCAGGAAATGTTCATCTATGCGCCGGTCAAGAGGCTATTGCAGTAGGAATCTGCAACCATCTTTCCGATAGTGATTATGTTGGTAGTACCCATCGTGGCCATGGTCACTTCCTTGCAAAAGGTGGCTCAGCTCGCTCTTTAATTGCCGAGGTCCATGCTAAATCTACCGGGGCTTGCGGCGGACTGGGCGGTTCGATGCACGTCACCGATTTGTCCAAAGGCATGATCGGCGCCAATGGTATTGTTGGCGGCGGTATAGGCCTAGCAGCGGGAGCAGCGCTTTCGGCTCAGGTCGCGGGTAAAGGGCATGTCGCTGTCGCTTTCTTCGGAGACGGTGCCTCCAGCCAGGGCATTTTGCCTGAAGTCTTCAATATCGCTGTTTTGTGGAAGCTGCCGCTGATCCTGGTGTGTGAGTACAACGGCTATTCCGAATTTTCAGCGTCCGGCACAGTAAATGCAGGAGAGATCGCCGACCGCGCACGGGCCTTTGGTATTCCGACCGAAGTGATCGATGGCAATGACGTAGAAGCCGTCTGGACTAGCGCTGGCATCGCAATTGAGCGCGCGCGAAAAGGTGAAGGGCCTAGTTTCATCGAAGCCAAAACCTATCGCTTGCGCGGGCATCTCGAGGCTGAGGACGGGTTCCTTCAGGCACCCTATCGCAGCGAAGAAGAAATTGACCAGTGGCGGACCCGCGACCCGATCCCGCGGCTCGTAAAACGCCTTACCGAGATGTCGGCAATGTCAGATGCCGATTTCGAAATTCTGGAGGCTAAAGTTGCTGCTGAGGTCGGCGATGCACTCCAGTTCGCCAATGAAAGTGAGCTGCCAGAAATGGAACGCGTGCTTTCATCCGTATTTGTTGACCAGCGTCCGTGAGGCACACATGGCTAAAATGAGACTGACCCAGGCCATCAATGCGGCCTATTTTGAAGAAATGGAACGGAACGAACGGATCGTTCTGTTCGGTGAAGACGTTGAAGTCAGCATGTTTGGGGACACACGCGGATTACACGCCAGATTTGGAAGCAACCGCATCCGCAACACGCCGATCTCTGAATCGGCCATGACCGGTATGGCTGTCGGGGCCGCAATGGCGGGTACGCCCGCCATCTGTCACCTCATGTTCTCCAATTTCGCGCTGACCGGGTTCGATGGCATTGCCAACCAGGCAGCAAAGTTGCGCCTGATGACCGGTGGGCAAGCACAGTTGCCGGTAACCTTCGTTGCAGCAATCGGCGCCGGGACGTCCACCGGAGCGCAGCACTCCGACACCCCCTATCCGATGTTCATGAACCTCGGGGGAATCAATATTGCCGTGCCAGCAACACCTGCCGATGCCAAGGGGCTGATGAAATCGGCCCTGCGCGGTTTCAATCCGACGATTTTCCTGCTTCCACGCGTACGTGGAGCGACGTCAGGCGAGGTTTCCGAAGATCCTGATTTTCTAGTTCCTTATGGCAAGGCCTCGGTCATGCAGGACGGTTCCGACATAACGATCGTTGCAATCGGCACTTGCGTCCATCATGCCATTAGAGCTGCGAAGGCGCTTGCCGAAGACGGCATTTCGGTCGAGCTTATCGATCCGCGCACCTTGGTGCCGCTCGATACCGACACGATCGTCGCTTCGGTACGGAAGACCGGACGTCTGGTGGTTGTCGACGAAGCACGCGACCGTTGCAGCGCTGCCAGCCACATCGCTGCGGTTGTGGGGGATGAGGCGTTTTCGTCGCTAAAAGCCCCGATCAAACGGGTGACTTCTCCCAACATCCCAATGCCCTATGCACCTGCTCTGGAACGCGCGCTATTGCCGGACCCGGACAAGATTGTCGCAGCAGCTCGGCTGACCTTGGCTAGCTGAAACAAATGGTTATTGAACCCCTGCATATAGGTTTCACCGTTGCTGATGTGCGAGCGATGGCCGTGTTCATGCATGATTGCCTTGGTTTTGAAGTCACTGACCCCCGGCGCCCGCCTGCAGCCTCGATCGAAGAGGTGACTGGCGTGATCAGTGCGGATGTAGAACTAGTCTATGTATCCGCGCCTGGGCTAACGATGGAGCTCCTCCAATATTCGTCCCCGCCGTCCGCGACCCTAGCGGGTGGGAGACCGTGCGATGTCGGCGCGGCACACCTCGCGCTCAAGGTCTCCGATGTCGCTGACCTTGTACGACGTGCGTCGGTTTATGGCTTCGAACCGGCGGCACCAAACCTACCTGTAATCGCAGCAGGCCCAAACCAGGGCATGCGCGCAACCTATATCAGCGACAGGTACGGCTTCACGATCGAACTGATGGGAGGCTGAAGTGCCCCCCCTCGAAGGCCAGTCAGCGATTGTTACAGGCGGATCGCGCGGGATCGGCGCCGCCATTGCCTTGCGGCTGGCAAGAGATGGCGCTCGCATCGCTGTTTGCTACCATTCAAACGAGGCCGCTGCGACATCGGTGGTAGATCGCATCCTGGTGAACGGAGGAGATGCGCTTCCCATCAGGCTCAACATGGCCGACAGGCAGAGCATCGAACTGGCGATAGGACAATGCGTCGATCTCTTCGGTAGCTGCGACATACTCGTCAACAATGCCGGCATGGCAGCGCTCGGCTCAGCCTTGACAACCAGCGACGAACAGCTCGACGCATTGATGAAGGTCAATCTCCATGGCCCGCTGGCGGCAGCACAGCTTGTCGCACCGCACATGATCGCCCAGCGACGCGGCCGCATCATCAACATCAGCTCGATAGGCTCGCTAGGCACCGCGATTAACGGTGTTGCCGGATATGCTATGACCAAAGCAGCGCTCAACATGCTCACCAAGCGACTGGCGGCCGAGCTCGGCGAGTTCGGGGTCACAGTCAATGCCGTCAGTCCCGGAATGATTACAACTGACCTCAACGACGCAACGCATGCCGACCCGCAATTCCGCGCTACGGTCGACAATCCCGCTGCCACCACCTTGCTGCGGCGCAATGGCCAACCCGAGGACATTGCCGGAGTGGTAAGCTTTCTTGCAGGGCCAGACGCCTCTTTCATTACAGCCCAGGTGCTGACCGTCGATGGCGGCCGCAAGGATTTTCTGAGCCGGTCAGGATAGAGAGGCGGATACGACAACCATGACTGATATAGCCAACCGTGTAGCGTTCATCACCGGAGCGGGCGGCGGCCTGGGTGCCGGGATTGCAAGAGCGTTAGCCGCGGAAGGAGCCTCGCTAGCCCTGGTGGATATCAATTCTTCGTTGCTTGCAGAACGCAAAGCCGAATTTGACGAACTGGGTGTGCCGTGTGAAACCCGCACGATCGACATTTCCGATGCCGAGGCAGTGAACGCCGCCACGATCGATTTAACGGCACGCCTCGGTCCGATCACCTTGTGTATCAACAACGCAGGTGTGGGCTACGTCGGAGCGCCGCTGGACGAGGTTCCACTACGCGATCTCGAGTGGGTCTTTGCAGTCAATGTAATGGGAGTGTTCAACTGCCTCAGGGCACTGGTGCCTGCAATGCGACACGCGCCACGCGGCGGCCATATCGTCAATATCGCGTCGATTGATGCCTTCGCGGCTGAAGAGGACCTGCATCACGCGCCTTACTGCGCCAGCAAGGCAGCCGTCGTAATGCTATCGGAAGGCTTGCGCAATGACTTGCGCGGGACAGGGATAGGTACAACTGTGGTTTGTCCAGGACTGGTGAGGTCTGCCTTGCCCTTTTCCGCGCGCAACCGGCCCGAACGGTTCGGTGGGACTTATGCCCGTGCAGGTGCCGATGCATTCGCGACCGAGATGGCGCAATCAGGCATGGATCCAGACATGGCGGGCCGGATCGTCACAGAGGCAATCAAGCAGAGTCGGGAACTCGTCTTTACCCACCCCGAATTGGGCGAACGTCTTGCCCTCCGCCAGGCCTCTATAAATGAAGCTTTAGAATGGTCCGCGGGGATCAGGGTCGCCATCGGCAAACCCTGATCGCCTGTTTCATCCCTCTTAGAATGAAACCCCCAGAGTGACACCATAGGTTCGCGGGTCGCCTACGAAGCCGATACTAGTTCCGATCGCAAACTCCTGAAGGTTCTGGAAATAGAGATCGTTGGTTAGATTCTTACCCCACACTGAGAAGCGATAGCGCTGGCTTTCACCAAATTCAAATGAGGCTGTGGCATTTAGCAGAAAGTAGCTTGGATCGGTTACATAGACTGGGTCAACCGCTCTTTCGAGCAGGTCGAAATTGCGGCTACTGGTGTAATGGCCATCAATCCCGGCCGACAAATTGCTACCGTTGGCAAATTCCCATTCCTTACGAATGCCCCCGCCTAGTGTCCATTCAGGGGCGTTAGTCAGTGGACGCCCGATCGGGACAGCCAATGAGCCGCCAGTCAAGGCTGCCAGACTGTCGGCTTTAGTTTTGCTGTTGAGCCAAGCGACGGAAGCATCCATTTGCCAGCCGCCTCCGGGAGACAACTGCATGTCTAGTTCTGCGCCGAAGGTTTCGGAACTTGCAACGTTGACCACCGTTGATACGACATTGCCAGATCCATCAGTGTAGCTGATCTGTTGCTGCTGATCCTTGTAATCGTTGTAGAAGAACGCGAGGTTCGTAATCAGCATACGGTCCATCAACTCGGATTTAAACCCAAGCTCATAGGAAATCACTGTTTCGGGTTCGGCTGGCGTGAAGAATCCACCATTGCCGATCGCGTCGGGTGAGTCAGTGAATTGGCCGGCCTTGGCCCCCCGTGCAATATGGGTGTATACGAGCAGATCGGAATTGGGCTTGTATTGCAAACCAACCTTCCCACCCCACATGCTCCAGCTTTTCCCGAAAGGTTTGGGATAATTTTGGGTCTGCGGCAGCCGGTAAGCGCGCAACGCGTCAAACCGAAATGCGTCGGCATTGTTGATGTCCAATGCGTCGAGCCCGACAGCGAACTGGTAATTGGCCAGTCCGCTCTTCTTTTCATGCACATAGCGCAGACCACCAGAGAAGGTCAGCTTATCGCTGATCTCATAGTCCGTCTGAACAAAGGCAGAATAGGCCTCAGTATCGTGGTCGACTTTATTGTTATCAGAAAATGCGACGGTAGGATCGAAAAGGGCAATCGGGACTGCTGTCTCGAATTTCACGTTCTCCCAAAAGCCGAAGCCACCGATCATCCATTTAAAACGACCTTCATCGGGCGAGGCCAGACGCAATTCCTGCGACCATTGCCGGGTCTTGGCGAACTGTCGGAAATTTACGAAAGCGATTGGAATCGAGTCTGAATCCTCCCAGTGATCATAGGTATTCGATTCATATGCGGTGATTGATGTCAAATTTGCGCCGCCGAAGTCTTTGCGCACAGTAATCGAACTGCCAAGCGCTTTGATGTTGTCGCGATCGTTTCGGACATCGGATTGTACGACCGCAGGGTTCGAAATGGTAGGATTGTCGAAGAAGTCGACGCAGCCTGATGAAAAATTGTTAGTATCGATGTCAGTGCACGGATTTAGGCTGACGGAATCGGCCAAGAGCCCATGGCCCTTGAAGCCCCTCTGACCACCGTTGCTTTGACCGCCATGGATATCCAGACGGATATCGAGGTCGTCGGCTGGCTCCAGGACGATCTGTCCGCGCAGCAAGGTTTGGTCTCGATCACCTTGCCGATCGCCAGTCGTGATGTTATTCCAAGGCCCCTTAGTGTGCAGCGATTGCAAGGCCAGTCTGAACGCGACCTTCTCACCAAGCGGAGCACCAACCGCTGCATTGACGTTGATGCTGTCAAAACGGCCATAGCTTACATCGACATAGCCATTTGCCTCTTCGTCAATCCGGGGTTTACGAGTTACAAAATTAACCGCGCCGCCAGTCGTATTGCGCCCATATAGGGTGTTTTGCGGGCCTCTAAGAACCTCGACGCGGTCAAGATCGAAGGCATAGAGCCCGCTTGATTGGGGTGAATTGATTACAACATCGTCGACGAAGGTAAGAACCGGTTGCACGCTGATCGGTGAAAATGACAGAAAGTTTATCCCCCGTATCGACAGTTGCAACTGCCCCGCAGATGCATTCGAGGCGACCGAGATATTGGGTATGCGCTGGAACAGATCCCGCGCCTCAACAATATTTTTTTCGCGAAGAGTGTCACCCGTTAGCGCTGTGATAGCCAGCGGCACATCCTGAATATTTTGAGCGCGCTTGTTTGCCGTAACGATGATCTCCGACCCGGAATCATCCGCCTCTTCTAGGGAAGCATCGGCCGCGCCGGACTGCGTTTGTGCAAACACTGCCGTCGGCATCGCAAACAGCGACACCGATGCAAGCAGACGGAAAGCGATTGACCGAGACATGTAGAACTCCTCATTTTTCTAAGCCTCGCGAGTCTATCGCCAATCAATTGTTGTGCAACAATAAAATACATAATGAACGAAATCGATAAGCTTTTTTGCACACGTTAGCCAACATATCATGCTGCATACTACCTTAATAATGTATATTTTTTATGATGTTATTTTAAAATCTCGAAATGAGAGCCGCGCCTTGCCAATGAATTCATATTGTTCTACAGTTTGGGCAATAAAGGAAAATTACTGGGAATTGACGATGCAGGAAAAATCGAATTCGGATGGTCAGGGCGCGTCAGCATCAGAGACGATGCGGCTTATCGAGCGCGCATCACACGTGATGTCGAGCCGACAAAGCAACGTACGTGCACTCGCCGAGCCTTCGATTTTCGTTGAATCAGGACAAGGCCAGCGCGTCTGGGACGTGGATGGCAAGGAATGGCTCGATTTCGCCATTGCAATGGGGCCAGGGATATGGGGCCATGGTTGTCGCGAGTACCTTGATGCCATCCATAACCAGCTCGACAAACTGCTCTACGTCCAGTCTGGCGCCTGTCAAAGCCGCCTCGAAGTCGAACTGGCGGAAAAAATTGTCGAGCACGTGCCGAGCGCCGAACATGTCCGTTTCCATTTGTCAGGATCCGAGGCCGTCCAGATGACATTACGCCTAGCAAGGGCCTATACGGGAAAGTCAAAATTCATCCGCTTCGGTGGTCATTACCACGGCTGGCTGGACAATGTCATTGGTGGCGTGGTGGATCCCGCGGCAAATGATCTGCCTTACGCAGCGATCAGCGATAGCGACCCGTTCTACACCGAGGGGCGTGCCGAGCACGCGCTTGAGGAATCGTTTCTGATCCCCTGGAATGACATCGGTGCGCTAAAAACGCTTCTGGAAAATCACGCTGACAAGATCGCATTACTGATCATGGAGGTTTTTAACAGCAACGGTGGTGGTGCATCACCAAAGCCAGGCTACCTCGAAGAGGTCCAGCAGCTCTGTCAGCAATATGGCGTATTGCTATGCTTCGACGAAATAATAACCGGCTTCCGAACAGCGATTGGTGGCGCTCAGTCGATAGTGGGCGTGACACCAGACCTGACGATTTTCGGCAAGGCAATCGCAGGCGGCATGCCGTTAGCAGCTATTGCGGGACGAAAGGACATCTTTGACCTGTTCAGGCAGAACAAGGTCATCGGCGCGGGCACGTTCAATGCATTCCCGGTTTCGATGGCGGCCGGCCTCGCGACTATCCGGATGCTAGAGGACGGTGGCGATGAACTATATGCGCGCCGCAACAGCCTGCAAGCCAAATTGGAAGCTGGGCTGCGGGAGGCTGCGCAAGCCAATGGGCATGATCTTGTGACCTTGGGACTACCAGGCAATTTCTGCACGCATTTCACCACAAAGGAACCAATGTGGACCAGCGCGGAAATCGGTGCAAACGCCGATGCTGGGAAGGCCATGCGTTTCCGCCAAGGATTACGCGAGCAAGGCGTCATTCAAGGGCTGGGTAGCCGCTGGTTCGTGTCATTCGCCTTGACGGACGAAGATGTTGAAGCAACTATCGAATATGCAGCGCGCGCCATGGAAAGGATCTGACACTGCTTGAACGTCGTGATCTCAAGATACTCGTTGCCGCACTTTGGGCGGACATGGCGGCTGCGCAAACCGTTTTCATTCAGCCTGCGTATGTCGACACTCTGGCACGATATGGCCGGTTAGGCGCGGAGCGCGCTGGCTATATACTCTCATGGGAAATGACGGCCTTTGCCGTCACCACGATTGCAATGGCCTTCTTTGCACAGAGGTTGCCGTGGAAGCGTACCATTTGGGCCGCTTTGATAGTCATTGCGTCAGGCAATATCCTGAGCATGTTTCTCACCGATTTCCAACAACTCCTCGTCGTACGCACCCTTGTCGGCGGCGCATCGGGCTTTATTGTACCTCTTGCATTTGCCACCGTAGGACGGCTGGCCAATCCTGAACGGGCATTCGGACTGATGATCGGCATTTTGCTTGTCTACGCTGCGCTTTTCCTCGGAATAATGCCTTGGCTGACATCGTTCGCAGGCGTTACCGGATTGTTCGGCGGTATGTTGTTTACCTGCATCCTTGCCGCACTGGGGATGCGTTGGTTTCCTGACCACTTCAGCCCAGAAGACAGGGACGCCCGGAGCAAATTCAGCTGGCCCTCCAAGGAGCACAGACTGGCATTATTAGGGATGCTACTTTACTTTGCCCATCTAACATCCTTCTGGTCGTTCGCTTCGGTTATAGCCGAGAACAACAGGATCAGTGAAGGCTCCGTTGCGGTGGCTTTAGCAACATCACAGATCGCTGGGATCTTTGGCACTATGTTACCCGCCGTTTGGGGGGATCGCATTCCACTCATTCGAGCACTTGCGATTGCGGTGCTTGGGTGCGTGGCCAGCGTCGCCATCCTGTTGGTTCTAACCGATGCCACAACCTTCCTGTTGGCCGTCCTGCTGTTTCATTTCGGCTGGAATTTGGGTCACTCTTATCTGCTTGCCCTGTTTGCAAGGCTCGATCCCACGTCGAATCTGATTGTCATGGCTACCGCAATGCAGAAAGTCGGCATCGCCGTCGGTCCAGCTATTGCTGCGGCTGTATATGGCGTCAAGGGCAGCGACTGGGTAATGATTGCTTCGCTTGTCCTTGGCCTTACTGCAATGGCTGCACTGACACCTGCCGCCAGAACTCGAACAGGCAATTAGGGACCTACTCGACACTTTTTCTGTTGTTTCATTGATGGAAGGAGGTGTTTTCGATGACATTTCGGACATCGGAAATGACACAGGTGTTCCTAATAGCTGTCGCCTGTTCGGGAGCCGAAAGCGGAACGGCTGCAATTGGGCCGGGAACGGACAGTCTGCTTTTGCTGCTTTTGGCGAAAATTTTTATAAGCTGCCGTTCCGCTCACGACCCCATTTCTGCCATCACCCCAAAACGAATACTGGGATCACCGCTGCGGCAGCTTTCGTGGGACCGTAACCACCCTCGGAATGATGGAAATCAGGTGGGAAGCTATCCCGTATTGCGTGTCGGATGTGCTTGGACGCCTAGCTCGACTAGACAAGATGACTGCGCCAGCGGCAGCGGCATCTGCCAAGCTCGGGCATCATCCTCTACGTTCCGCAGGCTGAGTGGGAACCGGGATTACAGCATCGCGACCAGGCGAGTGATCTCAGGCGAGGAGTTGAACTAGATGAACGGGCTGGTTGGTTTTCTGGGACGGGGCATGATTCAGACTTAGCTCGTTGCGCGCTTTCGCCCAAACAGCGCGTTTGCCATGACAAGAACTGCCTAAATGATGTTGACGGCGCTCTCATTTTAGCCAATAGAGAAACTCTTTTCTGATTATGAAAATTAGGATATTCATGATGGCCGACGACGCAAGAGTTGCACTAGGTACCCTTAAAATCCCCAGACCGTACCTACTGTTTCTAGGCGATATGACCGATCCCCTCGATCAGAAAACCGCTGCAGGGATCCACGAATGGCGACCGGAGTGGTGCGCGGGGCAATTTCGGTTAACCCCAGAGACAAATAGCCTCGGTCTGATCGATATGAATCCGGAGCAGGCTGTAAGCGCTGGGGCGCGAACAATGGTCATCGGGACGGCAACCTTTGGGGGACGCCTCCCGGATGCTTGGGAGGATATAATTATTTCGGCGATGCAGGCCGGACTAGACATTGCTTCCGGCCTCCACGACCGGCTTTCGATGCGCCCTAGATTGGCTGAAGCGGCTAAACAATTAGGGCGCAATCTATTTGACGTACGCGGACTCCCGCGGGAATTTAACCCGCCAGTTGGCAGCGGCCGATCTCGAACCGGCAACCGCTTGTTGACCGTTGGGACCGACTGTGCCGTTGGTAAGAAGTTTACCGCACTATCAATTGAGCGTGACATGCGCGCACAAGAGATTAGTTCCACCTTCCGGGCAACCGGGCAAACGGGACTTCTGATTAGCGGCGGCGGGGTCGCTATAGATTCAGTGGTTTCAGATTTTCTTGCCGGGGTTGTGGAAATGCTCTCTCCGGATAATTTGCCTGATCACTGGGATGTGATTGAAGGACAAGGTTCACTCTTTCACCCGGCATACGCCGCAGTGAGCTTAGGACTCTTGCACGGCAGCCAACCAGATGCGTTTGTGGTGTGCCACGAGGCTGGCCGCCAAGAGATTTTAGGGTACCCTGATTTTGCCATTCCTCGACTTGAAGAATGTATTGAACTTACCATTGCGTTAGGCCGAAGAGTAAACCCCGCGATCCGCTGTGTGGGGATTAGCCTCAACACTGCTTCTTTGTCCGAACGCGCGCGTGCAGACGCATTGTCAGAGGTGGAACGCCAGGTCGGTCTCCCGTGCATCGATCCGGCGATCACCGGTACAAGCCCGATCATCAATAACTTGGGACTATGAATGTAGGCATTGTCGCGTGAGCGAACATGGGCTAGACATTTCATTTATGGAAAAAGCTATAACTACCGCTTCGGCAATACATAATTCAAAAGATCCCGGTCGGGTGCTCCGCTCGCTTCGCGCAGAACGCGGTTGGACGCTGGCAGAACTTAGCAGCCGCACGGGTCTGCCAGTCTCGACACTTTCCAAGGTCGAGAACAACAAGATGGCTCTTACTTACGATAAGATGGTCAGAATCGCGACAGGCCTTAACATCGACATCGGCGTCCTTTTTGCTAGCCCCCAAAGTGACCTTGAGGCAACGCCAATGCCGCTTTCTGGGCGGCGCAGCATCACGAGATCTAATGAAGGGCGCGTAATCGAAACCCCGGTGGCTCGCCAGACTTATCCTGCTGCGGACCTGCTCGATAAACAACTGGTTCCGTTGCTGATGGAGGTGCGGGCTCGCAGTCTTGAAGAATGGGGACCGTTGCTTCGTCACCCTGGCGAGGAATTCGTATTGGTGCTTGAAGGAACACTTGAGCTTCACACTGAGTTTTATGCTCCTGTCCAACTATGCCAAGGCGACTCCATCTATTTCGACAGCGCAATGGCTCATGGGTACGTAGCTGCAAGCGAAGATCGATGCCGCATACTTTCGGTAAATGCCACCGCCGATTGGGGAAAGCGCCAAGTCGACGCCCGTCTCGGTCCCCAAGCGAACACTATCCTGCCGTTTACTCGCGGCAACTGATGTAGAGCATTCCATAATGGACTTAGCTTTTCGTGATCGCACATCCCAAAGCCTGGAATCGTCGACGAAGCCTCATACCTTGCAGCTTCCAGCGGGCTGAGCGGCTCCGCGATGGGCCTACAGGTTCGTTGGAAGGGCAAGGTGAGGGGTGCAACTCCGTATCAGTCCAGTGCTGCGACGCAGTCTATTTCGATCTGTATGCCAGCCAGCAGGTTGCAAATGATGGTTGTACGAGCTGGGCGAGCCTCGCCAACGACCGACGCATAAATAGCATTAAACTCAGCGAAGCGCTCTGCTTCGGTTAAGTATACCTGAACACGCGCCACCTTGGACCAATCTGCTCCCGCAGCGCGCAGCACCCGCTCGACATTTTCGAGCGTTCGACGCGCTTCAAACTCAAAGGAGCCAAGTTCAATCTTCCCACTCACAGGGTCCTGCGGCCCCTGGCCGGACACGAACAGCAACTTACCGCTTGCAATAATACCGTGTGCAAAAGGCCCGATCACGGGCGGAGCGTCGTGCGGAAACAAAGGCTCAATCATATACACCTCATTTATCAGAATCTGATATTTTTTTCTATTGACGAAAAATGATGGGCATGGCTACCATTATTTTCAAATATGGAGTAATGAACATGTCACAACAACTCGACGCCGATTCGGCTGCGTTTGCCGCAATGGATCGGCAATCAGTGCTGCATCCCTTTGTTCGCCTCGACGAATATGCACGCGGCATCTCACCCGGTCCCCTAGTGGTCGACCGTGCCGACGGACTGTGGGTGTATGACGCGAAGGGGCGTAAGATACTGGACGCTTTTTCCGCTCTCTATTGTGTCAACGTAGGCTACGGCCGACAGCGCATAGTGGATGCTATGGCAGAGCAGGGTGCGCGCCTGCCATACTATCATGTTTTTGCCGGGGCTACCCACTCGCCTGCCGCTCAATTGGCGGAAAAGCTTATTGAACTGACAGGCGGACGCATGAGCAAGGTATTCTTTGGCTCTTCAGGCTCCGACGCGAACGAAACGCAGATCAAGCTCGCTTGGTATGTCAACAACGTAGCGGGCAGGCCGCAGAAGAAGAAGATCATTTCCCGGGAACGCGGCTATCATGGCGGGACAATCATGACCTCCAGCCTTACCGGACTGCCAGCATACCATCAGGGCTTTGACCTAATTAAGGACGTCGTCCGCCGCACCGTCGCGCCAGATATGTTCTGGTCGGGTTTTGACGATCCCGCAGCTTTCGTCCGGCATTGCGTTGCAGATCTGGAAGCCATCATCGCTCGCGAAGGGGCAGACACTATTGCAGCCTTCATTGCTGAGCCGATGATCGGGGCGGGCGGGATGGTGCCGCCGCCACCGGGCTATTGGCAAGCCATTCAGCAGGTTCTGCGCCGCCATGATATTCTGCTGATCCTTGATGAGGTGGTCACTGCCTTTGGTCGTTTGGGGGAGTGGTTTGGAGGAGACCTTTGGGGCATCGAACCTGATCTTGTCACCTTGGCAAAAGGCTTGACTAGCGGCTACGCTCCCCTTTCTGCTGTCTTGATTGGGCCGAGGGTCTGGGAAGCCTTGGAAGCTGGAGGACCGAAGCTCGGCGCATTCGGCCATGGCTATACTTATACAGCTCACCCGACCTGTGCAGCCGCAGGCCTCGCCAACATCGCAATCATCGAAGAAGAAGATTTGCTCGCCAATGCACGTGATGTAGCACCCTATCTACAGGCTGGGCTTGAAGATCGCCTGGCTGGGCACCCGCTCGTTGGCGAGATCCGGGCCCAGGGCTTGGCTCTCGCTGTCGAATTCACTGCTGAAGAATCGCCGCGTCGTCACCTAGCAAAAGACCTGAAGTTTGCTGGTCGGGTCTTTGCACGTGCCGTCGAGAACGGACTTTTCGCCCGCACCATGCCGCATGGCGACATCATCGGTCTTGCACCGGCAATCAGTCTTACCCGAGGAGAGGCTGATCTTATTGTTGAGCGCTTGGGCAAGGCCATTGACGAGGCAGCGGCCACGCTCAGTCCATCTGAGCGAAGAGCTGCCTGATGCCGAAGCTCCGTTTTCGTATGATCGATGTGTTCACCGAGGTGCGTTTCGGTGGGAACCCACTGGGCGTATTCTTCGACGCGGATGAGATAGATGCGGCGATAATGCAGACAATGGCCCGCGAGCTCAACATGAGCGAGATCGTCTTTCTGAGCCGTCCAACAGATCCGGCTAACACGGCCCGAGTTCGCATCTTTACGCCCGAGCTCGAAATTGCATTCGCCGGCCATCCTAACGTTGGCGTCGGCTGGGCTTTGGCGGAGGATGGGCTGACGGGGCCATTTCGGCTTGAACAGCCCGCTGGCATCGTAACCGTTGAAGTTGACGATAACCCCACGGTACGTCGCTGCCGCATCGCGGCGCCTAAAACGCTACAATTGGGTGAGGCACCAGACCGTACTTTGGTCGCTCCTTGCGCATCGTTACAGTCGGACGAAATCGGTATGCCGAGGCTGGCGTCTGTCGGTCTTGCCACCCTGTGCGTCGAAGTATCCCCCGAGGCACTAGACCGAGCCTCGTGCGATCCTGTGGCATTCGCGCGCTTGGCGATGCAACGCCCAGACCTTGCTGATATCTGCCTGCTCATGCTGTACACTCGAGATCAGCATCGTATAGATGCTCGCATGTTTGCTCCACTTTCTGGCACTATAGAGGATCCTGCCACGGGCAGCGCAGCTGCTGCTTTAGCCGCCTTGTTGCTTGCAGAGTCGAAAGATGATCAGCTGACTTTGGAAATAACCCAAGGCGTAAAAATGGGACGCCCCAGCGAAATGCAAGTCGAAGCGAGACGAACGCCTGATGGCATTCGTGCGTGGGTTGGCGGCGCTTGTGTCCCGGTCCTTTCGGGCGAAGCTTTACTGTGACGTGTGATCCTCTACCGCTCGGATATGTCGACGACTGGTCTGTACGGCCCGGAGACAAAATTGCGATCCGCGCGGAAGGAACAGGAAAGTCGAAGATCGACTTGGTAAGGCTACACGGTCTTTCCGGCCACCCGTTACCCTTGAACTACCGCAGTGAGCGTATCGGGCCATCCATTGAGACTATTCTTCAGCCCAAACAAATAGACACGGGCTCACGAGCTGAGACAAATCAAGGGCCCAGCGCAGCCCTGCGGGACGTGTGGGAATGGTCAGTTACAATCCAACCGACCCTAGTCGATAAAGGAGGCGTCATCAAATGGGGTGACAGATTCGAGTTGGAGCTGAAAGACGGTTTTTTGAAGCTAAGCTTCGGCCTTGCGGTCCTGTCCCTTCCGGTCAAGGCCGGTTCATGGATAGACGTCAAATGCACCTACAGTGGACCTTTGCTCCAATTGGAATTGCATCCTGTTGGGATCGATGCGAGGTGGCAGCAGGAGCGAAAGACGGAATTACGCGTTGCCGCCATGGATATATCCGGCGACCTCGTTATCGGCTCTGGTTTTTCTGGCAAAATCGAGGCTCCTTGCTTCCGTCGTAATGGCGAGCTTTCTGCTCGTTGGGACTTTTCAAAGGCAATGCAGCAGCAGGAAGTGCCAGGTGAAGGGCCACATGCCTCGACTCTTCGGCTGATCAACACACCCAGACGGGCTGTCAAAAGTTCACGCTGGGCTGGACAGTCATTTGACTGGCGCCAGCGCCCGGACCTTTATGCCGGGATTCATTTCCATGACGACGATTTGTCGGACTGTAGATGGCCCACGACAACCGAGCTTCGTTTGCCACCAGACGCCGCGAGTGGCATCTACGCTGTGCGAATTGAAACTGCTGCTGGCCTGCATCACGTTCCCCTCTTTGCTCGTTCACATCGCAATCCGGCAGTATTGTTCCTCGCTTCGACCTTCTCATATCTCGCCTATGGCAACAGTTTGTGGGCACCGCCCAGTGAACAGGAGATTATCGCTTCGTATCCTCGCGAGGCTGAAGCGATGCGTCGTGCTGGCCTGTCCACTTACTGCCGACATCGGGATGGCTCAGGAATCGGCTTAGTTTCCACCAAACGGCCGATACTCAACGCGACACCCGGTTTGATGGGTGAAGCGATTGGTGGGCAAGTCGCCTTTAACGATGACCTCCGGATAATTGAGTGGCTGGATCGGACTGGTGAACATTGGGGCCTAGTCAGCGATCACGACCTCCATCGTGAGGGGGCTGCCGCATTGGGCGGCGCGCGGGTCCTAGTCACTGGATCGCACCCTGAGTATCACAGTCGCGAAACTCTTGACGCGATCGAATCCTTCACACGGCAAGGCGGTCGTTTGATATACATGGGCGGCAACGGTTTCTACTGGCGGGTTTCAACGCTCTCTGACGCTCCGCACGTTATGGAACTTCGACGAGCAGAAAACGGGATCCGGATGTGGATCGAGCCTGAGGGTGAATATCACCACCAGTCAGATGGCGAGATGGGAGGGCTGTGGCGTAGGCTTGGCCGGCCGCCGAACCACTTGGTCGGGGTGGGCTATAGCGCTCAGGCCGACAATGAGCGCTCGAGCCAACCCTACGTTCGAACCAAGGAGGCAGAGAATCCTCGCGCATTATTCCTGTTTGAAGGCGTCACCGCTGGTCGGATCGGGGATACCACCTCATTGGGTGCAGCTGGGGGATATGAGATGGACAGAACCGATCAAGGGCTTGGCACACCTGGCCATGCCCTTGTCGTCGCCCGGACAGAAGAATTTGACGCTGATGTCCTGCCGGTCAACGAGGAACGGCTCACCCACACTCGACTTGATGCTGCTGACCCCATTCGCGCAGATCTCACCTTCTTCGAAGGGCCTGCCGGCGGAGCGGTGTTGTCTACGGGCTCGGTTCTTTTCGCAGGCGCGTTGGAAGAACGCGAAGGCGCTGGTCGCATCATGGACAATGCATTGAAGCGCTTTGTAGATCCCGAACCCTTCAGACTGCCGCAGGAGCCAGCATGAAACAAGATTTTGCCGACGTGGTCGCTCTTCGTCGTGATATCCACGCCCATCCAGAATTGGCCTTCGCTGAGGAACGAACAGCTGAGGCTATCATTACCTTCTTGGCGGACTGTGGTATCGACGTGCACCGTGGAATAGGCGGCACCGGTGTAGTCGGGGTCCTGCGGGCAGGCAGTGGGCCCCGTGCAATTGGACTTCGGGCTGACATGGATGCGCTCCCCATTACTGAGTCCAACCATTTCCTTCATGCGAGCCGTCATGATGGGCGAATGCATGCCTGTGGACATGATGGGCATGTTGCTATGCTGCTGGCAGCGGCAAGAACACTTGCTAGGGCAGGTCAGTTCGATGGAACCGTCTATTTCATCTTCCAGCCCGGCGAAGAAAGTGGACACGGCGCACAAGCAATGATCGAAGATGGATTGTTTGAGCGTTTTCCGATGGAGGCGGTCTATGCAGCACATAACTGGCCGGGGCTACCTGTTGGTGTGTTTGCAGTTTCCCCTGGACCTGCTATGGCGGCATGTAATGAAATCACCATAGAAATCAGAGGGAAGGGCGGACACGCGGCGCTCCCTGACCAGGTTGCAGATCCTGTGCTTGCTGCCTCGGCGATTGTCCAAGCTCTACAAAGCATCGTTTCGCGCAATCTACCACCAGCCGAATCTGCAGCGGTGAGCATAACCAAATTGGCAGCGGGTGACAGCCTGCACGTCACACCCGAGACTGCTACGATCGCAGGTACAGTAAGAACATATTCACCTGCCGTGACTGACGCCATTGAGAAGCACATAGTGCGAATTGCAACGGGTGTTGCCGAAGGCTATGGTTGCACCGCAAGCATTGACTTTGAAAGAAATTGTGCGGCGACCATCAATCACTCAGGTCCAGCCGAAATCGTTGCGACAGCCCTCACTTCTTATTTCGGTTCTGAGAACGTGAAACCCATGTCCCCAGCCATGACGGCTGAGGACTTCGCTTACATGCTCGAGCGAAATCCTGGATGCTATTTTTGGATTGGTAACGGTGAGGGTGACGAACGTGCCGAAGGGCATGGGCTCGGCCCTTGCACACTTCACAACCCGAGTTACGATTTTGACGACCGATTGATACCTATAGGTGCGGCGGCATGGACGGCAATTGTTCAGCGTGCTCTTCCTCCACTGGGACTGTAAAGCCGCGATTAGCCCAAGCCAGCAGCATGCCTCGCGGCAAGGTGGCCAAATACCATGGCCGGACCGATAGTTATACCCGCCCCTGGATAAGAACCACCCATGAAGCTAGCGGCATCGTTGCCGACGGCGTAAAGGCCTCCTATCGGCTTGCCGAGCGTGTCAAGCACGCGGCTGTCTGGATCTGTTCGCAAGCCGGCGAAAGTGCCAATGTCTCCAGGCACTAAGCGGATGGCATAGAAGGGGGGTTTGGTAATCGGAGCGACACAAGGGTTCGGTGAGACTCCTGCGCTGCCGTTAAACCTCTGGTAGACGTTCGATCCCTTGCCGAACTTCGGGTCCTCACCTCGAGCGGCGGCTGGATTCCAGGCGGCAACTGTCGCTTCCAGAGTTGTTGGATCAATGCCGCATTGGTTCGCAAGTTCCGCAATCGAGTTGGCGCGAACGATATAGCCGGAAGCTACATGCCGTCCTAGCCTTCCCGGGAAAGGCGGCGCCATGCCCAGTCCGTAACGTCTGATTGATGCAGCGTCTGTGACAAGGAAGCATTCAATCGAGCCATCGGCGGCCCGGCACGCTTCCGACATAGCCGGGACAAAGTCGTGGTACGAATTTGCTTCGTTGGTGAAACGCCGGCCTTGTCGATTTACTGCGATGTAACCAGCTTTTCCGCGATCAAAGAAATGCGGAAACGGTGTAGTGGTCCCGTCGCCATTTGGTGCGAGCGACACCGGTGTCCAGGCTGCAGCATGCTTAAGATCCTTGATGAAATCTGCCCCGTGGGCTTCGGCCAGCAAAACGCCATCGCCGCAGTTTTCGTCGGGCGCAAGCGTGCGGTGGGTCGATGCAGATGCAATGGCATCGCCAATCCGCGCGCGAAGTTCCCGACTTGCAGGAAACCCACCTGTGGCCAGGACAACACCACGCCGAGCTCGAATTTCAACCTCGCCTTTCGCTGTTGTAAGTACGACACCCGTAACTTTCTCGCTGTCGAAAAGAAGTTGCGAGATTGTCGAATTCAGCTCTATTCGTACACCGCGTTCGATCGCTGAAAGTGCCAGCATGGCAATCAGCGCCGCGCCGTTCGATAGACGCGTGCCACGTGGATGGGTTAATCGGTCGAGAGCATATCGCGCGAACAGCTGGCTGACCTTGAAGGTCGAAATGACCGACCGTTGCATCCCATAGAAGTGCACGAGGTCCTCACGGCCTACCATCATGCCGCCGAGAATCGTCGTTGTCGAAAGGGGCGGGCGAAGTTCAGCGAAGTGCTTCCCCAAACGCC
>Ga0164293_10001486_pt1 | contig 19565 bp, 12 predicted proteins | sample GEODES118metaG_FD_111487 | JGI IMG/M metagenome (GOLD analysis project Ga0164293, IMG submission 111487) | Eutrophic lake water microbial communities from Lake Mendota, Wisconsin, USA - GEODES118 metaG | ecosystem: Environmental > Aquatic > Freshwater > Lake | place: USA: Lake Mendota...
CCCCGGCGTGGCCTGGCAGGGGCCCGAGGCCGCTGATGCTGCCGCCTGGTTTGAGTTGCCCCTCAGCCAGCGCCCCGAAAGGATCAGCCCCAACCTGCGCCAGCACCTGCGCCGCCATGCCGCTGCCCGCCTCGGCAGCGAGGCCCAGGCCCTGGCCCAACGCCTGCGGGCCTGGAAGGCCAATGGCGGCTGGGTGCTCAGCGTCAGCGTGAAGGCCCGGGGCGCCGTGGCTGAAGGCCTCGACGACCTGCTCGCCGCCTGGCTGGCCGCCCTCGGCCGGCGGGGCCCCCTGCCACTGCTGCTGATCGATGGCTTCTCGCCACCCACCGGCGCCTCACTCGCCACCCCGCTGCCTGGCTATCGCTGCAGCATGGGGGAGGTGATCGCCGCCGAAGCGGACCAGATCCATGCCCTGGAGGCCAGGCTCAGCGCGGCGGGCCTGGCGGTGGAAGTGGTCGTCTGCGCCGGCCGGCCCCTGCTGGAGGCCCTGCATCTGCTGCAGTTCACCGATGGATATTTCATGCACCAGGGCACGGTGCAGCACAAGATCGGCTGGTTCCAGGAGACGGTGCCGGGCATCGTGCACTCCAATGGCCAGCGCAACCGCGGCGGCCTCGATCCCTGGAGCGGCATGGGCGAAACCGCCCCGCTCTGGTTCCCGGCCAGCGGCTGTGAAGACCTGGAACCAGGCCCCCGCGGCCGCTATCGCTTCCGCCCCGAAAGTCTGGCCGCCAACGTGGACTGGCTGTGCAGCCAGATAGAAAAACTGCGCGGAATAGCAAACAGCCCCGCCCTATCGCTGCAGGAGCTTGAGGCCTGGGTCCATCCCCTCAGCCTGAGGCGCTACCAGCAGCTGATCGTCGACCAGATCCCCTTCGACCTGGAGATCGAGGCTGAGGTGTACAGCTTCGTGCGCTGCCGCACCTCCCCGGGCACCAACCGGCTGGAGCTTCGCCGCAGCCGCGATGGGGCGCCGTTCGAACTGATCTCCGACACCTGCGGCAATGGCTTCAGCCTCGAGCAGGCCCGCCCGCAGCCGCTGGCAGCCGCCCTCGCCACCAACCCCCTCCCCAGCGGTGCGCCGGTGCTGCGCGCCGGCGATGGCAACTTCGCCCATTTCCTCTGGAACGAACTGGATCCGCTGCTGAAGCTGGCCGATCGGGCCAGGCAGCAGGGCCAGCGGCTGCCCGTGGTGCAGGACAGCGACACCATCCTCGATCTGGCCCAGCTGCCTGGGGTGGAACGGCTGCCGGCGGAGGTGCTGGAGCAGCGCCCCAGCGTGCATGCCGGCGCGATGTGGGTGAGCGATGCGGCGCGCACCACGGCCCTCGCCGCCCTCGGGGCGCCGCAGCAGGCGCAGCGGGCAAGCCAGGATCCGCCCCTGCTGGTGCTGGGGCTGCGGGGCCCCGGGCGTTGCGAACTGCGCAACGAGGAAGCATTGCTGATCGGCCTGATCCAGCGCCTGCAGCAGCGCTGGCCCGGACTGCGCATCGCCCTCGATGGCTTCACCTTTCAGCACAACAACCTCCGGGATCGCAGCTGCCGGGAACGGACCCAGGCCATCGAGGAACGGGTGGCCCGCATCCGGGCCGCCTGCCCCGGGGTCGCGCTCGACTCCCTAACCGGCCTGACCTTCGAGGACTACCTGCCGCGGGTGGCCGGCGCCAGCGTCTACGTGACCCACGAAGGCACGATCCAGCACAAGATCGGCTGGTTTTATCCCCGCATCCCCGGCATCTGCCTGGTGGCCGGAGACCACGCCAAGGCGATCGCCCTCTGGCACCTCGCCCAGTGCGAAGGCTCCTCCAGCCTGGAGGTGCTGCCCGCCGGCCTGCTGGTGCACCCAGACCATTCCCAGGCCACCGAATCCCAGGCCATCGACCTGCGCAACCAGCCGTTCGAAGCTCCGGAACCGCTTCCCGTGATCGATGCGATCGAGCAGCTGGTGGGTCCCCACCTAGGCCAGTGGATCAAGGACAGCCTGGTCGATTGCATCTGGGCCGCCGCCGACCCCTATGCCGCCGTGCTGGCCCACGGCCGGGAACGCGGGGCCAGGACCCGGCTCGACCGCCACGCCCTGGCGGATCTGGCCGAAGCCGCCAGCCTCACCCGCGACCCCGACCTGCTCGATACCGCCTGGCAGCGACTGCAGGCCTGGCCCCAGAAGGATCCCGGCCTGCTTCTGGCGCGCCTGAAGCTGCGGCTCGCCCGCCGCGAACCGGAGGACGCCCTGCGCCTGGAGGCCACCGCCCTGCTGCCCCAGGCCCAGGCTCTCGATACCAGCGGCCGCCTGCTGCTGGCTTCGGTGCTGGAGCAGCCCCTGCCCGAGCTGGACCCCCGCATCCTGCGGCTGGCGGCACTCCAGAACCTGCCCCCCCAGCCCAGTGTCATCGCCGCCCTACTGGAACAGCTGGAGGGCCTCAACGACGCGGAACGGGAACGGGCCGCCGCCGGCCTCGTCGCCGCCGGCCCCAGCCTGCGCCGCCCCTTTCACTCCTGGACCGATCCCGCCGCCGCTGCCCCCCTGCCCCTGCAGGCGCTCGTGGAGAGGATCCAGGCCGCCCTGGAGGCGGGCCAGGGCTTCAGCCTGATCCGCCTCGGCGATGGTGAGGGCTCTTTCCTCTGCGGCCGCCGACCCGACCTCGGCGGCGCCACCACCAACGGCACCCGGCTGGATCCGCGCATCAGCGAGCGCGGCGGCCAGCTCGACGAACTGCGGCACCTGGGCCTGATCGAGCGCTTCGTGGCAGCGGTAGGGGCCGCCGATGCGATCGGCATTCCCGACCTCGACCAGTGCCTGCAGGGACCGGCTGAATGCTGGAGGGTGCCCGCCGGCCTGGCGCTGCGCTTCGGCAGCGAGGGTCTGCAACGGCTGGCACCGGCCCTGCTGGCAGGCGGCTGGCACCTGCACAATTACCTGCTCGAGCGCGGCGCCTACGCCGAAGCTCCGTTCCTGCGGGTGCGCGGCGTGATCGCCCCCTCCCTGCCCCAGGCCCTGCGCGGCAGCGAGGTGCTGCACCTGGCTCTGCCCGGGGAGAGGGGCAACCGGCTCGACACCTACGGCGAGGACGCCCACTATCCCGTGGTCTTCGAACGCACGTTGGAGCGGATCGAACGGGAGCTGGGCCCCGGCGATCTGGTGCTGGTGGGGGCGGGCATCCTCGGCAAGATCTATTGCGATGCCGTGCGCCAGCGAGGCGGCGTGGCGATCGACATCGGCAGCGTGATCGACATCGCCAGCGGCCTCACGGGCACCCGCGGCGAATATCGCCTGCACCCCTACCTGCTGCACCAGGCCCGCCGCGCCTTCGCCGCGGCACCCCACGCGCCCGCGCCACCCCAGCCACCGGCCGCGCCCCCGCCGCCGCCCCCGCCCGACGTGCCGCCCGACGTGGTGACGGCCGTGTGGGCCTCCGCCGAGCCGCTGGCGGCCCTCACCGCCCTGGGCCGCCAGCGACTGCTCGCCGCCGATGGCAGCCGCAGCAACCTGTTCGAGCTCTGCGACGCCGCCTGCCTCACCCGCAACCCCGGGCTGCTGGAGGCTGCCGCCGAGCAGCTGGGGCGGCTGCCGGCCGACGAACTCTGGACCCTGGTCTACAGCCTGCGGCTGCAGATCGCCCGCAACGAACCACTGGAGCGCCAGAGGGCCACGGCCCGGGCCCTGCTGCCCCAGGCCCAGGCCCTCGATGCCGGCAGCCGCCAGCTGCTGGCCAGCCTGCTCAGCCCCGACCTGCCGGCCACCCTGCTGCCGGAACTGTCCCCGGAAGCCTTGGCGGTGCTGCAGCCGCAGGAAGGCAGGGACAGCGATCCGGCCCGGGAAGCCGCCATCGCCGCCCTGCTTCAGCAGCGCGCTGGCGCCAGCGATGAGGAACGGAGCCGCGCCGCCAGACTCTACAGCCGCCTCGGCCCGAGCCTGCGGCGCCCTTTCCAGAGCTGGGACAACCCCCAGGTGGCCGACGCCTCCCGCCTCGATGCCCTGGTGGAGCGACTGGCCACAGCCCGCCGCGAGGGCCGGGGCTTCGGGCTGCTGCGCCTCGGCGACGGCGAGGGCCTGCTGCTGGCCGGCCAGCGCCCCGACCTCGAGGGGGCCATCCGCAACGGCAGCGCCCGTGATGCCGAGCTGGAGGCCCGCGGCGGCGAGCTTGCCCCGGAGGAGTATGGGCTGCTGATGAATCGCTTCCGGGAGGTGGTGCAGCGGGCCGATGTGGTAGGCATCCCCGACCTCTGGCAATGCCTGCAGGGACCGGAGCAGACCTACCAGGTGGCGGCCCGGCTGGAGACCGAGCCGGCAGCGATGCTGCCTGGAGGCTGGCATCTGCATACCCAGCTGCTGTTGCACGGCGCCTTCCACCGCCCCCCCTTCGACCGGATCACGGCCGTGATCGCCCCGGCCCTGCCCCCCCAGCTGCAGGGCAGCGGCGTGACCTTCCTGCAGCTGCCCGGGGAGGACCCCCACTGGAGCGCGATGGCGCCCCCCCATGCCCACTACCCGATCGTGTTCTGCCAGGTTCTGCAGTGGATCCAGAGCGAGGCGGGTCCGGGCCAGCTGGTGCTGGTGGGCGGCGGTCTGCTCGGCAAGCTCTACGTGGGAGCTCTCCAGGCCCGCGGGGCCGTGGCGATCGACATCGGCAGCGTCATTGACCTCTGCTGCGGCTACAGCGGCCACCGCGGCGAACACCGCCTCAATCCCTACCTCGCCCCCCTGGCCCGCTCCGCCTTCCGGCCGGCGAACCGGGCCTAGGCTCCAGGCAACCGCGGATCAGGATGGCCGGCCAGCCCTGGATTGACCAGGCGATCCACCACCTGCACCGGGCAAGCCCCGGCATGCAGGGCCAGGTGCTGCAGCAGCAGGCCGCCCTGGCCCTGCTGCAGGCCCGCCGCGATGGCGCCGAAGGCGAGCAGCTGGAGCAGGCGCTCCAGAGCTGCGCCCTGCAGGAACTCCGGCAGGCCATCCAACAGCTTCAGGCCCAACCGGAACCGGACCAACCACCGATCCCGCCGGCGACCTGAAGCGGCTCAGCCCCCGGCCAGGCTGTTCCACACCTCCAGAGTGGCGCGGCCGCGGAACACGGCCAGCTGCAACGCCTGGCGCGCCTGCTCCGGCAGGCCCCCGTCCTCACCCATCGCCGCACAGGCCTCGAACAGGTCGGCGAGCTGGCCGGGGTCCACCAGCTCATCCCCCCGCTCCAGCTCATCGAGACCCTGCTGCAGCCGATCCCGGATCGCCGGCACGATCCAGCTGCGGGCCTCCGGCAGCAGCACCAGCAGCCGTTGCAGCAGCGCCACCGACCTCTGGCGCGCCAAGGCGCCGGGCTGGGCCATCCAGGCGATCGCCCCGTAGCGGCAGATATGCTCGGCCATCATCCCCAGGGCAACCGCTGGCGCGTGGGGCAGGGTCTCCAGGCGCCGCATCCAGCGATCGGCCTGCCAGAGCCTTTCGGCCCGCTGCGGATCGGCCACCACCGCCGGGGCCGGATCCGCACCGGCAGCATCCACCAGCTGGCGGTGCAGTTCGGGCAGCACCCGCAGCAGCAGGGCCGCCAGCCGCTCCGGTTCCAGGGCCGGCGCCAGCCCCTCCAGCCTGATCAGCCCCTCCTCAAGGCCAGAGCCGAGACAGAGGGCCTCGATCCGCCTTAGCTCATGGGCCTCGAGGGCCGCCGCCAGGGCGGCCCGCTCCTCGCTGGCCCCCTCCGGCAGGCCCCGCAGCAGCTCACGCCACAGAGAGGCCAGCGCCTCGGCCGGCAGCGGCAGGGCCAGCAACCGCTCCAGCTCGATCCAGACTCCGGCAGCTAATTCGGCCATCAGCGGGGCTGCAGGGTGAGGTTATAGAAGCCGAGCAGCCCCTCGGCGCCGGCACCGGTGGGCAGGGGCCAGAAGGCTTCCGGCAGCGGCCGGGCCACCGGCGCCACCGGCAGACCCAACCCCTGCAGGGCTGCGGCCAGCCGTTCGCGCACCACCACCTCGCCCCAGCCGGCCTCGAGATGGGCGCTGGCCGCTTCCACCTGCCGCTGCCACAGCTCGGCCGAATCGTGCAGGGCCAGCACCTCGCGGGCAAAGGCCTCGGGCTCGTCCGCCAGCCGGGCGGTGATGCCATGGCGCAGACCCAGCCCTTCTGCCGCCACGGCGGTGGCCACCACCGGCAGCCCGGCCGCCATCGCCGTGAGCATCTTGCCCTTCACCCCGGCCCCGAAGCGCAACGGCGCCACGCAGATCCGCATCCGCCCCAGCAACGGCGCCAGATCGGCCACGTAGCCATGCACCGTGACCGTGTCCCCCGCCAGGGCCTGAATCTGCGGCGGTGGATCGGCCCCCACCACGTGCAGCTGCGGCATGCCACCGAGCTGCTGCAGGGCAGGCATCACCTCCTGCACGTACCAGAGCACCGCATCGGCATTGGGCGGATGGCCGAAGCCACCGAGAAACACCACCCCCTGGCGCTCGGCGAACGGCCGACCGGAAGCCTCCCGCCGCACCCGCGGCGGCAGCACGAAACCGGCGGCCCGGGGCTTGAGACGCTCCTGGGCCTGACGCTGTTCGTCCTCGCTGAGATACAGCACCCCATCCACCACATCAAGGATCCGCTTCTCGAGCGTGCGCATCCGCTCGATCTCCTCCGCCGACACCGAGCCCGGATCGATGCTGCGCTGGCGCTCCATGCGCAGATGGTGCAGGTCGTGGGTGTAGTACAGCAACCGCGCCAGCGGCGCGTGGGTCTTGATCGCCTCCAGCCAACGCTGGGCCACTTCCGGCCGGGCCAGCAGGATCGCCTCGTAGTGGTCGCCCCGCTCCTCCAGCAGCTGCTCCACCGACCGCACCCACGGGTGCACCAGCACCTCCACCCCCATCCGCTGCAGGGCGGTGCCGTAATCAGGCTGCCAGAGGAGGTTGTCGGCGGGCAGGAAGCTCACATCCCAGCCGAGAGCCAGCAGGTCGGTGAGCAGGTTGAGCACGTAGAGGGAGCCGGCATCCCGATCGGGCGTGGGCAGGCTGGCCTCCATCACCAGGATCCGCCCCACCCGGCCGCGGTTCCGCTCCCGCCAGACATCGGTGCCGTTGGCGCCATGGCTCTCCAGCCGCCGCTGCCACTTGCTGCGGAACAGCTCGGCATTGCGGGCCTGGAAGCGCTTGGCCCCGCTCTCCTCGTCGCGGCCGCTGGACACCCCCTCGTAGTGGATCACCCGCGACAGCGGCTGCATCAGCACCCGGTAGCCCAGGTCCTGCACCGCCTGGGCCAGGTCGGTGTCCTCGTAGTAGGCGGGGGCGTAGCGGCTGTCGAAGCCTCCGATGCGGCGGAACAGCTCGGTTTCCATCAGCAGGCAGGCCCCCGACACGTAATCCACATCGCGGCAGAAGGCATAGGCGGGATCGGCGGCATCTCCGTCGCGGCCGTAATTCCAGGCGCTGCCATCGCGCCAGACAATGCCGCCCGCCTCCTGCAGGCGCCCATCCGGGTAGAGCAGCATCGGGCCCACCAGGCCGGCTTCGGGGAAGCCATCGAGGCTGGCCACCAGTTCCTCCAGCCAGCCTTCGGTCACCACCGTGTCGTTATTGAGGAAGCAGAGCAGCTGGCCGCGGGCCAGGGCAGCACCGCGGTTGCAACTGCGCAGATACCCCAGGTTCTCAGGCTGCCGCACCAGCTGCAGGGCCTCACTGTCGAGCTCGGCCATCACGGCGGCGAGCTGGTCGAGGGAGCCGGCGGGGGAGCAGTCATCCACCACCACGATCTCGAGCCGGGCGCAGGGCTCGGCCAGTCGCAGCTGTTCCTGCAGCAGGCTCACCAGGCAGCGCAGGGTCACCTCCTCTTGGCCGTACACCGGCACCACCACGCTGACGCTGCGATCAGGGCGGCCCCGCTCCCGCACCAGCGGCCAGAGCCGCCGCAGGGTGGCGATCAAAACCGCCGCCGGTGGCGGCTCGAACAGGCCATCGGCGAAGGGATGGGCCTCGAGGGCCCGCGGCGCCAGCAGCGGCCGGGGCCGCTCGGTCAGCCAGCAGCGGTAGCGGCACCACAACCGCGCCAGGGCGGCACCCGCCTCGATCCGCTCCAGCTGGCGATGCAACTCGAGCGGATCGTCAAACAGGGTGGCCGGATCCTCGAGGCAGAGCTGGCGCGCCATGCTGAGCAGGGCGGTGCGGGCCGAAAGCCGCCGCCATTGGAGGCTGAGCACCACCTCCGGCAGGGCCGGCAGGCAGAGCTCCACCGCCACCGGATCGCTGGCGAGGGGCAGCACCACCAGGCCACTGCAGGCCCCGGCTCCAAGCCGCAGCGTCTGTTCGATCCACTGGCCGTCGTCCTGCTGAAGCCGCAGCAGCAGGGGCAGACCCAGGGCATCCTGATCCACCCGGATCGTGCCTTCCAGCCAGACAGCCTGGCGGAGGTCGCTCAAGAGCTCACTCCAGCCAGGCAGACCTGGGACTCAGTTGTCAGTCCAGAAATCACACCACGAAGAAGATGTCTGCCTGCTTCCACTGGTAGCCAGCCTGGGCCTGAACGGTAGTCACGCTGCCATCGCTGTCCTGAATGGTGAGCGTGTTGCTACCGAAGCCGCCGAACTTGCTGATGTCCGCGACCCTGCTTTGATCCACCGCCAGAACGTCGGTTTCGCCATTGACGCCGAAGTCCGTGACCGTGTCGAAGTCGGCGGCAAGCTGGTCGACGGTGTAGTAGAGGGTGTCCTTGCCGGAACCAAGGGTAACCAGGTCGGAGCCAAAGCCACCCCGCACCAGATCGTCACCTGCGTAGGCGTAGATGGTGTCGCTACCCATGCCACCGCGAAGGAAGTCGTTTTCGCAGCTGCCGTAGATCTTGTCGTCGCCGGTGCCGCCCACTGCATAGGTGTTGAACCCTCCTTGGGGAATCATTCCACCCGCCATCTGGTCGATAGTTGCAGATTCTCCGATGAAGTTGGCCGTGGTTCCGTCAATAGTAAGCACGCCAACGGTATCATTCTCATAATCTGAGCAGTCTCCGAAAGCACCAGTACTGATGACTTTGGTGCCATCACCAAGCACCTGTACAGATTCAACAATATTGCCTCCACCGATGGCCTGGATATTGGCGTCACCGGTACCGACAAACAAGGTGTTGTTGGTGCCACTGAGCACGATATTCTGAATTGCGCCGTCGGGTGCATCAGTGGTTGTATAGACCTGATTAGTGCCTCCCACCTGATATGCCGCAGTAGTCGCATCAACTGCGTTGGGGTTTCCGGTCCAGGTTTGTATTTCAGGTGGAGACGTAGTTCCAGGAATGTCCCAGATGTCAGATGGAGGGGGGGAAACAAAAGACATCGGGAATCGGGTGAAGAAGTTGAGAGCTATGAATCAAAGGTAACCGGCTGAGACCGGAAATAAAAGTAGCGATCAGCACATATTCAAGGAGGATCTCCCTGGATTGAATTTAAGAAGTGCTTACTGAAAATGAGAAAAGACTTAAAGGGAAATTGAGTGTCGAACCGTAGCAAAAATCTAAGCAGGAATTCACAGAGAAGTAATTTCTAAACAACCTTACTATGCGCTAAATACCTAGCCACGTTCCCGGGTGGCCGTTCCCACACTTCCAGCCTGAATCGCAGAGCGAGACAAACTGGAAGTCTCCCGGTCTTACTGGCTTTCAGCCGCCGAAGCGGACTGAATCAAGCAGCTGCCAGCCCGCCAGTTCCGCCAGTGGACCTGCTTCTGCGGGGGTCACCAGCCCCGCCGGCACCAGCAAACGGGCCGCCCGCGGCAGCAGCTCACCCAGCGCCACCGGCAACGCCGCCGCCACCGGCCGATCGATCACCAACAGGCCCACCGGCTGCTCCGCCTGCGCGGCCGCCAGCTGACGCAGCAGAGGCGCAGGCTGCTCCGGCTGCGGTTGGAAACCCGCCGCCCTGAGTTCAGCGCCTAGCACCAGGGGCTCGCGGCTGGCCACTGGCTGCACCGCCAGCCCCTCCGGCAGCAGCTCCTGTTCGCGGCACCAGCGCAGGGGCTCGGCGCCATGGCCATGCACCAGCACCACCAACCCCTCCACCGCCAGCAGGCGTCTGAGCTCCAGCCGCCGCGGCAGCGAAAGCAGCGGCGGCGGTCCGCGACGCGGCCCGGAGCGTTGCCAGCTGCCCCGTTGCCGCTGCAGATCCGCCCTGGGGCCTTCTCCGCCTGGCAACCCCTGGGGATCCGCCGCCAGCTGGTCGAAGCTGCGCCAACCGCCGCCGGCCAACAGGATCCGGGCCCGCAGGTTGCGGCCCCACTCACTGGCGGGATCCTGCGCCAGGCCCTGCTGCACCGATTCCAGCGCCTCATCCAGCACGCCCTGGTCAAGCAGCAGGCGGGCCAGCTGGAACCACAACCGGGGCTGGGCCCGCTGCTTGCTGAGGCTGGTGCAGAGCCAGCGTTCGGCCTCCCACCACTCGCCCTGCTGCAGCAGAACGGAGGCCACGGCATTGCAGCGCTCGGGCGCCAGGCCGGTGGTCAGGGCCAGGCGCCGCAGCAGCGCCAGGGCCGCAGGCCGCTCCCCCACCGCCAGCAGCGCCTGGGCCCACTCCGTCACCTGCGGCGCCTCCGGCAGCAGCGCCTGGGAAGCAAGCGCCGTCCGGGCCGCCACCAGCGGATCGACCGGCAGCTCCTCCCCCGGCGTCAGTCCTAGGCGGGTGAGATCCTGGCGGGTCTGGGCGATTGCCGCCGCCAGCCGCTGCGGTGGCGGCGGCAATAGGGCGAAAGTGCGCCAACGGGCGGCCGCCGCAGCCTCCCCCATGCCAAGCAAGGCATCGGCCAGCTGCTCACACGCTTCGGAGACATCCTCCACCGAAGTTCCAGCCATACCGGAAACCGTCCGGTCGAGGCGGTCCAGCAGCCCATTCAGCTGAATCATCATGCGAACTTAGAGGCGATTGCTCCGGCGCTGCCCTCTCGCCTGGTCTAATGACGATTGTGCATCGCAATGGTCTGTTCGCTGATCTGATCCGCAGGCTGAGGCGACCGCCCCAGGGGGCCGCGGGCATCGCCGCTCTCGGGCATCGCCGTTACGTGGGCGGCTCCTGGGAGGAGATCGGCGAGCTGCAGTTCCGCTTTCTGCTCGAGCACGGTCTGCAGCGTGAAAGCGTGCTGCTCGATATCGCCTGCGGCAGCCTGCGCCTCGGCAGTCGCGTCATCCCCTTCCTGGCGCCGGGCCACTACCTTGGCATCGAGAAGGAGGCCGCCCTCGTGCAGGCGGGCCTGGAGCACGAAGTCGGGGCAGACCTGGAGCGGCTCCAGCAGCCACGCATCGTGGTGAACAGTGAGTTTGCCTTCGAGCAACTCGACCGCAAAGCCGATATCGCCATCGCCCAATCGCTGTTCACTCATCTGCCGCCAGAGCCGATCGGGTTGTGCTTCCGCAAGCTGAGGCCCTGGCTCCAACCGCAAGGGGTCTTCTACGCCACCTTCTTTCCCAGCCGCAGCAAGCGGCGCCATTCGCTCACCGCCCATGACCATGGCTATTTCGCCTATACCGATAGCGAGATCCGAGCCTTCGGGGAAGCCAACGGGTACCGCTGTGACCTCCTCGGCGACTGGGGCCATCCCCGCGGCCAGGTGATGGCGGCTTATCACCCGCAGCCCTGAACCGATCAGCTCAGGAGCCGCGATGGGCCAGGGCCGGTCCGAGCGTGCGGCAACGCACCGGCAGCTGCGCCGGCAGCTCGGCCGCCAGATGATCCAGACCGAAGGCCTGCAGCAGCGGTGCGGTGGTCACCGTGGTGCCACAGGCGCGGCTGAGCCGCTGCAGTTCCTGGCGCACGCGCCGATCGGCCGGCCCATCGGCGAGGTTTTCGGTGGCCTCCAGCCAGGTGCGGGCCGGCGGCGCCTCCGCCCCCTCACTCTCAGCACCGCAGCGGGGGAAGCTCTCCCAGAGCAGGGCTCGATCGATGGCGGGGATCGAGATCAGGCGCAGGCCGGCCGCTTCCGGCTCCAGCGACCAGTCGCCCAAGGCCGCGATCCGCACCCCCAGGGGCCGGGGCTGGGGCGTATCGCCCTCCAGCACGGCGATCAACCGCTGGGATCCGGGCTCAAACCTTCCATTCTCCGGCACCAGATGGGCCACCCGCCGGCCCGGACAATTCACACCGCGACTGCCGCCCCCTTCGCGGAAGGCCGGGAAGCTGCTGCTCTGGTCGGCCGCCACAGCCGTGCCAGCCACCAGGGTCAGCAGCAGCAGCGGAGCCTGCCAGCGCAGGCGAGGGAGAGACCGGCAGGAGATCAGACGCTTCACGAGCTCCATGGCAAGCATGGGAACAGCACCAGGAGCAGTCTGGCCTTGCGAGCGGCCCGGCGGGTGACGGGAACCGGAAGCCGATGTGATTCCGATCACGAACGGCGGTCTGTGAAGCGGCGGAAGGGCAGCTTGATCAGCAACAGTGTCAACCTGGCGCCCCACCTGAAGGCAATGACCCGGAATTTTGATGCGGTGGAACGATTCACTGTGGCTGAAGCGTGAGCGCCCCTGGCCGCCACGACTTCCGGCTCGTGGAACTGCATCGGCCGCGGCCGAACCGACTGGAAGCCCTGGTGTTGCGCGGGCGCGACCGTCGGCTGATCTGGTTTGAGGGCCCGGATCTGGTCCTGCGCGAGCAGGCCGACGCCTTTCTGCCGGTTCTGCTGCCTGCGGCCATGGCGGCAGGCGCCGGGCTGCAGATCGAGGTTCCCGTGGATCCGGAGCTGCTGGCAGCCGCACACCGGGTCGGCCGCCTGCTGGCCACCTGGCACCCCGCCTGGTCTGAGGTCAGCCCCCTGGCCACGGCTGGCAGCATCGGCGCGGCTGGCAGCGTCTCCCCGGCGCCAGCTGTGGCACCCGCAAAACGGGCCAGCTTCTTCTCCGGTGGGCTGGATTCGTTTCGCACCCTGCAGCGTCACGGCCCAACCCTCGACCATCTGTTGTTCGTGCACGGCTTCGACATCCCCCTGCACGCCACCGACAAGGCCGAGGCGGTGCAGCGCTCCCTCGCCCACGTGGCCGCTGAGGTGGGCATCGACATCCTGACCGTGCGCACCAACCTGCGGGCGTTCACCGATGCCTGGGTGGCCTGGGACCACCACCAGTGCGGCTCCGCCCTCGCTGCCGTGGCCCACCTGCTGGCTCCCCGGCTCGGCCAGGTGCTGATTCCCTCCTCCTACCCCTTTGCCTTTCTCGCTCCCTACGGCAGCCACCCCGGCCTCGATCCGCTCTGGAGCACCCCCGGCCTGCAGCTGCTGCACGACGGCTGCGAGGAGGGCCGCTGGGAGAAGGTGCAGGCGCTGGCCAGCTGGCCCCTGGCCCGGCACCAACTGCGGGTCTGCTGGCAGCCCAACAGCCTCGAACCCAACTGCGGCCACTGCCGCAAATGCCTCGTTACCCATGCCCTGCTGCGGGCCGCCTGCGGCGACCAGCACTGGCCTGCCTTTCCGGCACCGCTCCACCTGGCCGCCCTCGAACGGGTGAAGGTCGACAGCCTGGACATGCGCCACCGGCTGCTCCAGGCCCGGGACCATCTGCACACGAGCGGCACCGATCCCGCGCTGCTGCGATCCCTCAGCCGGCTGCTTCAGCCCCGGGCACCACAGCGACTGGCGAGGACACTGCAGCAACAGCGGGTGGGCTGGTTAGCGAAGCTGCGCGGATGAAGTTGCGCGGCTGCAAATAATGCGAATCACCGATCTCCGCATCGAATCCGGACGGCACAGCCGCAGAGCGGCCGCCACCGTGATCTGGGAAACACTGAAGCGGCCTGCGGAAACACTGTTCTTTGAAGCGCAGGGCCCTCTGGCCGAGGCCCTTCAGGCCAGTCCGGAAGCCTTTGCCCTGGCCTGCCTGCCCTACGCCGCCTGGGCCGGCGAACAGCGCCTGCTGATCGACGCTCCCCTCTGTCCGAGGCTGAAGCAGGGCCTGCAGCAGGCGATCACGATCTGGGGATCTGTGGCGGCATGGATACCGCCGCCTGGCGGTGACCCTGGCGACGCGGCTGTGGCTGGCACCGCTCAGCACTGCCGCCGCTCAACCGAGGGCGGCAACCAGGCTGGTGCGCGCCGCCGCGAGCGCCGTCGCCAGGGCCGCGCCGTCCTTGCCGCCGGCCTGGGCCAGGTTGGGCCGGCCGCCGCCGCCGCCGCCGCAGGCCTGCGCCACGCCACCGATGAACTTGCCGGCCTGCTGGCCCGCAGCGATCACGGCCTTGCCGAAGGCGGCCACCAGGACCACCTTGCCCAGATCCGCCGGATCCGGCAGGCCCCCGAGCACCACCGCAGCCCCCTCCCCCAGCTGGTCAGCCAGGCCCTGGGCGGCGCTCTGCAAACCCGCTCCCTCCACGCCATCGAGGCGGGCCACCAACACCTGGAACGGACCCACGGCCTCCGCCTGGGCCGCCAGGGCCGCCGCCTTGGCCACCGCCAGCTCACTGCGGGCCGCCGCCAGGGCCTTCTGGGTGCCCTTCAGCTCCTCCTGGAGCGCTGCCACCCGTTCCACGATCTCGCCGGGCTGGGCCTTGAACCGCTCCCCCAGGGCCTTCACCACAACATCACGCTCGTTGAGGTAGGCGAGCACGGCCGGGCCGGCCACCGCCTCGATGCGGCGGATGCCAGCGGCCACGCCGGATTCGGCCACGATCTTGAACAGGCCGATCTCGGCGGTGTTGGCCACGTGGGTGCCGCCGCACAGCTCCATCGACACCCCGGGCACATCCACCACCCGCACCACATCGGCGTACTTCTCCCCGAACATCGCCACGGCGCCGGCGGCCTTGGCCTGCTCGATCGCCATCTCCTGCACCTCCAGATCGTGGGCATCGGCGATCCAGCCGTTGATCAGGGCCTCGATCCGCTCCAGTTCGGCGGCGGTCACGGCCCGGGGGGAGTGGAAATCGAAGCGCAGCCGATCGAAATCCACCAGCGAGCCGGCCTGGCCGATGCCCGGATCCACCACCTGCTTGAGGGCCGCCTGCAGCAGGTGGGTGGCGGTGTGGTTGGCCTGGGCGCGGCGCCGGCAGGCCCGATCCACCTGGGCATTCACCAGATCACCCACCGCCAGACTGCCGCGCTCGATCCGGCCGCTGTGGACGAACACGCTGCGGTTGCGGCTCACGGCCTCGATCACCACGATCACGCCGCCTTCGGGGCCGCTGTCGGCGCCGCCGCCGCTGAGCAGGCCGCGATCCCCCACCTGGCCGCCGCCCTCGCCATAGAAGGGAGTGGAATCGAGCACCAGCTGCACGGCATCGCCGGCCACCGCCCGCTCCGCCGGCTCGCCATTCACCACCAGCGCCAGCACACAGCTGGGATGCTCCAGGGCCTCATAGCCCTTGAAGGCGGTGGCCTCCAGCTCAGCCGCCATCTGCTCGATCGCCCCCTGCAGGGTGAGGTCGAGGCTCACCGCCGCGGCCTTGGCCCGCTGGCGCTGGGCCTCCATCGCCACCTCGAAGCCCGCCAGATCCACGCTGAGCCCGTGCTCTTCGGCAATCTCCTCGGTGAGCTCGAGCGGGAAGCCGTAGGTGTCGTACAGCTCAAACGCCTGCTCGCCGGAGATCTGCTGGGGCCCAGCCGCCAGCACATCCGCCAGCAGCTTCTCCCCGCGCTCCAGGGTTTCCAGGAAGCGGGCCTCCTCCCGCTGCAGCTCCGCCAGAATCACCTCGCGGCGCTCCAGCAGCTGCGGGTAGGCCGCCTGCATCAGCGCGATCGACGCCTCCCCCATCGCCGTCAGGAACGGCTTGTCGATGCCGAGGAGGCGTCCGTGGCGCACGACGCGGCGCAGCAGCCGGCGCAGGATGTAGCCGCGGCCCAGGTTGCTGGCGGTGACGCCATCGCCGATCAGCTGGGTGATGGCGCGGGAATGGTCGCCGATCACCTTCAGAGAGGTTTTGCCCTTCTCGTCGAGGGCGCGGTAGTCAACCCCGGCCAGCCCCGCCGCCGTTTCAACCAGCGGATAGATCAGATCGGTTTCGTAGTTGTTGGGCACCGCCTGCAGGATCTGGGCCATGCGCTCCAGGCCCATGCCGGTGTCGATGTTGCGGTTGGCCAGCGGCGTCAGGGTGCCCTCCGCGTCGCGGTTGTACTGCATGAACACCAGGTTGTAGAACTCGATGAAGCGCGAGTCGTCCTCCAGGTCAATGCCGTCGTCGCCGAGTTCGGGCTTGAAGTCGTAGTAGATCTCCGAGCAGGGCCCGCAGGGGCCGGTGGGGCCCGAGGCCCAGAAGTTGTCGGCCTCATCCATGCGGATGATGCGCTTGGGGTTCACCCCCACCAGGTCGCGCCAGATCGCGGCGGCTTCGTCGTCCTCGCGGAACACGCTCACCACCAGGTTCTGCGGCGAGAGGCCAAACACCCCGGTGCTCAGCTCCCAGGCCCACTGGATCGCCTGCTCCTTGAAGTAATCGCCGAAGGAGAAGTTGCCGAGCATCTCGAAGAAGGTGTGATGCCGCGCCGTGCGGCCCACGTTCTCGATGTCGTTGGTGCGGATGCACTTCTGGCTGCTGGTGGCCCGCGGCGCCGGCCGCTCCTGCTGCCCCAGGAACACCGGCTTGAACGGCAGCATGCCAGCGATCGTGAGCAGCACCGTGGGGTCTTCCGGCACCAGCGAGGCGCTGGCCATCGGCCTGTGGCCCCGCTGCTCGTAGAAGCGCAGGAAGGCCTCCCGGATCTCGGCGCCGGAGCGGGGAGTGGGAGAGGCGACCATGACGGAGCGGAACAGGACCAAGATGGGCATGATCGCCCAGCACAGGCCCAGCTCCGGGCGCCCTCAGCGCAGGTGCTGGTGAATGTCCACCGGATCGATCTGGTGCGCAGGCAGGAAGCGCTGCGCATAGGAGAGATAGACGCCGGAACTCAGGAAGAGATCGAACAGGTGGGGATCGATGTGGGAACGGTCGCGGAAACCCGCCAGGATCCCCACCGCCTCGGAAAGGGTCTTGCCGAGTTTGTAGGGCCGGTCCGAGGCGGTGAGCGCTTCGAAGATGTCGGCGATCGCCAGGATCCGGGCTGGCACCGAAAGCTGCTCCGCCGCCAGCCCGCGGGGATAGCCGCTGCCGGTGAGGGTCTCGTGGTGGGAGCCGGCGATCGCCGCCACCCGCGACATCGCCGGCGGGAAGGAGATGCTCTCCAGCATCACGATCGTGTGGATCATGTGCTCGCGGATCTTGTAGAGCTCCTCCGGGGTGAGCGTGCCCCGCAGGATCGAGAGGTTGTGGATCTCGCCCTGGTTGTACAGCAGCTCCGGCGCCTGCATCGTGAACCGCCAGGAGGGATCGGGCAGCTCCTCGGGCGGACGGGGAATGCGATGCCGCGGCTTGTCGGCCAACAATGGCTCCGGAGCCGGCAACGCAGCCACCGACTCGGTGCAGCGGGAAGCCTCCTCCCAGCCAGGCCGAGGCGATCGTCGAAATGGCGCCACCAGGTGACCCCGGCCAGCTGCCGCAGCCGTTCCAGCGCCTCCGGATCCATGCCCTCGGAGCCGAGGTTGCAGGCGGCCACGAACCGGAAGTCCTCCTGCAGCTGCTGGGCGCGGCGCTCGTACTCCTGCTGGAGCTGCTGGCCATCGCCCCCCGCCAGCTGGGCCTCCAGCTGGGCGATGCGGGCATCCCGCAGCAACACCTCAAAGCGGGTGCGGATCTCGTGGATGCGGTTGTAGGCGGTCTCGAGCTTGGTGGCCTTGTCCACCACCGCTTCCGGCGTGCTGATCTTGCCGCAGTCGTGCAGCCAGGCCGCGGCCCGGAATTCGCGCCAGTCCTTCTCATCGGTGAAGTGGAATTCCCCCAGCGGCCCGCTCTCGCAGGCCTCCGCCGCCTCCGCCAGCATCAGCGCCAGCTCCGGCACCCGCGAGCAGTGACGGCCGGTATGGGGACTCTTGGCGTCGATGGCGCCGGCCAGCAGGGAGATCATCGAATCGATCTGCTTCTGCTGCCCCTCCAGCAATCGGGTCCGCTCCACACACACCGCCGCCAGGCTGGCCAGGGCCTCGATCAGCTGCTGGTCGAAGCGGTCGAAGGAACGCACCAGCTCGGCCGCCGTGGCGGGTGTGATCCGGGCCCCGGGATCATGCTTGCGGTTGATCAGCTGCATCACCCCCACCACCGTCCCCTCGGTGGTGCGCAGCGGCACCACCAGCACCGAAACGGCCCGGTAATCGAAGCGCCGGTCGAAGCTCTCATCAAACCGATAGGGACAATCCGGCGCGATGGCGTAGGCGTCGGGAATGTTGAGCAGCTCGCCGCTGAGGACACACCAGCCCACCAGCCGCTCAGGAGTGATCGGATAGCGCAGCTGGCGCAGGTCGTCCTCTCCCTCCCTGTCTTCCCCGAAGGCCAGCTGCTGCTCAAGGCTGCTGTTCTGGAAGGCGGCGAACAGCAGGCTGGGGGTGGTGGCGCCCGAGCTTTCGTCGATCAGTATAGATGCTGCCGGCATCACTGGCGGTGAGCTGACGCGAGGTGGTGAGAATCGACTGCAGCAGCGAAGCGAGATCGGAAGCTCCGCTGATCGCCGTCGCCACGCCCAGCATGTCAAGCAGGGCCCGCTGGGGATCGATGAGCGGCGGCCCGGAACCGGCCTGATCCCCGGCCCGATTGCTCGAATCGGCAGGAGCGCCCTCCACGTTGAATTCCTTTGTGGCATTCCGCCGGCACGCTAGGCGGGTTCTCGCCAGGTTTCCGCAACGGCAGGCATGATTGCGCGGCCCAGCCGCCCGCCGTTGGCTGTTCCTTCCCCCGCCACCGGCTCCCGCGCCTCCCTGCGGTTGCGCTCCCTGAGCTGGGCCCTGCTGGCGGCCATCACGGCCGGAAGCATCGGCCTGCTCCTGGGCGTCGCCCTGGCCGGTGGCCTACCAGAGGCAGCGGCTGCCGGGCTGCTGCGGGGCCTGGATCCGGCGCTGCGGGCGGCCGGCTGCGGCTTCTTCTACGGATTGCTGGCGTTCCACCTGCAGCGGGTGGATCCCGATGACGGCCATCTGCAGGCGGGCCTAGTGGGCGCGGTCTGCGGCATCCGCAGCCTGGCCAGCGCTCCGCCCCTGGCCCTTTCCTATCCCGTCACCGCCCCGCTGCACACTGCCCTTGAGCTGCTTCAGGGCTGGTGGCCCCTGTGGCTGCCGCTGGTGGGCAGCGCCCTGCTGCTGCAGCTGCTGCCGAAGCTGCTGCCAGGCCTGCGGCCCGCCGCGGCCTAGGGCCAGCAGGGGCGGATCTACCATCTCTCCGGTCGGCGGCATGGCAGCCCTGCCCCCCCTGCTTTCCTTCCTGCGGCGATGAACCTGCGGCCATGAGCCTGCTGCATGCCACCTGGCTGTTTCCACCTTCAGGGCCGGGCGGAAGGCTGCTGCTCTGGGCTGACACCTGGCGCGTGGCCTCCCCGGCCTGCCCGGGCGACACCGTTCCCGAGCATCCGCTCACCCTCAATGCCGACGACCTAGCCGGCCTGCTGGAAGAACTCGATCTCTGGTCGGAAGCGGTGCGGCCGGCCAGCGCCTGCCTCACATTGCCGAGCCGCGGCCAGGCGGCCCGGGGCCGCCGTCGCAGCAGCAGCACCGACACCAACTGGAGTGGCCTGCCCCTGCAGGCCGGCGAACCGATTCCCAAGACCGTGGAGTGGTGGCCCTGGCAGGTGGA
>Ga0164293_10001487_pt1 | contig 19560 bp, 19 predicted proteins | sample GEODES118metaG_FD_111487 | JGI IMG/M metagenome (GOLD analysis project Ga0164293, IMG submission 111487) | Eutrophic lake water microbial communities from Lake Mendota, Wisconsin, USA - GEODES118 metaG | ecosystem: Environmental > Aquatic > Freshwater > Lake | place: USA: Lake Mendota...
AAGGTTTTGGTGTCGTACTTTTTAAAGGCCGATATCAGAACCTTGTTTGGCTTGGTAGCTCAGTTGGTACGAGCGAACGACTGAAAATCGTTAGGTCGCCGGTTCGATCCCGGCCCAAGCCACTTTACTCATATCTAGGAAACTTTCTCTATTCATAAAGTAGGCAGAATTCTGTTGGTAGTGTGGCGCGGGTGACTCGAGATAAAATTCCGGTTTTCATCCCCGATCTGCCTTCTGCCGACTCATTAATTTGTTACTTAAGAATGATTGATGACAACCGGATTTATTCAAATAATGGGCCCTTAAATCAACTTCTCGTTTCTAGATACTCAATAATCTTCTCAACGCCAAGCGAGAAGATGGTGCTTTCTTCAAATGGCACAGCTGCGTTAACTCAGATTTTGTCAAGTCACAATGTGGCTAATAAGAGTGACCACGTAATCTGTCCAAGTTTTACATTTCCCGCGACGGCTTCAAGCATTGTTGCAGCTGGAGGCTCTCCACTCTTCGTGGATGTAGATATGGAGAGTTTAGGTGTTACACCTGAAATTCTAAAGAAAGCATTAAAGTTTGCGAGTAGCCAAGAAATTATAGTAAAAGCAGCAATCGTTGTTGCGCCATTTGGTGGTTCAGTTGATTTCGGAGAGTGGATCGATTTTCAAAGCGAAACTGGGATTCCAGTGGTGATTGATGCTGCGGGTTCATTTCATGCTATGGCGCAAACAATGAGTGAACACGAGGGAGATTTAAACTTAGACCTGATGATTAGCCTGCATGCCACAAAGCCATTTGGTATTGGGGAAGGTGCCATCGTGATAGCCCGCGACAAGGTTACTGCAGAGACAATAAGAATGTGGGGTAATTTTGGATTCAATGGTGAACGTCGGTCCATCGTTCCAGGTGTGAATAGCAAACTTTCTGAATACTCTGCGGCTGTTGGTTTAGCGGTTATTGACGAAATAGATAATCAAATCGAAAGATATCAAACAGCTAGAGAAAAACTATTCGATAATGTAAATCTTCCATTAAATATTAAATTTGTTTTCAGGGAGAGTGATTCAAAATTTGTGACTGGATACTCAATGATTCGATTAAAAGATATGGATGTCTTGCAGTTTATGGATCATCTGCAAAGTCACGGAATAGATTCAAGAAAATGGTGGGATGGTGGCTGCCACGATCAAATTGGATTCCAATCCCGAATACTGCAATACCCACATGATTGGTTTACAAATACACAAAGATTGGTTGGAGAATTGTGCGGAATACCGTTTTATAGTGCAATCAATTCTTCTCAATTAGTTAGAATCAGTAAGTCAATCAATAGCTACAAACAAAAACGATAAAAAATTCATGAGCAAAAAGACAGCGATTAATCAAAAAGTTACTTCAAAGGACAAAAACCGTGAAGAGCTGCGACAACAGTATTTCGCTGGTAACTATGCAATTGTTGTTGAGTATAGGCATCTATTCGACATTTGGAGTTTATATCTCAAAGGTATTTCTCACTTTCAATTAGGCCATTTTAATCGCAGCTTAGTTTATTTTATGTTAGTGGCTCATAAGAAATCTTCTCTTGAAAAATGGAAAGGCTACATTCTCGCAATATTGCTTCGCTCTAAACTGATTTCATACTTGTTACACAGAGTTTTTCCGGTGGCTCGATTGATTGGCAAATCCAATTTCATGAGTTTTAAGGTTGTGAATCTCAATAATTTGAAAAAATCAGCCGATATACAATTCCATTCCATAAGTAAATTGCAGCCCGTGATCTGGGACAAGAGAGTTAGCCATACGATCAACTCCTTGAGTAAAAGAAGAAATCTAGAACCCCTCCAAACTGGTTATCTAACAATAAACGATGGGGTCATCCGAGCTAATTCAGATTGGATCCAATTACCAAAGTGGGTATTGAACCAAGGAGATTTACTTTCTCAGAATTTAAACGATTTGGATTTCACTCGGACCAATGAAGAGATCTACGCATCGCCTTATCTCTACGTAACTAGGCCTTCAGATCTAAACGAAAAGATAATTGAAACGGGTATTTTCCTAGCTGGCCCTTGTGCCACTGAATTTGGCCACTGGATGATTACGCTCTTGCCAAGAATAGGAATATTGGATGGTGAGGGGGTTTCATTAGACATTCCATTACTTGTTCCTAAAGGTTTACCGCCACAACACTTAAAGTACCTGAAGTTGGTAACAGACCGACGGGTGATTTTTTTAGAAGATACATATTTTTATAAAGTAAAACGTCTCCTAACTGTGATAGATCCATTCCGATGTCCTCTCTCGCCTCCAAATTATTCAAATTTCAATTTATTCTGCCCGATATCTCCAGATGTGGTCGACTTCTACCGAAGCCGGGGACCCAAAATCTTGAGTGGAAAACCCAAAAAAGTGTATCTGACACGTAAGAATTCCACATGGAGAAAGATTATAAATGAAGTTGAATTGATTGAGGCTCTTGATCGTCGCGGTTTCGAAATTGTAAGTATTGAGGAGTTCGAGCCAACGGCACAGATAAGCTTTTTTTCAAACCATAATCTAGTAGTAGGAGCATTTGGTTCTGCTTTTTTACCAATGATGCTTAGTGAAAGTCATTCTCATTCGATTGGTATTGTGAACCAAATTTCAAATGAAGGATATTTTGGAGAGTACCTCTCTCGCGTAGGCCATTTTACCTCGTTCTTTGAGGCTAATCCTGTGTCCAATTTACCAAGACATGCTAACTTCAGTTTGAACGTTGACAGTTTTTTATCTTTCCTCGACAAAACAATTGTTGATTGGGAACGAAATCGGATTTACGAATGACGAGAATTGCAATCATGCAACCATACTTCGTTCCCTACACAGGATATTTTAAGTTAATGCAATCGGTTGATGTTTTTGTGTTCCTCGACTCAGTTCAATTCACAAGACGCGGTTGGATTCATCGAAATAAGTTCACCACTATTGCTGGAGGGACTGATTGGCTTACTCTCCCCTTGAAGAAATCAAACATAACAACAAGAATAAGGGAATTAGAATTTTGCGAAGATTTTGAGGCGGAATTTGCTCGCCGTACTAAGAGATTTTCTGCTTTTTCTAGTCCAGCAAATCAATTCTACAGTCTCGAAAATTGGATCGCTGAATCCAAAGATCCAAATAGCTTCCTACAGCATGGTTTAATAGAAATTTCTAATGTGCTTGGTTTCACACCCAATTTTAATCGCTCTTCCGAGTTGTCGTTGAACCCTGATTTGAAGTCCCAAGACATGATTCTTGAAATCTGTCGATACTTTAGCGCAAAGTCTTACGTTAACCTGCCTGGAGGAATGTCACTTTACGATCATTCGGTATTCGAAGCGAGAAATATAGAACTCAAATTTGTTGATCATTTCAGTGGAAACAAGATTAGTGTCTATGAACGTTTGTGCACTGAATCTCTGTCGTCAATTAAGTTAGACATTGAGAAAATGCAAATCACTTAGTTTTCTTCAGATTGAATCTACTTCCGACTTTTTCTTCCAAACTAAATCCCATTTTCTTATACAGAGACAATGCCTTTAGATTATTCCCTCCCACATTCAAAGTAATTGCATATTTCAGATCCTTTTGGTATCTATCTATCAACTCTAAAATCAGTTTTTTAGCAAGACCATTTCCTCGATAATTCTCATCGATAGAAATATTGGTTATAAAGATCAATTTTTTTTCTGTATTTATATAAAAACACAAAATTCCGATTAATTCACTTGATTTCCAATACTCAAATCTTTCTGAATTGGTCGCTAACTTCTTTGCATAAATGTCTAATTCCGCTAATGATTTCACCCCATTTAAGTGAGAATAATCCATAGATCTTAAGTGCTCAAGAATTTCTCCGTAGCTCGAATTGTTTTGCCGAAACTCAAATTCTTCTTCGATGTAAGTCAATTGCACAACCTCCATCACTATTGTACCAACCAGTTTGTTTCCTTCATTGGTACGATAGTAAGTTTATATTCTCACATCTGGTGGTCAAGAGTTTCTACTTTAGATCTTAAGTATTAACTAGCTTACAAGGCAATTTCTAAAGAGTTTGATCCCCAATTCAATAAACAATCCTTTCAGATCCGTTATCCGCTATATTGAGGACATTCAGATGATTGAGTGGTTAACTTCTATGCACATTCTGGCTCAAGGCATTAAGTTATAGCCATGATTTGATGTTAAACTGGTCTTTAAAGATGTTCTTTTGCTACATAAGTGAATACTTTGGTGAAGAGATTATGAAGAGCCGGATTGCCGTTGTGATTCCATATAGGGGTGACATATCTCATTTAGTTGATGCTGTGAATTCAGTCCGAGCATCCTCTTTCAAAGAGTTCAGAATTCTTGTCTTTGACGACAACGATCGGCCTCATGGCGACTTCGATTTCCTTCAAGACGGCGAATATTTCCCAACGGGTGGAATCGGTCTTCCCGCAGTGATTGAGTTTTCAAAAAACTTGATTTCTGAAGATTTCGTAGCCATATTGGCCGGGGATGACATCATGAGTTCCTCTCGGCTCCAGCTTCAGCTGAAGGCTATTGAAAAAGTAGGAGCAGAAATTTGCCTGTCTAGAATGCGAAAGTTCTCACTTAGCCATGAAAAAATTGAGATGCTAAGCGGAAGTCCGGACATTGAGACATTTACAAAAGTTTGGCTTTTACTCGGCGCCTATGGTGCTGATGGAACGATTCTCATGACTAGCGATTTTTATAAGAAAAAATATGTATTAGATCCAGTCGACAGTCATAGCGACTGGGCTTTGGCTCTAGCCAATTATCCGAAGCAGATCGCATATGTTGCAGACGAACTGGTTTTCTACAGGCAACATGAGGGTCAAACCACACGCAAGAACCGCAATGATTTTCTTCAAAGCGGGGTGTATCCGGCTTGGCAAAACACCTTTAAGGAGATTTTTGGCAGTTCGCCAACGCAAGATATTCTTTTGATTTTAGGTGCTCCGTGGTTTCGATGTTCCATTTCGCCGAGATCTATTCTCAAGTCCAGAATGTATGCTGCTCAAATTCTTGAGAATTTTCATAATCAGAGTTTTACAAGAGTCGATCAAGATTCCGCGGAACTTCTCATCCTTCGCCGCTATCTATTCCGGCTAAACTTCAAAAATTTGGTTCCTATTTTGTACGTTCTTTCCCGACTTGACATTAGACAAGCGAATACAAGAATGTTGCGAGAGTCTCTAAAGGTCGCGAAATCAATCATTTTTCAACGAGATGTTAAGCCGAGGTTTGTAGAAGCATGATCAAACAATTTCTCTCAACCGAGAGAGCGACTCTTTGTAACCTGCAGAACATTTGGCGGAGTTCATGAAAAGACCTAGATCCTCATCGTTTTTTTTCATAACAAAGTTCCACCTTTTGAGATTGCGCAGAGGGGTCAAATCTCCTAATTTCTTAGCTGAATTAGAGACTAAAGTTTTAAGTGAACTTGTTCAGTTTAAGCAAGAATCAGTAGTTGTAAGAATGCAGAGCGAGAAACTCATTTTTCGACCTAGAAATAAACACATGCAGTTAAGTGTCTTCAAGCGAATCAAATTGACTTGGAGAATTTTGCAAACTCGTGGTCGGATGAGATGGCTTTGCTATTCACTATTTAGTCCTGTGATGGGTAAGGCGTATCAAATTAGCCGGGCAAGGTTACTGGCACTGATTGGACGAAATTGGCAGAAGTTCTCAGATGAGGTTCTATCGTGTTTAATCATATCTAGCGATGAGACCAATCGCCATGAACGGATATCTCTACATCAATTCATAACTCCTGAAACGACCCGAACTCTCGATTTTGTTCAGGCATACGTACTTGAAGATGAACACAATCGAAAAATGATTTATAGGAGTAATAAGAATTTCCGCAATTTTACTCTAGCAAGAATTATCCTCTGGAACTCAAATTGTGCAATAGCTTTCATTAGACAGAGTGCTACCCTAAAGGACTCAATTCACCTCCATAAATTTCTGGAAGGTTTTCCAGATTTTCAGGATTTGCTGAGTTCTCGTGCAACACTTGAGTTTGTATTTCATCCGAAATCTCATGAAACTTTTGATCAAAGACTTCGTGATGATGTCTTTGGTGTTCAAGATCAGTTTACAGATGTAGAAATTTGGCATCAAAGATTTATTATTAAGAACAATACTTGGTTATTGATTGATTCGACCTGTTCGCCAAGCCTTGAATTTGTAGCTGGGCACTGGCAATTCCTGGAGCAAAACAAAGTCGAACAACGGAAAGTCGAAATATTGAGGCCAAGGGGAACTAGAAGGGTTACTGTAGATGAAGCAATCTTCCTGATAGGAAGGGTTGATGAGAATTGGTATCACTTACTCTTGGACACTTTGCCTCGGTACCTGCTGTTTAGAGAAATCAATCCAGATGTACCAGTTCTCATTCGAGGTGATTTACCGCAAACTTCCAAAACTATTATTGAGAGATTGGTTGAGAGAGAAATTATCTATGTTCAACCTCAGGATCTAGTATTTGTAAAGACCCTTTATTTTGTCCCAGCACGATCAACAGTTTACGATTCCGCACCGGCGAAAAATCAAGAGCGAGTAAGTTACTCACCGGTGATAATCCAAAAAGAACGTGAATGGATACTTCAGACTTTTCCATTAAAGAAAAGTCAGGTATATCCGGTAAAGATTTTTCTATCTCGCCGAATGAGTTACCGTAATTTGTTGAATAATGATGCTGTTTCAAGATTGTTGAAAAGGAATAACTTTGAGGTTATCGAACCTGATGAGAGTTTTTATCTAAATCAAGCGAGGGTTTTTTCAGAAGCAAATACGATAGTCAGTCCTGGTGGGGCGGTATTGGCAAATATAATTTTTATGCAAAGAGGTTCGACCATCGTTTCGATCCGAAGCTGGAGAGGTTCTGATGTTCCACTTTGGAGGCTGCTAGCAGAGGCTTGCGAAGTTAATCACTCTGAAATTGTTGGAGTTCCGACTTACTTTGGGTTGAAGTCCCTTCTGCGTGCGCACTCAAATTTTTACGTGCCGCTCATGCGGATAAGAAAAGAGTTAAGCGCTTAAGAATTCTCCGCAGAAAACGAAGTTCTTACCTTTGTGCTTAAAACAGTTTTAATAACTGTGTGCACCGATGCGTCGGTCATCCAGGGGGAAATAGGGATACTAAGTGTTGTTCGTGCAAAACTCAAAGCGTTAGTTGATGGTTCCGTCAAAACGTTTTCTTGAAACTTGTTGAAGCTTATTGCGGCAGATTCTGGATAATGAATTTCTGTCTTAACTCCATCGGCTTCTAAGAGCTTCCGTGTAACTTCGCGGTTCTTCGAAAAGAGAACGAAGTGGTGAAACACCGAATCCCTTTCAATAGGTAAAAAATTGATTCCGCTATTTTTAAAGCTATCGAAATACATTTCAGCTATCTCTTGCCTTCTAGTGTTCCAAGAATCTAATGATCTTAAATTTATGCTTAGCACTGCCGCCTGTATCGGATCAAGGCGCGAATTAATCCCATGAAACTGGTACTCATACTTATTGCCTGGTACAGATCCATAATTCACAAAGCTGCGTGCTTTATTGGCTAGAGATTCATCCTTGGTTACTAACGAACCAGCATCCCCGATTGCGCCTAAATTCTTTGTTGGGTAAAAGGAGAATGCACCAAAGTCGCCCCAGGTTCCTGCTAATTTTCCATTAATTCGCGCCCCGTGAGCTTGTGCACAATCTTCAACGATTTTTACACTGTTTTTTTCAGCCCAAATCAACAATCGCGGCATATCCACCATTTGTCCATGCATGTGAACAGGAATAACCGCTGAGAAATCTAGCGAGTGAGACTCCAGCTCCTCTAAATCCATTAATCCAAATTGATTGCAATCTATGCCTATCGGAGTGGCTCCGACTGCATCCACAGCTAGCCAAGTTGCGATGAATGTGTGGCTTGGAACAGCAACTAAATCACCTGGGCCCACTCCCAAGACCCTTAACGCTACGACAATTGCGTCATAGCCATTTCCCACACCAATAGCATGGCTAACTCCTAAATAGTTTGCCCATTCTGATTCAAATTTCGCGACAAGTGGTCCACCAATAAATTGTCCGGAATCTATGACTTGTTTAGTGGCACCTTCCCATTCTTTCTTTAAGGAATCTGGGGCGTCCTTAAAGCTAAAGAAATCGATTTTATCCACTCTTTTTCCATTCTAAAAACTCTTCATATGAACGAATGTAATCGTTCTCGTCATAGTGCTCTGATGCCAAAACAATACAGACAGCATCTTTTGTAAAATTATCTAGGTATCGCCAATGCCCCGCAGGCAAGAAATACCCTAATTTGTGAGCTTTTAACTCGACAGTGTCAGTATTAGATCCATCCGTAACCGTCAAGTTAAATTTCCCGGATACTGCGAAAAACACCTGGTCAAGATTTTTGTGCGCATGCGCGCCTCTTGAATCATTCTCTGGAACACTTGAAATGTAATACATTCGCTTCGTTTGAAATTTCCCGATATTTTGAAATTCAGCAACATCTAGATTACCTCGATTGTCTAAAAAATTGATGACTTGAATTTCTTTGAGTATTTTCAATGCGTTCATTATATCCACCCTTGAATTTTTGCCACATCGTAAGGATTACCAATACTCGCATTTTGTCGTTCCTGAACTATTTTGATGTATGAGGACGCGTCATGCAATCCCTCGAATGTGCCTGTATCCAGCCAGGCTATCCCACGCGACAAAATACTCACATTCAATTGATTACGTTCAAGATAGATTTTATTTACATCTGTAATTTCGAGCTCACCACGTGCGCTATGTTTTACTGACTTAGCAATAGAAACAACTTCTTCATCATAAAAATAAAGTCCAGTCACAGCGAAATTACTCTTAGGTACTTGCGGTTTCTCTTCAATTCCAACGACTCGCCCATTTTTATCAATCTCAACAACACCGTAACTTTTTGGATCTGCCACTTGATACGCAAAGATTTGTGCGCCTTTGATTTGATTGTGTTGTGCGAGTTGACGACCTAAGCCGTGACCATGAAATAAGTTATCCCCCAAAATAAATCCCACTTTTTGGCCAGCTATAAATTTTTCTGCAATCAAAAGACCTTGCGCTATGCCATTTGGTTCTCCTTGAACACCATATTCAATAGAGATTCCGAATTGTTCGCCATTTCCAAATAATTTCTGAAAGTTAACGATCTCGCTTGGGCTGGAAATCAAGATAAATTCTCTAATGCCTGCGAGCATGAGTGTGCTGAGAGGGTAATAAATAAGTGGCTTATCAAATACCGGTAACAATTGCTTATTCACCGTTTTAGTAAGAGGGGCCAGTCGCGAACCCGAGCCTCCTGCCATAATCACTCCGCGCATATTAGAATAATAGTCGTAAAACATACTTAACCCTTCAAAGTGAAGTAAATGAGGTCTCAATGCGAGTTCTAGTGACTGGTGGGGCAGGGTTTATAGGTTCAAATTTCGTAAATATGGCTTTGACCGATCAGTTCCCAGAAATATCGAGCGTTCTTGTCTTGGATAAACTTACCTACGCGGGAAAGCTATCAAATTTAAGTGGGGTCGTAAATAATCCAAATTTTGAATTTGTTAAGGGCAATGTCTGCGATATTGAATTAGTAAATAATCTAGCAAGCAATGTAGACGCAATAATTAATTTTGCCGCTGAATCTCATGTCGACCGATCAATTGAAAATTCTTCAGAGTTTATCCACACTAATATCCTGGGTACCCACGTGCTTTTGGACGCAGCAAAAAATCATAAGGTGTCGAAGTTTGTTCAGGTTTCTACTGATGAAGTATACGGATCAATTCTTCAAGGGTCTTGGGATGAGAACGCACCTCTTCTTCCAAACTCCCCTTACTCAGCAAGTAAGGCTGCCGCTGATTTGCTGGCTCGTGCATATTATGTAACGCATGGCTTAAATGTTTGCACTACGCGCTGTAGTAACAATTTTGGACCAAAACAGGATCCTGAAAAGTTGATCCCAAATTTTATACTTAAATTAAATGCTGGTGAAAGGGTTCCAATTTATGGTGACGGAATGAATATACGTGATTGGCTTTATGTGGAAGATCATTGCGTGGGGATCTATTTAGTTCTTACTAAAGGACTACCCGGCGAAATATATAACATTGGAGGGGGTACTGAGTTAACAAATTTGGATTTAACTAAATATTTGTTGGAATTTTTTGAACGAGATGAAAGTTTTATAGAATTTGTTCCAGATCGATTGGGCCATGATCGTCGATATTCTGTTGATAGCACAAAGATTCAAAAACTTGGCTATGTTGCAAGTTTGGACTTTAGTGAAAACCTAACAAAAACAGTAAATAGTTACTTCGAAAGTCCCAAAATCTAAAATTATGGAAAGGGAAATTATGATACATAGCGCGGCTATCTGTGAATCCAAGCAAATCGGAGATCGCACTAAAATCTGGGCATTTGTGCATATACTTCCTGGAGCTGTCATTGGAAGTGATTGCAACATTTGCGATTTTGTTTTTATTGAAAATCAAGTACATATCGGCGATCGCACCACAATAAAGTCTGGTGTTCAAGTTTGGGATGGGATTACGATTGGATCGGACGTGTTTATTGGTCCAAATGTAACTTTCTCGAACGATAAGTATCCCAAAAGTAAGAATAAGAATTTTGAGCTCCTGCCAACATTTGTCGGTGATGGTGTATCAATCGGAGCTAATGCAACAATTCTTCCTGGGATCTCCATCGGCGCAAATGCAGTGATTGGCGCTGGAAGTGTCGTAACTAAAGATGTTTTAGCCAACACAATAGTCTTTGGAAATCCTGCAGTCGTAAATGGTGGTTGATTTACATTTCAAAAAACTTTTAATTGTTCAATGACAATTGTCAACAATCCTTCTGATCTTCTGAGTGTTTTCAAGCACTTGATTTACTTCTTTAAAAACAGTTCCGGCACCACATACAATAGAATCTGCACCTGCACTTATCAATTCTGATGCATTCTCAAAAGTTACTCCGCCATCAATAATCACTTTGATCTCTGTCTTGTCTCCCAGCAATTCTTTCAATTCGGTAATTCTCTCGAATGTATTCTTGAGCATTCTGTGTCCAACTATTCCAGGGTTAATCGCCATTAACATGACCGAATCTACATACTCAACGAGTGGTTTAATTGATGGGATGTAAGTCCCTGGATTAATTGCAACGCCGGCGCTTACACCTAGTTCTCGTATTCTCATTAAGGTTCTACTCGGATGTCTCATCGCTTCTAAATGTGGAATGAGTCGGACGCCTTGGACTTTTGCAAACTCTCCTATAAAAAGCTCAGGGTTTTCAATCATCATATGTACATCTATTGGAAGACTAGTTAGAGTTCGCAACATAACTAAGTACTCTGGGTATAAGCCCAATCTAGGTACAAATATGCCATCCATAACATCAAAATGGAAAGAATCAATTCCACCCTCCTCTAAATTCTTAATCTCATTCACAATGGTTAATGGGTCACCAGATATAACCGAGCAGGAGAGTTCCTTTTCAGCTTTATTCAATTGCATTATGTCTCTCCCACATTGTTTCTGAATTTTCATCAAATTTTTTCATTAAATCCAATACAACTGAATCTAAAAATACCGCAAGCGTCTGTTCGAATAGTGTTGTCATTGGTTGTATCGAGGTTTGCGAATCTTTCCCCAGCGTTTTGTTTGGAGTATTTAGTACAACGCAAGCATCAGAAAGTTTGGACATAGGGGATTCTTTGGACGCGGTTATCAGCCCAACACGCAATTCCTTGCTTTTTGCAATTTCGACTGTCCTCAGGACTGAACTGGTTTGTCCTGATCCCGAGCCCACTAGCAAGAGATCGCCCTTACCCGTATGCGGAACAATTGTTTCGCCAAGAAAATAAGCATTCAATCCAAGATGTGACAGGCGCATCGTAAATCCACGCATACTTAAGCCAACTCGACCAGCTCCCGTACAAATAATTTTTGTGCGATCTCGGTTTACTAAGTTCAGGAAGTCTTCATACCCGTTAAGTTGTGTATTAGAAACAGCTCTCGCGATTTCGTTGGCTACTCGTTGAAAAGAGTCACTCATTGGCTAAGAATAGTATAAAGATTTCCAAAAAGGTCCCAATTAGCTTTTTTAGTCATGATGGATATTGAATCCGCCAAAAAAGCGGTCGAAAATATGGACTACCGCTTCGGCAACAGCGCCTTCTCCTCCTTTATTCTTAGTCACATGGTTTGCTTCCCTTCGCGTACGTAAAGAGGCATTTGCGGGTGCAATAGAGTAACCAACCGTCCTAAAAACTAGAGGATCCAGTAATCCATCCCCCATATATATACAAAACCTTGAATCAAAATTTTCATTTATCCATCTAGGCCTCTCTCTTGCGCTAACCAAATGAAGATCGAGCCCCATATCACTTTCAATACGCCTCTTCGAGATAGAAAATCCGCGGGAATCAGCAGAAACAACTTTAATACTTAATTCGCGCTTCGCTAAGATGAGTGCATCACTATCATCAGCTCCGAATGCTTTTAGCATTTTTCCCTCTGATGAATAATACATCTTTCCGTCGGTTAAAACCCCGTCAACGTCGAGAATCAAATTACTAGGAACGAATTTATTTTGATTTCGCATGGCCTTGAACTGCCCTCCATAGATTGAGCTTACCGAAATTGAAAAGGAATAGGTCTAGGGGATGGTGATGTAAAGCTGACATATTTAACCAAATTAAAGATGTCAAAATTTCAACTTTCTGCACATCAAGACCATTGGCTTCCAAGAATTGATTTAGAATTTCTTTACACTCAACTAGTTCATGTTTTCTAAGAATTTCACAACGAATGATATTTTCACTGATATCAATTTTGAATAGGTTCTGATTCACGATCTCATGATTGACGACCAGACTGTGATTTAACTTAGCCAAGTCATAATACATATCTCCCGAATTCAAGTTTCCACCAAAATCTTGACGCCAATCAATCAATTTAAAGCCTTCTTCTGTCTCAATAATGTTATCTAAGATGAAGTCGCCGTGAAATTTAGTTTGAGCACCTTTACAAAGCCAGTCATAATCGATGGCTTCAAGGAGTTTATGTATGGATGGGATTTTCAAGTCATTTATGGTTGAAAAACTCTCTTCGAATCTTGTATTTTCCATAAATTTTTCAACTCTATTAAGGGTTTTGGACTTATAAAACAAATTACATACTTCGTGAAATTCCTTTGTGCTAAGTTCACGGCTCTCTACCCACAAATTCTCTTTAGACCAATTCAAAAGAGACTTGAATTTTTCGACTGTCATTATGCTAGAAGCTAGCTCCCCTTTTGCAAAATCGTATTTATAGAAATTTCCTTTACTAACAGTTATTTTCGGGACTAATCCAGCGAGTGATTGTGAGCGAATAACACGATTCTCTGCAATTTCATGATTAGCAAAGAACTTAACAACTGAACTATTTACAAATGAAATCGATTCATCTGACTTCTCCAGTACATCATATTTTTCTCCAAGTAATTTTCTGGCGGATAAAAGGCTCTCTGTATTTCCCATGTCTGCCCAGACTTTTACATCCTTAAATCGAAAATTCACGCCACTATTTTTCATTTCATTCAAGATCACAAGATCATTCAAAGTACTATCGAGCGGATTATTAGCATAGATTTCTTTAAGGGTCTTCCAAAATAGTTCGTAGTCATAGATACCAATCAGTCCAATGTGGAGATAATCAAACTCCATCATTCCTTTGTCATGAAATTTCATGACAAAATTAGAATTCACGTCGAAGCTTGCGTATTGGGATGCTGAATTGCCTTTAGATCCTGCTACCCAATTTTCATTTGGACTTGAATCAATTTTTTGATCAAGAATCAGAGTGTCGCTTGCATGGAAGATGAAGGCTTCCTGAAGGAATTCTGAAGCTGAAAGCATGGAAAGCCCTAAACTACTTCCCGCGCCTTTATAATTCTCGACTGTCACAAAAGTAAACACACGTTCCGGATATGCGACTTCAAGGAAATCGCGTACATGCTGTCCAAAATGACCAAGGGTTACTATGTAATCCGTATTTTCTGGATAAACCTCAACGATATGTGAGAGTGCTAACTTGTCCCCAACCTTAACAAGGGATTTATTTGTGTAATTGGTAAATTCTCCGAGTCTGCTTCCGATTCCTGACGTGGTGATTAGCACCTTAAGGGGTGTGGAATTGTGCTTATTGCTCTGGATACCTCTCAATTGCGCATGCGTTAGATCTTGGTGTTGATGATTATCCTCGGACATCTATTTGTTGTTTCTCGTGCGGCGTAGATGACTCATCCATGTGGCAATCATACCCAATTAAACTAAGAAGAGTCGAGAAATGGAGAATTACGGGCCCTTTGAGCAAGATTTAAGTACGGTATTACTGAATGAAAAGTCTGATTTGTAACGTTACGGATTGCATTTAAGCAGATAATAGTCCGGGGTTTCCGACCTCAAATCACAAATTCGATTTCCAAATTTTAGGGTACGTAAAATATTCAGCGCCTCTATATCCGAATCCGAATAAGAAGAACTAGTAGAATCGCCTGCGTTTGTTCCTAAAATTTCGATTTTGTGTTTACTCTTGTCGAAAAACAAAAAAATGGTGTTTGTCGAAATTGTTAAGATATTTACATCCCAATCATCGTATGAATAGGTTAAATTGACACCAGTTCTGAATCCACTCCAGGCTGTTGGCAGAGTGTAGTCTTGAATTATATCTATGGTGATGTTATTTAGTGGAATATCATTTTGCATCTTTTTTTGTAAAGTAAATCTTCCAGATTGCATATCTCTTTCGTACATCCGCTGGTAAGTATCAATGTTTGGAACAGATGGATCTCTATCACTTACTGTAAACACAAAATTTATTGACGCCATCGCAAAAATGGCTAATGATGCTGCGGTGATCTGTATGGGGCGTTTAGGAAATGTTTTTATCAGAAGCGCCAAAAAGATCGGCATTAATGGCACTAGAGGCAATGTATACGATTGTACATACTCCACACCTAAGCCTAGATAGTAGCTCAGAAAAATTTGTGATAGTAAAATCGCGAAACCAACCAGCAAGAACAAACTGCCTACATTGTATCTTTTTGAAAAGATGTACTTATCAAGTGTGAGTAGTACTAAAAGAATAAAAACTGTTAAATGCACAGCGATGCCGTATCCTGAAAATACGACCCCGTTCATGAGGTTTGCCCAGAATTCATCAAGGGTTTTTGTTTGTTCCGAAACTGATAAGCCTCTAAACAAATTAAAAGTTGCAATGTATCGTGGAAAAGCCTCAATAGGATTGACTATGAGAGCTGGAGATGCGGCAACCAAAAACCCAAAGAAGCCGCTGCAACTAACTTTAAGAATGTTACCTGGTTTTCGAATTTCAAACTTATTGTCATACAAATTCCTGCGAATAAATATGATTAGTGACACAACAATCGGTACAAAAATTATGTAGTTAATCTTTATTCCAACAGCTAGGCCAAGAATTAAAGCGACCCAGTATGGGCGTTTTGGCTTATCTAAATAATCCGCTAATCCCACCAAGATTCCTAAAGTAAAGAGAGTTATAGAGAATATTGGAGGCATTGGTCTTCCTACCCAATATCCAATTGCAGGTGACAACATTAAGGATGAAGACAAAAGAAACGCCGGAAAGTTACTTTGGATCTTGTTTTTAGAAAGTATTTTCTTGACAATCTTAAAGATCACTATGGCTAAAATGGTAAGAATGCAAATGTTTATACTACGCACACTGATAATCAATAGACTTTCTGTTTCAGTCCCCCCATACGAGTTGAAGAGGTACCGAAAAGGCAACGTGAGAAGCGCAAAAAGAATCCAGAATAGCCAGCCATAAGCATAATCAAATTGGAAAAAGGTATTCGGTAAATTTCCATTCAGAATATTGGTTTGGAGCATAAAAATTGAATATTGCATTGCGTAATCGTCAATTAATCGCATTTGTGTTTGCTCAAAACTATTTGAATACAGACTTGCTGACCAACATAGATAGATGATTACTGACACTGGGACTAAATATGTAAGAAACGGCAATAATCCCGTGGTTCCCTTTAGTTGCAACTTGATGCTACTTAGCAACAGCGCTTACCCAATTCAAGTTGAAAAACGTCTTCCTGACGTAAACTCGGAAAAGAAAGGCGAATAGGGTGACACCATATCGAATTAGTTTAATCTCCCCAGGGTGGCTGGCATCTTTCCAATTCATTGGAATTACGTTTATTTTGAGATTACTCTTGTAGAAGATTATGTTTAGTCCTGGGTGAAAGAGATAATCCTCTCTAAGTGAAGTTATCCATTCCAATTCAAGTTTGTCTTTTCTAATCATCAAAATCGCTGCGCCTGGGTCTGACATCTTCGTTTTAAGTAACTTATTGGTCAAAGTCCTAAACGCGTAATTGCCGATCTTGCGCTGCAGACTATAGTTCTCGACGTTTGACCCCGCCATAAAGCGTGATGTGATGATTAAGTCATGATTTGAAGAGCTTGCTGTTTGGGTCATTGTCTTTGTAATGGCATTCCAATTTGCTTGATCATCTCCATGGGCAACCATAATCCAGTCTGAATTTCCAGCACTAGCCATTCTCAGGCCTTTTTTAAGGCTTCCTCCATACCCCAAGTTTTCAGAATTTAGAACGAATTCAAAGGTGTAATTAGGATTGCCTTGGAAGATCGCAATAGTCCCATTGATCTTTTGTTTTGTTTGATCAGTGCTACGGTTGTCGAGGATTACAAAGTTAACCTTGTGACCATTCAAGCCTTCAATTAGCTGGTGTAAGACACCTTCAATCATACCTTCTACATTGCGAACAGGAATTACTACAGATATGGATTGGCTATGGTGGGAGAGGTTATCTATTGTCAATTTAGAACCTCTTCAATTTTTCACCGTTGGAAAACCAATATATTGAGTTGATTTGGCTTTCCCACCGGCTTAAATCTTTTTCTATTTCATACGTGTAATTAGCTAAAGCTCCAATTATGTTAACTTTCTCGTTATTCTCAAATAGAACTTGTGGTGAACAGACAAATAGAGATGTACCGTAAAGCCTCTTACCTTGTTTGTTATGACTATTGTCGATGCAACCAGAAATTAAATCTTCCTTGAGTCCAAATCCGATAAGCATTTGTGTAAAAACATGCGCTCCAAAAATATAAGTTGGAATTTGCGCGGATTCTAGTATTTGATTCATCTCTGCTACGTATTTTTCTATCGCGGCAAAATACCTATAAAACTTTGGCAAGTCTAGATAATCTTGATTGAAAAAATGCTCTAGTGAAACTTGGTCTGAGATCTTCTCTAGTGCATAGAATTTGCTATGATTTTGAAAATCAAATGTTTCGTTAACTTGGTATCCGCATGATTTAAATAGCGAAAGCAGTAGCTTTTCCGGAATAAAGTAATTGTGCTCGAAATTGAGAAAGTTTAGATCAACTCTTTGCAACATTAAATCCATATTTGGTACAGAAATAATCTGCTTATCGCCTATTTTTTGTGAAAGTGTTATCTCTGACATAAACTTAACGGGGTCATTCACATGTTCAAGGGTATGAGAATGAACGATTGTGTGCGTGTGTTCAGCAGGAGAATATGTACTATTTGTGAATTTTCCTTTAACTATTCTTTGGTCATATTCAGCTACAGGAATTGGATTAATGTCATGGATGGTCCACTTCACCTCTTTTAATGCTTTTGAGTAAATGTATGCCATTCCATGCGCTCCGCCTATCTCATAAACCTCGTCACCGGAAGCATGCTTAACTATAAACTTGGCAAAAGATTGATGATGCTGGGACCACAACAGTCCTACAGAGTCATTATGACTAAATGGATAAATAACTTCCGAAGGTAAAACTGGAAATACTCTCAGAGTATTTGAATTCACCTCCCAAGTCATATCTACATGAATGTCATTTTCAGCTGGCTCAATGGTGCATCCCATATAGACTGGGAATGAATGAAGGCGCAACAACGAATTTGAAGTTGAATCAAACTTAAAATCCACATGCGATTGTTTTTTTAGGTATCCATTTACAACTTTAGTCATCAACATTTTCCCAGAATCAGTTAGTTATTCTTAGAAGAGCCTGGTTCGGACCAAATGCAATCCACTCGTATCTAGTTTCCTCGATGGTCTCATGTAATGCTCTGTACTCTGAGTGCTTCCAATTTGGATTACCCATAAACTCGTCAAACAAAAGGAGGCTTCCGGGTTGTAAACGGGATTTAATTCTTTCTAGGACATATTTAGTTGGTTCGTAAACATCCATATCGAAATGACAGAAGCGAATGAGTCCACTTCCATCTTGGTTTTGTCCTGAAACTGGATGGTCTTCAAGGAAATCTTCCAGAGTATTCTCAACACGTCCCACAATAAGTTGAGAGTTCTTGCCAATTCTACGCGGTTTCTTCCCTTTTCTAAGGAACTTCGTTGATGAATCAATGCCTCCAAAAGTTTCAGCCAGACCTTCAAATGAATCAAATCCAAAAACTTGATGATTTAAATTATTTCCCCAGAATCGCAAGGAGGCACCCTTAAACACACCAAATTCTAAAATGAGTCCGTCCTTGCCTATCCCGTCTTGCCCCTCAAGAAGTTTTAATGTGTGATTTTGAATAGATCTCCTGCTCGAAAACAAATATGCGCTTGGGAAATTTTCCAGATTTTGAAGCCAATCAACAGATTCCAAAATAGATCTTCTGTGTATTTCGGCTGAAGTCGAATAAGCAATTTGCTGAAAATAAGAGAAGAATTTTCGACTGACTTCCTCAGCCAATACTCTCAACGCCATGACTCGATTATATCTTCTTGAAAACCCAAGGAGAGTTTTAACACGCAGAAATTTACTATGGTTTGGGATTCTTGTCGGAGGTCAAGCCACTTCCGCTCTGCAAAAAATGGAGGTGATTGCCTTTGAACTAATCCAGAACCACAGATCCTGTTGGCGTTGTTAAATGCACCGCAACGATTCCGTATTCGCCATCATTTGTAGATGGGTCAATAAACTCAATATCCGCGCCCTTTAATCCATCAAGAATTTCTGTCTTAAACCAAGAGTCAGCTAGATGATTAGTATCAGCAATCGTGATCTTCTCAATCGCGGCAACTGCTTTTCCATCTTGTGATGGGTGATCTGCGGTTAACCATTGGATAAAGAATGGAAGTTCACGGGAATCGGTGATCTCATTAACTCCGATTTGCTTCCACTTAAGATCGACACCGTCGGGACGTGTGCGGTGACCTTCAGTTGCGCTGCGGCCAAATTTTTCTTCAATCTTTGCAATGTCTTCAGTTGCAAAAACCCAAGTTAGCCAGCCTCCGCCTTCTTGTGCTTTTTTGCTAACAGCTTTGCCCCAAGGTGTTTGCTCTGTTGCTGGGTGATCTAGTGGGCAGACAACTTCGATGTACTGGCCGTTTTGAAGAGGCATTGTGAAGTTGCGAGTGCCAAAGCGTGGGTGGACTCCGCCATCAACAAAGGTGCTGCCTAGGCGAGCGCCAAGG
>Ga0164293_10001488_pt1 | contig 19548 bp, 13 predicted proteins | sample GEODES118metaG_FD_111487 | JGI IMG/M metagenome (GOLD analysis project Ga0164293, IMG submission 111487) | Eutrophic lake water microbial communities from Lake Mendota, Wisconsin, USA - GEODES118 metaG | ecosystem: Environmental > Aquatic > Freshwater > Lake | place: USA: Lake Mendota...
GTGCTGGTGGACCTGCGCAACATCTACACGCCCGAAGACATGCGCGCCGCCGGCTTCACCTATGTGAGCGTGGGTAGGGCCGCGAGCACTCCAGCGGCGCATCGCATTTGCCCGCATGGCGCTGAAGAACACTCGGCATAGCGCACGCGATGACCCGGTCCGAACCGAAACGAAGGGTGGCAGTTGACCTGATGCCTGTGCTGCCCGGCGGCACGAACGGCGGTGCTAAGCTACTGGTGATGGACCTACTCGAAGATCTTTCGCGCGATTGGGACATCACGTGCTTCTGTCAGCCGGGCACACTTCCCGAGATCGCCGACCGTTTCGGCAACAGGGTTCAAGCGATCAGCGTCCCGACATCGACCGAGCTTGCTGCTTACTACGATGCGCAGGCCGCAGCCAAGGGGCCATTCGCCGCCAACTTCTTTCCAATGCAACGGGTTTCCATATGCGGTACCGATGCGCCGGCTGTTAGTGTGGTCCACGATTTGCAGTTTGCGGACATGCCGGAAAACTTCACGCCCGCTGAACTCATCGAGCGCGCCGCCGCGTTCCAGAGCTGCGTCGATCATTCCGAGTTGATCGTCACAGTGTCGCACTTCACCGCAGGAAGGATTCAGGCGGTCGGTCAGATCGACGGTAGCCGGATCAGGGTGATCTACAACGCTCCCAACAGCGCTCCGGCCGAAATCGAGCCTGCAGCTGACGCGCAATTGCGCCCGAACGGGTATTTCCTCTATCCCGCCAATTTCTGGCCACACAAGAACCATCGCCGGCTGCTCGAAGCTTATCGGGAATATCGCAAGACACGCTTCCATCCGCTGAACTTGGTGCTCACGGGCGAGCCGGGAGTGGGTGAGGCCGGGATCGTCGAGGCGCTTCGAAATGAACCGGGGATCCACGTCACGGGCTTTCTTGAACGCACCGCGCTACAGGCCCTTATGGCCCAAGCCGCCGCGCTTGTCTTTCCGAGCCGCTACGAAGGCTTCGGAATGCCGCTCGTCGAGGCAATGGCCGCCGGGATACCGATCACTTGCAGCGATGCTGGGAGCCTGGCCGAAGTGGCCGGTCAAGCCGCACTATTGTTCGACGGGAGCGATGCCGAAGCCATCGCCTCGGCCCTCGCGCGCATCGCCGACGATAGCCGCCTCAGAGACGAGCTCGTCGCGGCTGGACAGCTGCGTGTCACGGAGCTTGGGGGGATTTCGCGCATGGGCGAGGCATACCGTGAGGCGCTCGAGACCGCGATTGCGTCATGGCCCGACTGTTCGGTGCTGATAACAGGTGTCGGCCAGAATGGATGGGCGGGGCCGGACGTAAGGATCGACCTGCCGTACAAGGATCAAGCGGTAGAGCTCGAGCTGCACTTCTCGATGCCGGATTGGGCGCCGCTTGCGAGACAAGCCATCACAATTTCGTCCGAGGAGCGCGTGATCGCACAGAAAACCCTCTGGCCGGGGCAGGACAAGTCGATGAGGCTCCAGCTTGCTCCAGGAGAATCCGCGGTCCTGATCAACGCCGAGGGATCCTTCCTGGCCTCCGATGTCATGGAACGTCCGCCGGCATCTGGACTTTCGTACAAGCTCGAAGCCGTCTCATGTTCGGCGGACGGTCATGAATGTAGCGCATGGCCTCCCTCCAAGGCGTGCGTTTCCATGGCCCCCGCGGTCCTGCTGCTGGCGATTGCTAAAGGTCCGCAAGAAGGGCTGACCATAACTGCGACGTGTGCATCCCAGCAGCCGTTCCTGATACAATTCTTGCCGGAACAGTCGGATGATCAAGCGCAAGTCAAGGTGAGAGCGAAGCCTGTCCGGTATGGCCGACCCCATGCCGAAGCCGCAAGGATCGTCCTTCCGCCGCCCTTCAATTCTGCGGCTCTGGTACCGAGCGGCGGTATGCATCGCATAACGTTCCATGCCAATGAACTGGCGGCGCCTGTGCCCATAGATCCCTGCGAAACCAAGCCGGGCTTCTCAGTCATCATTCCGTCCTTTAATCAGGGCCGCTTCATTGCCCGGACGATCGACAGCGCCCTGCAACAGGATCACGTAAGCGAAGTTCTCGTACTCGATGGTGGAAGCTGCGACGAGACCTTGGACGTCCTCGCTTCTTACGGGTCCCATATATCCTGGTGGAGCGGGAAGGATGGAGGGCAGGCCGACGCGGTAAACAGCGGTCTCGGGCGCGCGGTCGGCGAGTACATCGCGTGGATCAATTCGGATGACACCTATGCCCCTGGCGCTTTCGACCGCGTATCCCGGATCTTCGCCGATCGGGCGGACGTGGGCGTCGTGTACGGCGATGCTGATCATGTCGACGAGCAGGATCGCTTCATCGAGACCTATCCCACGGCGGAGTTCAACGCTGCCGAACTGCGCGACAGGTGCTTCATAAGCCAGCCTTCGGCATTTTTTCGGCGGGAGATCGCAGTGCAACATGGCGGCCTTCGTCCGTCCCTGCGCTACTGCCTAGATTATGAGTTCTGGCTGAGGCTTGCTGGCGCAGGCGTGAAGTTTGAACGGGTGCCGCAGCTTCTTGCACATTCCAGGATGTACGCCGGGAACAAGACCATGGGCGAGACGCTCCATGCCTACTTCGAGACTGCGGACGTGCTCGTCAGGAGGATGGGACATCGCGGTGGGCCATGGCAGGAGCGTTTCGCAAACGTCGCGGCCGACCACATCGCACGCCACCACTCCGTTCCGCGAGCGTCCGCGCTCGCCGAAGCACGCCGGTTGAGTGCCGCCATCTGGCCTTGAACCCCTCTGGCCCGCAAATCACGCATCAGACGCGAGAGCTGAGGCACGCGCAGACAGGCTTGACATAGGGGCTGCGGCACGCGAGTGGGGCTGCTGGTAACGGAGGCTGCAATCTCGGTGCAGTCTCGGCTGTGATGGAACGGAAAAAAGGCGTTCAACAGCAATGGCTTGCCCAATGCCTCAGAGTTGGTTGGAGTGCTAATGAGCAATCGGTTCGTCGTGGGATTGCGAAACCTGTCGCCACTTTTCCTGCTTTCTGTGGTTCTTCCTACCCTTGTCGCCATCTTTTACTTCGGCCTCTTTGCGTCGGATGTCTACATCTCGGAGGCTAAGTTCGTCGTCCGGAGCCCTGACAAGCCGACCGTGGGTGGCGTGGGTGTCCTGCTCAAGTCCGCTGGCTTCTCGAACGCGAGCGACGAACTTCACGCAACGCAGGAGTTCATCAAGTCGCGTGATGCTCTCAAGGGCTTGAACAAGGACGAGTACTTCGGGAAAGCCTATACCAAGCGGGATATCTCCCGGCTCGATCGCTTCGGGGGGCTTGATTGGAACCCCAGCTTCGAAGACCTTTACAAGTACTTTCGAAAGAAGGTGAGCGTCAGCTACGACGCGACTTCCTCAATCACGACGCTGACCGTTCGCGCCTACAGCCCCGCGGACGCGCGCAAGATAAACGAGCAGCTGCTCGGGATGGCGGAGCAGACCGTTAACCGCCTCAATCAGCGGGGCCGGCAAGACCTGATCCAGAGCGCGCAGGCGGAGGTCGATCAGGCGAAGCAGGCCGCAGGCACGTCCGCGGCCAGGCTCGCCCGCTACCGCAACCGTAGCGGCGTCGTCGACCCCGAGAAGCAGGCCGAGGTGCAATTACAGATGGTCTCGAAGCTGCAGGATGAGCTGATCGCGAACCGCACGCAGCTGGCTGAGCTTCGGAACTATGCGCCCTCCAACCCGCAGATCGCTGCGCTGCGAGCCCGCATTGCGAGCCTGCAGGAGCAGGTCGATCAGGAAACGGGCAAGATCGTCGGCGATCGCCGGTCCCTCGCGGGCGAGATCGAGCAGTACCAGGCTCTTCTGCTGGAAGATCAGTACGCCTCCAAGCGACTGTCCCTCGCGATGGCGGCGCTGCAGGAGGCCGAAGCGGAAGCCCGCCGCAAGCACGCCTACGTGGAGCGAATTGCGCAACCCAGCCTGCCGGACGAAGCCGAGGAGCCGCGACGCTGGCGTGGGGTTCTCGCGACCTTCGTGCTGGGTTGTGTTGCCTGGGGCATTCTGGCGCTCCTGCTCGCTGGCGTTCGCGAGCACCGGGATTGATTTGGCATGAGGCAAGCCACCGCTGAATTGTTCCAATCGCTGGCAATCCAGCAGCGGGTGGTTTTTGCGCTCTTCATGCGCGAGACGATAACGCGGTATGGCCGCCACAACATCGGGTTCCTATGGATCTTCGTCGAACCCATGATTTTCACTCTGGGGATCACCTTCCTTTGGACAGCCCTGAAGTCGGTCCATGGATCCGAATTGCCGATCACGCCCTTCGCGCTGACAGGCTACTCTGCCGTTCTTCTTTGGCGAAACATGCCCGCAAGGACAATCGGAGCGATCCCGCCGAACCTGTCGTTGATGTACCACCGCAACGTTCGAGTCATGGACATCTACATCGCACGGCTTCTTCTCGAAGCAGTCGGGGCGACGATCTCCTTCGTGCTGCTCGGTGTCCTGTTCATCTTCCTTGGAATGATGGATCCGCCCGAGGACATCTTGCAGGTTGTGGCGGGGTGGGCCCTTCTGGCGCTGAATGGCATTGCGCTCGCCCTTATGATTGGGACACTGTCGGAGCGTTCGGAGATCGTCGACAAAGTCTGGCATCCGCTCGCCTACCTCATCTTCCCGCTTTCGGGCGCCGCCTTTATCGTCGAGGCGCTGCCGCCGGAAGCGCAGGGTCCGGTTCTCTACATCCCGATGGTTCATGGCCTAGAATACCTTCGCGAGGGGTTCTTCGGATCAAAGTTCCACCCAATCTATGATCTCAACTACATGATCCTGACGATCATCGGCATGTTGCTCATCGGCCTGATCCTGATGCGGTTCGTTGCCCGAACCGTGATACCCGAATGAACCTTGCGCGGACTCCGATCGAAAGCCATCCCGATTCTCGCGAGAGCAGAGGCATATTCATGGAGGGCGTCTCCAAGTCCTATCCGACCCAGCACGGATCGGTCAGGATCTTCGATGATGTCTGCCTGGATATCGGGTTCGGCGAGAAGATCGGCGTTCTGGGGCGCAACGGCGCAGGCAAGTCGACCTTGATGCGGCTGATCAGCGGCGCGGAACTGCCGTCGGGTGGCCGCATCGCCCGCAGCATGACGGCCTCGTGGCCGCTGGCGCTTGGCGGGGGCTTCCAGGGCACGCTGACGGGAATGGACAACATCCGCTTCATCAGTCGTGTATATAATCTCGACGTCCAGCAAGCTGTTGCGTTCGTCCAGGACTTCTCGGAACTTGGCCGATATCTGTGGGAACCAGTCCGGATATACTCGAACGGTATGCGGGCTCGTCTCGCCTTTGCCATTTCCATGGTGGTCGATTTCGATTGTTTCTTGATCGATGAAGTGATCGCAGTCGGAGATCAGCGATTCCGCGAGAAGTGCCAAGCGGAACTGTTCGAGCGTCGCGGCGACCGGGCAATGGTGATCATCTCGCACGACCCAAACTTCGTCAAGCATTACTGCGAAAGAGCTGTCGTCATTCACGAGAAGAGGCTCCTGCAGTTTCCGACGGTTGATGGCGCCTATGAATTCTACATGGAGCACATTGCGTGATGACGACGCGCCTGGCTGGGCAAGGCTCGCAGTCTGGTCCCCATAAACGCCCGATATGCTACTTGCTGGCGAAGCGCACGCGGGTCTAGAACCCTCTGCGATAAAGGTATTTGCCGGCGTCCGGTGCCGTTCGTCGCGCTGAAGATTAGGAGCATCTAGATGAAGAATGTTGCGAAGGTCGGTCGAGCCCATTCCCTCCAGGAACTCTGCTTATGCGATGGCTACGCGTTCATCCGGTCGGCCTATCTCACCGTGCTCGGCCGTTTGCCGGACGAGCAGGGCCTTGCCTTCTACATGGGGCGCCTCGATCAGGGCGTGTCAAAGCTGACGATTTTGCGTCAGCTTCGGTTCTCTTCCGAGGGTCGTGCCAACGATCCGGGAATTGGCGGATTCGACCGCGCGCTGAAGCGTCACTGGCGAGGCACGCTGCCCTTCGTCGGGTGGATTTACCGGCAGTTCACCAAGGGCGAGAGCGACGGGCCTGCTGCGCGGGAACGTCGTGCCCTAATGCGCCGGGTCGAGCGCCTCGAGGCGCGTCTTCTGGACATCCACGCCGACCTTGAGGAGCGCCTGGATCGGTTTTCGCTGCACCAGCAGCCGCGTCGATCCTTTGGGATCGTCCCTGCTACGCAGCAGTCCGCTCGGTCATGGGCTGAGATCGGCAACAGTTGACCTTTGGACAATCCGGACGGGCGCCGGGTTCTGCCTGAAATCAGGCATCGTATCCAAGCTCCGCCATGAGTTCGCCGTGCAATGTGCGAAAGAGCTCGAGTTGCTCATCGTTGAGTTCGGAGCCATTGCGTTCATTGCTGCCACTGCGGAAGAAGTCCGGCGAAATCGAGTGCAACGTGGAAAAGTCGCCATGGAACGCGCCGGTTCGTCGCAGTCCAGTGAAGTCTGCCAATCGATCGATGGTCCCATCGGGATCCGAGATAATGTCTTCGAACTTTAAAAAAAGCGTGTTCTTCCGGTGATATGGATCCCATCCCCGATAGTGCGCCGACCAGGAACCGAAAGGAGTCTCGCCCCTGATAATGGACCCGACCGAGCGATCCTGTTCGAAGCGAAGGAAGTAATGATAGTAAGATATGATTGAAGCCCTACCATCTCGTACCAGATAAATTGCTGGCATCTGATCGTCTTCGACGCCATGCGATTTCACGATCTTGAGGACATTGGGCGAAGATCGCCCCAGGATCCGCCCGAACTCCTCCGGAAACGCCGCGTAATCTTCGTCGTATTTGCTCGAGACGGACGTGCCGAAGCCGGCATTGAGCAGCACTCGCAGACACGTGTTCCCTGAGCGTGGGTAAGAAGCTAGCCAGATCATTCGTCGTCCACCTAAAGAACCTTGAGCATTTCCGGACCCAGCTTGCGTTCTCTCCGGAAATGGCGATTTGGGATGGTCATTGCCGGGTGACATTTGCTAGCGGTGATCGAACTGGTGCGGCGGTCCGCCGGTTCGAAATCGTCAGTCCCATTAGCCCTCAAAGATATTAGCTCCGAAGGATCAATTCAACTCACCATGACAAAAGTGGCTGGAGCGACACAAGGAGTGTTCGGGGCGAACACGCGTACGGCCGCGACCCGCGTAGGCGACATGACCTATGTGAAGCATGACCAGTTCATCGGCAGGTCGCTCAAGACCTACGGCGAGTGGGCCCAGCTCGAGATCGATCGCCTCTTGGATTACCTTGCGCCAGGCGACTTCGCGATCGATATCGGCGCGAACATCGGCTTCCATACCCTTTCCTTCGCGAGGAAGGTCGGCAAGTCGGGGACAGTCTGGGCGTTCGAACCCGATCCGGTGAATGGCCTTCTGTTGAGGCACAACATCCTGCAGTCCGGCCTCGACGAGGTGATCGTCCCCTTCGACCTCGCCGTCTCCGAAAGGCTCGGGCTCTGCCGCTTCAGAACAGCTCCGATCGCCGCGCCCGAAAACTTCGGCCACACTGGCGTGGATCCCGTCGAAGGAGATTACCCGAGGGTCGCCCTGCCGCTCGATGCATTGCTGATCGACCGCGCGCCGGCACTGATCAAGATCGACATCGAAGGACACGAGTTGCCCGCTTTGAGCGGCATGTGTGAACTTATCGACAAGCACCGGCCAGTCCTTAGTGTTGAGGCCGACACGCCTGATGAGGTTGAGGCCAGCGGCGCGTTTCTTGCGGCAATGGGCTATAACATCTATTCTCTTGTGGTCAGCGCCTACAATCCGGGAAACTTCGCAGAGAATTCTACGGATATCTGGAAGGGCTATGGCCGGTGCGCGAACCTTCTTTGCGTGGTGCCGGGCAGGCATCACGCGCCGGAAGGACTTGATCTGGTGCGACGGGCCGACCCAGGCCGTCAGGCTGTCTCCCATCTTGGCAAGAGGATTGGCGCGGCCTATTCGGCGATGTCGGTTCTCGAGCGGGAGCCCGAAGATCTTCCCGCCGAGAAGGGCCTCAGCGAAGCGCGCGCGGAGATCAAGCGCTTCATATCCACTTTCCTCAAGACGACCTACGGTAAGCTCGATCCCGTCACGGATGCCGCGATCGTCGACGGCGCTCTTGATTTTCTCGCCGCCAACGAGCCGGCGGGCGAAGGCGTCGCCTTGCAACAGCTCATCGTCGCCGGCGTCCAGTCGTTCGTCGATGCGCTCGACGGCCGGGCCAAGTTTGCCGAGCTCGAAGAGCTACGCACAGAAAGGGAGCTGCTGCGGAATACCGCCGGCCAACTGCAGTCCGATCTCGACGCAATGCGCATCGAACGCCAGGACCTCGAGGCGACGCACGCGCGCGCATTTGACGATGTGACCTCGCGCCTTGCGGCGGCGGACGCGGCGCATATCCGCCTCTCCGCCGAGCTCGCCCGGCAGGCGGAAACCGCGCGACAGGATGTCGCGGCCGCCCTTGCTCGCGCGGCGGAGGCCGAAAAGCGCGCTGTCGATGCCGAAGCACAGGCTGCGCAGCTGACGTCCGATCTGGCGGCGCGGGAAGCCGATCTGGAAGCTTTGCTCTCGCAATCCGCGGAGCGCGAAGCAGAATTTGTCGACGCACGGACCGTCGCGGAACAGGACTCTCTCCGCCTCTCCGCCGAGCTCGCCCGGCAGGCGGAAACCGCGCGACAGGATGTCGCGGCGGCCCTGGCGCAGGCGGAGGAGGCGGAGAGGCGGGCCGCCGATGCCGAAACGCTGGGCAGGGATCAGGCCTCGGAGCTCGAGCAGCGGCTTGCAAAGGCGCTGGAGCGGCACGACCAGTTGAAGTCCGAGCTCGCCCGGTCCAAGGAGCGCTCGAGTCAGGAAGCATCTGAGCTTTCGAGGAAGCTCGAGGCGGCCAAGGGGGAGGCTGAAGAGACTGCGATGCAGGTTGCACAACTCCAACAGGAGAAGCGGGATCTCGAGCATGAATGCTCGAGACTGCAAGGCGAACAGAAGTCTCTGTCGTCGGAGCTGGCGGAGGCACAAGAAAGACTGGTCCTTCAAGCGCAGCAGCTGCGGCAGTTGCGGCTAGGGTGAGGGATCGGGAACGTGGCTGAAGACAGCATGGCCGAGCGGCCTGCCGAACGCGAATTCTCCGCAAGTACGGAGGAGCTAGCCGGCGCCCTGTCGCTCGGGCGGATCACGGCCCCGAGACGATGCCTGTGGGTGGGGCGCAACGATGCCATCGCCCGCCGGCTCGCGCCTCTGCTCGGCGACAGATGCGAGACGCTTGTCGTCAGTAACACCCGAGGAGACGTAGCGCCCGACATCGCGGGCAGTCTCGCGGTTGCCGGTTACCCGCTCTCGGCCCATGCAGTCCCTCAGCTTGGCCGCGTTCTCGATTACGCCATCACGCAGCACGACCCGAGCGCGATCATCGCCGACTACAGCGCAGCCCGGGCAACCCTGCACGCGGAGTCGCCGACGCCCTCCCTCGACAGGGTCAGGGACGACCTGCAGATCATGACGTTTGACATCGTCGTCATCGCGGGCGAGCGCGTCCTGTCCGATGCGATCGTTGCCCGCGTGATGGGCAGCAAGACCATCCTTGTGGACGGAACCAAGGCGACCTTCGGTGGATCCGCGGCTTTCGCTCTGCTTTTCTCATCCCCGAATTACGTGCTGGCGGCCAGCAACGATCTTGAAGCAGGAGGTTGGGCCTTGTTCGTCCAGCATGAAATGTCTCAGTCCGACTTGCCCATCCACTTCTTCACAATCGTCCTCAATGGCGAACCTTTCATCCGCTATCACGAGCAGATGCTGCTGGAGCTCGACTGCCCGTGGCATTGGCACGTCGTCGAAGGCGTTGCATCTCTGGTGAAGGATACTGCCTGGAGCGTCGCTGCCGGTGGTCACATCCCGCCCGAAGTGCATAGCCGCGGCAAGAGCAATGACGGGACCACCCAATACCTCGACGATCTGAAGGCGCGATATCCGAACAAGATCACGATCTATCGGAAACCCGACGACGTCTTCTGGGACGGCAAGCAGGAGATGGTGAGCGCGCCGATCCCAAACATCAAGGAGTCGTGCCTCCTTTGGCAGATCGACGCCGACGAATTGTGGACAGCCGAGCAGGTCCACACCGTGCGGCAGAAATTCATCGATCACCCGGAAAGGTCCGCGGCGTACTTCTGGTGCAACTACTACGTCGGGCCCGAGAAGGGGGTTTCGACGCGGTTCAACTACGCGCAGAACCCGAAGCAGGAATGGCTCCGCGTGTGGCGTTTCGAGCCCGGGATGAAATGGGACAAGCACGAACCGCCGGTGCTCGCCGGATATCGGCCGGATGGCGAATCCTACGATGTCGGGCAGCAGGCTCCCTTCATGCACCGCGAGATGGAACAGCGCGGCGCCGTCTTTGATCACTTCGCCTACACTACCTCTGAGCAGGCCCGCTTCAAGGAGGCCTATTACGGTTACACCAACGCAGTCGAGCAATGGCAATCGCTGCAGGACGTCGCTACGGGTTCCGGACATCTTCGCGACTATTTTGCCTGGGTGACGGACGAGACAATGTTCGACGACGTCCGCCGTCTGGGCTGGACACCGCTCGCCTATATCGATCCTGAGACCAGCCAATGGCGCTTCCGTACGGGCGCCGAAGTCAAACGGCTGAAGGCTTGCGCAGAACCGCGCAAGACGCCGCGTATCGTTGTCGACGGCGTGTTCTATCAGCTGTCGAATAGCGGGATAGCGCGCGTCTGGACCAGCCTTCTCAAGGAATGCGTCAGAACCGGATATGCCGACAACGTCGTGTTGATCGACCGTGGCGGGACTGCTCCGAGGATCGACGGTGTGATCTATCACTCGATCGAGCCCCACAACTGGGACACTGTGGACGGCGACGCTCGGCTGCTCCAGGAAGTGTGCGACCTGGAAGGCGCAGACCTTTTCATGTCAACCTATTACACCACGCCGACGCGAACCCCGTCCGTGTTCTTCGGCCACGACATGATCCCCGAGATCATGGGTTTCGACCTCGACGATCCCTGGTGGCGGCAGAAACGCAGGGCCATCCAGTACGCGGCTGGCCACATCATGGTGTCGCAGAGCTCCGCCGACGACATGTGCCGGTTCCATCCCGAGGTCGATCCGCGGCGCGTTCTGGTAGCGCACAACTCGGTTGCCGCTGCCTTCCGCCCCTGCGGCGAAGACGAGATTCGGCGTTTCCGGGAGGAACACGCAATCGAGCGCGACTTCGTGATGATGGTCGGCGAACGGTTCGGCTGGCGCGGTTACAAGAATGGCGGTGTCGTGTTCGCTGCCTTGGCGCAGATGGACCCGAAGGAGCGCCCGCTGCTCGTGTGCGTGGGCGGCCAGGGCGAGCTGGAGGAAGCCGGACGGGCCTTTCTTGGCCCCGAAGATGTTAGATTGCTGAAGCTCGACGACGACGGTCTGCGGGCCTGTTACGCGGCGGCCCTAGCCTACGTCTGCCCCTCCAAGCTCGAAGGGTTCGGCCTTCCTGTCGCCGAGGCGATGGCGGTCGGCTGTCCCGCGCTGGTTTGCCGGAACTCGTCGATTCCCGAAGTGGCGGGCAACGCGGGCGTCTACTTCGACGAATCCGACCCGCTGGACCTGGTCCGTGCCATCCGCGAGGTGCGCGATCCGGGCGTGCGGCAACAGATCGTCGCCGCCGGCAAGGAACAGGCGGCGACATTCAGCCAGGAGCGCAGCGCGAAGCAGATCGCCGATTATTGCGAGACCATCATCGCGGGCATCCGCGAGGGCAACGTCAGGAGTACCGCACAGTGCCTCGAGGACGCGATTGTCGATGCGGAACAGCGCCGCGCCGCGGAAGAGAAGGCCAGGGCGCTCCAGGACACGATGGACGAACTCAAGCGCAGGCTTGCATCCTCGGTCCGGATCCCGGCGCTGGACGGCTTGGAGGACGTCCAGCCGGCGGCCGTTTCCACCCAGGCGGTCGCTCCCGAGCCGCGCGTCGATCCGAGCCTCGTGATCGCCATGGAACGTCGCTTGGCGAGCGCCTATGCGCAACTGCGGACCTACGAGCGCGGGACCATGTCCGGTACGCCGACCGAAGATCAACAATCTACGCAGATTCTCGACATGCTTGATGCAGCCCAGGTTTCCGCAAGTACGAACCGCCATGGCTTCGCCGTCCTGAACCAGGTTCAGGGGCTTGGCGATATCGAAGGTCCCTACCCTCAATATGGGATCAACCGGGCCTTCCGCTGGCAGGTGGAACCTGCGAGCCTGTTCACCTTCACCTTCGAGAACGAGGGGCCGGCCATTTTCGAGCTCGACTTCAGCAACGTGGAGCCGGAACAGAAGTTGCGGGTCCTGGTTGACGGCATTCTCATCGGTGAGGCGATGCCGCCCGAGTCCGGCTGGGAGTACGTCTGGCACGTCTCCTTCCCGACGCACCTTGCGGCGGGCAAGCACACCTTCGTCGTGGAAGCCGCCGCAAGCGGCACGATCGACGGGGATGCAATGCCGAGGTTTATAGCCATTCACGGCGTGTCGGTCCGCACCGGAGGGTGAAGGAAATCCTGACCCGTTCCGCAATCGAAAGGGAAGTGTGTGTACAAGCGAATCATGGTTACGGGCGGCGCGGGCTTCCTCGGGTCGCATCTTTGCGAACGCTTGTTGAATGAAGGCCACGATGTCCTGTGCGTCGACAACTTCTTCACCGGGGCCAAGCGCAATGTTTCGCACCTGCTCAACCACCCCAATTTCGAGCTGATGCGGCACGACGTCACGTTCCCGCTCTACGTCGAGGTCGACGAGATCTACAATCTCGCCTGCCCGGCATCGCCCATCCACTACCAGTTCGATCCCGTGCAGACGACCAAGACCTCGGTCATCGGTGCCATCAACATGCTCGGCCTGGCGAAGCGAGTGAAGGCCAAGTTCCTGCAGGCGTCGACGTCCGAGATCTACGGCGATCCTTCCGTCCATCCGCAGCCGGAGGCCTACTGGGGCAACGTTAACACGATCGGCCCCCGCTCGTGCTATGATGAGGGCAAGCGCTGCGCCGAAACCCTCGTGTTCGACTATATCCGGCAGCACAACGTGCAGGCGAAAGTCGTCCGCATCTTCAACACCTACGGACCTCGGATGCACCCCAACGACGGGCGCGTGGTCTCCAACTTCATCGTTCAGGCGCTGCGCGGGGACGACATCACGATCTATGGCGATGGCAGCCAGACCCGTTCGTTCTGCTATGTCGACGACCTTATCGAGGTTATCGTCCGCATGATGAACAGCGCGCCGGGCTTCGCCGGGCCGGTGAACATCGGCAACCCCGGCGAGTTCACGATGATCGAGTTGGCCCAGCTGGTGATCGAACTGACGAATTCGTCCTCGAAGCTTGTCCACCTGCCGTTGCCCGCGGACGATCCCAAGCAGCGGCGACCCGATATCTCGCTCGCCAAGAAGGAGCTCGGGTGGGAGCCTACCATCCCTCTGCGCGACGGGCTCGCCAGGACGATCGCCTATTTCGATGCCCTGCTGAAGAGCAACGACATGCCCGCGAACATAGCGGCAGCGCGCTGATTGATCAGAGCTAGATCGACCGGCCGCGTGCTGTGGCCGGTCGATCGTCCCATCAGGCCTGCTTCAGGCGCTCGTTTTCGAGCCGCAGCCCGATATACTGCTCCTGATAGGCCTCGATCCGGCGCTGCATCCATTGCGTCTGCCGGTACAATGGCAGGGCATTCTGGATCGCATGCCTTTCGCGTTCTCCGCGCTCGAGCTGGCTCGAGGCACCGCCCAATCCGAAGGATGCCACGGTGAAGTCCATGCGCTTCAGGTTGATGCGCGGATCGCTCGCCACCTTGAGGAACCAGTCATAGTCGGCGTGGCTCCTCCACCGGGTATCGAACATCCCGGTCAGCGCGAAGGCGCTTCGCCTCGCGAATGTCCCCTGATGCGGCAGGCTGCCGCAGATCAGGAAGTGGAGCGCCTCGCTCTCCGGAGGCGGCATGAACTCGGTCACGTTGCCGTCTGGGAAGCGCACCTCGATCCCGCCGTAGACAACCCCGGCGTCGGGATTGGCCTGCATGAATTCCGCGGCGAGCTCGACCGCATAGGGGGAGTAGAAGTAGTCCCCGGCGTTCATGAAGATCGCCGCTTCGCCCGTGCAGAGGCGCAGGGCCTTGTTCATCGCGTCGTAGATCCCGCCGTCGGGCTCGCTGACGAGCACGTCGACCGCGTCACGGTATCTGCCCACGATGTCGAGCGTCCCGTCGGTCGAAGCGCCGTCGATGACCAGATATTCAATGTCTTGCCAGGTCTGGGCGGCCACGCTGCGCAGCGTCGGTTCGATCTCGCTGGTAGCATTGTAGCTTACGGTAATGATTGAAACCTTCATGAAATTTCCGTTGTAGTGAGTGGCCGCTTTCAGATAGGAAATGACCCTACCGCAGCGTTAGAGACGGTGATAGACGAATTTGGGATTCGCGGCCAACACCGAACCAGCATCCGCCACGATGTTGCCTTTTTTTCGGCTGCACCAAGACGCTGTCATTTTTATCATCAAATTGGCAAATAGGATTGAAGAGATGGAGTATGATTGCGTTGAAGACGATGCCTTCCAAGGGCGCGTCCGAGCACTGTGCATCTAATGCTGCCGATGCGAGTTGTAGGCCTTGAGAAGCGCCGTTATGGACGAGATTGGGATGGTGGCTACGTTATCTTGCCGTCCATCGAGACAACCGAAGTTGTCTATTCTCTTGGAATATCCGATGATGTCTCATTTGACGCCATAGTTGCAGATTTTGGCGCTCAAATCTACCAATACGACCATACAGTCGAGGGTCCGCCCGTAGATCACCAAAATTTTCATTTCCATAAGATTGGAATTGCCTACAGTGATGATTGGTAACCAAATATGCGTAGACTGGACACTCTCGTACGGTCAAACGGCCACGCAGATAATGACAGTCTTTTTTTGAAAATGGATATTGAAGGTCATGAGTGGGATAATCTCTCAACGGTAGATGAAAATGTATTGAGCCGATTTGACCAGATTGTTGCCGAGTTCCATAGTTTTCAAAACATTCGCAATCCGGCTTGGTCTGATCGCGCGGAGCGAGATCTACAATGTCTTAATAAGACGAACCAAGCAATTCATGTTCATGGAAACAATAACGGATCGTTCCAAATTATAGCCGGAGTTGCGGTTCCAGAAGTGATTGAACCTACTTGGGCAAGGAAAATTTCGTATAATTTTGAGGCCACCGACGAAATTTACCCTATTTCTCTTGATCAACCGCACACACCGGCCAAACCAGATCTATTTCTGGGCAATTTTGTTTTGGAATAAATCTTCATCGCCGCAAGACAAATACTTTCAAAGAGGCTAGTCGTGAAAACAACGAATGAAATCCGAAGCGCATTCGATCAGATTTATCAAAATAATGTCTGGGGAATTGGCTCTGGCACTGGTTCTTTGCCTGGCATGAATATTAACTACATGCATTTTCTTTCTAACTTTCTCAAATGGAACGAGATCAGGTCGGTCCTCGATTTCGGATGCGGAGACTGGCAGTTTTCACGTTATATTTGCTGGGACGGGATTGATTACACCGGTGTCGACGTCGTCCCCTCGCTCATCGAGCAAAACAACGCCAAATTCGGAAGCGACAACATCCGTTTTGTGTCCTATGAGCGGGCTGAGGACCTGCCTTCAGCCGATCTCATCGTCTCCAAGGATGTCATGCAGCACCTTCCGGTCGGCAACATCGTTGAGTACGTCGCGGAGTTCAAGAAAAAGAGCAAATTTGTATTGCTTACCAACGACATTTATCCAGACGATTGGCTCAATGTTGACATTGAGCCGGGGGCCTGTCGATCTCTTCGACTCACAAAAGAGCCGTTTAATTTTCACGCTTCGGTAATATTTCGCGATGCCTTCGTGTCGCACGGTGTTTTTGTCGAAAAAGAAGCTTGTTTAATCAAGGGTAAATTAGATTGATTTCATATTTGATTTACAATAAAATTTTAAGTTAGCCGCCTTGATTTTATTGAGGTTTCACGATTTTATTTAGTACAATTTCAAGGGTCGCTTGCTCCATGACCGATAACACAGACATTGGCTGCGTTCATTGCCGAGAGAGCGAGGGCGGCTCGTCCACAATTGTGTTTAACGAGAACTCACAGGCCGCCCGTTGCGGAGCCTGTGGCGCTACTTTCGATGACATAGGGGAAGTCCTTTTCTTCGGCGGCTACGAGCCGCAGGACTTTCTCGGCCTTATCGAAGTGGTCGCAACCGGGGAAATGAACCAGACCCCGATCGACGTCGGTTTCGCCCGTCATCTACACCAGCTGCTGACCGATTACCACCATGCGACCGACAAGCCCGAATTCATTCGCGCCCACCCCGACGACATGGTCCGCGCCCCGTGGTTTTCCGAGCATCGCTATCACGAGTGGATGCAGACCGATGCGATGCTGGCCGGCAAGGACCTGGCCGGCAAGAAGGTGCTCAATGTCGGCGCCGGGTTCGGCTTCGATAGCGTGCCGCTTGTCGATGCCGGTGCGGATGTGACCTGCATCGACTATGCTCCCACCATCGTCGCCCTTGGCAAGAAGGGTCTTCCTGCAGCTCGTTGGGTCGGCGGTTTCTCGCACGCGCTCCCGTTCAAGGACGAGAGCTTTGACATCGTGCTCGCGAATGCCGCAATGCACCATATGCGCTCGACGCCGGTCGCGCTGCGCGAGATGTTGCGGGTGCTCAAGCCGGACGGTTTTATGTTCACGGTCGGCGATCCGATTCGCCCGGACAGCTCGGACGACAGTCTCGAATTCGAGGTCTTCAACCGGCACGAAGGCGTGCTGTCCGGGGTGAACGAGGGCATCATCCGGTTCGGCGATTTCTACGATACGCTCGCTGCCTTCGGTGATGCCATCGAGCTCGACCTGATCGCCAGCGTCCCCGATCCCTCGGCACTGCAGGGAACATCGCCGGTCGGAGACGGCGCCTTTAACGATTTCTGGGTGCCATGCTGGCCCGAGAACATCGAGTATCTTCGGCAGGCCCATGGTGCGGGTTTGTGCGTCGCAGTGAAGAAGGCCCGCTCGATCGACCTGCCGGCCGAAAGGCAGTCGCAATATGTCCTGCCCGCCGGGATCCTTGCATCGTGGATCGGCCATCCCGATACCGCCTTCGCTCGCCTGATGGCCTGGGCGCCCGATGAACTCGTCAACCTGCCGTTCCCGGGTCAGGAGCAGGATTGGTTCAGCCTGCTCAACGGCTGGCAGCGGCCCGAGCCGCCCTTCGATTTCCGCCGCGGCTTCCAGCGTGCACGCTGGTTGTTGCGGGGGTCGGGTGTGACGAAGCTGGCATTTTCGGTCCGCGCCGTCGAGGGTGACCGCACGCTGGAGGTGTACGTAAACGGCGCGCTTGCAACGTCAACCGCGATCGATGGCGAATGGCGCCGGATCGAACTCGATATCGCCAATCTGGTCGGCGATCTGCCATTCTTGGTGGAGCTGCGGTTGGCTGGTAGCATGGAAGACCTTGGCTTTGATGCGCGGTGTTTCGACATCCGCGACCGGAATCTCGCCTGAGCCACATGTCGGCAGGGATCGGGTCTTCGGAAGGTCACCGCAGTCGCGCGGAAGCATTCATTTCGATTTGCGCTGGTCGCCTTGGTCAATGATCGCTAAACGGCACGCGAGTGCCTTCCTCTCGTGATTGATGGATGTGTGTGATTTTTCCTGTGATTAGTAACAAGGGTCGTACCTTCACCGCCGCTTTCGGCCGCCGCGATCCACTGCCGGCCTTGAGCCTGCTGCTTGCGGGGCTCTGCCTTGCGGGCTGTAACAGCCTCGGCGGGGATGGCCCTTCGTGGCAGCGCGTCGTCGCAGCCGACGGGCAAGCGCTGGCCGAGTCGGCGATCGAGGTCGTGGATCTCGATAGCGTCGCGGCCGACAAGCTGACGCGGCACAATGCCCCGCGATTGTTCTCCGATACCTTCGGAGAGGTGCCCCCGACCGCTGGCGTGATCGGTCCGGGCGACGTGCTCGAGGTTTCGATTACCGAAGCGCCACCGGCCGTGTTGTTCGGAGGCGGGGCGGGGGACAGCGTGCTGCGAAATCCCTCGGCGGCATCGAATGTCCAATCGGTCACGCCCGGGCGCGGATGGACCTCGCCGCAGCAGTCGATCGACCGGGACGGGACGATCTTCGTCCCCTTTGCGGGCTCGGTGCCGGCCGTGGGCCTCACCGTGCGCCAGATCGAGCAGACTATCACCGATCGCCTGCGCGGCAAGGCGCACCAGCCGCAGGTGATTGTTCGCCGGGTTGGTAATTCCGCCGCGACTGTGACGGTGCTGGGCGAAGTCGGGCAGAGCGGCCGGTTCCCCATTTCCGCGCACGGCGAGCGGTTGCTCGAGGTGATCGCCGCCGCTGGCGGCCCGAAGCAGCCGCTCGGGAAGACACTGATCCAGATCAGCCGCGACCAGCAGGTTTTCGCGCTACCGATGGGGGTCGTTGCGAGCGATCCGAGGCAGAACATCGTGATGCAGTCGAACGACGTGGTCGCGGTGTTGTTCCAGCCCTACAGCTTTACCGCGCTCGGCGCGACCGGTGAGAGCAAGGAAGTCCCATTCGAGGGTTTCGACGTCAATCTCGCCAACGCGCTCGGCCGGATCAACGGGCTTGATGAAAATCGTGCTGATCCAAAGGGCGTGTTCGTGTTCCGCTTCGAGGACCCTGCCGTGCTCGACCCTGTCCGCATTGCCGGCAAGCCGCGCACAGCGGATGGCAAAGTTCCAGTCATCTACCGGGTCGACCTTGGTTCGCCAGCCAACTTCTTCATTATTAAGCGTTTTCCGATACAGCATCAGGACGTCATTTTCGTCTCGCAGGCGCCCCTCGTCGATTTCTCGAGGTTCGTCGGGATCATTGCCTCGACTATCCTCCCGGTCGCCACCGTGGTTCCGCTGGTCAAATAGGCGGCCGGTCGGCACGCATTTCAAGTTTTTCCAAATGCTGTGGGTGGCGCCACAGCATGGGCTAGAGTGAATTTAATCGAGGTGTAGCACAATGTCGGAAGACCAGTCAGGCAAGGTTGCCCTGATTACCGGTATCACGGGTCAAGATGGTTCCTATCTTGCTGAATTTCTGCTTCAGAAGGGCTACATCGTACACGGGATCAAGCGCCGCTCGTCCCTCTTCAACACGCAGCGGATTGACCACATCTACGCTGATCCGCATGTCGAGCATGCGCGGTTCAAACTGCACTACGGCGACCTTAGCGATACCTCGAACCTGACGAGGATCATCCAGGAAGTCCAGCCAGACGAGATCTACAATCTTGGCGCGCAGAGCCACGTCGCGGTCAGCTTCAACGCCCCCGAATACACCGCCGATGTCGACGCGCTCGGGACACTTCGCCTGCTTGAGGCGATCCGCCTGCTGGGGCTGCAGGACAAGACGCGCTTCTATCAGGCGTCAACCTCGGAGCTTTACGGCCTCGTGCAAGAGATACCTCAGCGCGAGACCACGCCGTTCTATCCGCGTTCGCCATACGCCGTGGCAA
>Ga0164293_10001489_pt1 | contig 19547 bp, 14 predicted proteins | sample GEODES118metaG_FD_111487 | JGI IMG/M metagenome (GOLD analysis project Ga0164293, IMG submission 111487) | Eutrophic lake water microbial communities from Lake Mendota, Wisconsin, USA - GEODES118 metaG | ecosystem: Environmental > Aquatic > Freshwater > Lake | place: USA: Lake Mendota...
GAGTAAACCAGGACGTTTTCTCATTAGTGAAGCTGTTCGTGGTGAAGGGGCGCATTTGGTGGATGATACCGGGCGACGTTTTGCTTTTGATTACCACCCAGCAGGGGAATTAGCACCCCGTGATGTGGTTAGTCGAGCAATTTTTAGTCATTTACAAAAAACGGCTACTGACCCGGCTACAGCGAATGTCTGGTTAGATATGCGTCCTATTCCCCCTGAGAAAATTCGTCACCGTTTCCCCAATATCATTAATGTTTGTCAACATTGGGGTATTGATGTCTTTAATCAACCCATTCCCGTTTCTCCCGCTGCTCACTACTGGATGGGTGGTATCCTTACAGATGTGACTAATTCGACAAATATTCCTGGTTTATACGCTATTGGGGAAACTGCTAGTACGGGGGTACATGGTGCAAATCGTTTAGCCAGTAATTCTCTTTTAGAATGTATTGTCTTTGGGGCGCAAATGGCTAATGTTGATGATCAAAAATTGATAATTCAAAAACAGGAATCTACGGGAATTATTGAAACTGGAAATTTTGCATTTAACCCGTCTGTGATTGAGTGGGAAAATCAACAAAGACAATTAGCAGAAATTCGCCAAAATTTACCCCGGATAGTTTGGAAAACTGCGGGTATTTGTCGAGAAAAATCAAGTTTAGAAACTGCCATTTTGCAAATTTTATCTTGGCAAAAAGATTTTGCAACTTTACCTTTAAGTCAATTATTATTAAGTTTAAAACCGACACAATCAGTTAGTTTTGAACAACCGAAAATTGAAAAAGAATTGAGGCTTTGGGCAGAAACTCGTAATTTATTAGATATTGCCGAATTAATTCTTAAAAGTGCTGTGTTTAGAACGGAAAGCCGGGGTGGACATTACCGTTTAGATTATTCCCAAACTGATCCTAATTGGCAAGTGCATACTCTGGTAAAAAATCAGGAATGGTGGATAGGTAATACAGCATTTTCCGCATTGTGAATAATGAAACTCTTGTGGTGCGGGTATCTTGCCCGCTATTAAAAAGTACGCTAAGGTAATTTTAAATTTAACTCTTGCAAAGTATTAGCGTCTGCTTTAATTGTAATTGTATTAGGTTCGACAGATTTGGTATTAACTTTTAACTGATAAGTTCCTTGTCGCAACTGTTCTAAATAGAAAACACCTGCATTATTCGTAATAGATATAACTGATGATTTAGAACTATTATCAATAGCTTCAACTTTAGCACCAGCAATAGGGTTTCCTTTGGAGTCTGTCAAAGTTCCTACTAGAGTGTAAGCCGGTTGCAAGGGAATAAGAATAGGTGTATAACTTCCCTCAACCACTTGCACAGCAAAGGTACTAATTGCGGGTTGGAAGTCAGGAGGAAAACCAGCAGTATCTAAGTCTATACGATAAATTCCGGGGGGAAGACGGATAATTAACTTATCTTTGTGAATATCAAGTTGCGAAGATATTACAGGCTCATTATTGATCATGAGAAAATCAGAATTATCATGATATATTTCTTCATTATGATCTCGTTTTCCATTACTATTACGATCTAAGAAAGGTTTAATTAATAAACCTCCTTGAGTGCGAAAACGTTCGATTTGTCTATCACTCGGAGTTATCCCCCCTTGAAAACCCAAACTAGAAACCAGTTGAATACTCAAACTACTTTGATCAGAATTTAGAGAAACTTCTTCATAACGTGCCTGTAACAAAATACCTGGTAAAATAGTTGTTCCCAGCGTTCCATAAAGTCCTGTTCCTAAAGACCCTATTCTATAACCTAATTCACCTTGCCAAAGATTTTCACCGTATTTAGTTTGCATGGGAGAAGTATAATGCCAATATGCACTTAGTAAGTTAGCATTTTGAGAAGAATTGAGGGTTTCATATTTAAAAATTAAGGACTGGGAAGGATTAAATACATAAGATAGTTGGGAAGAAGTGCTGGACTGATTACCACTATGATTAAGGGATAAATTGCCTAAAGTTTGATTTAAACTCCAATTTAATTGAGCATTTGTATTAATATTCACCAGGGCAGAAGTAGAAGAATTACGACTACTAGAAGAATAGCCTAAACCGAAATTTTTATCTTTGTCTAAATCACCATTACTATTAAATTTGAGGTGCTTTAAGATTTGGAAATCTAAAGTATAGCGAGTAGATTTTAAATCATTACTTAATGTCGCATAAAAATTAGGATTACCATCCCAAATTACATTAGTATTTAGCTTGATATCATCTGCTATTACACTAGAAACAGTAACTTTTAAAAGAGATTTTTCCCAACTGAGATTAGTATTAATCTTAATCTTATCTCCCATCAAACCAGAAATATTTGCTTTAAAAGGAGACCTTTGCGGCTGATAAAAAAGCTCTGTTAAACCTTGAAAAGATGAATCATATATACCCCCTAAACCTACAGTTAAATCCTTTGTTAATCCCCATCTTTGCTTGATTCCTCCACTAAATTGGGTAAAGTCTCCCCAAAAATCATTATTATTTAAATGTCGTTTCCACCCCCCAGAAACAATTAAAGCTGATGTTCCCTGTGACAGTTGTTCAGGTAATAAATTAAACCGGGCATCTTCAGCTCGTGGTTTAGCAGTTAAAACTCCATCGACATATAATAAAACTTGATAATTTGTGCCTATTTGTCTACCCACAGGAACATTATCAAAACGGTAAGTTCCTGAACTATCAACTAACTGTTCAGCTATCGGAGTAGGATTATATAAACCTTTAACAAGACGTGCTAAAGTTCCTGGAGGAGCGCGACCTGTTACAGTTCCATAAATCCGCTCTGGTTGTAATCTTTGACCAATATTGGCACCACCACTACCATAGGTGGAAAAAGCAGAAAAACCATAACGTTTAATAGTAGTAAATCCCCAAAAATCTCCCCCACTTGAACTTGTCCAAAAAGTTGGTTGTGAACCTAAATAATAATCACTAGAATCTGCTTGTTTAAGAATTTGTAGATCTGAGCAGCATTAGAATAATCAACAGTGAGATAACGTTCCCCTTCCGCAATGACCGTTGTATCTATACCTCTACCATTATAAATTTGTTTATTTTCCTTTTTAATCGTCCATTCTCCCTGAGTAATTACACTAGCTTTTCCGCTATTTTTAACTAATAATTGAAGTTGCTGCGATTTAGAATCAAATCTAGCATTAACCGCAGTTAAATTGTGGGAAATATTGCCCTTGCGAACATAAACAGCTACTCCTATTCTGGGAACAATTGCTGTTCTGAAAATAGCCCCTTTACTTGAATTTTGTTCTTCTTGAAAGGTCGCTTCTAAATTTTCTGTGAATAACATCGTCCGATATTCACCATCGGGTAAACTGGGAGGAAAGCGCGCAATAAACCGGATACGACGATTATCTGTACCAGGAACTTCCAGTTCTCGTGGAGAAAATTGCAAATAGGGAGTTAAATCGAAAGGACTGGAATCTAAAAGTTTAAATCCAGTTTCTAAATCATAAGTAAAAGGTTCAGTATAAACACGGGATCGGAAGCTTTTAGTGTCTCCATTTGTCACTGTAATGTTTCCTTGCGCTTGTCCCTGTTTAGCTGCGGTTTCAATTACCAGTGGAGAAATAGTAATATCAGCTTTAGCAGTATTTTCCGATAATAAAAAGGTAGAAAACACAATACTACTCAAAGGATATAAAATTAGTTTCTTACAAGAACTTTTCATACTTAATTTTTACCAACTAGAATTATCTGCAGTATCATGGAGTAAGGATTGGACCTTAAAACCAGGTATCCAATCCTTGGAAAAAACAAGATAACTAAAGCGAGTCCTTGAAAAGCCTACTTTTATTCAGGAATTAGGCTTTTTATGGACTCTGTTCTAGTTAGGAGTAGCGGTAACAGTAACCTTATAGCTATAGGTTCCAGCCACAACATTACCAGCAGTACCTTGTGATCCAGCACTCATACCGACCTTGAAAGTACGAGATGTATCAGCAGGAATAGTCATATTAGTAGCATAGTAGTTAGTCCAAAACCGAGTGCCAGTGTAATTGCTTGCGTGCTGCTGAGTTTCCGTATCGTAAATAACAGATTGCCGATGAGGATCAATAAATCCAATAGGTGCTGACAGCCTAACGGGAAGTCCTGCACTTACCGTAGCATAACCATTGCAAGTAAGAGTTATTGAACCTGCAGTACCTGTATTAAGTGATGGTATACCAGTTGTACCTTCAACCCAGCCGTCGCCAGCAGCTAAGACACCATCTGTATTTGCACCAAAGGTACAAATCCTTGCGATAGTACCTGAGAAGTTAATGTCCTTAGTTTCTGCTTGAGCTTTGGGGTTGAAAGCCACAGCGCTGAAAACAGCAGCAATACCACTAATTAAAGCAAGACGACGAAGATTTTTCATGTTCAATACCAAAACTAGGTTTTTTATCCCTTCATTAAGTAGGTGAAGGTGGCATAAGCAAAATACGCAATCATATTTCAGTTACTTAATAGTTAGACGGTTTTAGCAGCCAAATTGTGAATTATTAAACGAAAATTCAGTAGATGGTTATAATCCAAACATTATATACTTACTGAGGAGTAGCTGTCAGGGTTACTTTATAGATGTAGCTTCCAACAGGATTACTTTGAGCATTGGCGCTACCAGCAATCATTTCCACTACTAAAGGTTCACTTATACAACCGCTAATACTCAAAGGCTCAGGGAACGAGTCGCCCCAGCCAGGAAAACCTGTAGAACTACCGACCTCAGCGGTTGTCATTCTGTTTCCTGAACGAATACGAGCTTTCCGAAAAGTATCATCGAAGCCTGAAGGTGCAGCTATCCGTTGCGGAACAGACACGCTGAAAAAGAAAGCAGTAGTAGTACAGGATATACTCACATCTGCTGTACCTATTAACTGGGCTTCATTAGCGCTAAAACCTATGGATGGGGTAGGATTAGCAGGTGACCCAATTTTAATAGTAATAGTTGCGGTAATATTGCCGTTAAAGTTAACATCCTGAGTTGCTTGGGCTTCAGATTTGGACGGGAATGCTAAAGCGTTCAGCACAGCGAAAATGCTCACCGCAGTTAAACGATGAATCATCATTAAATTATCCTTAAGGGAGAAGGCTGGGAAATTTGATTTGGAAATTTTGCGTAAGTAAATCCCAAAATAGATATCTTTTCTGAATAATTTTGTGGTACATGAGAGGGCTTTACAAAAATACATACAAAACTATCTTTGTAAAACATTACCAGAAATTAACCTCCACTATCAGCCCACACCTGCCATAAAGTTTGTAAATTCAACAAAGACACGAATATGCCCTTAAATCTTGTAGTTTGGGTATCTTGTCTGACCTTAAAATTTAAACACCCCACAAAATTAAATAATTTATTGTTGACTATTGCTAAAAACACTAAAAAATCCTGTAAAGATAGTTTCTGATTGCATAAAAGCCCAAATTTTTTAAGTATATCTTTTGGGAGATACTCCTCATTGATATCAGGTGTTTTTCTAACCTCTTCAATCTCCCAATCAGATTGAATATCTACTACCATAAATTGTGAAGTAGTAACTGCTTGTTCTGGTTCTTTATGATTTACCATTGTCTCTGTTTGTAACTCATCAGATAATGCTAAAATCTCACCAGTAGAAATTTCTGTTTGATTCGTATTCTGAGATTTCCTTCTCCTTTTTGGAGATTGGGAAAAAGCCTGAGATTCACACTCATCTAAATCAGAAGAATATCTATCTTCTTCCCGAATAAAATCTTGATGATATCGCTGTTTTAAAATTGCCCGTGCTTGGGAAATCCGCTTGCGGACATTATCATAGGAAACATTCAATTTTTCTCCAATTTCTTGGTACGAAAATTCTTCTTTCCAGTACAGAATAAACGTTTCTCGCAGTCGGGAAGGTAACTCATCTATAACAACCTCAAAAAAATTTTCCAGTTCTTGTTGCGTAGCAACAAGAACTGGGTTTTCTTCTTTTTTGTTCACGAATATTTCTTCATATTCATCACAAATAACTTCCCAACTATTACCATATTCCATAAGGGAATGAAGTTCTCTATAAGTGTCAACACAGAGATTATAAGTTAATTTCGTTACGTAAGTCTTAAAATCTTTAATTTCGACCGTACAATTACTGATTTTATTCCAAGCTTTGAGCATTGCTTGACTAAGAACATCTTCTGCATCGTTGATATTGCTCATCCATTTGATGCAACAATGATATAGATAGTCTTTATGCTCATCCCATAATTGCCAAAAGGTTGAGTGTATATTTTTATTATTAATAGACAACAAGGGAAAGTTGCAGGAATGCATATCTAGTTAATCTACATTAGCTGTACAAGAAACATATTGAGATTATAGTTTAGTGCTGATTCTTTACGTAACCGTAATAAAAATCTAAAATGATGCTTATTTTATACAAATAGGGTACGGATTGACACACAGGAGGTTTTGTGAATAATTTACATAAAAACCCTGACAGTGAAAAACACTAAAATGTATAGAAAAGAGAAACAACAAGAAGCGACAGCAAAAAACTTTGAACTATTTTTTCAGCAAGCCTTAAATATGCAGTAGGGGTAAAGCCCATTGCTAAACCCCTACACTTAATTAATGATTTTTTGGATGTAGTTTTAATCTCTAGCGGAAGTATTTAAAGTTTTTCGGACCTGTATAACCTGTGATTTTTCCTAGTTCTTCTAGGTTTTGAACTCCGCTATAGCTTTTACCATTAATAACCCAAGTTGGGAAACTTTCAATTTTTGCAGCTTTACATAATTCTGGTTTACCATTAGGACTATCGCCGGCGCACTCTACCTTAGAATTATCATTAATGATTTGATAAGCCTCTTTACCAAAAAGGAGCTTTTGTTCGTGACAGTGAGGACACCAATAGGCTACATATTCCTTAGCACCAGATTTGACAAGATGTTCAGCTAGGGCTATTTCTGCTACACTAGATTTAGTGGTAATTTCCCAGCCAAATTCGGGATTTGGTTGTTCTTTGGGCGTAAAGGTAATTGCTGTAGGTTTACCATCAGTTGATTCCGTAATATTACTTGATGAATTGACTTGAGAATAAACCCCTAAAGTGCCAATTAGCGTCACTATTGCTACAATCAAAGCTGTAAATAACATTTGTCCGATATCTTCCCAATCTCTACCCATGACAGTTAACACTAACATGATTAATGCAAATAAAGCAGAAGCAATACAGTAAGTACAAATAGCTTTGAGTTGAAATGCTAGTACATACATTAGGTATCCACTAAAAACAGACATAGCGATCGCTCCTATAAACAGCAACCACCAAGTCACATTTTCTAGTTGTTTCTGATTTTTATGATTTTCCCCCGAATTCAAAGCCAAAGGAGCTAAAGCGAATATGAACATACTAATGTATGCCAATAAACCGAACAAGGGTAATGGTTGACCTAAAACCGTAGCCCAAGGACTAGAAAGGACATCTACACATCCTTTCACATTTTCTGGTGTGGTACAAACCGGAGTGCTACCGGTCAGCTTCTCAAAAGTGAGATAACCTGTATTCAGGATACCAAATCCAGCGATCGCTACTATCGCCGGACGTGACCATTTATGAATCCCAGGAGTAGAACGACGACGAATCATAATATTGGTGATTGGTGATTGGTGATTGGTGATTGGTAATTGGTAATTGGTGATTGGTGATTAGTTAAGGAACTTTCGCATCATCTAAATCACGAAAATCAAAAGCATCATAGTTCAGACAATAGAGGTCTGCGGGCTGCTTCTACAAATTGACTGACGCGAATAGGGTCTATGGGTTGCTGAATTTGACCATGACGTTTGAGAGAACTAGAAACAATCACCCCGTTTGCGGCTTGTAGGAGAGTGCCAATATTCTGCCAACTTGCACCACTACCAATAAAAACAGGAGTACCAGCAGCCGCAGCACTAGCTAGTTCTAAATCTTCTTGGTCAGGGGGATTACCCGTAGCCCACCCAGATAAAATTACCGCATCAGCCAAACCTCTTTCAATAGTATCTTTTACTGCAACCGTCAGATTAGGATCACTCAACGGACGGGCGTGTTTTACCAAAACATCAGCAAAAATTTTCACATCAGATCCTAATTCCCGACGATACCGCAATAATTGATGGGCTTCCCCTTCAATTAATCCTTGGTCAGTTGCCATTACACCTGTAAGAACATTAATTCGGATAAATTGCGCCTTAACACAACTAGCAATAGCGATCGCACTTCTGCCATCATTACGTAACACATTTAACCCCACAGGCACAGTAACTAAATTCTGGACCCGTTGAACAACCATCGTCATGGCACTTACAACTGCGGGGTCAACTTGATTTTTAGTAAATGGGGCATCGAAAAAATTCTCAACGATGATCCCATCTACCCCTCCACTGGCAAGGGCTGTGGCTTCTTGTTCGGCGCGGTCAATCACCGCTTTCAGACTACCCCCCCAACGGGCTGAAGTAGGAAGCGGTAGCAGATGCAACACGCCAATAATTGGAGTTCGGGTTTTAAATAACTGATGTAGATCCACGTCTTTAATTTACTTGGCACAGTCTGGATTGCTTGCCTATCCCCACTTTCCAGACAAGGGGGCCTCAAATGGCACGAATAACTAGACAGTGAGAACCACAAAAAATGTAGATTCTCTGGACATTACAGCCTTCTGCCTTTTTATACTAATGTTTAAGTCGCTAGTTAGGGAACAGTCTATAGGAAAGAGATTGTAATTTCACCATTACCCATAACCAGCCTCAACTAGATTAAGAACCATCAACAGTTTGAATTAGATGTAAACTAGAGATGTTAGATCCAGAAGAAAGAAATATATTCCAGAAATATATTCTCCAATATATCTCACACTTTAAACTCCATAACCCTTGACCACAAGTGATCTGGGAGTTTAGATTAGAGGCGGGTTTTTTTTCGTCAGCTTGCTACCTCCTCCTGAAGATGGAAATTAGCTGTAAACCTTCCATAAGATATGTTAAGATCAAACCTGATGACAAGAGGAGTTTGCCACTCACAAGATGCAAGGCAGCTTCCCGCCATTTATTTATGAATGTCGGAGTAGCATTACTGCTTGATAGGCGTAGTCGCCAATGCGATTTCCCCAGTTGGGTAGCGGCTTCTCAAAACAGACCTCTTGGTCGGCTTCCCAATGGGTAAATTAACAACGCCCACGCTAGGGTAATACAAAATACCATTAAGCGAATTGTTAAAAATATTATGAGTGTCAGACTTACCCAAAGACACTTAAGATGACCTTGGGAAACAAATTAGTAGGAGTATCATCAGATGACCCCTGTCAACATGATGGATAAAGGTCTCAATTTGGCTTTTACTAGTTAAAGTTGCTAGTTATATAGGTTAAGTCCAGTAATTAGTAGCGGGTAGTTGAGTAGGAATTACAGCGTAATTCACTGAGTGATTTATTAATCAAGGGTAAAGGACAACACTAAATCCTTGTAAATTTATTTACCTGTAGTCTCCTGTGTTTATTCCTAAACCAATGCTTGAATGTTAATTAACAAGGAAAAACGGAAGATTTATTGAAAATATGGGTGAAAAGCCAACAATTGCCATTTCTCACCTGGGCTGCGAGAAAAATCGAATTGATACAGAACATATGCTAGGACTGCTAGTAAATGCAGGTTATGGTGTAGATAGTAACGAAGAATTAGCAGATTACGTAATTGTTAATACCTGTAGTTTTATCGAAGCGGCTCGACAGGAATCAGTAAAAACCCTAGTAGAACTGGCAGAAGCAAATAAAAAAATCGTAATTACTGGCTGCATGGCACAGCACTTTCAAGAACAATTATTGGAAGAATTGCCAGAAGCCGTAGCGGTGGTAGGGACGGGCGATTATCACAAAATCGTTGATGTCATTGAGCGGGTAGAACAGGGAGAGAGAGTTAAAGAAATTACTGCCGAACCCACTTATATTGCCGATGAAACCACACCACGTTATCGGACAACAACAGAAGGCGTAGCTTACCTGCGAGTAGCGGAAGGCTGTGATTATCGGTGTGCATTTTGTATTATTCCCCATTTGCGAGGAAACCAGCGATCGCGTACTATTGAATCAATAGTTACCGAAGCCCAAGAACTGGTAAATCAAGGTGTTAAAGAAATAATTCTCATTTCCCAAATCACCACTAATTACGGACTAGATATTTACGGCAAACCAAAATTAGCCGAGTTGCTGCGAGCTTTAGGAAAGGTAGATGTACCTTGGATTAGGATGCACTACGCCTATCCCACCGGGTTAACACCAGAGGTGATTACCGCTATCCAAGAAACCCCGAATGTTTTACCATATTTGGATTTGCCTTTGCAACATTCTCACCCAGAAATTCTCCGGGCTATGAATCGTCCTTGGCAAGGACAAATAAATGATGGAATTATGGAACGGCTGAAAATTGCCTTACCATCAGCAGTGATCAGAACCACATTTATAGTTGGTTTTCCAGGAGAAACCCAGGAGCATTTTCAACATTTATTAGAGTTTACCCAACGACATAAATTTGATCATGTTGGTGTTTTTACCTTCTCACCAGAAGAAGAAACTCCTGCCTACAATCTACCTAATCAAATTCCCGCAGAAGTGATGACGAACCGCCGTAATCAACTGATGGAATTACAACAGCCAATTTCTTTCCAGAAAAATCAACAGGAAGTCGGCAAAATAGTTGATGTCCTGATTGAGCAAGAAAATCCGGGTTCAATTTCTTCCGGGGGAGAATTAATCGGTCGTTCTGGGAGGTTTTCCCCGGAGATTGATGGTCAAGTCTATGTTAAAGGAGAGGCTAGGCTAGGAACTATCGTTAAAGTAGCGATTGCAAGTGCCGATGCCTATGACCTTTATGGTCAAGTTGTCAATAGTTGAAGTTTCATTCCCATCTCTTATCTACTCTTGCATAAGACTTAATTTACAAATAAGTATCGGCTGACAAGTCCAAAATTCACAATAAAATCTAGGAGCGTTAATGAATTTATCATTTCAAGAATTAGGCATTTCCCAAGAACGGGCTGAACTGTTAGAAAACATGGGTTTTTCTCCACCTACAAATATTCAAACCCAGGCAATTCCTCAACTATTAAATGGTCGAGATGTAGTTGGTCAGTCCCAAACAGGAACGGGTAAAACCGCAGCTTTTTCTCTACCAATTTTAGAAAGGCTAGATCCTAATTTAAAAGCTGTACAAGCAATAGTTTTAACCCCAACTCGTGAGTTAGCAATTCAAGTTCATGCGGCTATTTCCCAATTTATTGGTAATAGTTACTTGAAAGCGGCGGCTATTTATGGTGGTCAATCAATTGACCGACAAATTATGCAACTCAGACGTGGGGCGCAAATCGTCGTGGGTACACCAGGACGGGTAATAGATCTACTGGATCGTGGTAACTTGAACTTAGACCAGGTTAGATGGTTTGTTTTAGATGAAGCTGATGAAATGTTAAGTATGGGCTTCATTGACGATGTAGAAAGAATTCTTTCTCAAGCCCCAGAAGAACGCCAAACAGCCTTATTCTCAGCTACAATGCCACCGTCAATTCGGATGTTGGTAAATAAATTTTTGAATTCACCGGTGACTGTCACCGTTGAACAACCTAAAGCCGCACCGAATAAAATCAATCAGGTCGCTTACATAATTCCCCGTCATTGGACAAAAGCTAAAGCTTTACAACCAATTTTGGAAATGGAAGATCCAGAAACGGCTTTAATCTTTGTTCGTACCCGACGCACAGCCGCAGAATTAACCAGTCAATTGCAGTCTGCTGGTCATAGTGTGGATGAATATCATGGTGATTTGTCCCAACAAGCGCGGGAACGTCTATTAATCCGTTTTCGTAACCGTCAAGTACGTTGGGTAGTAGCTACTGATATTGCAGCTAGAGGTTTAGATGTTGATCAACTTTCTCATGTGATCAACTTTGATTTACCTGATAGTGTAGAAACCTATGTACACCGAATTGGTCGGACTGGTCGGGCTGGAAAAGAAGGAACAGCAATTTCCTTAGTCCAATCCTTTGAACGCCGCAAACAACAGGCTTTTGAACGTCACAACCGCCAAACTTGGCAAATTCTATCTATTCCTACTAAAGCGCAGATTGAAGCCCAACATATCCAAAAGTTACGGGGACAAGTAGCCGAGGCTTTAACTGGTGAACGGTTAGCTTCCTTCTTGCCTATTATCAGCGAAATGATTGAGGAATATGATGCTCATGCGATCGCTGCGGCTGCTTTACAAATCGCCTACGATCAAACCCGTCCCGCTTGGTTATTATCAGGTGTAGACCTGCCCGTTGAGGAAAGCCCAACTCCCAAACCAAGAATTAACAAACGCGGTGATGGTGGAGAACGGGAACGCAGTTCTGGAGGTGGTCGCGGTGGTCGTTCTTCTTGGTCAAAGGAAGGTAAGGGCAATGAGGAAAGACGTAGTAGCGGTGGAGGTAGTCCTAAACCCAAGTTGAAAATAACTCACAATGAGTCTTCTCCTAATCCTAGCAATCACAAGTTAGGTTTACCTACAGGTAGAGAATAGTCTGGTGTCAGTAGTCAGTGGTTAGTTGTTTTTCTTTTACTACTAACTACTGCTCCATGAGGTTTTTTAGACAACTTTGCCTATTGAACCAATCCGCAACATTGATAAAATTAAGATCATCAAAAATAGCACTAAACCAATTGTACAAGCATAACTAATTTCTAAATTACCGAATGCTTGTTCATACAAATAATAAACAATTGTCTTAGAACTATTGAGTGGTCCGCCTTGAGTCATGATATAAACTTCTTCAAAAACTTTAGTAGCAGAAATAGCAGAAATTACGGCTACTAAAGACAAATAAGGTTTCATTAATGGTAGGGTAATATCCCAATGTTTGCGAATATTATCTGAACCATCAATAGCAGCAGCTTCGTAGATATCCGCAGAAATAGCTTGTAATCCAGCTAAATAAATTACCATATAGTAACCTAATCCTTTCCAAATAGTTACAGCCATAATACTCGCAAGGGAAATAGGGACAATTCCAAATATTTTATTTGGACTGGTTAACCAGGGGATTCCGTCAGGAAAAATTCCCAAGGTTTTAAGGATTTGGTTCAGTAATCCGGTTTCTGCGTATAACCATTTCCAGGCTATTCCTGCCACTACCATAGAAATTACCACTGGGGTATAATATGCCGTTCTAAACCAATTCATTCCTCGCAATTTTTGATTGACTAAAATGGCTAAAACTAAGGGTGAAAATACTAAAATTGGCACAACCCCAATTAGATAAATAAATGTGTTTTGTAAGGTTTGCCAAAAAACAGGGTCTTTTGATAAACGCAGAAAGTTTTTAAAACCAATCCATTGGGGAGGATCTCCTATATTCTCATAACTGGTAAAACTGAGATAAAAGGCTTGAATCGCTGGCCAAAAAACTGTCAAAATTAAGATAATTAAGGCAGGTAATAAAAATAGATAAGGTGTTATTCTCTGTTGAATTAAAATCCATTGTTTTGATGTTAATTGAGGCATATATTTGATAGCCTTATAATTCTGGTTCTACTGTATCATGTTTACCACTTTTTACCTGTTCTAATAAACGAGGCATCCAAGGTAAAGCCAGAAAAATTCCTGCTAAAACTAGTAAAAATAGAGAAAGTCCAAAAAGCTGGTCGCGGGAAATTTCTAATACACCACGTAAAATTACCTCTCGTAAAGCCGAAACAATGGTAATTTCTACCGCAGCACCTACGGATATACTCCGTTCTTGTAGATAATCAACTAATAAGCGAAACAGTTCTACTAATATCAAAATAAACAAAATATCAGAAGTTACTTGCCGTAGATCTAATGGACGTAAAAATGATAAAAACATATCTCCTAAGCGAATCAGCATTACACAAAATAGACTTACACAAAGGGAGATAACAATAATATCCTGGAAAAGTTCTAAATTACGGACAATTCTATCTCGTTTAAACCAATTATTGACTTCTATAATTATTCGCTGTGGCATGGTATTTTCCAAAAAGGATAAATATATCTATTTTAATAATTAACCATGAAAGCAGTTTTAATAAAGTCAGCAGAGAACAAGAAGTAATTACCAACTACCCAACTTGTAGTTAAAAATTCAAAATATCTAAAGATGCTTCTATTTCTAATTCTATAATTCTCGCTTGTGTATCTTTATATTCTGCTAATTTTCCTTCTTGCCAATATAAATCTGCGGCTTTATGAAAATCCTCAACTGCTGCCTGTTTATCTGCAATCTCTAACAAGGCATTTCCCCGGTTATAATAAGCATTAACATAGTGAGAATTAATTTTAACTACCTGAGTATAATCGGTAATTGCTGCTTCATATTGCCCTAAATCAAAGTGAGCATTACCCCGATAATAATAAGCATCAATATCATCAGGATTAATTTGAGTTGCTTGAGTATAATCAGCAATTGCTCCTTCATAATCTCCTAATTCAGCCCGATCATGTCCACGATTTTTATAACCAATAGCATCATCAATATCAAGATTAATTATTTGCTTTAATGGCTGTTTATCATCTAATAAATAACGAGATATTTGTCTATCTTTTTGCGTAGTAGCATAATCAGGATTTAGCTTTATGGCCTGGTGATAATCTTCGATTGCTCCTTGATTATCACCAATACGAGAACGAACCTCAGCGCGATTTTTATAATTAATAGCCAAATGGGGATTAATTATAATAGCTTGGGTGTAAGCTTCTATGGCTATTTGATAATTACCTTTTTGATAATGTGCCAAACCCATTTGATTGTAAGCTTGAGGATGATTAATATTAATATTTATTGCCTGACTATAATTAATAATTGCTGTGTCATATTCACCTAATTGATAATTAACTAAACCTAGTTTATAATAAATATCAGCATCACTATTATTAAACTGCAAAGCTTGATTATAACTATTAATTGCTGCTGCATACTCCCCTTTTTGAAAATATTCATCACCGATATCTAAATAAAAAATAGTTAAATCAACAGGTGCAGATTGAGTTTTAATTAATTGACTCTGAGATAGGTTTGATTTACGAGAATTTGCGGAAATTTGAAATTGTTCTAAATATGGCAATAATCCACCACCATACAATAATTGATTAATCCCAAAGGAAATTTTTCCAGTTTTCAATTTAATCATTTGTGTGGGAAGAAATCCAGCTAAAAAAAGGTGGTATGCAGATTGCGCTTCATTGACTTCTTCTTGAATCAAAATACAGACAATTACCGCATTTTTTTCGACTTCTTCAGCACTAACTGACCATCTAACTCTATTAATACTACCGTGACGCGATTTAACCTCAACGCCAATTAGAGAATTAGCAGTGAGAGTAAAATCACTTTTACCATCACCACCAAAGCGTTTTTCATAATCTACTTCAGTAATAAAATCAGCTAACCTTTCTTTAACAACTTCCTCACCTAATTTACCTTTCAGATTATTAATAAAAACATCACGGACTGGGGAAGTGCGTTTATATTTTTCCGCCATTAACCAGCAAAATCTCCGTAATGCTTTTAATCTATCACCAGAAATAATAGTTAATTCACTATGTTGACCTTCTGTTTCACAATGAAGTAAATACCCAGATGTGAACCTTTGCAGAAAGTCAGACTGTAGCGAACTCAGGAGGGTAATCCAATCCATTTATAATATTTCTTTGGTAATTGACAACTGACACATGATCATCAAGTACAGTATTGAAGATCCATTAAATATACTTTCATTCTTTCTCGCCATACCTTACAGCACTTCCCGGTGTTATGAGTTACATATCTAGCGGGCAAGATGCCCGCACCACAAGAGTTTCATGATTCAACTTTGTACCTCATAAGAGTGTAAACCGCTGTATAACTTCAGAAAATGACATATTTCCTGAGATTAAATACTAAGGATTTTTTCCTTCTTTCTTAATTTGATTTAAGAATTGGATCAGTTTTTGATTAGATTCACTGGATACAGACCGAGCATCACTAGTTTGTGTTGGTGTAGTTACAGAATTAATATTATTTACAGTTGGTGTAGCAGCAGAAGATTTGATTTTCGATTCTGGTAATTTTTGAGTAGTATTTGGAGTTGCAGAAGGTTTGATTTCTGATTCTGGTAATTTTTGAGTAGTATTGGGAGTTGCAGAAGGTTTGATTTCTGATTCTGGTAATTTTTGAGTAGTATTGGGAGTTGCAGAAGGTTTGATTTTCGATTCTGGTAATTTTTGAGTAGTATTGGGAGTTGCAGAAGGTTTGATTTCTGATTCTGGTAATTTTTGAGTAGTATTGGGAGTTGCAGAAGGTTGACCTTTAGAACTTACTCCCGGAGCATTGAGATTATTTTGGAACTTTAGTCGGAAAGGATAAGAACTAATTTGTTGCTTATCAGCTTGGGGAGGATTAGCGCTGAAAAATTCTCGAGCCTTAGATTGTAACTTCGGCGATTCTGTGCCTTCTTGGAACTTAATATCTAAAACCTTACCATCTGAATCTACAACTAATCTACCTATAACTGTACCTTCCATCTCTGGTGTATCTATAGATATAGTTTCATGAATTACCCCTTTCTCTTTGATATTAGGATATTCTTGGCGAATATTTTGTCTAAGATTGTTGTATGAATTTAGTTTAGCCAGCAATTGTTCAGTTTTTTTAACTTTCGATTCAAGCTGATTTGTGGGTATTTCCGATGATTGTCCCCTAGAATTATCTACTAAAGCTAGTTTTTCCCCACCTTGAGGAATTTTAACCGGATTATTTTCTGATTCCATCGTTTGTGGAGGTGAAATACCTGCCGCTGTTGTACCCCCAATATCAATCTTATCAGCAGATGGATTATTAAGTGGCTCTCCAGGTATTTCCGTACTTTGTTGAACTTTTGGCAACCTATTAACAATTAGAGATTCGGTTTGTGGGATTCCCTGATTGAGTGAGGGGGTAGAGGGAGTATATGTACTTCTGGGTGACAAGCTGCCCATGTCCCTCTGTGAACTATTGGGAGTCAATCTTTCAATAGATTTGCTAGGCAGGTAAGAGACATTATAGTTGGTTGACGAGCTAGGAATAGCTGGGAATATTGGCTGATTAGATAATTGTCTTTGTAAAGGAGAATAGTTGGTTAAGGGGCTACCCAAACTAGTACCTGGTAGTTGTTGCTGTAGAGGTAGCTGGGGTTGCGGTAAAGCTAATTGTGATGTTTGAGGGGGTTGTGGTAATCGGCTTTGATCAACGGCACTCAATTCCATCAATCCCACCGCTTTGGGTGAGTCAGTCTTTGAAGACGCACTAGAATTAACTGGCATTAATGGCACGATTAAGGCAATAGCACCGTGGAGGCCAAGAGAGGCTATGGCGGCTATTCCCGTTGGTTGACTGAATACTTCTGGTATGTTTTTGAGAAGTGATACGTAAGACATAGGTAATTGGTAATTGGTAATTGAAGTTAATATCCCACAGGATCATTTACTTAGAGAAGGAGGAGTAATAATACTCAAGGTAAAATTGGTTAACTCCCAAAATTTTTATCTTCTGAATTATTTTTTATTTTTCGGGCTAGGCTATTGTGCCATTGCCGAGACGCATCTTATTTTCATATATAATAACTTCCCAAGAAGATAAGTTCAACAGGAGAATTAATCATATCTTCTCTAACTGTGACCAGTTTATCAATTTACTGTTCCCTATGGCTTTCTAGTTTGTTTTTAACCCTTTATCAGGGCTGGAGAGGTAATTTTTCAGCGTTAATATGTCCTCAGCAATTATCAATTCAAAATTTGATGGATTGAAAAGCCTCAAGCCCGGAGAAATTAACCATTTTTAATAATCTAGGTAATCGCTGAAACATCGGCAAATCCTTTTGAATTGATAATTGCTGATAAACTCTGTCACCTTTTCCTTAGTATTTAGCCAGACCTGGAAAATCCTCGTACATGAGAAAATAAAGTCCAGAAGGTTTATTTTAGACCCCTTTAAGACGACCAGTACGACCCCGACGGGAAATGGTGGATTGTGATTTAGCCGGGGGGGGAGGAACATCTAAAACGATCTTTGCTTCTACATCATCAACAGTTTCAGAGGGAGGAGTTAAGAGTGTTTGCTCTAATGTTTGGGTTTCTGGTGCTGTATTAGCCACTTGTTGGAGTTCAGGAACAAATTCCCTACCTTTAAGCCTTAATCCTAGCTCAAATAGTAGTTCTGCCATATCATCTCGGGAAACCTTTTCTTGATTTAACATAGAACAGTAGCGTTCTAATTCCTCAAGAATCTGATTCCGTAGATCCGTAATTTCATCTTGTAGTTTAGTGCGAGTCTCTTGTAGATTTTCTTGTAGGGTAGTGGTTTGTTGGTGGAGTGTTTTATCTATGGCTTCAATGTTACCCATCATTCGCTTACTCAACAGGTCAATCTGCTGACGAATTTCAAATTTATCATCCTCATCCTTTGCCTGAATCGCCTTGAAACGCTTATCAGCATTTTCTGCTAATTCGTCTAATTCAGTAGTGATAGATTCTTGTAAATCCTGGGTTGTACTAGCAATACGCTTATTGATACCATCAATCTGCTGGCGAATATCAAACTTTTCCTCCTCGTCTTTTAAAATCAAGGCACGAATTTTTTTTTCCCAGCTATCAATAGCAGTTTGCAACTCTGCTAAAAGTGTTTGACGCACCTCTTCACAGCGAGTCCTAACCTCCTGTTGAAGTGATATTGAATTGCGTTCTAGTTGCTCTAGACGATTACTATAATCCCTCATCTGCGGTCCAATGAGAACATCACGGATTTGGTCAATGTTACCCAAGCGTTCTCGAAGATCGGCTTTTATTAACTCGCTCATGATTTAGGTTTCCGGCTAAGTAAATATTATGACGTAATTAGAATATCACAAATCTAATTTGTGAGCAAAAAAAGATATGAGTGAATATAATGACTTTAATGTTTGATAGCAAAATCAGTATTTTGATTTTGATTTTAACAGATATAATTGAATCCTGTGATAATGGGTAAATTATCTCTAACCAGTATGCATCAGCTAAAAAATAAATACAAATATGAAGACGAAGGAGAATTAGGTTAATGACACTCACCTATGGAACAGAGGGGTGCCTGCGTATTGGTCAACAGTCCCCCGATTTTATAGCAACCACCGTAGTAGATCAAGAGTTTAGGTCAATTAGATTGTCTGATTATCGAGGTAGATATGTTGTGCTATTGTTCTACCCCCTAGATTTTACCTTTGTTTGTCCCACTGAAGTTACAGCATTTAGCGATCGCTATGAGGAATTCAGTAACCTAAATACAGAGATATTGGGCATTTCTGTAGATAGTGAATTTTCTCATCTCGCTTGGATTCAAACAGATCGTAAATCTGGTGGAGTAGGTGACATAAATTATCCCCTAGTTTCCGATATCAAAAAAGAAATCAGCGCCGCTTACAACGTTCTTGACCCCACCGCCGGCATAGCTTTACGCGGTTTATTTATCATTGATAAAGATGGCATCCTTCA
>Ga0164293_10001491_pt1 | contig 19541 bp, 24 predicted proteins | sample GEODES118metaG_FD_111487 | JGI IMG/M metagenome (GOLD analysis project Ga0164293, IMG submission 111487) | Eutrophic lake water microbial communities from Lake Mendota, Wisconsin, USA - GEODES118 metaG | ecosystem: Environmental > Aquatic > Freshwater > Lake | place: USA: Lake Mendota...
ATACAAATAAAATCTATATTAACATTTTGGTAGATATGAATATTATAGTCGACTAGGATTATATGTAGTATATAATTAGAACATGATCCCTAAAATAATATGGCAAACTCATGAGTGGGAATTAGAGGATCTTCCAGATACTTTTAAGAAAAGTGTAGATAGCTGGAAAAATATGAATCCTACATGGGATTATAGATACACTAGTGCTAGAAAAAGATTAGAGCATATTAGAGATTATGGCGGGGAAGAATTTTTAAAATTTTATAAAGACTGTAACAGACTTACTCAAGCAGATTTATGGAGATATGTAGTTTTATATAAATTTGGCGGGGTGTACTCAGATCTAGATTGGGAATGTATTCGTCCTTTAGACGATATAATAGAAATAGAAAATGAAAAAAATCCAATAATTATTCATACATATATGGAAGATCAAAAAGATCCTTATAACAATAGTCTTATAGGGTCAGATGCTGGTCAACTAGTATTTAAAAAATTAATAGATGATGCTATAGGTAAGTTTAGATCTACCCCAGAAGCTAGAATTAACGAATTTTGTGGCTATAACTGTTGTCATAATAATGATAGAGAATGTAATGGTAGAAATGATTATCATTTAGGATATGAGTATTTTTCTAGACATTTAGAAGAGTATGCTTCTTTTATACTACCAAAACTTTGTTTAATTGCTAAGAGATGTTAGTATATTGGGTATAAAATACTCTCTTATTTCCGCCGACGCACTTTTACTTTAAATATAAAACTTTTTGTACTCATCTGGGACTATTCCACCTTCTATGCTAGCTCCAGGGTTAACTATCTTTAATTCATACTCTGTAAACTTAGTTCCGTCGTCTTTAATATACGGGTCGTTTACAAAGTTTGTAGAAGTGCCTTCTTCTACTTGCCAGTGACCTTTAATTAAATACTTGTCCCCATTTCTAACTTCATATGCCGTATGTGGATAAATATGTGGCTTAAGTGGTGGGAATATAAGTACGCTAAATGCTTTTGGCTTTAACCAAAACGAAACCAGGTCTTTATTTTTTTCATGATCTGGCGGATACAAGCCATTTGGGCCTACCTCAAGATTTCCATTTACTACTTCAATTTTTTTGTCTGGATCTGGTAGACTAAAAGAAATTTCTCCACCTTCGTAGTCGTCGTTTAGGTAAAAGAGAATAGAGTAGCTTTCTAAATCTACTGGAGCGGTGTCTATGTGTGTCCCGTAAACGGTACCAGGACAGTGCTTGTCTATATGACTAAACTCATTGAACGGTTTAACATTATCTAATTTTTTTTCTTTTGCATAATGTTCTGCTGCTACATAAAATGCTTTGCTTATTATTTTATTAACTTCTGGATATTTTTTTTCATTAAATTCTTTTCTAAAAGCTATCATTCCGCTTTGGTTTGCTTTTATCTCTGGGTCACGGTTTGGGTTGTATACCCAACCTTTGTTATAAATTTGAACCCAATCTTCTGGTTGTTTTAATATAGATAAAACATATTCAGATTCCTCTTTAGGAATTAAGTCAGTGTAATAATAACAATTTTCATCTAATTTCTCAACATTCATTTACTAATTATAGCAAATATAGTATACTGAACCGAATTGGTCCATAGCTCAGCTGGCAGAGCGCAGAGCTGTTAACTCTGATGTCCCAGGTTCGAGCCCTGGTGGACCAGCATATATTACAAGGAGGTAATTATGGAGCATAATAAATTAACACCAGAAGGCGCAATGGCAATTGGCGCATTTGTGACAGTAATAGTTATTCTTTCTATTGTTATAGCATCTTAGTTTTGGCTTCATCGTCTATCGGTTAGGACATCGCCCTTTCACGGCGGAAAGACGGGTTCGATTCCCGTTGGAGCTACATTTGGTATAATGTCAATATGAAACTTTCTATATTGCATCCAGACATTTGGTATTTTGAAAACGCTATTCCAGAAGCAGAAAAATTTCTTTCTTTATTAGAGGACAATAAAAATATTACAAGCGTTATACCAGATTGGTCCGAATGGCGTGATACTTATGCTAGAGGAGCAGATGAAGTAATTATCGATAAGCCCCTATCTGCTGGTGAAGGAGGGGCCCCCATGGGTGTAGATAAGTTTGTTGACTGGGATATGTCAATAAATGATTATGGTAGAATTTGGCCAAGAATAGTACCAGATTCAGAAACCCACAATAAGGCATATCAAATATTAAAATTAATAGATTTACCATTTAAAAAAGTTTTAGATTATTATTGGTCACAAAATCCAGATTTTCCTAAACTTCAATACATTAGCAAAAACTATCCTATAAGAAAATATTCACCTGGAACAGCTATGCCAGTTCACGTAGACGCAACTGGTCTAGCTGGTACTACAGAGGATGATAAAATATCTATGGATTTAGCTGCTTTAATTTATTTAAATGACAAATATACTGGCGGAGAACTTAATTTTGTTAATCTTGGAATTAGGTTTAAACCTTCTGCTGGAAGTATTGTTATTTTTGATGGAATAAAACATCAACACGAATCTACTCTTATTGAATCTGGAAATAAAATATATATTCCTTTTTACATTCATACAAAATTTGGCTGGATTTCTTGTTTTAGAGAACCCGTAGAGGCTGGCGGTAGTCAAAATTTGTATCTTAATAAAGCACCTAGGTTGACAGACTAATTTTTTAAATGCTACAATCTTAGCCTTGGACAGTTTTCGGAGATAATATCAAGGGGTTAAACTCCAAGTGCGACAATGACGGAAGTTATTAGTCTGATGATCTAATCCATAGATTATTCAACCGATGAATTGCAGGCTTACAACCTTAAAAGACAATTTCGGGGTCCTTTTACAAAAAAAGGGGTGTAGGGGTTGTATGCTCCAAATCTGGAAGTATCCAATTAAAAGAACATAATATAATAGATTATAATAATATAAAGATATACTTAAGTTATGAAGTCGGAGAAGACGACTGATCGTAAACATAAAGCTTTTTTGATAGAATATATCCAAAAGCTAAAGTCTTCTACTCCTTGTATGGATTGTAAAATTTCTTATCCATACTACGTTATGGATTTTGATCATGTCCGTGGGCGTAAGCAAAAAAATGTAATGGAACTCATCCCTACATTATCTAAAAAGAAAATAGATGAGGAAATAGCAAAATGCGAGATAGTGTGTTCAAATTGCCACAGAATCAGAACTCATCGAAGGATAGTAAAAAAAGCGGGGAAATAAGAATTTGGGACTTTGATCTTAGACCAATACCAGTAGATCATGAGACTGATTGGGAATACATCAATAGATGCCATAAGGTCCATACATACGTAGTTGGTCCTAATCCTCCAGCTATATGGTGGTCTATATAATCTACATATATATTCTAGTTGACTAAGATATATATCAGATATATAATACATATATGAGATCTATTTATCAGAAATTAGTAGCAAGTGCTTTAATTATTATGATGGCATATATAGCATTTGCCTACATCTTAGCATAAATTTAAAATAGCCTTTAAAAGCCTTCTAAGGCCTATATCCCAATTTTCTGGGTATATAGCTAGGGGTAAGTATGGGTTCTCTACTTTCGACGCACTGAAATTTTTGCAATTGCACTTATTGAGAGGATTTAGTATCCTATAACTATGGAAGATCAATACATGACAAAAATTATGCAGGGCCCGTTTTTATGGGAATATCTAAATAAGACTCCTTATACTATTAGACAAAGAATGGCTGAGTATTTTTTAGCAGACGAACCCTTGGTAGTAGATGTGGGTACCTATAAAGTTCCACTTAAAGTTAATGGAGAACTAATATCTATAGATCCCCTTAATACATTTGAAGGCGGATATAATAAAGATGTTAAGATATTTTTGGAACAAGTTAACCCAATTAATTTTTCATTATCATGTCTAGGTCTAGCAATACAAGGACCAGAAGAACAATGGGACGCATTTTTAGAGTTATTTAAAAGATCTAAAATAGCAGTTATAGAGTATTCTAGAGATGCTCATAATCATTCTGCTTTTGATAAGATAGAAGAGTTGTGTAAAATAAAAGACGTTTATTTCAAAGCTTACATGGATATGCCAGATATAGAATCTGAAGGCATTCCCCCATACCCTAAAAGAAAATTTTTAGTTTTTAAATAGTTTACCCCAGAAAAATATTTTTTTAAGAAAGGCTTCAAATTTATTTTGCATTCTAAGCTCATTACTTTCATTCCTATAATGCTCTGATTGAAAATAAGGACTAAACATTTGCTTAGAAAAGTGTCTTGGACTCATGACTCTATTATACCCTCATTTGGTTTAAAAGGTTCATTATAGCTGTAGTCTTTATTGGTTTGATCTTTATCGTATTTTAAATCATGTAAGTTTTCTAAGTTAGTCCAGAAATCCTCTTTTTTATCAGAATTTTTTTCTCTATATCTACCCTTTACTAAATGATCATCGCACACAGTAACAGTTTTAAATTCAGGAAGATTTATATCCCTAGACTCTCCTGGATTTAAAGGTTCCCACGGAGCACCAATTATTATCCAGCGAACGGCATTTTTTTCACAAAAATGACATTTAATGCTATTTAACTCATTTAAAGTTATAGACCAAGCCTTGCTAGATTCATTTTTTAACATTGGCTCATTTATATAATAAGAAGATTTTGATCTATCAGATTTATTTAAATGATGAAATGGTGCATTTTCATGAGTTAATGAATAGGTATAATCAAATACTCCTGGGCCATCAAATGGAATTGCTGGGGCACAAAGATGATCTATCAATAGTTCGGCGTCAACTAAAGGTTCAGTCAAAAACAAATCAAACCTAATTTCAGCAGGATAAACGCTATCTAATATTTTCATAACAAAATATCCGTTTGTCATATATTGAGTAGCAATAAAACCTTCATTTCCAGGCTCTTCTATTTTAACAATATAGGGAAGTCCAATTTGTTTGCCTAAATAATTCAAATGCATTTTGCCTCTACCGTAATCACATAAGTGATTATCTGAGTACGTAAAAAGGCCACACAGCATGTTGTTTAGCCATTGAATATCTTTAATTGGATTTATTGTGTATCCATGCAAATTAAATCTACTGCAATATTTTAAATTTTTATCCATTAGTATATTCTAGCAGAAAACCCAATCAGAGGCGGATCCGATTGGGTTTTGCTACTTATTGTAGCTACGTAAGGAGCCTAAGCTCGACTTACAAAATAAGTATATAATTATTATTTTTCTAAGTCAATAATATTATTTTTTTTATTTAACATTTTTTCATTTATTATTTTTGTTTTTTCTTCTATCATTTCAGCAAACTGAGGGTTAGCTCTTAATGGAGAATTCCATTCATTTAATTGGTCTTCTGTAGGATTTTCATATTTTCCTATTTGTTCATACCATTCAGGAGTTTTATAATTATAAAATGTGCCTGGGTTATCTTCTGCTAATAATGCAAAACAGGAAAATGCAAATCTAACTCCAGATTCAGTTTCTCTTGTTCCATGATCATATGGAGAACATGCCCCATGCAAAACTATATCTCCTGGTTCAGGCTGGACTTCAAAACAAGGCTCTTCTAATCTTTCTTTGCTAATCTCTAAACCTTCTTTTACACTACCGTCTGGATTTATATTCGGATAAAATAATTTTCCACCAGTAAATTCTCCAAAATATGCAATCATTCCATATTCTAATTCACAACAAGTGGTCCATTGATCAATTTCTAATAACATGTGGCAGTTGCCTTTTCCTGGGCTATCCGAATGAACAAACATTCCTTCATCTCCAGGCATTGCCATCATAAAGTTTGTAACTGGGTGTATAACAATTTCTGGATGAATTAATTCTGACATAAATTTCCAAAGCGGGAAGCTGCTTGGAAAAGAATGAGTCATTTTATCTTGATACCAGTCTCTAACACTCCAGTCATTGTCATTTGATCCTCTAACAAAAGTATTTAAATCTTTAGTAATTGTTTCTGACATTTCTTTAGGAATAATATTTTTAAATATATAAATTCTGTCAGCTAATTTTATACATTGTGGATGATCATAAAACATAATATTTCCTCTTTTCTAAAAGTCATATATTACATTATATCACTTAATAATTATAAATTAATAATTGATTTTTCTACTAATCTATCATACATACTTAAGGATATTGCTTCAAAAGAAGGTTTCCCTTGTTCTATGTGCTGCTCAGATTCCTCATCAGAAATTCCAGCATTAGAATATATCAATCTCATATCTTCAATAAAGCCATCAACCATTATTTTTACTACTTCTTCTTTATTCATTTGAGTCTCCACCTTCTGTTGTAAATGCAGGGGCTGGGCCTAATAAAAATCCCTTTTCATGATACTCTATCAATTTAGCCACTTCATCCCCATCATCCTTTGATGAGTATTTTGCCAATAACGTTAAAACATCATATATTCTATGTAGCATTATATAATTTACCATAGGCAAATTATCTTCAAGATTTTTGGCTTGCTTGTTATCGTCAGACATTTTTACCAACTCTTTCTTTCATGTCGCTATACAATTTTTCTCCAATAAATTTTTTATAGGAGCATGATAAACAATATAAGTATATATTGTCTTCCAAATCTAAATTAGATTGAAGAAGGCCTTGGTCCATTGGGCACTCAAGCCTAGGCACAAGACCATCTTCTGATAAAGCTATATATTGAGATACATATTGTATCCGTCGCAAAATTGCTCCTTAAGCTTTAGGGAATTGATTAATCAACTCCTTGGCCTTTCCTATTGAGTTAGGCCATGATGACCAATCTTTTCCGCCCTTGGTCATATAATACGTTATCTCTGCGTTTGTTACTGGGTCAAATAATTCCTTATTTGAAACTAAATTAAATTTTTCTAATCTATCTATGCCTAGTTCCCCAAGCATATTAATTTGAAAAATCCCGTAAGATTTATCGCCAGTTGATTTGTTGTCGTTTAGAGCAAGCGGTCTCCCGTTAGACTCTACCCTAGCAACAGCCCAAGCTGTTTTTAAAGCAATTCCTTCAAATCCTACAGCCCATAATAAATCTTTTAAATCTTCGGCTGCAAGCATTTCAGAATGCTTATAAGTTTCATTGCTGAACTTATTTATTATTTCTCTCTTTAGTTGTTTTTCGGTTTTTTGTACCTTCTCAGGCGCAGTTGTTAAAGCTTGACTGATTGTAGGACCAGGCTGGACTGTAAATAAAAATAATGTTATCATTATAATAACAGTCCAATTATGAACTACATCGCTCAAACTTTGTTTGATTCTCTCCATTGGCATTCCTCCTTTAGAGATAACGAACTATAATAGTAGCATTGATTACTTAAGCGTGTCAACCCAGTTGACCAGAAAGAATTTATGAATATTTCATTTTCTACGCCTATTGTTAACCTGAGAACTAATAATGGATACGGATATGCAAGTAAAAATATAATAAAATCTTTAAATAACTTAGGACACTTTACTCCATTTCAAGATCCAAAATCTAAATTACAATTAAATTTTTCACAACCATCACATTTTAAATTACATAAAAATCAATATCAAATTAGTTATACACCATGGGAATCTACTGTAATTCCAAAAGATTGGAAATATTATATGGATGCATGCGACGAAGTTTGGGTAACTTCAGATTGGTGTGCAAATGTATTTGAAGATAATGGTTTTAAGGTTTCTAATGTATACCCACACGGCATTGATCCTATGTGGATACCAAATAGAAGAAAAGAAGAGGGTGTAATTAAATTTTTGCATATAGGAGAACCAGCACCAAGAAAAGCTGGACAAATGGTACTAGATGCATTCGGCAGCTTGTTTGGAAATAAAGAAGGATATTCATTAACCATTAAAGCAGATCAAATAAATACAACTAGAGTATATAACAATTATCTAGATAAAAATATTTTAGGTGTTCCAGATAAATATTACAACAATGTGTCTGTAATTACAGATGTTTTAAATGACGAAGAACTTGTAAACCTGTATCAGTCTCATGATGTTTTAGTATATCCAAGCTATGGAGAAGGATTTGGATTTATTCCACTGCAAGCACTAGCAACTGGCATGCCAACAATTTGTACAAGCGGCTGGGCGCATTACGAAAAATATTTAGGTCCATTAAAATTAAAATCAGAACTAATAGATTCACCTTGGCCATTCCCACACGAAGGAAAAGTTTTTGAGCCAAACTATCAACACCTACTTGAACTTATGAGAGACGTTTCAATAAACTTTAATGCATATTCAGGATATTATTTTGCTCAGTCAACTAAAATACATAAAGATTATAATTGGAAACAGTTGACTAAGAATTCATTTGATAAAATTTTAAAAAAACTTAATTAAAACCTAGACCAATAAAATAAAGTTTGGTACACTTAGACTTCAATCAAATTTTAAAACTGCGTTGGCGGAGAAAAGGTCGTATATAAATGTCATTTACAATTGAAAACCCATATGAAAATTTTATTGCATTATCTAGATATGCAAAGTGGGTTCCAGAAGAAAACCGCAGAGAAAATTGGCAAGAAACTGTAGATAGATATTTTTCTTTTATGCTAGATCATTTATTTAAAGAATACTCATACGAACCTTCAGCAAAATTAATATCAGAATTAAAACAAGCAGTTTTAGACAGAAACGTTATGCCATCAATGAGAGCAGTAATGACTTCTGGTCCAGCATTAGAAAGAGATCATGTTGCTGGATACAATTGTTCATTTGTTCCAGTTGACTCACCACGTTCATTTGATGAAACAATGTACATTCTTATGTGTGGCACTGGCGTAGGGTTTTCTGTTGAGTATAAATATATTAATAAACTTCCTGCCGTCCCAGAATCTTTGGAAAAATCAACTACAGTAATTACAGTAGAAGATTCAAAACAAGGTTGGGCAAAAGCATATCGTGAACTATTAGCATTGCTTTGGTCTGGACAGATTCCAGCAGTTGATGTAACTAAACTTAGACCCGCAGGCGCAAGACTTAAAACTATGGGCGGAAGATCTTCAGGACCACAGCCATTGGTCAATCTTTTTGATTTTACAATTAAGATATTTAAAAATGCAGTTGGAAGAAACTTAAAGCCAATTGAGTGTCATGACCTTATGTGTAAAATTGGAGAAGTTGTTGTAGTTGGTGGCGTTCGTAGATCTGCAATGATATCTCTTTCTAATATTAATGATATTGAAATGGCAGCAGCCAAGTCAGGTAATTGGTGGGAGAATAGTCCACAAAGAGCATTGTCAAATAACTCAGTTGCTTATTCTAGAAAACCAGAAATGGCACAATTTATAGCAGAATGGAAAAATCTTTATGACTCAAAATCTGGAGAACGTGGAATTTATAATGTTGCCGCTGCACAAGCACAAGCAGCTAGATATGGAAGGCGGGATCCTGAAATACACTATGGGACAAACCCTTGCTCAGAAATTATTTTGCGTCCTTATCAGTTTTGTAACCTTTCAGAAGTCGTATTACGTGAAAAGGATACAGTTGATGATGTTAAGAATAAAGTAAGACTTGCCACTATTTTAGGAACGTGGCAATCTACATTAACAGACTTTAAATATTTGCGTAAAATTTGGAAAGATAATACAGAAGAAGAAAGACTGCTTGGCGTATCTTTAACAGGACAATTTGGACATAAATTCTTTTCTGGACAAGAAGGTTTAGACAAACTAGAGCAAACTCTTGTATCTCTTCGTGAATCAGCAAGAAAGGTAAATGCTGAAGAGGCTAAAAAAATTGGAATTCAAGAGTCAGCAGCAATTACTTGCGTTAAGCCATCAGGTACAGTCTCGCAGCTAGTCGGCGTTTCTTCTGGAATGCATCCGTGGCACTCTAAATATTATATTAGAACAGTTCGTGGATCAAAGACAGACCCAATCTCTGTTTTCTTAAAAGAAGTGGGCATACCAGTCGAAGATGACGTTATGAAACCAACAGAAACATATGTATTTTCTTTTCCAATAAAATCTCCAGACGATGCAATTGTTAGAAACGATTTAACCGCTATAGATCATTTAAACACATGGCTTGTTTATCAAAGAGCATGGTGTGAACATAAGCCTTCAATTACTGTGTCAGTAAAAGAAGACGAATGGATGGAAGTTGGCGCCTGGGTATACAAAAACTTTGATGAAGTTTCTGGAATCTCATTCTTGCCTTCTTCTGATCATTCATACAAGCAAGCACCATATCAAGAAATAACAAAAAAAGAATACGAAGACTTGTTGTCTAAGATGCCAAAGTCTATTCGTTGGGAAGATTTATCTTTTTATGAAACAGAAGATGGAACTTCTACAAACGCCACGCTTGCATGTACGTCTGACGGAAATTGTGAACTTGTAGATATCTCTGCATAGTGGTATTATATTAGTATTGGGTAACCCCCAAAATTCCTGGGCACAAGGCTCAGAAATAGGAGGATCTTAATGAAAAAAGATCTAAATAACGATGGAGTAATAACAATGACAGAACAAATCTTAGCAGCGGTTGGAACGTATTCTCGTGCATTCCTTTCAGCAGCAATAGCTTTGTACATGACTGGTAATACAAATCCAAGGGACCTTTTGATGGGTGGAATTGCAGCAGTAGCCCCAGTAATTTTAAAGGCTCTTTCACCAAGCAATCAAGAGTTTGGTTTCAAGTCAGCTAAGTAATTTAGTAAACTGAATTAAGAAGGCTCCTGTGCTAAAATAAGCATAGGAGTTTTCCTATTTTAGGAGATTTTGAAAATGGCAGTACAAAAGAATTTTGAAGTAGATCAAAATGCTACATTCACCTTTGAGGTTCAATACACCTTAGAGGATGAAGTCACACCAATAAGTTTAGTAAATGCAACTGCAAAGATGCAAGTACGTGATACTAAAGGTGGATCCAAACTAGCATTTACACTAACATCACCCTCTGGTGGTATAACAATTAATGGCGCAACTGGAACACTAACCGTTAAAATGACACCTACCCAGACAAATAAACTCTTTTATCCAAAATCTTCTTATGACATTATGGTTGTCGATTCTAACGGGAATAAAATAAAACTCCTTGAAGGGTTTTTAACTCTCAGTAGATCGGTAACTATATAATGTCAACAGAAAAAGTAATAGTAACAGAAGTAAAAAATAAAGTAATTATAAAATCACCAGGACCACAAGGTCCTGCTGGAAGAACTATATTAAATGGAAACTCTGCCCCATCAAACAATCTTGGGGTCACAGGAGATTTTTATGTTAATAATACTACACATGAATTCTATGGACCAAAACTTACAGACACATCTTGGACTAACGCAAACATAATTCAATTGGCTGTAGAAGGTGCAGATTTTGCATTTTCTCAATCATGGGAAATAGCTCAAGTAACTGGACCAGTTAGCAACGTATATTCAGTATCAATAACACATAATTTAGGATTTTTTCCAAACGTAACAACAAAAGATAGTTCAGGTGAAACAGTTGAAACTGGACTAGAATATGTTAATGCAAACACGATTAAACTGACAATGGCTCAACCATTTTCAGGGACAGCATACCTGTCATAAAGGAGAAGTAAAATGGCAAGAAAATTTTTAGTTAGCTTAGACCTTAACAAAAATGAATTACAAAATGCTCGAATTCAAAACCTTAGTACTGCGCCCTCAAGCCCAGTAGACGGTCAAATATATTTCAATACAGTAGATAAAATTGTATACTTTTATGACGGAACAAACTGGATTTCTACATCTGGATCCCTAGAAGTAATTCAAGATGCTATTGGAGCATACGTTTCTGGTGGCACTGGACTAACAGCAACATATAGCGATTCAACAGGCACTACAACAATTGATTTAGACAACACAGCAGTAACAGCTGGATCATACGGATCTACAACAGCAATTCCTACATTTACAGTAGATGCTCAAGGTCGTTTGACTGCGGCAGGAACAGTAAACGTAGCAACCAATCTTTCAATTGCTGGAGACACTGGAACAGACACAGTTGATTTATTAACCGATACATTAACCGTTGCAGGTGGAGAAGGAATTGACGTTGCCGTAACAAACAACACAATTACCGTATCAGCAGAAGATGCAACATACACAAATAAAGGTGTTGCCTCATTTAGCTCAACAGATTTTACAGTAACAGCAGGCGCAGTATCTCTTAATAAAGATCCAGTAATTACACTTTCAGGAGATGTAACTGGCACTGCAACAATGACAAATCTTGGCGATGTAACAATCACCACAACAATAGAACCAAACTCTGTAACACTTGGAACAGATACAACTGGTAACTATATTGCAACAATTGCTGGAACAGCTAATGAAATTGAAGTTTCTGGCTCTGGATCTGAAAATTCAGCAGTAACAATTGGACTTCCAGATAGCGTAACAATTACCAGCGACTTAACAGTTGGTGGAAATTTAACAGTTAATGGAACATTAACTTCTTTAAATACTGAACAAGTAACAATTGAAGATAACGTAGTTGTTTTAAATAGCAACGTTACAGGTTCCCCATTAGCAAACGCTGGAATTGAAGTAGAGCGTGGAACTTCTACAAATACATCAATTATTTGGAATGAAACAGATGACAAGTGGACACTTACAAATAACGGTGCCGACTATCATGCTATTACTAGGAAGTATGTAGAAACCCTTTCAACCTCTGCAACTTCTTATACAGTAACTCACAATTTAGGATCTACTGATGTATTAGTTCAGGTTTCAGAAGTAGCCTCTCCATATGCTAAGGTTGAAACAGATGTAGAACTTACATCCGATTCAGCGGTAACAATTAAATTTGCAACCGCACCATCATCTGGAGCATACAAAGTAGTAGTTATAGGATAACAAATTGAAACTAAAGTCTTTATTAAATTTAGCAACATTAGCATCCGACCCTGCGGGGTCGGAAGGCGATGTCTTTTTTAATACAACAGAAAAGGCTTTAAAGATTCATAACGGAGCAATATGGGTAACAATAGCAAGTAATACAGACCCAGCACCATTTTATTTACACACTCATACATACGATGGAGCAATACATACAATTGATATTGAAAACCCAATAACATTTAAAGAGATAAATAATGTCGCAAGTGTTTTAGAAAATATTCCTAAGATAACAGGATTTGATGGAGGCCAACCTTCAGATATTGTTGAAGATCCTAGCTTCTTAGAACTATCACTGTTAGATGGCGGAAAAGCTTAATATTTTAGGCAATTATAAATATCAGATGATATAATTATCTTAAGTCATAATTAAGAGGTAAACATGGCAACAAACTTTCCAAACTCATTAGATACATTGGTAAATCCTAATTCAACGGATCCATTATCTAGTCCGTCGCACTCTGAACAGCATATAAATCTTAATGATGCTGTTGAAGCAATAGAAACAAAAATTGGAGCAAATGGCTCTAATGATTCAAATTCTATTCAATACAAGATTGCAGCAATACAAACAACTTTAACTGACATAGAAAACAGCACCTCAGTAGCAGAACTTTTGTTAGGTCTTGAAGGAAATAATGATTTAACAATAAGTGGAATAGAGAACAAAACAACAGTAGACAGTTTTGCTAAATCTCTATATTCAACAATAAGATATACACTACAAATCAAAAAAGACAACTTGTTTGTTTCTGATCAACTAGATATAGTTAATGATGGAACAGACTTACATATGAATAGATATGAAATATCATCAAACACAAATACTTCTCTTTATACTGTGCAATTAGAAGAAAATTCAGGTATAATTAGTTTGAAAGTAACACCGACAAGTGGATCTATAACCGCTAGATATTATAGAACCGCCTTAAAATTTTAAGGCGTAAGGGGAAACAAAAAAATGGCAACAGTAGATAAAAACTTTAGAATTAAGAATGGTTTAGTTGTTGAGGGATCAACAGCTACAGTAAATGGATCTAATATCCTTACTGAAAACTCACTAGAATTTATTCAAGATACCGTAGCGGCACAACTTGTAGACGGAACACATACAAATATTTCAGTAAGTTATAATGACACTACTGGAACAATTAGTTTAACTGGCGCAGTAACATACACAGACGAGCAAGCACAAGATGCCGTCGGTAATGCAGTCGGAACTGGACTTTCATACAACGATACAACAGGTGCAATATCTGTTGACACATCCACAATTCAGGCTCGTGTCGCAGATGTATCTGACACTGAAATTGGATACCTTAATGGCGTAACATCTTCAATTCAGACACAATTAGACGATAAGTCAACTGCAAGCAAAACCGAAACATTAACAAATAAGACTTTAACATTACCAAACATAAATGAAAGCGTAGCCCTTACAGCAACCGCTACAGAACTTAACATTCTTGATGGTGCAACACTTTCTACAACAGAACTTAACTATGTAGATGGCGTAACCTCTTCAATTCAAACACAATTAAACAATAAATTTGATTCAGCAAATGCTTCAACAACAAATATTTCAGAAGGCACAAACCTTTACTTTACAGACGAAAGAGCACAAGATGCTGTAGGAAACTCTGTAGGCAATGGTCTTGATTATGATGATGCAACAGGAGCAATTTCTGTAGACCCTTCAGAGTTTACATTAAACTCTATCGGCGCACCATCTGCAGCAGTAGCTTTAAACAATCAAAAGATTACTGGCCTTTTAACACCAACAGATTCAACAGATGCATCAACTAAAGGCTATGTTGACGGAGTAATTTCAACAGAGGTATCAAATCGTAATACTGCAATTTCAACAGCAGTTAGCAATTTAGTAGACGGCGCACCAGACCTTCTTAATACTCTTAATGAATTAGCAGCAGCAATTAATGATGACGCTAACTACACAACAACTATTACGACAGCTCTAGGAACAAAAGCTCCTTTAGCATCACCAGCATTAACTGGAGTACCTACTGCCCCAACAGCAGCAGCAGACACAAATACTACTCAAATAGCTACAACAGCTTTTGCTAAAGCAGAAGCAGACGCAGCACAGTCAGCAGCGGAAGCCACAGCATCAGGAGATGCAACATCAAAGGCTAACGCCGCTCAAGCAGCAGCAGAAGCCACAGCATCATCTGCTCTTTCTGGAGTAACTGCAGGAACCACAGCGTTTACAGCAGTAAATGTTAACTCAGTAGCTAAGCAAATTGCTGCAACCACAGGTAATATTGTTACCGCAGCCGCAACCACAGCTTATGCATGGGCAAAGGCTTCATACCGAAGCGGAGAATTCCTTGTTAAGTCAAAAAATGGAAATCACACAGAAGTTGCAAAAATTATGGTAACTCTAGACTCTTCAGATAACGTCTATATCACAGAATATGGAATGTCATCAACAAGTGGAGTTGCACTTCAAACAGTTTCAGCAGATGTAAGCGGAACAGATGTAAGAATTCGTGTAACACCTGCAAATAACAATACCGAAGTATTAATCACTGGTACACTGTTAGTATAATTAAATAAAAGGCTAGGGGAGAGCCTGAATCTCCCCACAAAAAACAATTAGGGGATATGTGAACTTAAATGGCAACATTAGATAAAAACTTTAAAGTTAAGAATGGAATAAATGTCGCAGGAGATGCCACATTTGATTCTAACGTCGTATTAGGTTCAACCCCCCTTAGATTTGACACAACAACAAACAAACTACAGATCCAATTAAATGGAACCTGGAGTCCAATTGCATTTGTGGCAGATATTCCAGATATGGCAACAGAAATAGGCTTTATGGATGTTGGTCTGGCTATTGATTACAATGGTCTTCCAATCTATACAGTTCAGGCAAACGGAGTAAGTACAACAGCAACTAAATTCGCAGACGGTGGAAACCCATCAACTTCAACATATGGGTTAACATTCGATTCTGGAGTTATAGTCTAATAAAAAATAAATGCTATAATTAGCAAATAAGGGGTAATAAATATGTCAACAGTAAGAATTCAAGTAAGACGAGGAACAGCATCAGAATGGACCTCAGCAAATCCTACATTAGCCGCAGGTGAACTAGGTGTTGAAACAGACACCAGAAAAATTAAGGTCGGATCTGGAAGCACAGCATGGACCAGCCTTTCATACATTGCAGCAGACTCACCATCAATTTCAGAAATTGCACAAGATGCAATTAATGATGCCCTTTCAATGGGGTCAGGTCTTACAAAATCTTACAACGATGGCACAAACACAATTTCTCTTAATATTGATTCATCAGTTGTTGCACTTAGATCTTATGTCGATGATGAAGTAAATGGACTAACAAATACAGTACAATCAGATTACGTTTTGTTGTCAGACGTTGGCAATGCAGGTGGACCAGCAAAATTAGATGTCGATGGCAATTTATTAATTCCAAAATCAAGTATTATTCTTGAGGGCTCATCTGCAGACGCATATGAAACAACTCTAACAGTAACAAATCCTACAGCAGATAGAACAATTACATTTCCAAATGCTACAGGAACAGTAGCACTTATAACAGATATTGAAGAACTTGCACAGGATGCAGTAAATTCAGCTTTTACAACTGGAAGTGGTATTACTAAAGTTTATGACGATGGTGCAAATACAATAACAATTGGTATAGATACAGGATATATTGCAACAACAGAAGCATTAAGATCAGTATTATCATCATTAAATTACCACCAAGCAGTAGAAGTTGCAACAACAGCAAGTTTAAATGCAACTTATGCAGCAGGATCAGCAGATCAAGCAGGTGGAACTGGTATTGGCGCAACTTTAACTATGAATGCAAATGGTGCTATATCTATAGACGGAGTTGCATTAGATTTAAATTCAAGAGTATTAGTTAAAGATCAAGCTAATCAATTACACAACGGTATATATACAGTAACAACTGTAGGTGGACCAAGCGCAGCCGCTGTTTTAACAAGAGCTCTAGACTACAATAATTCAGAAGAAAAAACACCAGCAGATGTTGCACAAGGTGACGTAGTTTTTGTAATAACTGGTTCAACAAATCTTTTAAAACAATTTTCACAAATTTATGAAGGAACTAATGCCGATAAATCAGTAAGAATTGGAACAGACAATATTGATTTTACACAAATTTCAGGAACCGCAACTATTACAGCTGGTGACGGAATTATTAAAACTGGAGATGAATTACGTGTAGATCAAGACATGTTTTTAACACTATCTGTTGCTGCTAGTACATATTTATCATCAGCAAATGCAGCAAGTACTTATTTAACACAAACAGATGCAGGTACAACTTATTTAACACAGGCAAACGCAGGTACAACCTATTTAACCCAAGCAAATGCTGGCACAACATATTTAACTCAAGCAAATGCAACAAGTACTTATTTTGCAAAAAATACAACTGAAATTGGCAATGCAAATATTTCTTCTGGTGCAGCAATTGATAAAACTAAAATATCAGGAACTGCCGTAACTCAGGGAGATACTGCCACAGTAACAAATGCAATGCTTTCTGGATCAATTGCTAATGATAAGCTTTCTAATTCAACAATTTCAGGAAAAGCACTTGGAACTAATTTAGACACATTAACAATTGGAACTGGTTTAACTGGTACATCTTATAATGGTGGAGCAGCAACAACAGTTGCAATAGATTCAACAGTTGCCACTTTAACTGGAACACAAACTTTAACTAACAAGACTTTAACTTCACCAGTAATTAATACACCTATTGGACTTACAAGTGGAGATGTTGGATTAGCAAACGTTGATAATACGTCAGATGCTAATAAGCCAGTATCATCAGCAACACAGACAGCTCTTGACCTTAAGGCCCCATTGGCCTCACCAGCACTTACTGGAGTCCCAACAGCGCCTACTGCAGCAGCAGCAACTAATACCACACAAATTGCTACTACAGAGTTTGTTCGTGCAGAAGTTGCAGCACTTGTAAATAGTGCAGGTTCAACACTTGATACTCTTGGAGAAATTGCAACCGCTCTTGGAAATGATGCAAACTTAAGCACAACACTTACAAACAGCATTGCATTAAAAGCCCCACTTGATTCACCAACATTTACTGGAACAGTAACAGTTGCAGCAGCAGGTGTAGCATTTACAGATGGAACTCAAACTAAAGAAGGCGTTCCTTCAAGAACTCCAATTATTTCAAAAACTGCAAACTACACATTGTCTGCAGCATCTGAAAGAGACTCATTAATAGAGGTAGATTCTACAAGCCCAGTAACAATAACAATCCCAACTAACTCAGCAGTTGCTTATCCAATTGGAACAACTCTAGATATACTTGGTACAAATACTGGCTTAATTACAATTGCAGGAGATACAGGCGTAACAGTAAATGCTACTCCTGGATTAAAACTACGGACACAATGGTCATCCGCAACACTATTTAAGAGAGCAGAAAACTCTTGGGTAGTATACGGCGACCTGAAGTCATAAGGAGAATTATAAATGAGTAAAAGATCTGGTAGAAAATCCCAAGCAGCAAACGATTTCTTAGAGCCAAAACCTGTAGAAAGCTTAACCGCTACAGATGTAGGAACATCTAGGACATTTAATAACGGAGCAGCAAATTTATCATGGTCTCTACCAGCTGGCTCACCAGAAGCTACAAGTTATACAATAACAACAACTCCATCATCAACAACTGAAACTACATCTAATACATCTTTTCAGTTTACAGGACTATCTTCAAATACATCATATACATTTTCAGTAGTTGGAAGCAATGCAGCAGGATCTTCTGCTGCAACAGAGTCTAGCTCTGTATTAATTACTACTGTGCCAGCAAAGCCAGTTTCTGTAAGCGCAGCATCACCAAGCGCTGATCAAGACGTAGTATCCTGGTCAGCAGGAGCAACTGGAGGTAAAGCAATTACTAGCTTTACAGTTGTTTCATCAGATGGACCTTCATATCCAAACTCTACGTCACCAAAAACTATTTCAGAAACAGCAAATACATCACAAACATATACTATTTATGCAATTAATGATAATGGAACATCACAAGGAGAAACTACTAATTCAGTTACAACAACAGCACCTTACTTCCCACCGTTCTTCCCTTACTTCCCACCGTTCTTCCCGTTCTTCCCGTTCTTCCCACCTTACTTCCCACCGTTCTTCCCGTTCTTCCCGTTCTTCCCACCATACTTCCCACCGTTCTTCCCGTTCTTCCCGTTCTTCCCACCGTTCTTCCCACCGTTCTTCCCACCAAGATTCGGTCCTTACTTCCCACCGTTCTTCCCACCAAGATTCGGTCCTTACTTCCCAGCATGTGTTGATGGAGATACTTTAATATTAACTAGCGAAGGCCCAAAGCCAGCAAGAAAAATTAAAGTTGGAGATAAATTGTTAACAGTTGATGCTCTAGGTTTAATAAATCAACCTAACTCAACTCCTCTTGAAATAAACGTTCAAGACTTAATAATAACCAACCTAGCACACACAGAGGTTACAAATGTGATAGTCTCAGACAAGCAAGACAGAGTTTACTTCAATGGAAACAGCGAAGCTCAATTCACAGAGACTCACCCAATATTTGTAAAGCGTA
>Ga0164293_10001494_pt1 | contig 19520 bp, 10 predicted proteins | sample GEODES118metaG_FD_111487 | JGI IMG/M metagenome (GOLD analysis project Ga0164293, IMG submission 111487) | Eutrophic lake water microbial communities from Lake Mendota, Wisconsin, USA - GEODES118 metaG | ecosystem: Environmental > Aquatic > Freshwater > Lake | place: USA: Lake Mendota...
CAGAAAGTGATCGCCGACGTCCGCAGTGCGGTCGATCGGATTCCCAGTTTTCCAGTCCTGGCCGAGGACCCGGAGATCCAGCAAATCACCTTCCGCAATGCCGCCATCCGGGTTGGCATTCTCTCCGATAAGTCTGACGCGGCCGATGCCGATCTTACACTGCGTGGATTCGCTGAGCAGATCCGCGACGACCTGCTTCAGCTCAAGTCGGTTTCTCAGTCGACCATTCTGGGTGAACGCCCCTATCAGATTGACGTCGAGATCCCGGAAGAAAACCTGCGCAAGTATGGTCTGACGCTGCAAAAGGTCGCCGAGCGAATCCGGCGCGAAAACGTCGAAATCCCGGGCGGCCGAATTCAGGCCTCCGGCCAATCGATGCTGATTCGCGGCAAGAACAAGCGCGTCACCGGCGAAGAGATCGCCCAATTACCCCTCGTCGCACGCGAGGACGGCGCGGTCCTCACGGTCGGCGCACTCGGCACGGTTCACGACGGCTTCGAAGATACCAAGTCCTACCAACGGCTGAATGGCAAAGTCGCCCAGGTCGTCAGCGTCGACCGCACCAACACCGAAGACTTGCTGAAAATCGTCGATGAAGTCAAAGCCTACGTGCAAGGCAAGCAATGTCCCCCCGGCTATTCGCTGATCACGATGTACGACACATCGATTGATGTGCGGGAGCGTATCAACCTGCTGGTAGAAGATGGCTTGCAAGGCTTGATCCTTGTGATCCTGGTGCTCGCAATCTTCCTCGAATTCCGGCTGGCCCTCTGGGTCGCGCTCGGCATTCCGTTTGCGATCATGGCGACTTGCGGTGTTCTCTATTTCGCCGGCGAGACGCTGAACATGCTCTCGCTGTTTGCCTTTCTGATGGCGCTGGGGATTCTGGTCGACGACGCGATCGTGATCAGTGAAAACTTCCACACCTATCGCAGCCAGGGGCATAGCGTCATCAAGTCGGCGATCGACGCGACGGCCGAAGTGGCGGGTAGCGTGACGACCGGCGTGCTTTGCACCTGTATCGCCTTCGTGCCGCTGTTTTTCGTCAGCGGCATCATGGGCAAGTTCATTGCCTGCATGCCGCTGACCGTGATCGCAATGCTCCTGATTTCGCTGGCCGAAGGCTTGACGATCCTCGCTTGCCATCTGGGACATGACCAGATGCTGCCCGAGATGATTGGCACGATGCAACGGCTGCGGGATCGCGTCGGCAGCTGGCACTTCCTGCATTTCATCCTGTTCGGCTGGCTGATTTGGGTCATCGCCTGGGTCGGCGAGCAGGCGCTGCGGAGCTGGCAAAGCGGATTCCGGCTGCTGAAGCGGTTCTTCGACTGGGTCAACATCTACGCGGACAAATTGGTCGACTTCAGCGTGGGCACGATTTACCTGCCGGCCGTGCGGCAAGCAGTGCGGAACATTCCGCTGGTGCTCGCCGTCGCAGTCACCCTCTTGGTCGTTACCCTGACTGCCCAGCAGGCAGGCATGGTCAAGCAAACGCTATTTCCCTCGATGGATTCGCGAACGATCATCGCTTCGGTCACGTTCCCTGATGGAACACCGATCGAAGTCACCGATGCCGCGGTCTCGCAGATGGCCGAGGCGATGCGAGAAGTCAGCAGCGAGCACTCCGAAGAAGGCTACCCTCTGGCGAAGATTGTCCACGAATTGATCGGTGGCAGCGGCGGCTTCAGCAACAGTCCCAGCGAGCGCGGCGGGGGCGAGTCCGCCGGAACCGTGATCGTCGAGTTGGTCGGCGCTGACCACCGCAAATTGCACAGCAAAGAGGTGATCAACCTGTGGCGGGAAAAGGCCGGGACCATCGTCGGGGCTGAGGAAGTCAACTTCAACGCGGCCTCGATGGGACCGGGTGGCAAGCAAATCGAGTTCCGCCTGCTCGCCAACAGCGAGAATTGGAGCCAGCTCACGGCAGCCACTGAAGAAGTCAAGCAGAAGCTCAGCGGTTACGCAGACGCCACGGACATTTCCGACGACCTGTTTGAAGGGAAGTGGGAGTACATCATCCGCGTCAATGATCGGGCTCAGGGCATGGGAGTCACGACCGCTGATTTGGCGGAAACTCTCCGCGCATCATTTTATGGCCAGGAGGTCCAGCGGCTGCAGCGCGGTCGGCACGAAGTCAAAATGATGGTTCGCTACCCCAAAGTTGAACGTGAAAATCTCGCGACTCTCGACACCATTCGGGTCCGGGGCAACGACGGCGTTGAACGGCCAATTGTCGAGCTGGCTGAGGTCAGCATTCAGCGCGGATATCAAAGCATCAACCGGATCGACCAGAAGCGGGCAATCACGATCTCGGGAGACGTGCGCCCAGGAGGCAACTCAACCGAGTTGCTGAACAACTTTGAAAAGAACGACATGCCGGCAATTCTGGCCAAGTACCCGGCAGTCACCGTGAAATGGGAAGGTCAACGCCAGCAAAATGCCGAATCGATGATGAGCCTCGGGGTCGGGGCGATTCTGGCGATCTTCGCGATGTACCTGATGCTGGTGTTCCAGATGAAATCCCTGCTGGAGCCGTTCATCATTCTGCTGGTCATTCCGTTCGCCATCTCAGGTGCCTTCTGGGGCCACTATGCCATGGGATTGGAGCTGACGCTGTTCAGCTTTTTCGGCATCGTCGCTCTGACAGGGATGGTGGTCAACGACTCGATCGTGCTGTTGGATTTTATTGACCTGCGGATCAAGGAGTTTCCGGACGAGCCCTTGATCGAGTCGATTGTCGAAGCCGGGAGACGGCGCATTCGGCCGATGGCACTCAATACACTGACGGCCATCATCGGCATCGTGCCGCTGGTCTCCAACAAGTCGCTGCAAGCCCAGGTTCTGGTACCGATGGGTGTCAGCCTCGTATTCGGGCTTGCTGCCAGTACGCTGGTTGGGCTGTTTTTGATTCCGACGCTGTACTACATGCTGGCGCAAATCTTCCCGCCGCATCGTGAGTCGGATGAGGAATACGAAGAGCTCCAGGATTCAGCGGAAGTCGAGGCCGGCGGTGCCTGGGGCCGTCCGAGCGTTCCGGGTGGCGTGCCAACGCCGGAAAGTGTGGAAGCCGGTCAGACGGCGGCCAGCACCGCGATTGATGCTGCCGGATTGCTTAACGGCTTGAAGAACGGTGCAGACCGAACCAAACCGCTCGAACTGCCCGTCGAAATCGGGTTGGCCGCTGGGCCGAACCGGACATAATCAGGGCGAGACAGCGCTCTCTGCGGCGCTGGCGCCCCGCTTACTTTTCGGGCGGTGCGAGATTCGGTCCTGGATAGGGCTCCACAAAAGCATGGACTGCTGAAAAAGGTAAGCGGGCCGCACGTCACTTCCAACGACCTGACTTCTGACGGATAATTAGCCGAGTTCCCGGGGTCTCGTCTCCTGCGCTGGGAATATGGTCTGGGAACACGGCGGCCGAAATGGTTCTTGGGGCGCGAGTCCGAGCCAGACGGTGCTCTCACGTTCTCGCCGCCACGTTCTCTCTGCCATCTCTTGACCCAGGAGCCTGTCCCATGCGCGGGAATCGATTGCCGGTTCTGCTTCTACTTTTGGTCTTCAGCTGGCTGGCCCACCAGCCGAACTGGATGCTTGCCCAAACCACTGCTGAGCAGCAGGCGCAGAAGCTGGACGAGTTTCTATCCCAGGGCAAACTGGTCGCGGCGGCCAGTCACTTTCGCACTCTTCTCGAGCAACAACCGGCCAACCAGACCGCGCGGCTGGCCTTGGGGCTGACTGAATTTTTTCAAGCCCTGGAGTTTCTCGGCAATTCCAACTACCGCTTTGGCATTCTCAACAACTCGGCAACCGAGAGCCTGCCGCTGCTGCGTTTGCCGGTTCCGGAGAATCCGAATCCCGACCAAGTCTCTTATGACGAGCTGCGCAGCGTGGTCGAGCAGTTTCAGAGCCGAATCCGCGCGGCGGAAGAAGCGCTCGGGCAAGTTGAGACGGGCGATGTGTATTTGCCGTTGTACTTGGGGCGGGTGCGACTCGACCTCAATGGCGATGGGGTGATGGCCGACGAAGAAACGCTCTGGCGACTCTCGCAGGTGCTCAATCCCCAAGTCGAGCAGGCCGAGGCTGAGGCGTTCTTCATTGGCATCGACGGTGCAGATGTGCATTGGCTTCGGGGCTATTGTCACTTTCTCCAAGCGGTCTGCGACGTGGTGCTGGCTCATGATGAGCGGCAACTGTTCGAGCGCTGCGGGCATCTTGTCTTTCCCAAAATCGAAACTCCGTTTTTGGCACCTCAGGACCGGGTACGGGTGGGCGAGTTTGAACCGAGGGCGATCACTGACCTGATTGCGGCCCTGCACCTGATCCGTTTTCCGGTGACGGCTCCGGAACGGATGCGCGCGGCACATGGTCACTTCCTGGCGATGGTCGGCCAAAGCCGGTTGTGCTGGGAACGCACTCTGGCCGAGAAGGATGATCGCAACGAATGGATCCCCAACCCCGAACAGACCGGAGTGCTGGGGGTGGCCGTACCGCGCGAAGTGCTCACCGGCTGGAGCAAGGTGCTGGACGAGATCGAACTATTGCTGGAAGGGAAGAAATTGATTCCGTACTGGCGTGAATATTCCGAATCGATTTTCGGGTTCGCCATGGGTGCAGGAGGAGAGATTCCAGAGCAGGGCAAGGGCCTCAACCTCCGGCAGATGTTTTATGAGCCGCAGGAGTTCGACCTGATTCTGTGGCTGCAGGGAACTGGCGTCGAGTCTTTTTTGGAAGAGGGGCCGCTTTCGACTCCGGAGGCTTGGAATCGCCTGACTCAGGTTTTTGAAGGGCAGTTTTTCGGCTTCGCCCTTTGGTTCAACTGAGCGTCCGCGGGCGGGGACGTTCTGTTGTCGAACCCGCACCGCCGGACACCGAGCTACAAAAGCCACTGCGGGACAAAGAGAGAGCTTTGTCCGGACTGCAATCGGCAAACGGTTTGCAGGTCCTGCCGTGGCCTTGGGGTTGGTTCCGCCGCTCAACTTCCAGCAGCTTGCTGCGGGTTTGTGTTCCCCCGATCTTCGATCCGGAGTGGCTGCCGAGGGCGGTTGAGCCGATTTGTCGCCGGGCTCTAATCGCAAAAAAGCGCTTCCCAGTCATGCGGGACCGGCGGCTTGGTCGAAAAAGGTCTGAGTATTCCGCCCAGCGACTGCCGGGGTTACCAGCGAGAAGAATCACAGACAACTGAACGGTTTGAGCGAATCCCTCTGCCCAAAACGCCCAAGTCCTCCTTCGCGCCCGCCTACCCCGGCTTAAATTACCCCCTCGTTGCGTGGGTGTGACGGTTTAACACGTAGACTGGGCTGTTTTGGCTACGGTAAACTCTTCGGACTTTCCCTTAAATCTGCGCCCAAACTGCGCCGTTGGTTCACCTCGGTCGGCCGAGCGAACAGGCGTTTCACCAGTCGGGGTGGCAGTCGGTTTTTTGGTTAGCAGAAAATCCTCAAAAGCGCATGCGCAGCTCGGTCGGTGGGACAAGCCCCCGAAAGCGAGGCGCGTGCTGAGAAGTAATCCATGCAAACGTTTGTCTTTCCCAACTGGGTCAATCGGTTCACGGTCGTGTCGATTGTGGGTGGCTTGGCGGTCGCTGGTTATTTGGCGACCTGTCTATTTGGCGCCATTCATCCGGAAATCATCAACGTCGGTCATCAACCGAAGCAACCGGTTCCGTTCAGTCACCGAATTCATGCTGGTCAATTGAAACTCGACTGTCGCTACTGTCACAACACGGTTGAGAAGACCGGGTTTGCGGCAGTTCCGGCCACGGCAACCTGTGGCAATTGCCACGGTGGAAACCGGGTCAAGGAAGGCGCGACGCTGGGGATTGTCAAAGGGGACAGTCCATTGCTCGAGCCAGTTCGAGTCAGCCTCGAGACCAAGAATCCGGTGCTCTGGGAAAAAGTTCACGACGTTCCGGACTTTGTTTACTTCAATCACAGTGCTCACATCAATCGCGGCGTGAGCTGCGTTTCCTGTCACGGCCGAATCGACACGATGGAAGTCGTGACGCAAGTCGAGCCGCTCTCGATGAAGTGGTGTCTTGATTGCCACCGCAATCCGGCTCCGCACATTCGCGACCCGCAACTCGTCACTGCTTTGGACTTCAAGCCTGAAGATCCCCAAGCTTACGGCGAGGAGTGGGTCAAGAAACTCGGAATTAAACCCAACGTCAGCTGTTCCACCTGTCACCGATGAACCATATCGATTCCAAAACCATCCACGCAGCTGCCGAAGCGGCTGCGTCCAATGAATACGAGCAGCTGGAGCAATTCCAGGCGGCCAGTCGCACACCGGAAGCGGTGGCGGGAGGCGCTTTGGATGCTGAATTCGGCGCTGCGCTCGAAGGGCTGGACGACGGACTTTCGCGGCGGCGCTGGTTGCAGCTGATGGGTGCCTCACTGGCCCTCGGCGCTGCGTCCACCGGCTGCCGTTACCAGGAAGAGAAGATTGCCCCTTATGCTTTCCGGCCACAAAACCGGATTCCGGGCGTCCCGGTCAAGTATGCGACCAGCCTGAACTTCGCTGGCGTCGCTCATCCGCTGGAAGCAATCAGCTACGACGGCCGCCCGATCAAGCTGGACGGCAACAAGTTGCACCCGGATTCGCTCGGCGCCTCCGACACGTTTACCCAAGCCCGGATTCTCGAGCTGTACTGCCCTGAGCGTCTGCGGAGCCCGCAGCTGCGGGAAGGCGACTCGTTCCGCGATTCCGACTGGGCCGCTTTCAGCGCGGCCGCCAGCGGCCTGTTTGGTCAGGACCTGTCGACGGTGGCCGTGCTGGCCGAACCAAATGCTTCGCCGACCTTGGCTCGACTCAAGGGCGAGTTCGAAGCGCGGGGTGGAAAGTGGTTTACCTTCACCGCGATCAATGACGACAACACTCGCGCCGGCACCAAGCTCGCCTTTGGCCAAAGCCTCCGACCGCAATATCACTTCGACAAGGCCAAAGTCATCGTTTGCCTTGAAGCTGACCCGCTGAAGATTGATCCGGCGGTGATTCGCAACAACCGCAAGTTCGCAGCGGGACGCGATGCCGACCATGGCGTGATGAGTCGCCTCTATGTGGTCGAAGCGGCCAATTCGATTACCGGTAGCTCCGCCGACCACCGCATGTCGCTCCCTTCGAGCAAACTTGCCAGCTTCCTGGGCGCGTTGGCTGCAGCGGTTGCTGGCCGCAAGGCTGGCGACACGATTAATGCCGAACTGCCTTATCGCGAAAAGCTGCTTGCCGCGATGGCTCAAGACCTCCGCGACCACGCTGGCGCAGGGATCGTGATGGTCGGCGACTCGCAACCAGCCGAAGTACATGCCGCCGCCTGGAAACTCAATCAGGAACTGGGCAACCTTGGCGCGACGATTGAATTTACCCAGCCGCTTGACGCGGACCGTCCGGCCGGGATTGAAAGCTTGAAGCAGCTTGCGGCTGGAGCGCAAAGCGGCTCCATCAAGTCGCTGCTCATTCTCGGTGGCAACCCGGTCAATGACGCACCGGCCGACCTCGATCTCGCCAAGACGATCGGCGCGATCGAAAATACCATTCACGCGACGGTCCATCGGAATGAAACCAGCCTGTTTTGCGATTGGCTCTACAACGCGGCACACCCGCTCGAGAGCTGGGGCGACGGCCAGTCGGTCGATGGCAGCCACTGTCTCTCGCAACCGTTGATCGCTCCGCTGTTTGGTGGCAAGAGCGAGATCGAATTGCTCGCCGGACTGCTCGGTGGCAAGGAAGTCGACGGACTCAGCCTGGTTCAGGAAACTGCCAAGGCGGCCCTGCAGGGCGATTTCCAGACGGCTTGGAATCGCGCTGTGCATGATGGCTTTGTCGCTGACACCGCGGCCAAGCCGATCGCTGTCTCCCTGTCCGGCGGCGAATATCCCTCCAACGACGGCGTCTGGAACACCAAGTGGGACGGCAAGTCGCTGGAGTTCGTATTCACCCCCAGTCTCTCGGTTTACGACGGGCGGTTTGCCAACAATGCCTGGCTTCAGGAACTGCCTGACTTCCATACCAAGCTGACTTGGGAAAACGCTGCGCTGGTCAGCCCCGAAACGGCTGATGCGCTGGGCTTGAAGCAAGACACCAAAGTTGAGTTTCAGATCGCCGGCAAGACGGTCACGCTGCCAGTGCACGTGCAACCGGGTCAGGCCCGCGGCACGGTGGGCGTGGCAATCGGATACGGCCGCACCGCCGCCGGCAAAGTCGGTGGTGATGAACTGGCTGGTGTTGAGATCGCCGGGACGGATGTCAATCAGCTCCGCACCAGCGGCCAATGGCACTGGGTTGGTGGCGGCACGACTAACGGCAAGGGCCCGTTCTATCGGCTCGCTGCGACTCAGGAAAAGTGGACCATCGACGCAACCGGTCGGGATGAAATCCAAGCCCGGATGCTCATGACTTTGGATGAACACGGCATTCGCAGCCGCCTGCTCCGCGAGGGAAGTTTCGCCAGCTACCAGGAGTTCCTTAAGAAACACCCGGCGGGCGATCACGACCACGGCGACACCGGGCACGATCATGCAGCAGAGGGCGAGAAGCACTCCAGCGCCGCCAAGCTGACCTTCCTGCCTGTGATCAACTCGAACTTCGAGCCCGTTGCTCCGCCCTCGGAAGATGCTCACGACCACGCTCCGCAGTGGCCGGAAAACTTCCACATGCATCACAAGCTGTTCGACCTGACGCCGGGCGTGCGTGAGAAGTACAAGCAGGACAATCACGACCTGCGGAATGTCTGGGGGATGTCGATCGACCTCCACAAGTGCACCGGCTGCTCGGCCTGCGTGATCGCCTGCCAGGCCGAAAACAACATTCCGATTGTTGGTCGCGAACAGGTGCTGCGGCACCGGATCATGCACTGGATGCGGATCGATTCGTACTTCGGCAGCAACCTCTACAACAAGGAAGCTGCCGGTTTGGCCAAGGTTGAAGGCGACGACAAGATGGTCGTCCATCAACCGGTCACCTGCCATCACTGCGAGAACGCTCCTTGCGAAACGGTTTGCCCGGTCGCCGCGACCGTGCACTCCAGCGAAGGGCTGAACGACATGGTTTACAACCGCTGCATCGGTACCCGGTACTGCGGTAACAACTGTCCGTACAAGGTCCGGCGGTTCAACTACCTGAACTATTCGGATGCAGTGACCTTCCTCAAGTATCCGGGAGCTGACCGACTGACGGCCGGCGATCGGGCGATTCAGAACATGATGATGAATCCGGAAGTCACCGTTCGCAGCCGCGGCGTGATGGAGAAGTGCACCTACTGCGTGCAGCGGATTCAGAACACCAAGATCAAGGCCAAGAACGAACAGCGGGAAATCGGCGCTAACGAAATCACCACCGCCTGTCAGGACGTCTGTCCGGCGGGAGCAATCAAGTTCGGCGATTTGAATCACCCGCAGAGCGATGTCCATGCGGCTCACGCCAGCCCTCGGGCTTATGTGATGCTGGAAGAGCTCAACAATTACCCCCGCACCCGTTATCTGGCCCGGGTCCGCAACCCGCATCCGGCTCTGATGGACTGGGACGATCGCTTTGGCTTGCCGGCTCAAGGCGAGAAGCATGCGGCAGGGGACAAGCACGCCTGATTGGCAACCGGGCGGACTTCTCCCGGGAAGACAAACAGACCAACTTTTTCAACGTTTGAGATTGGAACACGATGGCCACGGTTGACCTGACATCACTCGACAACACGATCGAAGACGGCAAGCACCGAGCTCCGCTCGTGCTCGGCGGCATGAACTACTCGGACGTGACCGATGCGGTTGCGGGAGTTTGGGAAAAGAAACAGCCGGCGATTTGGTGGCCGATCTTCGGGCTTTCCGTTTCGCTGACGCTGCTGTTTGGTGCCTTGATCATGCACCTCTTTTTCAAGGGCGTCGGCGTCTGGGGTAACAACAACCCGACGTACTGGGCCTTTGACATTGTCAACTTCGTGTTCTGGGTCGGTATCGGCCACGCCGGAACCTTGATTTCCGCGATTTTGTTTCTCTTCCGGCAACACTGGCGAACGAGCATCAACCGGGCTGCCGAAGCGATGACGATCTTTGCGGTCATTTGCGCCGCGACCTTCCCGGGCATTCACATCGGCCGAATCTGGGTCTTCTATTGGTTGTTCCCGGTTCCCACCGAGCATTTGGCAATGTGGCCGAACTTCCGCAGTCCTTTGCTCTGGGACGTGTTCGCCGTCGGTACCTATGCGACGACTTCGCTGTTGTTCTGGTACATGGGCATGGTCCCCGACCTCGCGACCTTCCGCGATCGCTCCAAGAGCAAGATTGGCCAATTCGTTTACGGCCTGCTCTCGCTCGGCTGGACCGGATCGGCTCGCAACTGGCACCGCTATGAAATGGCCTACACCATCCTCGCAGCGTTGGCCACTCCGCTGGTTCTCAGCGTGCACACCGTCGTGAGCTTCGACTTCGCCGTCTCACAGCTGCCCGGCTGGCACACGACCATCTTCCCGCCCTACTTCGTGGCTGGTGCGATCTTCAGCGGTTTTGCGATGGTGGTCACCCTCCTGGTCCCGGTGCGCAAGCTGTACGGACTGGAGAACCTGATTACGATTCGCCACCTTGAAAACATGAACAAGATCATCATGGCCACTGGCCTGATGGTCGGCACGGCTTACACGATTGAGCTGTTCATCGCTGCTTACAGCGGCGTCGCTTCCGAGCAATTCGCCTTCTACAACCGGGCGTTCGGTAACTACTGGTGGGCTTACTTCATCATGTTCAGCTGTAACGTGTTCATCCCGCAGTTGTTCTGGATCAAGTGGTGCCGTACGACGCCCTGGTTCATGGTGATTGTTTCCATCTTCGTAAACATCGGGATGTGGTTCGAGCGGTTTGTGATCATCATGGCGCTCTGCCGCGACTTCATCCCTGGCTCCTGGTTTTACTACCGGCCGACTTGGGTTGACTTGTCGATGCTGCTGGGCAGCTTCGGCTTGTTCTTTACTCTCTTCCTGCTGTTCTGCCGGTACCTCCCGGTGATCGCCATGTCGGAAGTGAAGAACGTGATTCCGCATGCAGACCACGGCCACGGCGAAGAACATGCGGCTCATTCGGCGGCCAGCCACTAAGCCCGTTTCCTTGCCTCTGTCACTTGAACTGACGACTGCCTGAAAACCATTCGACTGATTGAAATACCGCTATGGCACATTCCTCTTCCAAGCAGCCCAAACCGGCCGGACCCAAGTCCAAGACGATCGGCTTGCTCGCCCAATTCGATGATCCGGAATCGTTGGTCGCAGCCTGCGAGCGGGCCCGTGATGCCGGCTACCAGAAATTCGATGCCTATTCGCCTTTCCCGGTTCACGGGATCGACCCGGCGATGGGAATTAGCCGGACACGGCTGCCCTTTTTCGTTTTGGCGATTGGCTTGACGGGGTGCTTGGTCGCTCTGGCGATGCAGTACTACATGAATGCGGTCGACTGGACCAAGATTTTCCCGGGCTATGCCTTTTTCATCAGCGGCAAGCCTTTGGAAATTTCTCCCGCCAATATCCCGGTGACGTTCGAGGTGATCATTCTCTCCTCGGCCTTTGCCACGTTTTTCGGAATGTGGCTGTTCAATCGACTGCCACAGTTCGCCAATCCGCTGCACCGAATCAACCGCTTTCGTCGCGCCACCAACGACCGCTTCTTCCTGATGGTCGAAACAGCTGACGCCAAGTTCGACGCCAATCGAACCCGGCAACAGTTTGAAGAGTGGGGCGCTACGGCGATCGAGAACGTTGACCTTGACCTGACGGATCAGGAAATCCCCAAATTCTTCAAGATGGCAGGGATCGTCGGGATGTTCCTGTTGTTGGTACCGCCGGTCATGACGTTCCGCGCCTATGGCTCGACCAACCGGGCACCGCGATTGCACGTGGTACCGGACATGGATTGGCAAGACAAATACAAAGCCCAGCAAACCAGTCCGAACATTGGTACCGACAAGGAACCAGTCTTCCTGTATGCCGATGACCGGGCAATGCGCGCCCCTGTCGCTGGAACCGTAGCCCGCGGCGACTTGCAGGAAGACGACCGCTATTTCCGCGGTTACGAGCCTGGCACGTTGCCTCCTCCCGTCAAGCCAGTCGCAGCCGAAAGTTCGCCTGCGAATTTCGTTTCGACCGGTGGACCCAATGCACAGGATCCGGCACCGGCCGTGCAGGATCCGGCAACTGCTGGCCAATACCCCGGCGAGCCCAAATGGATCGACACGGTCCCCGCGCCGTTTACTGTCTCGGAAGCAGCCATTGCCCGGGGCAAACAACGCTTTGAGATTTACTGCTCGGTCTGTCATGGTTACGACGGCAATGGCAATGGCCTCGTCAACCGGCGAGCCCTGGCTTTAGCTGCGACTGGCCAAGCTCAATGGACCACTGCCAAATCGATTCACGACCCCACGGTCAAGGTTCAGCCGATTGGCCGAATCTTTGACACGATTTCCAACGGTCGCAATTCGATGGGGCCATATAGGTCACAGATTCCTGTCGAGGACCGCTGGGCAATTGCCCTGTACGTCAAGGCCTTGCAAGAGACCGGCATTCAACCGCCTGCCGGTGCTGCTGTTCCACCAGCTGCACCCCAGCAGTAAGCACCCAGCCGCTTCTGACCGCGGACCTTTACCAAAATCCAATTTCCCGTTGAACAGACAGTCTTCCCATGCATAACACCCGACCCGCGCGGATTACCTCACCGCTGATTTCGCTGAGCCACGGCTACGTGAAGCTGGTGCCGCTTGGCTTGCTTGTCGCTGCGATTGGCATCGGCATGGCGTTTTTCTTTGGAACAGCAGCGGGTGGATTCCGCCGTTTCAGTTTTGCCTACCTGACGAACTTCAGCTTCCTGCTGTCGATTTCTTTGGGCTGTCTGTTCTTTGTCATCATCCAACACTTGACCAAGGCCGCTTGGGGTGTGACGGTGCGGCGAATTGCAGAAATCTTTGCCATGTGCACGCTGCCGCTGGCCTTGTTGTTCCTGCCGATTCTCGTGCCGGTCATCCTCGGCAGCTCGGAACTCTATCCCTGGAATGCGGCGGGTTGGGTTGGCGAAGAGAGCCCCTTGCTGCAAGTCAAGCTCGGCTATCTGCAATCGCATTGGTTCACCCTCCGCTGGATCGCGTACTTTATCATTTGGGGCTTCTTTGCCTGGAACTTCTTTGGCAAGTCGCTCAAGCAGGATCAAACCGGCGATGTGAAGCTGACTTTGAAGATGCAGGCCTCCAGCACCTGGATGATGATCATCTTTGCGGCTACCCTGGTCTTCGCCTCCTTCGACCTTGAAATGTCGCTCTCGCCGCTCTGGTTCAGCACCATGTTTCCCGTTTACTTCTTCGCGGGCGGAGTGCTCGGCGGGCTGGCTGCGACCACCCTCACGGCCTTGTTGCTGCAACGCAGCGGCCGGGTGACGGATGAGATCACCGTCGACCAGTATCACGACTTGGCGAAGCTGATGTTCGGCTTCACCTTCTTCTGGGGCTACATCGCCTTCAGCCAATTTCTTTTGATTTGGTACGCCAATATTCCGGAGGAAACTTTCTGGTACCGCATTCGGTTCTGGGATCCGGCGTGGGCCAAGGCGAGTTGGGCCCTGTTGATCTTCCACCTGATCATCCCCTTCCTGGGAATGATGGCTCGGACCGTACGCCGCAATAAGACCTACCTCTTGTTCGCCACGATCTACCTGCTCTGCATCCACTGGTATGACCATTTCTGGATTGTGATGCCACATTACGGTTATGGGATCGAAGGCGAGGCGATCGAAGGAACCAGCGGGTTCCCTTTCAGCTGGATGATCGACTTCCCCTGTGCGATTGGGATGGTGGGGCTGTACGTCGCCCTCTTCGCCTTGATCGCCGGTGACCGGGCATTGGTGCCCAAGCAGGACCCGCGGCTGGGCGAGTCGCTCAACCACGTCAATCCTTAATCTTCTGATGCATCCGGGCGAAACCTTACTAGGACGCTTGCACTTTCAACGACGCTTGCACTTTCAACTGAAACAGCCATGACCGAACATCACCATTCACACGGCAACCCATCGCACGGCCATTCCGCCGCTAATCATTCGGCCGGCGAGCAGTCGAATCGTCCCCAATACGATGACGTCAACACGGGCGTGATCCTGATGGTGGGTCTGATTTCGGCGATTGTCACATTCCTGATCATTGGCTTTGTCCAAGGCTTGGCCTACCGCTGGGAAGCTTACTTCAACCAGTCGCGAGTGGAGATTGTCAACCAAACCGTCAAAGCCGAAGTCGATGCCCAGAAGGCAATTCTGAACTCGACCAATGGCGCCGACGGCCAACCCATCTCCGGCCGAATCACGATTGAAGAGGCAATGAAACGGGCGTATGAGAAGTTCAAACAGCCGTCCGCCGGAGAAAAAACATCCAACTCGGCCGAAACGGCCAATCCTGAGCAAGAGGTTGCCTCCGGCCGCTGACCACGGTTTTTGGTGGTAGGGCTTGGCGACTTATAATTTCCATAACGAAACTAACCTGAGTTACATGATGCGTCAGTCAACTGGAACAACTCGAACCCTATTGCTCGCGCTGGTCGCAGTGGCATGGGCTTTGGTTGCGCCCGGTTCGCTCGCGGCTCAGACCACCGAATCGAGCAAGGGCCGTCAACCTGAGGCGTTGAAAGATACTGGAGTCGAATACAAGCTTGGCCAACCGATCGACCCGACGATTCTGTTTCGTGACGAACAGAACAATTCGATCGCCATTGGTGAGTTCTTCGATGGCAAGCGGCCCACGCTGCTCTCCTTCAACTACTCCAACTGCCCAGGCCAATGCAGTGTCCAGCTGGAAAAGATCACGATGGCCCTGCGGCAGATTGACTTCGACGCGGGGAAGGACTTTCAGTTGGTCTCGGTCAGCATCGACCCCAACGAACAGGCGACCCGAGCCCGACAGACGAAAGAGAAGTACACCAAGCTTTACAACCGCCCGGGCACCGAGGATGGGTGGCACTTTCTGACCGGTGAAAAAGAGAACATCCGGAAACTCGCCGACCAATGTGGCGTGAAGTACAAGTACATCCCGCATCAAAAGCTGTTTTCGCATCCTCCGGTGTTCCTGTTGATTTCCCCCGAGGGAAAAATCGTCCGGTACATCGAAGGCTTCGACTACATTTCGGGGACCGTCAAACTCGCCTTGGTGGACGCCGCCGCCGGCAAGATTGGTTCCCCGCTGATTTTCCTCACTTACGTTGCCGGTTGCTTTGTCTACGACGAAACCAGCGGCAAGTACACCATGGCCGCTGTCGGCATCATGCGACTGGCTGGAGCAGCGACCGCCATTGGTTTGCTGACCCTGCTGTTGCCCTACTGGTTCATTCGCAAGTCAAAAGCGGAACGCCATCCCGGCGGTCCGGCCAATCCAAATTTACTGAACACCGACGCGCCTCCCGCGAGCGTGTCCTGAACATCAGCCTTTTTTCCAAGCCAGCTTGGGAGCCCTTATGTTTCCTCAAATCATGAACTTTCTCGGCCAGGCAGACTACGTCAACAAGTACGTTGACCAGTTTCCCGCCGCCGACGGGTACCGCAGCCCGGAAGCCAGCTATTGGTTTCCGGAACAGGCCTCAAGCATGGCCAAGAACGTCGACTTCCTGTACATGGCGATCTTCTGGGTCTCGACGGTCTTCTTCCTGGTGATCGTCGGGGTGATGTGCTACTTCGTCATCAAGTACCGCCGCCGACCGGGAATTGGGCCGCAGCCAAGCAGCTCGCACAACACCACGATTGAGATTCTCTGGAGCGTACTGCCGAGCATTATCCTCGTTTGGTTCTTCTATCAGGGCGCTTGGGATTACCTCGACAGCAAGTTCCCTCCCGATGATGCGGAAGAGATTGTCGTGACCGGCAAGAAGTGGGACTGGACCTTCACTTACCCTGACGGCGACCAGGCTTCGGAACTCCATCTGGTGCTTGACCGGCCGACCAAGCTGATTATGCGGTCGGAAGATGTGCTGCACAGCTTTTTCGTGCCTGCCTTCCGGCAAAAGATGGACGTGGTACCCGGGCGGTATACGTACTACTACGTCAAGCCAATCAAGGATGGCATTTTTCGGGTGTTCTGTACTGAATACTGCGGCGACAACCACTCGGGTATGAAGACCTGGTGTCACGTGCACAAAAACGACGCCGTCCGCAAGGCCAAGACCGAGTGGATCAACGCTGACCACAAGGCCTGGGAAAACGGCGAGCGGTTGTTCAAGCTGAATTGCGCCGGTTGCCACAACATCAATGGCGTCGCCGCCACCGGCCCAGCCCTGAACACAATTTGGGGCACGGACGAGTCGCTGATTGACGGGTCCAAGGTCAAGGTTGATGAGAATTATGTCAGCGAATCGATCAAGTACCCGAACGCCAAGGTGGTTGCTGGTTATGGTCCGGTTTCCAAAATGCAAACCTTTGAAGGCAAGCTGTCCAATCAAGACATTGATTTCCTGATTGCCTACATGAAGCACCTCAAGCAACCGGGCAGTGGTGACGCCGTTGGCGGCGCTGCTCCCGCAGCTGCGGCTCCCGCAGCTGCCGAGCCGAAACAGGAATCGGCTCCGGTGACTCAAGAGCCGGCAGCCGAGCAACCGGCGGCTGGCGCGGGTTCCGGCGGTTAGTTTTTCCGTCAACCCAATTTCCCCTCGAATTATCCCTATATCGTCTTTGTGAATTGAGAGTTGAGACATGGCTACAGCAGAAGTTCGACATGAGCTGTTCGGACACGCCGAACAGAAGAACTACCTGAACCATTCCAAGGGAGCCCTTTCCTGGCTGCTTACGTTGGACCATAAACGGATCGGGATCATGTACCTGATCGGGGTCAGCGCGGCGCTAATCGTCGCCGGCATCTTCGCCCTGTTGCTGCGCACCCACCTGTTTTATGGTGACAGCAGCTTCCTCGCCCTGAAGTGGCTCTTCGGCGAAGCGTCCCAGTTCAATTCGAACAAGGTTTACAACCAGATGTTCACCCTGCACGGGGCGATCATGGTGTTCTCCTTCATCATTCCAAGCGTGCCTGCGGCCTTGGGCAACATGGTCCTGCCGATGATGCTGGGAGCGAAGGACGTCGCCTTCCCGCGGATGAATCTGGCCAGCTTTTACCTGTGGGTGTTTGGCACCGGCTTTTTGATCGTAGCCCTGATGCGCGGCGGTCTCGATACCGGTTGGACCTTCTACACTCCCTACAGCATTGAAACCGATACCGGTGTCGTCTACGCGACCTTAGGCGCGTTTATCCTTGGCTTCAGCTCCATTTTCACCGGCATCAACTTCCTGGTCACCGTCAATACCATGCGGGCGCCGGGAATGGGCTGGTTCAAAATGCCGCTGTTCCTCTGGGCCCTTTATTCCACGGCCATCATCCAAGTGCTCGCCACTCCGGTGCTCGGCATCACCTTGTTGCTGCTGATTGCCGAACGAATGCTCGGCATTGGCATTTTCGATCCGCGTTACGGCGGTGACCCGGTTCTGTTCCAGCACTTTTTCTGGTTCTACTCCCATCCGGCGGTTTACATCATGATTCTGCCGGCGATGGGAGTCATCAGCGAGCTGATTTCGGTCCACGCCCAGAAGCGCCTGTTCGGTTATTCGTTCATCGCTTTCTCCAGCGTGGCGATCGCCTTGCTCGGCTTCCTCGTCTGGGGACATCACATGTTCACCAGCGGCCAATCGGTGGTGGTCACGTTGATTTTCAGCGCGATCACGTTCTCGGTCGCCATCCCTTCGGCGGTCAAGGTGTTCAACTGGCTGGCGACGCTCTACAAGGGCTCGATCGCCCTGAACACTCCGATGTGCTACGCCCTCTCGTTCATTTTCCTGTTCGGGATTGGCGGTCTGACCGGCTTGTTCCTCGCAACCCTTTCGACGGACATTCACCTGCATGACACTTACTTCGTGGTCGCTCACTTCCACTTCGTGATGGTGGGTGGCACGTTGACCGCCTTCCTCGGCGGGATGTTCCACTGGTGGCCCAAGTTTTTTGGCCGGATGTACAACGACTTCCTCGGACGCGTCGGCTGCTTCCTGGTCTTCGCCGGTTTTAATCTGACCTTCTTCCCGCAGTTCGTCATGGGCGCCCGCGGCATGCCGCGTCGCTATGCGAGCTACGACCCTGAGTTCCAAATCTTCCACCAGTGGTCAACCATTGGGGCCTTTGTTTTGGGCATCGGAATTGTGCTGTCGTTCGTCGTCCTGCTGCATGCTGTGTGGTACGGCCGCAAGGTTGCCGGCAATCCATGGGGCGCCGCTTCGCTGGAGTGGCAGTCATCCTCGCCTCCCTCGTTCCACAACTTCGATCACAAGCCAATTCTCCATGACCCGTACGACTTCGACTCGATGGTCTACGACAAGGGCTTGGATACCTATGTGCTCCGCGAGTTCATGGACCCAAATCAGGTTCCGGAACGGGTTCCAGTCACGCACTAACCGACCAGCATTAATCCCGGCGCCTCGCTGAGCAAGCGAGGCGGCCTTGTTGAATTCCAAACGCAATTAAACTGATCATCTTGGGAGCCTATCATGGCTGTGGCGGATACCACACATCATCACGATCATCACCATGATCATGGTGAATTCATTGCCCACCACTTCGACAATGCCGAGCAGCAATTTGACTCGGGCAAGCTGGGAATCTGGATTTTCCTCGTGACGGAAGTCCTGTTCTTCAGCGGCCTGTTTGTCGCCTACACGCTCTGGCGGTATCACCACCCCGAGATTTTTCAGCAGGCCCACGTGTTCCTCGACAAGGTGTTGGGTGGTATCAACACGGTGGTGCTGCTGTTCAGCAGTTTGACGATGGCCCTGGCAGTTCGTGCCGCCCAAATGTCAAACAACCGCGGGACCGCGTTCTACACGCTCGTGACGATGGTTTGTGCGGCCGTCTTCTTGGGCGTGAAAGCGATCGAGTACAGCCATAAGTGGGACCAGGGCATTCTGGTCCGGAGCCTGTGGGCGTATACCACTGACCATCACACAGCTCATGGAGCATTGGCCAAACAACTCGGCATTTCCGATTGGCTGGTGACGCTCAGCATCATCCCCGCCATCCTGCTGGCCGTGTTTATTGCTGCCTCGGTGATCGCGATGTTGATGGCCAAGCCTATTTGGTCGAAGTTTTATGCCGGTTTGGCCATTACTGTCGGTGGATATTTCCTCGGCGCCTTGGGTGGCCACATTTACATGCTCAACTATGAAGCTCGAGCAGCCGCCGAAGCCGGGCACGCCCAAGTCGCTCCCCTCGTCCTGCATGCCGACGATAAAGTGGCGACTGATCACCCCACGGCCGCAGCTCACGGAGTGGATCACCATCACGCCGGCGAACATCATGATTCACATCATCCCGACCCCAAATCGCTCGACCGCGACGTCGGGATCTTTTTCAGCATTTACTACTGCATGACCGGTTTGCACGCGATTCACATTCTCGGCGGAATCGGCTTCCTCTCCTGGATCTACTTCCGCTCTCTCAAGGGTCACTGGCGCAGCGACTACTTTGGGCCGGTGGAATATGTCGGGTTGTACTGGCAC
>Ga0164293_10001495_pt1 | contig 19516 bp, 16 predicted proteins | sample GEODES118metaG_FD_111487 | JGI IMG/M metagenome (GOLD analysis project Ga0164293, IMG submission 111487) | Eutrophic lake water microbial communities from Lake Mendota, Wisconsin, USA - GEODES118 metaG | ecosystem: Environmental > Aquatic > Freshwater > Lake | place: USA: Lake Mendota...
AAAATGTTGAACTGGAGTAAACGGTTCAACATTTTTTGTTTTTTGGAAAACCCGCTGGTAAAACATGACACTACTTTCGATGTGATGCTTGCAGCCGGAGCTGTTGATTCTATAAGATTAACACATCCCATAGATCACACACAACTTCAGGATTTTTTTCAACTGCATAAAGATTGGCTTTTCGGCCACTTGAATTATCCCTCAAGCTCAGATGCAGTTGATTTTCCTGCAGGTTTTTTCTTCCAGCCGGAGATTAGGGTTATGCTGAAGGGAGATCAGGTTACCATTCACATCTTTGCGGGTTCACCGGTGCAGATCTTTACTGAAATCAATGAACACCCGGTAACATTAGATGCAACTTTACCGGCTATCGTTAACGTGCAGTGCAGGCAATCAAGGCAGGATTACATTCAAGCAGTTGAGGCTTTAAAAAAGCACATCAGGCGAGGCGATTGTTATGAAGTCAATTATTGCATGGATTTCTTTTCTGAGCACAGTGAGGTTGATCCATGGTTATTGTATCAGCAATTAAGTGTTGCTTCGCCAAATCCTTTTGCGGCTTTTTACAAAGTGGACAACAGTTTTTGTTTGTGTGCAAGCCCCGAAAGGTTCTTGCGAAAAGAAGATAATATTTTGACATCACAACCTATCAAGGGAACAAGCCGCCGGTTTCCCTTAGATCCTCAAAAAGATGCTGTGTCACTGGCTTATCTTACCAGTAGCGAAAAAGAGAAAAGCGAAAATGTGATGGTGGTAGATCTGGTACGTAACGACCTGAGCAGGATTTGCACGGAAGGTTCAGTTAAGGTGACAGAATTGTTTGGAATATACGCATTTCCTCAATTGTACCATCTCATCAGTACTGTACAGGGAGGCATAGACGAAAACATATCGATGGCGAAAGTATTTGAAGCCTGCTTCCCCATGGGCTCAATGACAGGCGCACCCAAGAAAAGGGTAATGGAACTCATAGAGGAGTTTGAAGTTTCACCAAGAGGATTATTTTCAGGTACCATAGGTTATATTTCACCGGATGGCATTGCCGATTTCAATGTAGTGATCAGAAGCATTTTTTACAACACATCTAATGGAATGCTCAGTTTCAAAGCAGGAAGCGGGATCACCTTTTACAGCGAACCGGAGCAGGAATACGACGAATGCATGTTAAAAGCTTCTGCCATCATGAAAATGCTGATGTCGGCTTAGTTTTTTTTGGGTTTAATTGCTTTGGGAGTTGGGGTAGGTGCAGGAGTTTGATTATCGCTTAAAAGGTATTGAACCGAGGCTTCGAGGATCTGATATTTCAACTTACGGAAAGCATTCATTTTTTCATCGGGCAATACCAGGTTGTAATAACCTTCTTCTGAAAGTTTGTTATCGAATGCCGGATTATACCGGTTAAAAAGTTCAATTTCCATGTTAACATAACTGGTAAGAATATGCGAAACATATTTTCCGGAAATTTTTTCAGTGCTTAAATCATGTTGTACTGCAATAGTGGATGAATCTTTATGGCCAATGGATGTGGTTGTTGATACAGATTGATTCTCCATGATATAATGGGTTGCAATGAACTTCTTTACATGATTTTTGCTTTCAGTTGGGAGGTGATTTTGCAGTACCCAAAAATTTCGGCTACCCGATTTTCGAATGGCATCATTGACGCGGCCAGGGCCTCCATTGTATGCTGCAATCACCAACAGCCAATCATTAAAATCGCGGTACAATTGTAAAAGATATCGTGCGGCTGCATGGGTGCTTTTAAAATAATCGCGACGTTGGTCGGTTTGCGAATTGATAATCAATCCGAAACTCCTACCTGTTTCGGGCATGAATTGCCAGGGCCCGCTGGCACCAACCATGCTGGTAGCTGTTGTAGATAAGTTACTTTCAATCACGGCTAAATATTTCAACTCATGCGGTACCCCATAGAGGGAAAAGATATTGTCAATTAGATTGAAATAGGGAAGCCCCCAGGTTTTCATCCTGATCAGTGAAGCGCTGTGTTGTTTCAGATAATCCTGCATGTATGCTTCTGCGTTAGGATTAACCTGAGATGCATAAGGAAGTAGGGTATTATAACTGAACTGAGTAAAAAGATCCTTGAATCCATAACGGGTGAGCGCATTTACCGATGCTGCTACCGCAGGTTTAGGAGCCTTGTCAACTGCAATCACTTTCTCGATGAGTTGCTGTGCAGCTTCATCTTCCTTAAGGGTATCTGCAGTAATATATCCCTGTTGATTACTGGAAAAACCAACAACAGAAATGCATAAACTAAATACGAAAAGTGAAGCTCTTTTCATAATGATAAGATCATTTACCTGTTATTTTCGTTGCATGAGTTGTTGGCTCAACTGAAGCAAAGTTAGTTCATCCTTTCGCGCGGCCATCAATTGTAAGCCGAATGGCATACCGTTGCTGTGACGAAATAAGGGTAAAGAAATAGCCGGTATGCCGGTGAGATTGGCTAGTACGGTATAAATATCGGCAAGATACATGGCCATAGGATCCTGATTTTTCTGTCCTATCGGGAAAGCGGTAACAGGCGAAGTAGGCAGGGCAATTGCATCATAGGTTTTAAATATACTACTGATGGCATCCACCAACTTTCCTCTTACTTGTTGTGCTTTCGAAAAATAGGCATCATAATAACCCGAGCTTAGTACAAAAGTGCCCAGCATGATCCTTCTTTTTACTTCTTTGCCAAAGCCTTCCGTTCTATTTTGGGTGTAAAAGCCGGTTAAATCAGCTGTTGTTGCGGCCGAACGATGCCCATACCTGATTCCGTCGTATCTCGATAAATTACTACTCGCTTCTGCAGTGGTGAGTACATAATAGGCCGGAACGATATAATCAATCATATCAAAATCAACCGCATCAACAGTATGTCCTTCTTCACGCAGTTGTAGTAAGTATTGTTTTTGTTGTAGCGCTATTTCCTCATCAAGGGAAGGATGATTCATCGCAGAACTGAAATAAGCAATCCGGAATTTTTTCTCATTTGCATCAACCGATGCTGTCGAAATGGGAACAGCATTCATGGTACTGTCGTTAGGATCATTGCGGCTCATCAATTTCAATATCAAATGAAGGTCTGCTATGTTTTTTCCAAAAATTCCAATCTGGTCGAAAGAAGAGGCGTAAGCAATCAACCCATACCTCGAAATAGTTCCATACCCGGGCTTGAAACCGATAATGCCACAAAAGTCTGCCGGCTGTCGAACAGAACCACCAGTGTCGCTTCCAAGTGCTGCCATGCATAAGCCGGCTTGTACAGCTACTGCACTGCCACCAGATGAACCTCCTGGTACTTTTGAAGTATCATAGGCATTGTGAACAGGCCCGTAAACTGAATGTTCATTGGACGATCCCATAGCAAACTCATCGCAATTGCAATTACCGATGATGATAGCTTCTTCATCGATGAGGAATTGTAAAGCGGTTGCTGTATAGGGGGAGTGGTATCCTTTCAGCATTGTGGAAGCAGCTGTAACAGCATGACCTTCGTAACAGATCACATCTTTGATAGCAATTACTACGCCATGGAGTAATTTAGGTGCTGAACCGGCAGTGCGTTGTGCGTCCAGTTTCGCTGCAAGAGCTAAAGCTTCATCAGCATAAACTTCCACGAAGGCATTCAAATATTTATTTGCTTGTATGCATTCCAGATAGTGGGAGACTGCTATTGTACAGGTTGTGGCACCGCTGCCCAACTGTTCCTGATAAGCAGCAATACTGGTAAAAGAAAACATGATGTTAGAAGATGACATCAGATGAAACTATAATCCGATGAAACGGCTTGATCCGGTTGTCAGTTTAAAAATCTAAGTTATGGGGTAACTTCTTTCTTGCTGTCTTTTTCTTTCATGCCATCTTCAATTTCACTCTTCACATTGTTTTTGGCATCATTGAATTCGCGCATGCCCCTGCCGATTCCACGCATCAGGTCGGGAATTTTTCTACCACCGAAAAAGAGCAAAACCACTAAAACGATCAATATCCACTCACTGCCACCTGGCATAGACAACAAGAGTGAGGTTTTAAGTTGAAGCATAAAGTTAATTTGATACACAAAGATAAGCGAATATTCGGGTTGGCTGATCAATTATATCCCACATATCAAACAATAACAATCTTACTGTGCAGTACTTTTTAATCGCATATACTTTCCACAGCGCCTTTACCATTTGCAGCTTCATAGGTGCTGATGACTTTTGAACAGGAAATGAAAACGATTAATACTGCAATGAGTAGCAAAGCCAATACAACGTTCTTTTTCGTGATAGGAGGTTTTATTGTGTCTAAATAGATATGCAGAAATCTTTGGGAAGATTGTTCAGAAAAAGGATTATACCGATTGGACAAACAATATAGTCCAATATGGGCTATCGCCTCATTGTACTATTTGTTTGATACCATCGGCATTTATACCGATTGGACAAACAATATAGTCCAATATCGGCTATCGGCTCATTGTACTATTTGTTTGATACCATCGGCATATACTCCCGAAAGCATTCGGGATAAGATTTATAAAATATTGGCATATTATATAAATCAAATTGGTATTAATTAGAACGAAGTACAAACCTGGATTGGGGATGGAACCATCCCATCATAAAAAAAGCGAAAAGTTTTGCTTTTTCGCTTGATATCAGTGTATTATATAATTTCAACGGGTAAAAGTCACTTTTTTTTGGAACCCACCGCCATTCTTTTTTCTTTAATACGGGCACTTTTACCACTTCTTTCACGAAGGAAATAAAGTTTAGCACGCCTAACACGGCCTACTTTATTAAGCTGTATGGTTTCGATATTTGGCGAAAAAACAGGAAAAAGGCGTTCAACACCAACTCCATCACTGATCTTACGAACGGTGAACGTAGCGGTTGACCCTGTACCCTGACGTTTGATCACATCTCCTTTAAAACTCTGGATACGTTCTTTGTTTCCTTCTACGATTTTGTAGTTAACGGTAATGTTGTCACCTGCTTTAAAAGCGGGAAGCGTTGGTTTTTTGGTCAACTGCTCATGAACAAATTCAATTGCGTTCATATTCTTTGTTTTTTACGGACGGCAAAGGTAGGGATTAATTATTGAAATTGGATGTTTAACTCGAAAAACTTCCAATTTTTTTGAGCCTTCGTTTCAATAAAACTTTGAATCTATTGCCGGATAAAATAATGATCAGCATTTATTAGCGGGCAATATTAATCGCCCTCTTCTCCCTGATTACGGTTACTTTAATCTGCCCTGGAAAAGTCATTTCTGTTTGGATTTTCTGGGCAATTTCAAAACTGAGCTTATCGCTGTCGCCATCTGTTACTTTATCTGCTTCAACAATTACCCTGAGTTCTCTTCCGGCCTGGATGGCATAAGCTTTTTCTACTCCCTGATAAGATAACGCCAGGTTTTCGAGATCTTTAATCCGCTGAATATATTGTTGCATGATCTCCCTCCTTGCACCGGGCCTGGCTCCGCTGATGGCATCACAAGCCTGAATGATAGGAGAAATCACATACTTCATTTCCATTTCATCGTGGTGTGCCCCGATTGCATTTACAACAGCAGGGTTTTCACCATATTTTTCCGCCAATTTGGCTCCAAGCAGGGCATGACTTAATTCTGTTTCTTCATCAGGTACCTTGCCGATATCATGCAATAAACCGGCACGTTTGGCCAGTTTAGGGTTCATTCCCAATTCTGAAGCCATGATAGCACATAAATTGGCAGTTTCCCTACTGTGCATCAGTAAGTTTTGACCGTATGATGAACGAAAACGCATCCGGCCCACCATGCGTATCAATTCTTTGTGCAAGCCGTGGATACCGAGCTCCATTACAGTACGTTCTCCAATTTCCATCACCTGATCATCAAGTTGGCGCTTTGTTTTTTCCACTACTTCTTCAATTCGCGCCGGGTGAATTCGCCCATCAGAAACCAGTCTTTGTAAAGATAAACGGGCCACTTCTCTTCGTAATGGGTCGAACGAAGATAATACGATTGCTTCCGGGGTATCATCAACAATCAGATCTACTCCTGTAGCCGCTTCAATTGCGCGAATATTCCGGCCTTCTCTTCCGATGATGGAGCCTTTGATCTCGTCGCTTTCGAGGTTAAAAACAGTAATAGAATTTTCTATTGCCTGCTCAGCTGCTGTGCGCTGGATGGTCTGGATTACAATTTTACGTGCTTCTTTATTGGCTTTGAGTTTAGCATCTTCAATGATTTCCTGCTGGATGGAAAGCGCCTTGCTATGTGCTTCCTGGGTAAGGCTTTCTATGAGTTGCGCCTTGGCTTCTTCAGCGGTAAGACCGGCTACTTTTTCGAGGCGGCGTATATGTTCTTCCTGATGCTTTTCAAGTTCGGTGCGCTTCTGGCCAACCACCTCTAATTGACGGTTCAGATTGTCCTTAATCGTTTCATTTTCTTTTAGTTGCTTCTCTAGATTCCCTTCTTTTTGATTCAGACTTTGTTCTTTTTGTTTGATCTTATTTTCAGACTCGCTCAGCTTTTGGGTGCGCTGCATCACATCCCGCTCATGATCTGATTTAAGTTGAACAAATTTTTCTTTGGCTTCTAGAAGTTTCTCTTTTTTTAGATTTTCAGCTTGTAACTGGCCATCTGCAACAATTTTTTGCGCCTGCGCCTCAGCGTCGGCAATTGTTTTTTGGGTATTTTTCGTAAAAATTACCTTGCCCAGAATCGTGCCCACAATAAGAGCTACCAATCCCAGGATGATTGAAATTATATTCAGTTCCATTAAATGTTGATGTTTTTAACTGATTCACAAAATTGTACATGATGATATCTCCCTTTTAATTCAAAAAGGTTATTTGGCGAAGATAAGAATTTTGTGTTAAGTTTTTGGAAAGAATAGGGCGGTTAGAAACAGAACTGCAATCAAATTAAATGGCTTTATCCATTTCAGCTTCCATTTTTGATAAGCTCCCGGTTAGTGATTCCAACAATCCAGATGAGTGCAGGTCGCCAACAGCCTGGGTGGCATACCAGATAATGACCATTGCTATGTAGTCCTGCATATCCTTACCGGCAAACTGCGTTTTGAATTCAATAATTTTGTCGTTGATGATTTTCACCGTCTTACGAACTGTTTCTTCATCAGCAGGGCTGGTACGGATGCGATAAGTACGGTCGCCAAGTAAGATATTGACTGGAATGAGTTTTTCGGGCATGGTTAACTTTTATTCACTTAGAAGGGCAATACATTTGTCTATTTCCCTGATATAGCGGTTGATGGTGAGATCGAAAGCCTTTTTATCAGCTTCATTCATTTTACTCGCTGCAGCTTTAAAAATCTGCTGCTGTTCTTCCAGCAATTTTATTTTCTTTTCCTGAACCGAATTATCGGCTTGCAAAATGGCAAGTTTTTGTTGCAGAGCAGCTTTTTCCTTCAATAAGTTTGCCTGCCTTTTCAGCAGTTCCTGCAATTTTACATGCACCCGGGCTATTTGTCCTTCAATTTCCTGCAATCCTTATTATTTTCTGATTTCGGCTTTCAAATGAGTTTGGTACTGTTGCACCAGTTGATTCATGTATTGATCTATTTCCCCATCGGTGAGGGTTTTATGCTCATCCTGAAACGTGAAACTAACAGCCAGCGATTTTTTTCCGGCACCCAGTTTCTCACTTTCAAACACATCAAAAAGATTAATCGACTTCAACTGGTTGATCTTCCCCGATAAAGCTATTTGCTCTACCTGGAGATAAGAAACATTTTTATCCACCAACAAAGCAAGGTCTCTGTTAACAGATGGGAATTTAATGATTTCCTGGTATTGTACCGAATTGGTTTTGATAGTCATGAGCTTATCCCAATCGAGCAGTGCATAAAAAACGGGTTGTTTTACTTCAAATTGCTTTCGAAGTGCTGCAGAAATCTCACCAATCTTACCCAAAACTACCTCTTGTGCTCGTATCTGAATGGCTTGTAAAAGTTGTTCATCAGTTGCTGGTTGAAAACTGTAATTCGACAATCCGGTAATGGTCAGTAATTTTTCTATCAATCCTTTCAGATAAAAAAAATCTGCTTCCTTTGCTTTATGGGCCCAGTCGGGGTCATTTGCTGTTCCGCTTACATAAATCACCAGGTTGTTTTTTTCTAGAAAATGATGATCTTCCGAACGGGAATAAGTTTTTCCAAATTCAAAAAAGCGCAGTTGATGATTTTTACGGTTAAGGTTATGTGCGATCACCTGAAGGCCTCCGGGTAACAAATCCAGCCGCAACATATCCAGTTCGGCACTTAAGCTATTGATCATCTTCACCGAACGGGATAATTCATCAGCCGAATAAAAGTTGCTATTGCCAATACTGTTGGTGAATATTTCAAAAAAGCCCATTCCAACCAGGTCATTCGACAGTTTTTCGCGAAGTACATATTTGCGTTGGTCTTTAGATGGGGATGGCGAAATACGGATGCTTGCCGGAATAGCAATATGATCGAGCCCATCAACCCTCATGATTTCTTCTACAATATCTGCCGCAATAAGAACATCGGGTTTGAAATAGGGTACTGTAACGGTAAGCGATTCCTCCGTAGAAATTTGGATAGAAAAACCAAGTGAAAGCAGTATTTTTTTAACTGATTCCGCAGCATACGCTTTTCCACTCAGTTTTTGCAAATATGCATAGCTGAGTGTAACCTGTTTTCCGGGTTGAGGGTTGGGATAACAATCTACTATTCCGCTGCTTAATGTGCCTCCGGCTATTTCACTGATCAGTTTTGCTGCTCTGATTAAAACAGTTACGGTTTGACTAATATCAGTTCCTTTTTCAAAACGGGTGGCAGCATCTGTTCGCAATCCATGCCGCAATGAGGTTTTGCGTATGGTTTCCGGATAAAACCAGGCACTTTCCAGAAAAATGTTTGTAGTTGTTGCCTCCACGCCACTTGTTATTCCCCCATAAACGCCGGCCAAACAAAGGGGCGACTGGGAATCCGCAATAACAAGGTCGTTTTCATCGAGTTTTCTTTCTTTTCCATCAAGGGTTGTAAAAAGGCTACCAGCTTGGGCCATACGAACCCTGATTTGTTTACCGGTGATCTTATCTGCATCAAAAGCATGTAAAGGCTGGCCCGTTTCATGTAGTATGAAATTGGTGATGTCTACGATATTATTGATGGGCTTGATGCCGATACTTTTCAAACTTTCTCTAAGCCATTGCGGACTTTCATTCACCCGGATTCCATTGATGATGATTCCACTGTATCGTTGACAGGCTAAACCGGCTTCTAATTTCACTTCAATACCACAACCCGTTGCTGTCAGCAGATGAGGATCTGGCAAAGGCGATTTTACGGAAGCAGGATTTTCATGATAACTCATCCATGCACAAACATCACGTGCTACGCCGAGGTGGCTCATCGCATCCATACGGTTGGGCGTTAAACCTATTTCGTAAATATGGTCTTCATGCGAAGGAAAAATACTTGTCAAAGTAGTACCCACAGGTGTTTCCTGAGCTAATACCAAAATACCATCATGTGCATCACCTAAACCAATTTCGTCTTCAGCACAAATCATGCCTTCACTTATGTATCCACGGATTTTGGCTTTTTTAAGCGTGATAGGTTGTCCGTTCGTTGGATAAATGGTACAGCCAACCGGGGCAACTACTACTTTTTGGCCCACAGCCACATTATTGGCTCCGCAAACAATTTGCAGATCAATTGCTTCACCGATGTTCACCGTTGTTATGGAGAGTTTATCCGCCTCGGGATGTTTAACACAGGTTCGTATCTCACCTACCAGCAGTCCTTTCAATCCGCCTTTAACAGATTGGTATTCCGTCATGCTTTCCACTTCAAGCCCTAATGATGTAAGGATTTCAGAAAGTTTTGCAGGTAGAACATTTACAGGTAGGTACTTACTGAGCCATTGGTATGAAATCGTCATGAAAACAATCAGGTTTAGCAACAAAGATAGTTTTTTGATACCAAGTTGAAACAGGCGATCCCCTCTAAATCAATAGAACCGTTGATGCAAATTTGAATGAATTTTCCAAGGACAGAAAAAATGGATAAAGGTGCAAAAATTTTACGAAGACGAGTTCAGTCTTGTGCATAAAATAGCCTTAATGAGCAGCAATAAATGATTGCTTGTGAATAGTTCGGGGGATAACCCGTTAATAAGCTATTTTTGCCGGTGAATTTGATGTGGAAAATCTTCATCAAAAAGTTAATAACAGGGGAAGTTGAAGAAATGATTCGTTTGATATTGGCATTTGATTTTACCTTAGTCGCCCTGCAGTTATTTTTTGCAGCAAAACCCCAAGCAGGATTTAACTAACAAGAAAGGGTAACCGTAAACCAGTTAGTTGTTGATTTGCTTACAACCAGCATGATTAAAAAATGGAATTAACCAACCTCAATAAAGGAAAAGTAAGGCGTAAAGCGTCTGTCGATCTCGGATCAATGGTTTTTGGCAAAATCCCTCCCCAGGCCAAAGAACTGGAAGAAGCGATTTTGGGAGCCGTAATGCTCGAAAAAAGTGCATTCGATACGGTGGTGGAAATCATCAAACCGGAGTGTTTTTATGTGGAAGCCCATCAACGGGTTTATAAAGCCATGCAATCACTGGCCCTGAAGAGTGCGCCAATCGACCTGCTTACCGTTGTGGAAGAACTTAAATTCAGGGAAGATCTTGAATTTGTAGGCGGTCCTTATTTTGTAACCCGACTTACCAATGCAGTGGTATCATCAGCTAATATTGAAGCCCATTGCAGGATTGTGTTGCAGAAATTTATCCAGCGTGAACTCATCCGCATCAGCGGGGAAATCATCGGGGATGCTTATGAAGACAGTACCGACGTTTTCGACATGCTGGATGAAGCAGAAGGAAAACTGTTTGAAATCACCAACAACCACCTTCGTAAAAATTTCGACAGCATAGACACGGTTTTAGTTAAAACCATCCAGCGTATTGAGGATATGCGTCAACGTCAGGAAGCTATTACTGGCGTTACCACAGGCTTTCCTTCACTCGACAAGGTAACTTATGGCTGGCAACCCACCGACCTCATCATCCTTGCTGCAAGGCCTTCGGTAGGTAAAACGGCATTTGCGCTTAACCTTGCCCGTAGTGCTGCACTCAATCCGGATAAACCTGTAGCCGTTGGTTTTTTCAGTCTTGAGATGAGCAGTGCTCAATTGGTTCAGCGTATACTCAGCGCCGAGAGTGAAATATGGCTAGAAAAGATAGCCAGAGGTAGACTTGAAGAGCATGAGATGAAACAACTTTACAAGAAAGGCATCGACAGGTTGAGTAAAGCACCAATTTTTATCGACGATTCCGCAGCGCTTAATATTTTTGAACTCAGGGCTAAATGCCGCCGTTTGAAAAACAAGCATAATGTGGGTTTGATCATTATCGATTATTTACAGTTGATGAGCGGCAGTGCCGACCGTAATAGCAACCGGGAACAGGAAATCAGTAAAATTTCACGCGATTTGAAAGGCCTGGCCAAAGAACTCCAGGTGCCGATTATTGCACTTTCGCAGTTGAGTCGTGAGGTTGAAAAAAGAAAGGAAGGCAATAAGATCCCACAACTGAGTGATCTGCGCGAATCAGGCGCTATAGAACAGGATGCTGATATGGTGATGTTCCTTTATCGCCCGGAATACTATGAAATCAACGCTGATGAGCATGGTGATAGTAACAAGGGAGAAACACTCGTAAAAATTGCCAAGCATCGAAATGGAAGCTTGGAAACTATTAAACTCAAGGCATTGCTTCATATCCAAAAGTTTGTTGAGATGGACCCGGGTGAAGGATTCAATCCCGGACTACCTAAAGAAGGCAACTGGCGACCGATACCTGGCAGTGGCAGCGATGATCATAAGCTTTATATCCAGAAGGGAAGTAAAATGAACGATGGCGAATTTGATGACGACGCTCCGTTTTAATCGTACTATCTATTAAGTATACACGCAATTTCTTTTCATACCAAAATGAACCTCCCTTTATTCTATATTGAACAGGTGAATGTTAAAGATCTCTTGTTCACTTTTCCGGAAGAAAGTTCAAAGCATATCATCCAGGTGCTGCGGATGAAAATGGGCGAGCGGTTGAAAATCACTGATGGTGCAGGTTACATGGCTGATGCCGAAATCGTTTCAGATCATCGAAAACATTGTCAGGTGAAAAGACTAAGCATTGAATATGTCAAGCCTGCGTCGCATCAAAAATGCATCGCCATTTCACCATTGAAAAATACGGCCCGTTTTGAATGGTTCCTTGAAAAGGCCACAGAAATTGGTGTGTCAGAAATTATTCCGTTGATTTGCAGCCGTACCGAAAAACAACAATTGCGAACCCTCAGGCTGCGCCAGGTTTTACAGCGTGCTATGCTACAATCGCAACAAGCCTGGATGCCTAAGTTATGGGAACCTGTTTCATTCACAAGCTTCGTAAATAAGCCTTTTGAAGGTAGCCGTTATATCGCCCATTGCGAAGCAGAACACGACAGAAGTTTATTGCCTGTTTCATCGGATAGCAATAAATCATTAATCTTAATCGGACCAGAAGGCGATTTCACTGAAGCAGAAATTGCTCTTGCTTTGCAAGAAGACTATACTCCGGTAAGTTTAGGTTATAGCAGGTTGCGTACTGAAACTGCTGGAATAGTTGCCGCTACTTTACTTTTCCCGGCCTTGGGCTAACTGGCCTGATCTTTATCTTTCTTAACTGGTTCTGGCATCTGGGGTTCGTTCAATATCACCACTCTTCCTTTCATCATTCGCTTGCGCATCGTCATGTTGAGCAGTTCAACTATAAAGGAAAATGCCATTCCAAAATAGATATAGTTTTTGAGTTTCATTTCATGAGCCACATCAGGGTTCCAGCCTTCCATGATTAAACTGAGGCCGATCATTACGAGAAAGGAAAGTGCCAGCATTTTGAGCGTGGGATGTTTATGGATGAAAGCGGAAATTTTTGGGCTGAACAAAAACATGATTGTCATTGCAATTACTACAGCCGCCACCATGATCTCCAGGTGCTTTGCCGTACCTCCAGCCGTGATGATGCTGTCGAAAGAAAAAACCGCATCAATGAGTATAATTTGTCCTATGGCTTTTGATAGACTGAGCTGGTCTTTCTTTTCCATATTTGCATTGGGGTCTTCACCTTCCAGCTTATGGTGAATTTCCATAACCGATTTATAAATAAGAAATAAACCGCCCAGTAACATCACAATACTTGCCAAATCGAAACCTTTACCGAAAATGGTAAAAACGGATTTGCCTTTTTGCAATAAAAGCCAGCTTAATCCGAATAATAAAAGTGTTCTAGACAATATGCCGGTGATCATCCAGATACGGCGCGCTAAAGTTTGCTCCTTCGCTGTTTTTAAGCGGTTCATGATGATGCTTACAAAAATTACATTATCTATGCCAAGCACCACTTCGAGGATTACCAATACAATAAAACTGATGATACTTTCTGATGTAAATAAATGTTCCATTAAGCTGATTTTATCGCTTTTTGAGTCTTCTATTAAGCTTCTTTTGGCTTATTTCTTTTTGCAAGATAAGCTGAAATATTTTTTACGATTGCTGGCCCTTCATATACGAAGCCAGTCCATACCTGAATCAATGCAGCACCGGCATCAAGTTTAGCCTGTGCATCTGCTCCTGTAAAAATTCCACCACTTCCGATAATCAGTAAATCCTTACTTGTTTTTTCATGGATATAACTGATCAGTTGCGTGCTTTTATCATGTAATGGTTTACCACTTAATCCTCCTGCTCCTATTTTGTTTAATTCGCTTTCTCCTATCAACAAGTTGCTTCTGTCTAATGTTGTATTAGATACAATCAAACCTTCTAGTGCAATTTCAGGAATCAGTGTAATTACATCATCTACCTGAGATTTTTCCAGATCGGGAGCAATTTTCAATAAAATCGGTTTGGGTATTTGGATTTTATTGTTGGCTTCATTAAGCACTGTGAAAATTTTCCGCAGGCTCTCTTTATCTTGCAATGCCCTGAGTGCTGGAGTATTCGGACTGCTTACATTTACTACAAAATAATCTACATAAGGGTGTAACTTTTCAAAGCAGGTGAGATAATCTTTCCATGCTTCTTCATTAGCTGTATTTTTATTTTTTCCGATATTGCCACCCACCAGAAAAAGTGAGCCTTTATGTTTTGGAATATTTTTTTCTTTCCATTTTTTTAATCTTTCTAAAATGGCATCGGCGCCATCATTATTGAAACCCATCCGGTTGATGAGGGCAAAGTCTTTTTTTAACCGGAACAACCTGGGCTTATCATTGCCATCCTGAGCGACAGGTGTTACGGTTCCAATCTCAACAAATCCAAACCCCAAACATTTTAATTCGCGGAGATATTTAGCGTTCTTATCAAATCCTGCACCCAAGCCAACCGGGTTACTGCAGCTTTTAAACACTTGAGCAGCCAATGAAGCAGATGGAAATGGTTTTACAGGAACCGACACAGGCCGAAACCAGTTTGTTATCATGCGATTGAATATTCCAACTCCACATAGTGATTTCAGGATACCCATTGAGAAGTAATGCACTTTTTCCGGGTCAAATAAAAACAACAGCAATCGAATAATCCTATACATATCACCGCGAAATTAGGACTCAGCATCCAGTTTTTTTCTTTTGACTGGGAAATGATAACTTTGACCTAGAAAGTTGCATAAACAACCATCTTGTTGATATATTTAAAAATAAGAAATCTACCAGAGCATAGTTGCCCATTTTTCAAACCATAAATATTACGCTGATGCAGGACGCTTATATCATTGCAGGTTTTCGTACCGCTGTTACCAAAAGTAAGAAAGGTGGATTTCGGTTTTCAAGGCCCGACGATCTTGCTATTGAAGTGATAAACGGCTTACTGGCTTCAGTTCCTGCTCTCGATCCTTTGTTGGTGGATGATGTGATTGTGGGTAATGCCGTACCGGAAGCAGAGCAGGGATTGCAGTTTGGACGAACCATTGCAGCAAGAGCGATTGGTATTGCAGCTGCCGGTATTACCATCAACCGGTATTGTGCTAGTGGATTAGAGAGCATTGCCATGGCTACTGCAAAAATCCGCTCTGGAATGGCTTCTTGTATCATTGCAGGGGGAACCGAAAGTATGAGTCTGGTACCTACGGCCGGATGGAAAACAGTACCTGCTTATTCCATCGCTTCTACTGAGCCTGATTATTACCTGAGCATGGGGTTAACGGCTGAAGCTGTTGCAAGCGAGTATGATGTATCCAGGGAAGATCAGGATTTATTCAGTTTCGAAAGCCATGTCAAGGCAGGGAATGCCATCAAGGAAGGTTATTTCAAAGAAGGAATATTACCGGTAAGCATAGACGAAATTTATGTAGATGCAGATGGAAAGAAACAAAAAAGAAGCCAGGTAATTGATACCGACGATGGAGTTCGTTATGATACCAGTTTGGAAGGTTTGGCTAAATTAAAACCTGCTTTTGCAGCAGGAGGCTCGGTTACTGCCGGAAATTCGTCGCAAACCAGTGATGGGGCGGCATTTGTAATTGTAATGAGTGAAGCGCTGGTAAATAGTTTGGGTTTGAAACCTATTGCCCGTTTGGTGAATTGCGCCAGTGCCGGTGTACATCCGCGCATCATGGGGATTGGTCCGGTGGAAGCCGTACCCAAAGTGCTCAAACAGGCTGGAATGCAATTAAGCCAAATCGATCTGATCGAGCTCAATGAAGCATTTGCGTCGCAATCACTCGCTGTGATACGCAAGCTAGGTCTCAATCCTTCAATAGTAAATATCAATGGAGGTGCCATCGCATTAGGGCATCCATTGGGTTGTACCGGATGTAAACTCACCATTCAAATCATACAGGATCTGAAAAGGTTACAGAAAAAATACGGTATGGTAACAGCTTGTGTAGGTGGTGGGCAGGGCATTGCCGGTATCATTGAATATTTGGGATAAGTTTCATCTTTTCGGGTCAATCTATGGGAGAGTTGCTGTTGTTTGATTCGGTGATTTATTTTTTTGTTTAGATATTTTGATTAAATTTGCAACAATGTAGCAAAAAATGAAATACCTTTTAACCATAAAGAATACCATAAACGTTTTTTTATTGGTGGTATTTTTTTTGGCAATCACTCCACAGCGTTTTTTACACCACCTGTTCACCAATCATCAGGATTTATCTTTGGCCAGGAATGTAAAAGGTGGACCAACCATAATTGATAAGGCTGCTTTCCATTGTGATTGTAACCATATGGTAGCTACTTCGGAATACACTACATTTTCGTTAGCGAAACCATCCTCTACTTTTTCTTCATTCCGTTTTTTTAACGAAGCTCCTTCGTCATTTTTATTTCTTAATTTATTTTTCAGATACACTTTACGTGGCCCTCCGATAACTGTATCCTAGAGTTATTTTTTCAATTCTGATTTCCTATTTTAATTTTTTCCATTGAGGTTATTCATATCCCTCAGCTTAATTTTGCTGAGTAGTTTTGTTGCCCATTCGCAACAATGTAATTTCATTCTTTCAGGGCATGTTGAAGATACAGACAGCAAAGAAAAGCTTTCGTCGGCCAAGGTTTTTTTGAAAGAATTGAATAAAACTGCCATCACCAACGAGCAAGGTGATTTTAGTTTCACCAAGATCTGTGCAGGTAGTTATACCCTTGTTATTAGTCATGTACACTGTGAAACCATCGAGAAATCGCTCACGATTACGAATGATCTTCATGTTGATATTTTTATGCCCCATGAAAAAAGTACTTTATCTGCTATTACAGTGGAAGGCAGTAAAGTGATCCCCAATTCGGGATTAAAGAAAGAATTATCCGGTAATGCATTAGCAGAAACAAGAGGCTCTTCTTTAAGTGAAGCATTGGCAAAAATAAATGGAGTAACACTATTACAAACCGGATCTACCATCTCTAAACCGGTCATACATGGCCTGCATGGAAATAGGATACTTACCATTAATAACGGTGTTCGCCAGGAAGGCCAGCAATGGGGAAATGAACACGCCCCCGAAATCGACCCTTTCATTGCAGATAAACTGGCAGTGGTAAAAGGAGTTGATGTACTCCGTTATGGTTCAGATGCCATAGGAGGGGTGATTCTGGTAGAACCGAAAGCATTAAGGTCGGTACCAGGTTATTCAGCAGAATTCAATTCCGTGTACTTCACCAACAACAAGAAAACTGTTTTTTCCGGTGTGTTTGAACAGCAGTTTAAAAAATTACCTGCATTCACTTATCGCCTTCAAGCCTCCTATAATCGGGCAGCAAATGTTGCTACACCCGATTACCGGCTGAACAATACGGCAAGTGAGGAAAAAAGTTTTTCTATCGCTTCCATTTACCGTAATGCAAAATTTTCCACTGAATTATTCTACAGTTTTTTCAAAACAAAACTGGGTATTTTCACGGGTTCCCACATTGGGAATATTTCAGATTTGGAAAATGCCATTCAGGCGCCTAAACCGGATGATGTGTATTTAGGCCAGCAAACTTATTCGATAGGCAGGCCGTATCAGGATGTATTGCACCAATTGATCAAATCTAAAACGATATTTAAAAAAGGGAAGAGTAACTTCAACTTATTACTCTCAGGACAGTTCAACAGGAGGAAAGAATTTGATGTGGTGAGAAGCAGTACGAATAAAAAACCTCAACTCGACTTAAATATCGTAACCGTTACTGAAGACCTTACCTGGGAACAGCCACGTCAAAATAACATTTCAGGTGCAATCGGCATCAGTAGCATGCAGCAACAAAATTCTTATGCTGGCCGTTATTTTATTCCTAATTATGATGCTTTTACATTTGGTTCGTTTATTCTTGAGAAATGGGCGAAAAAAAATTGGGAACTACAAGCCGGCGCCCGTTACGATTACAAGTCGATTGCTACAACAAGATTGAAGTTTAATGGCGACACGTTCAATTATGATTTCAAGTTTTCAACTTTTGCCTCTTCACTGAATGTTGGATACAAGCCTGCCCAATTACACGACTTCAAAATCAATATGAGCATTGCATTGGCCAGTCGTGCCCCGCAGGTTAATGAATTGCTCAGCAATGGTATTCATCATGGCACGGCTACTTATGAACAAGGAAACATCAATCTGCAACCTGAGCGATCTTTTGATATCGGAACCGTGATTGATTTTCAAAACGACGAACATAATTTATCCTTCAACATCAATCTTTACCGCAACCAGATCAATGGTTTTATTTATCAAAAACCGGTACCGGATTCACCGGTGTTGACTAATGCCGGTGCATTTCCAAAACTGGAATACACCCAAACCGATGCTTTATTGAAGGGTTTAGATCTTGCCATCATGTTCAAGCCGTTTCATCAATTGGAAATTGCCTCAAAATATTCCATGCTTCGTGCGAGAGATCGTATTAACAACGACTGGATCATTTACATGCCTGCCGACAGGTTTCAGCATTCGTTAACCTATACTTTTAAAAACACAAAATCTTTTGAAAACAGTTATGTTTCCATCGACCTGCAGCAGGTGATGAATCAATCGCGTGTGCCCTCAAATAAAAATGGTAAGCAGGATTATAAAGACCCGCCACCGGCTTATCATTTGTTGGCTTTGCATGCTTCTACGAAAATCATGCTGATTAAGCAACCTATAATTTTTGGTCTTGGTGTTAAAAATCTGTTGAATGCCCGTTACCGCGATTACCTGAATCAGTTCAGGTATTTCACCGATGAAATGGGAAGAAATATCAGTTTCAAAATCACTTTACCTATACATAAATGACAATTAAAAACTAAAAAAATGAAAAAAAATTTCCATGTTTTTACGCTTTCTATGCTTATGACAACATTACTTTTTTCTGCTTGTAAAAAGGAGGATGCACCTGAGGTGAATGATGAGGAAGTGATCACCACCACTTTATTGAAATTCACGCCACTTGCAGGAGGAACAACGCTTGAATACAAGTATGAAGATCTTGACGGGCCTGGTGGAGCAGTGCCTGTTATTGATGACATTGTGCTTGCTCCTGCAACTTCATATTCTGTTAGCTTGGTATTGTTGAATAAAACTGTGAGTCCGGCAGATACTATTTCCAATGAAGTGGCAGAAGAGAGTGCTGCACACCGGTTTTATTTCGAAACTTCTGCGGGAAGTAATATTCTTGTTTCCGATCTTGATACAGATGCCAATGGCGTAGATCTTGGATTGAACAGTATCTGGACAACAGGTTCCGTGTCAACTGGCAGCATACGAATAACCCTTCGTCACTATGCAGCAACACCGCCCAATAAATTACAATCTGATCCTGTTAATAGTGGAAAATCAACAACAGATTTGGCGAATGACTTTGTAACCAAGATTCAATGATGTGCCAATAAAAACTAATTTACAGCATCTAATACCAATGTGATTTATATAATATGCCAATATTTTATAAATCTTATCCCGAATGCTTTCGGGAGTAAATGCCGATGGTATCAAACAAATAGTACAATGAGGCGATAGCCGATATTGGACTA
>Ga0164293_10001496_pt1 | contig 19509 bp, 15 predicted proteins | sample GEODES118metaG_FD_111487 | JGI IMG/M metagenome (GOLD analysis project Ga0164293, IMG submission 111487) | Eutrophic lake water microbial communities from Lake Mendota, Wisconsin, USA - GEODES118 metaG | ecosystem: Environmental > Aquatic > Freshwater > Lake | place: USA: Lake Mendota...
ACACAAGTGTAATTCATATCACCAACTAACCACTCTTGACCCATCTCAACTTCAAGGTTAAAATCGTTTTCTCCAAAAAATTTACCTAATCTTGTTATAGGAACTCTATTCGCCATTTTGTCGTATTTATTGATAAATATCTTTTTTATTGTTATTTTTATAAAAAACAAAATTTTGGAAGTTACCCCATCATTAATAGAGCATAAGGCGCTATCCTTATTGGACTCGTATTCGGGTGCCAATAATCATATATTGTATCTAAAAACAAAAAAAGAAACAAGTAAAAAGTTTTATCCTACAAGAACTCAAGCGGACTACATCGTAAATTATTATGATACGGCACCTAAAGTTGCTCGTAAGTGGGTTGACCTTGATACTTATTTTGCAAAAAAGTTTGCAGAAGAAAGATATTTGATGGAAATACCTGATAAAATTTACATTGAAAAATTATTAGTTGAAAAAGAAAAATCATACCATATTTGGGGTAAGTTTTTTGAAAAGGATCCATTAACAGAATTTTGGGTTCCAAAATCTTCATTAATAAAAACACACAATGTTGAAAAAGTTGAAGTAGATTATTCCAAATATGATCACCGACCACCATTGGATCATCAAAAAGAAGCAATAGAAAAATTGGCGGGATCAAGACGATTCATTCTTGCTGATGATATGGGTCTTGGTAAAACAACCGCAACAATTATCGCGGCTTTAGAAACGGGAGCGAAGAAAATATTAATAATTTGTCCCGCATCACTAAAGATTAACTGGCAACGTGAAATTGAAAATTATACGGATAGATCTGTATATATTGCAGAAGGTAAGAAATTTTCAACTGAATCTGATTTTGTTATCGTTAACTACGATATCCTTAAAAACTTTCATGATATGAAAGACAAAGGTAAATCTTTATTGAATCAATCTGAATTTGAATTAGTTATTTTAGATGAGGCACATATGATCTCAAATCCACAAGCTCAGAGAACAAAAATTATTAATCATTACGTTAAGAACATAAAAAGAGTTTGGTTATTAACAGGAACTCCGATGACATCTCGTCCAATGAATTATTATAATTTATTAAACATAATTGAATCACCTGTTGCTCAGAATTGGATGGCTTATGCCATTCGTTATTGTCAGGGGTATCAATTTATGGCGGGTAAAAGAAAAGTTTGGAACGTAACAGGTGCATCCAACTTAGAAGAATTACGTGATCGTACATCAAAACAAATTCTTCGTAGATTAAAAGAAGATGTTTTAGATCTTCCTGATAAAATTATTTCACCAGTATATCTTCGTTTGAAATCAAAAGAGTATGAAGAATTGATGGGAGAATATTATGATTGGTTTGACAATAAAAAAGATGAATCATCATCTCTTACGGTTCAGTTCTCAAAATTGATGAAGGTAAGAAAAGTTATCGCAAATGAGAAAACAAACCAAACTATTGAGTTTGCTGAGAATATCATTGAACAAGGTAAAAAAGTTATAATCTTCACTAACTTCACCGATACTTTACAAACTATCTATCAACACTTTGGTAAACAGGCGGTTTATTTAGATGGTAGTTGTTCCAAACCTCATCGTCAAAATGCGGTTGATGAGTTTCAAGAGAACGATAAAATTAAAGTATTTGTTGGAAACTTAAAAGCTGCAGGTGTAGGTTTAACTTTAACTGCAGCTGAGGTTGTTATTATGAATGACCTATCATTTGTTCCCGCAGAACACGCTCAGGCTGAAGATAGAGCATATCGTTATGGTCAAAAATCAAACGTACTTGTATACTACCCATTGTATGAAAATACAATAGAAGGTGCGGTATATGATATCCTAAATCGTAAAAAGGAAATCATTAGAACAGTAATGGGGGATCAACAACCTGAAAACGTTGGTGATGTTGTGGAAGAAATCCTTACCTTAATTAATAAGAGAAGGTAAATATTTATGTTATTGATAATATTTATCAATAATGAAAGTAAGCATCAAACGTACAAATTCAGGACTTAACTCTAAGTATAACGAGTTAATTCACACCTTTATTAAATTTTTGCAAAGAAATTATCAATTAAAGAATGATATCACTATTCATTTAGTAGGTCAAAAAATAGGGGGGATGTCTACAGGTAGTCAACACCCTGAAGATGGTATTAAAGTTTTAACTGATGGTAGATTGAATCGTGATATAATGAGAACATTGGCTCACGAATGGGTTCATGCTTACCAAAGAAACGTTCTTAACAGAGAACAAGGTCCTAACATTGGTGGTCAAAACGAAGATGAAGCAAACGCTTATGCTGGTAGATTAGTTAAAATGTTTGAAGAAGAATACCCACAATTTAACGAACTTGTTTTTGAGGGACTTACAGGTATAGAAAATAAAATTAATCTAATCAACGAACAAATTTTAATTTCTGAAAAACAAAACATTAAAAAAGATTTTATAATGGAGATGAAAAAAATTGGTATTGAAAAATTACCATATTCATATTCATCAATGAAACAATTTGTTGATCCTGAAACTATGGATGTTCATTACAACAAACATTATAAAGGTTATGTGAAAAAATTAAACGATGCACTTGCTAATAAGAAAGGTGATGTTGAATTAGAGGACATAATTAAAACCATTAGTAAGTACGACACTAAAGTTAGAAATAATGCTGGTGGAGCTTTTAATCACGCATTATTTTGGAAAATGTTAAGTCCAACTAAACAGAAACCAAGTGGTGAAGTGTTTGAAAAAATTACAAAACAATACGGAAATATTAAAAAATTAAAGGACGAATTTAATCAGGTAGCAAAAGATAGATTTGGATCTGGATGGGCTTGGTTAATTTTAACTAAAAACAATAGATTGAAGATTATATCCACACCTAACCAAGATAACCCTTTAATGAATGTCGTTAAGGACGGTGGATACCCGTTATTAGGTCTTGATGTGTGGGAACACGCATACTATTTAAAATATCGTAACAAACGTGACGAATACATCAATAACTTTTGGAACCATGTAAATTGGGAATTTGTTAATGAGTTATATTTGTTAAGAACAAAATAATAAGATATTTATTAATAAAAGTCATATGTCAATAATAAGCGAACCACAAAGAAGTGAACTATACAAAAAAGTTAAACACGTTTTAGGTGCACCACTTAGAAGTATAGAATTGGAAGAGGAACAAATGGACACTCTTCTTGAATTTTCTATTGACGAATATTCACAATACGTACAAGATTGGTTAACTGAATCTCAGTGGACTAATTTGTATAATTTAAATATGGACACCCAATCATTATCAAAGGCGTTCACAACAAGAAGTTTAGATTACGAAACACGATACACTTACGCATATTCTAAGATCGTAGGTTTACAAGCGGGTGGCGATTCAGTACTTAAAAAAGATTTTATACAATTAGTTCCCAACCAACAGATTTATGAAATCCCTGAAAACAGAGAACTTAACGAATTATTATGGTTCACACCGGCAACTTTAAACAGTTCAATGTTTGGTGCGGGATTTGGTTTTGGTGAATTTGGTGGTGGTATTGGTGGAGCCGGTGGATTCGCACAAATGGGTAATATGGCAGGAAGTTATTTTATGATGCCAGCATTTGATATGTTATTAAGAATGCAAGAGATCAATATTCAAAAAAGAATTATTTCAGGTGATTTAACATATAGAGTAACCGCATTACCGGGGGGTAAAAAGGCAGTTCACTTAATGAATACACCTGGAGGTAAATTTGACTTTGGTAATTCTACAATGATGAAAGGTAGAGTTTGGTATTGGTATTACGATGTTGGTCCTGAAGATAGAGACGCATGTTTAAAAAACAATCCTGATATTATTAAATTACCTTCTGATGTACCTTACGATAAAATTAGTTGGTTGGATCTTAATAATCCGGCTCAAGTTTGGGTAAGAAGATGGTTCATCGCATATTGTAAAGAAACATTGGCAAGAGTAAGAGGTAAATTCAGTGGTAACCTTAAATCACCTGATGGTGATTTGACTATGGATTATGCCGCTTTGGCAACTGAAGCCAAAGATGAAAAAACAAAATTAATTGATGAGTTAATTGGAGCTGAAGGTCGTCTAACAAGATTGAAACCTGAAAAGGTAATGGAACGTGAGGCGTTAATTGCTGAGAATTTAAATAAGGCACTTAAGTTTAGAGCAATGCCAAGACAAATATACGTTATTTAATATGCCAATAATTAAAGAAGTACCTATAAGAAAAACAATAATGAAACAAAATATCGTCATAGAAGATAATACAAAATACGATAATTTAATTTTGTTAGAAAAAAATTACACCACAAATGGTGAAGATTTAATTATTGTTAAAACAATCGGTGGATCAGAAATATTATTAAATTCTGAAACCACCAATCGTATAATTATAAAATCATTGGTTAGTGTTTTAGTTAAACCTAACACGGGTAAGATTGATGAGGAGTGGGATGAACTATTATTAGAAAAAGGAGCTTGTGTCCAATTTCAATTTGTTCAGGGTAACTGGTATATACTTTCGTCCGATGGTTTGAAGATGTTATAAACACCTCATCATACGAATTCTTCCCACCCTTCTTCAGCAAATTCATAAATGTAATTAGGGTCAATACCAACACGATTCCAAAAGTCAATTTCACCTTGCTCCATCTTGATTAAGTTCTCATAAACATCATCTTGGTCTTCAGGACTAAATGGTTTACCATTAATTAATTTACATTGATCTGTTGTATAAAAACTTCTTTCTTCAGGATTCTTTACTAACAATGTGTCTCTAACTTCATCATCAAACACAATCATCAAAGGTTCCACACGTTTGTTAAATGTTGCAATTGCTCTTTGTATATTATATTCACCTAACATTTCAGGGTTATTTTCTAAATCAGATGGTTCAATTCTATAACAATTAAGTTGAACGTATGATTCAACCATTTCACGAGGTATTTTACCATATCCTTCCATCATATTATCCAAATCAGATTGTGACCATCCTTTTTTTGGTTTGTTAACTTTCTGAACATCACCGTGAGTTGCCTTTGTTCCATTATTAACATAAAGAATCATATCACCAAGATTTGCTTGTATACCATCCTTTATAAGAAGTTCCATATGAGCCATTCGTGAGTTAAGACTACCTGCCTTTGTGGTTTGTTTACTACGTTTAATATAATCATCAATAGATAACTTAACTTTTGATTTGGATGCAATCTCAGCTAATGGAACTCTCTGGTCAAATATCTTTTGTATGTATTCGTAATACCACTCAATAAATTCTTTACCCTCACCTCTAAGTAATTGTTTAACCCCTTTATCCAAAAACTTCTCAATATATTTTGGCATCTTCTTGGATTTAATACTATTACCTGTTAGTTTAACTTTACCGTTGTGTTCCATCGTTGCATAGTTCTTACGAGCCAAGTTAATACAAGAATCCCAAGTACCGTCACAATCAAGTCCCATCTCACCTTTCATAAAGATATCGTTAAACTCAGCAACATCAGCATTATACCCACGATATTCTTTACCTTCCTTAACCAACCAATTTTTTCCTTTACCGATATAAACTCTATCATCAACACCACCCTCAGGTAATGAGAAGTTCATACCATCTGTATCACATACCAAAGGACTATACCCTCTCTTACTAAAGAAGTTTAACATTTGTCTTAAGTATTGTCTACCCGTACAAGTAATCTGTTCTCCCATATCAATATCCCCCCATGGGAATACCTGTGGTGCCGATAACGATCCGAAGAATGCGTTGATGAAGATCTTAATTGGTAATTGTTTACGGTCATAAGATGTTGATTTCTTTTTATCAATATCCTTATATTCCGCAGCTAAATTCTTATACATGATACGAGAGTTACGGAAATAAGTTAATAACCCCTTCATTGCACCCGTTATATCACACTCAGGGAACACGTCGTGAACTAACTGAATGGATGGGTATAGTGACGAGTAGTCAAGCTTAAGAACGTCCTTAGAGTACCCTACTTTAAGTAATCGTGAAAGACCACCAACAAAGTTTCTTCTCTCTTCTTTCTTGGGGATTGCCAAACCATATTTGTATGACCAAGCCAACATTACCATTTTCCATAATGTTGCGGTACCCATTGTGGATGCTCTCTCATAAGTTGTTGGAACCAAAGATGCTAATAGAAAAGTTGCTTGGTTGAACTCGTCATCCACAATCAACGTCTCCTCAAGGTCATCGTCAAGATAACGCTCAACGATATCGTCCCCTGTTGTTTTAAGGTATATATCTCCTCGTCTCACACATATCTCATCTACCTTTGAATCAATACCGACTTTTTTGTATTTACCATTTTCGGTGTTCAACCAATACTCATCCTTTTCCGCATACATTGGACCGATACTTGTGTGGTCAATGTAGATACGATCGGGTGCTTCGGCATCAATATATTTGGTAATATACTTTAATCCCGCCTCTTTAATATTTGAATTGATTGCTTGTGATCTACGAACTGAGTGAATAATATCAATTACGTTATAACCCCACATTTGAACTTGGTTAAATCTCTCAACCTCGTTTGCTAACTTTAACATTGATTCTTTCTGTGAGATTGTTTTCTTGGCGTTCATTGATATTGCAATCTTCTTAATATCTAAATTTAACGCCTTACATCTTTCAAAGATCCAAAACCAGTCAAAGTTTGCCGAGTTATATCCTGCGATGATAGATGGTTTAAGTTGGTCTATTGTTCTGAAGAATTCCACAATACCCGCTCGTTCCTCATCCTCATTTGAACACTCAATAACTTTTTGGAACCCTTTATTTGTTTTCATCCCAATCATGAATATACGACCATCCTTTGGTTCTAATGCGGTCGTCTCAAGGTCAAATACAAATCTTGTGATGTCATTATATTCTTCAAATCCTTTGAACAATCGTTTCTCTTTTGAGATGAGGTATTGTTCCACAGGTGATACCATTAGGATTTTATCTTTTGTCTTTTCTCCCCACGGATCAATTCCTCCATCACGGAAAAATTGAATTAACGAACGATAACCTTTGATTGATTTAACCATAAAAGTTAAACCATTCTCTAATCGTTCATTACCATCTGTTCGGAGTTTTTCTATTAGGATACCGTATTTACCCATGGCTTGTTTCTGTAACGCCTTGGATCCTTCGTAAAAATTAAGACCACGTAGATCACCAACCCAAGCAAACGCAATGAGTGAATCTTGTTGAATAACTTTACCCTTTCCCGGTACTTCTTTAATTTTGAAAATGTGGTCTGATATATAATCAAACTCTACGGAAACAATATGCTCCTCTGAATCGTTCCCTTCTAGGAAACTTTTAATTTCTTCTTGTGTTATCATAATACTTTTTGAGTTGGTTCATTGGCTTTCGTGTATAACGAAATTTACCTTACACTCATAAGTATATCATAAAATTATTTTGATGTCAACCTTGAAATGTTGTAGTTGTTGTGATTGGTATAAACGTTGTAGTTGTTGTAGTTGGTATTATTGTTGTAGTCGTTGTAGTTGTCGGTGTCGGTGTTGGCGGACAACAAGGTCTACAAGAAGGACAAGGAGTTGTGGTTGTTGTGGTTGTCGTTGGAATACTTACACAACAAGGGAAACTAACAACATAACAAGATTCATACGGAAGATCGTCCGCAATAAAACTTTCCTGTACGTTTATATATAGTTTTTCTCTAATTGGTAAAATTAATGTACCATCTGAATTTCTTAATAAGAACTGACCTTCATATCTACCAACCTTTCTTGTGTCGTTTGGTGTAAATTGATAATACACATAGTATTCGTATTCTGCATTTGGGTCTAATAATTTCTTCTCAACAAACCCCGCAGGTCTTGTAACGATTCGTGGAATTCCTGTTTCAGTATCTACCATAGAAAAGAAGATAGAAGCCTCCTCAATCATTTCCATCATCTTGTTATAATCACTTCTACCGTCCTTAACGACTTGCATCTTTAAAACGGGCAACGTAGCATTTTTCTTAATGTAAAATTCCATTTATTGTTTTTACAATAAATATTGCAATTAACATTCTTTTCTTAATTTACCATCATAAAAATCAAATCTGTTATGATTTGTTGGGGTTGCAAGTAAAACAGATCCTTTTATTTTACCTTTAACCATTTCCTGATAACAATGGGACATAAGAGTTTGTTCGTAAGGCATACTAAATTTTGTTTTAAGATAACATTTGTAATTACCTTCTTTTGACATTACTATTGGCCAATTACACAAATAAATCTCACCTGTGGCATATGGTATACCATTATAAGATTTAATATATTTGAATTCTAAATTAGGTGAGTTAGGGTCTAAACCATGTTCAGGCAATCTTGGGTTGTTTACCCAATGAGATTCCCTAAAAGATTGAGGAACATTATACCAAGACCATTGTTTAATATGACTACCATAAAATTCAGTAAAATTTAATTTTAAAAAGTCAAAGTTTTCTTCTTTAATAATTTTTAAAGTGTTATCAAAAATATTTTTAATTTTTCTAATAAAACCATTCTTACAAGTTACGTCTGAACCATCATAAAAGAACATATCGTCCTCAAAGAAATAATAATGACTTAAATTATTTTGATCATTAAAATGTTCGGCAATAAATTGTCTACCACCCGTAATACCTATATTATCTTTTTTAATGTGTTCAAACCCATATTGTTCACATAAATCATTATACCTTTGAGTTGTTGATAAATCAGTTGAATTATTAAGTAAGTATTTTTTAGTCTTAGTTATGAATGATGGATCGTATGATAACATAGACTCAATAAGAGTTTCAAATTGTTTTGGTGAATTAAATGTTATAACATATAAACCAATATCACTACCAACATCATTAATTTTAATCTTGGTTTCAAAATTAATTGGTTTGTCAAATTTCTTTAGGTTTTCAAAAAATGGCCACACTAACCCATTACCTTCAATCTCAAATCTATGGATTAAATCATGGTATTTGTGACACATGATTGTGAATAAACATTCGTCGGCGCCCATTAAATTATCATTCAACGTTGACTCCATAACTCCATAATATAATGTATTCATATTATGGATTGTATTTTTATGTCCACCAAAGAAACCACCTCTTGCAACATAATTTACATAATCAGTATTACAATACTTTGCCATTTGTTTTCTCTCAAACCCATGAATCTCATCGTTATATTCATAAGGATATGTTATATGAACATATTCTTTATCTAAAGACAACATATAGTTTTCTAAATTATCTAATACTTTGTCCTTTACAAAATACCCTGAATTAACTGTGTTTGTTAAACCACCATCAACCCAAAAAAGATATTCGGAATTAAATGGATTAACAATTGCGGAATCATTTAACATGAACATCTTGGTAAACATCATCGGGTTGTAATATTCTAATCTTGCTTGGGGGGAATCACCTAACCAACCAGCAAAATTTTTCCAACTGTCTGTGTTTCTTATTTCTTGTATTTTATCAAAGAATGGATTCCAAGTTTTAAAATCCTCCAAGTTTTTAATAAATATTTTTGTTGGTTTATCACCACGTATCCTTAATACTTCATCTTCTAAATCTTTAGGTATCCAAATACACATTTGAACATCTGTTTCCAAAAATTCAAAGAATCTATTTTTATAATAATCAAAGTCTCTTTTCGCCCATCCTTCAAGATTACCTCTACCCATATCCCAAAGACCGGTAACTAATGTTATATTTCCATTCATATTATTTAATTTTTTTATAATTTTAATTTTGCATGGGTACCTTCACTAAAAACCACACGATATGGTTCACCATCAATGTTTATATTAATTAATAAAAATTTTCTATGATTATATGCCGGATCACCAAATATTGTGTTATCCACATTAATCATAATCTCATTGTTTGTTAAATGTTGTTTTACTTTTTCCGTAACATCTGATTGGAGTAATGGAATGTCATTAGGATATCCCTCATCTAATTGAATACCAAGTGTGCCGTAAAATGCCGAATCAATAGTAACAATCCTTTCTTTTAATTCATTATTTTTATAAATGTAAGTAGGTAAATTAGAAAAATATGGGTTAAAATTAAATTTATAATACTCATAACTATTGTGATCCCTACCTTTATTTAACCAAGCCTCAAAGTACCATCTGTCACCAAAAACAGGTTCTGAATTTTCTCTTACAAATGATAAATTAGACCACCAAAAGTTACCCCAAAACCAACCACCATTACAAGTGACTCCGCAACTATCATGAGTTTCTAATTTTGATAAACAATCTTTGAAGTCATCAATTAAATAATATTCTAACATCTCTCTCCAGTAAGATATGCCACTTACTTTCCATTGGTTTATTTCTTTTGTGTTTAAATTGGTATAATTGTTTGATACTCCTTTTGAATGGAAATAAAAAACTTGTCCGTTATAGGTTTGAGATAAGTCCCAAATTTTTTTAATTGCCCAATACTCATAACTATTTCTATGAGTTTTAAACATATTAACTTTATCCATCCCATCAAAGATTTGATCAATACCATTATACTGTTGATTAACATCAATACAAGTAACTTCCATAATGTCACACCAATCGTATAAGCCAGATTCTTTTAATCTTTTAATTTGAGAATTAACAATATCTAAATAATTACCCACACAATAAATGTGATACACAATGGCATTTATGTTTTCTCTTTTTACGGTATCAACATAATTAAATTTCTTTTTATATATGTTGTCAATACTTCTGTTTGGAAGTGACCCATACGCAAATGCGTGAAATATAAACCTTTCTTCATTGTACTCCCTTGCATTAAAATCATTATTTTTAATAATTTTAAATTGTTCTGGTGATTTTAATCTTTGGTGTAGTAAACCAATACAAGTTTGGTCGTGCCATAACCCTTGTTTATAATTTGGAAATTCTTCACATATGTCCCACCAATCTTTTATAAATTCTTTTGAGAATTGATTGTTCTTTAATAACATAACACCGGCATTAACCAATGATGGTCCGTGATCTTCTGTCATTAATATACTAAAATCATTTGTAATGAACTCCTCTATTTTTCTATTGTTATTACAAAATATGGCATCAATATCCATAAATAAAACGTAATCACAATCGGGGTGATTTAAAAATACTTCTTCTATTAAAAATGGTTTATACCAAGTCCAAGAACGAGATCCAATTTTATTCTTTATTTTGTCCCCATCACGTTCCACAAAATATTCGTAACCATTATCATTACAATATTTTTGATTTATTTCTTCAGAGAATTTACCATAAGAAACATTTGATGTATAAAATTGAGCAACAACTATCTTCATATTATAAATTACCTGTTAATCTATCACACCACCCTTTTGATACTGAGTGAGGCCATACAACCCAATAGGTTGGTTTATCAGTGGCATTAAATTCTCTCCATATCTTACAATAACCATCAGGGTCGTTTTTCATTCTATTGATCTCGTCAACTCCGGCATCTAATCTATATAGAGTTTCATCCTTTGAGTTATGGAACGCCACAACCCAAAAATCATAATCTGTTTCAGGGACACTACCATAATGAACGTCAATACAATGTTTGAATATTGAAGAGAATGATCCTTTCCACTCTTCTTCCGAACTATATATGTAAGGGTTTGGTGGGTATTTTTTATCTAATGTGTATTGTTGAACCGCTCTTTTTGAGAACAATACTCCAGCATATTTTTCATAATCTTGAATTGTTCTTTCAGTACCTAAACCATAGATACCAAAATCACTATCAGGAGTTTCACCATCAACACCTAATAACTGTCTATTTTTTTGGTGACATCTTTCATTTCTTTTACCCCATTCTTTGTCATCATCCCATTGTTTTGTTCTACCCTTACGAGTGTATTCATGCCAAATAACAGTTTTATGTGGGTGAAATAAATCATAACCATGCGTGTAAGCTCTAACTGCAATTGAGATTTCTTCTCCGTGGAAATAAAACTCAGGGTCATGTTGTACCTCAGTAGAGAATTGACCTAAAGTAAAACAGAAGTGAGCGGAATAAAATCTTGACGGGATTGGACTTTTTAGTTTATCCCAACCTGGTATTGTTTCAGGCAAAAAGAAAACACATCCTTCAGGTGTGAATCTATCAAATGACATTCTCCACGGTTCCTTAACTCTTCCTTGTGGGTCATTATCAGGATCAAATGAAGAAACGTATCCTGTTAACAGAGGTTTTTTGTGACCTTTCTTTTGTAATTGTTTAATCATTTTGATTAAGGTGTCATCCCAATCCTGTTCAAATCTCATATGAGAATCAATCTGTAAGGTATATTCTTCACCGTTATATAATTGTTGGGTTAAATTTCTTGCCCAACAAACACCTGTTGATTCTGTATATGGAATATCTAATATTCTAAATCTGTGATCATCTTCATATTCTGACAGATCATCAAAACCGTCTTCAGGGTGAAATTGTCTTGCAATACCAAGTCTAATGTTTTTTGGTTTTTTTGATTTATCCAACATATCTTTTATTGTTGGAATTAATTGTGGATCTCTATAGGATGCTATTTGCACAAATATTTTCATATTTCTTTTTATGGAAAAAATACTAATGAAGATAGAATAATAAATAGAAACTAATTAACTACTATGACAAATATTTACTACTTTGCACTTGATGTTGGTGTTGGTGTTGGAGTACTAGTTGATGTCGGTATAGGTAATACACAAGTCCCATCAACACAAGGTGATCCGTAATTAACTACGACATTACTTAAATTAGTTACATTACTACCACAATAATATACAATAGAATTACCGGCAACAAGAACATTACCTATAACATTCCCAAAACAATCGGTATAAGTGAAAGATCCTCCACTACCATTATCACAACTAACTGCAAGACAACAACAAGTACAAGGTCCTGTTGCGGTAGGTGTTAATGTTGGGGTTGGTGTCGGTGTTGGGGTAGGAACACATTGGTAGTATTGGAATGATTCACATAATTGGGAATCAATTATTTTTATTAATATTGGTGTAGCATATTCTAATGGTGCGGGAGAATCAAAGGTTATTGTTCCACCACCAAAAGTTATTGCAAAATAACAATACGTGTTTGTTACATCACAAACGTAAACGTTAAATGGTGGAGTACCTGTTGGGTTTGATATTTGAATAACGTTAGACACTTATTATAATCCGAATCTTGATTTAGTTGAGTTCCAATAAGAAGTTATCTGACTTGGGTTTAACGCTTTATCATAAATGTTAACTATTGATAAATAACCATCCCAATAATCTGATAAATCCCATCGTTCCATTAATCTTATACCAGAACCTGATGATGTTGGTGTTCCCACATAGTTAGTACTATCTACTAACGTATTGTTAACATATAAATTAATAGTTGACCCATCGTAAGTTCCGACAATAAAATACCAATTATTTGGTGTTAATGAATAACCATCCGTAACTTGCCATCCGCCATTAAAGAATCCTACACTAAATGGGCCATTATTTTTACCAAGTGAATAGTTTATACCTCCACCAACAAAGGTTTCAGTAACAATACAAGGTGCGCTGCCTGTTTCCGACCCTGTGTAGTAATGCCAAACACCAACAGTCCAAGTACTTAAACTTGGTAAACTTGTGTTACATATTGCGTATTGCCCACCGGGAGCATAAAAATAAAATTTACCTCCATTACTCGGATCATATCCAGGACCATTAACTAAATTAAATGTTTTGCCGCCAATTATATCAGTCCAAACTGTTCCTGTACCCGGATAACTTAATGGGTTACCCGCATCTAAAGATAGAATAGGGATAAGATATGAATTCCAATAACCATTTGTTGTTAAACCTGTTGAAGCGTCAGGTGCGTTATCGTAATTTGAATTTAAAAGTATATTTGCAATATCAATAAATTCATTGTCATCAAAACCGTTAGTTCTAAAAAAACCAACGGATGCTGTTTGTCCAAAAACAGGTGTTGGTTGGGTATCACCTGAAACAGGTTGAGCAATTACATAACCCAATTCTTCGTCGGGCCCATTCCACCATTCGGTTCCTGTATATCCTGTTGTTGGGTAACCAATGGATAAATTACCAACTTGTATTGTTCCGTCAATTGGTGATCCTGTATTATACGCAAAAGGTCTTGTTGTTGACATAATAGTTTTTAATAATAAATATCAAGACCTATATAATTTTCAAGACCTTATTATAGACAATGATTGGGTTTGGGTGACATTCAAATGTTTCTTTTCTTTCCAAACAATTTACTAACGAAGGAATCCCCTGAATTGAACCCCATTCTCTAACTCCGTATCTCATGTCGGAAGCACAATTTAAACCACAACCACCTCTAACATAGTGGTACTTATATTCTTGATATCCTTTTCTATATGGCGATCTGAACTCAGGATTAATTGAACTACCCAATTGAATGATTTCAACATCTGTTGTTCCCGCTAAATGTAATAGACCTGAGTCCATTGTAATAAAACACATTGATTTATTGATGAGGTGCCAAGTTTGTGATAAACTTGTTTGGTTCATTAGGTTCATACCTAATTCTATTGGAAAATTAAATACAGGTTTATCCACATTGGATCCACCAAGTTCAGAAGAATCTTTACCTACTGAAACAACTGTAATTCCTTTTTGATTTAAAAGTTTTACAAGTAGTTGCCATTTTTTTGCATCCCATGTTCTTGAATTCCAATTTTGAACGGGGTGAATTAAAATATATTTTTCAGGTAGACCTTCAATCGGTTCGTATTTATCTGAAATATAATCCAATTCCATTTCATCTTTGGTTAACATAAACCCAAGATTAATTGCGTGAAATTGTCTGATATCCATTGCATTGTGTTTATAACAAACACCATTTGGGTGATAACCAATATTAAATGAATTAAAGACCTCATATTCTTGTCTCTGTTCATCTGTTAACGGATTAACCACCTCATCATAAATTACATCAACATATGGGTTATTTGAGAATAGATATGGGTGATAAGTTATAACCGAAATTTTCTGACCATATGTGTGGTAAAGTTTTCTTAAAGTCGGAGTTGAAGCCAAGGTATCACCTAACGCCCTACAACCTAATAAATCTAAACATACTTTTTTCATATTAAAAATATAAATAAATGACTTATAAAATACAGAATTACAAAAACTTTTTTATCATTAAAGTATTATGAGAAATAAAATTAGATTATTATATTTAACGCCACATCTATCAACAGGTGGGATGCCTCAATTCGTATTAAAACGAATTAAAGAACTTCAAAAATTTAAAGACCAAATTGAAATATTTTTGGTTGAGTTTTCTAAATTTAGTGATACGTATGTTGTACAAAGAAATGAAATCATTAATCTATTGGGTGATGGTCATTTCTTTAGTTTAGGTGATACAAAAGATACCGAAAGAAAATCTCATTTGATTGACATTATAAAGAATAATCATATTCATATTGTTCACTCAGAAGAAATGTTAGAAGGGTTTGAAAGTTTTAATAAGATCCCACTAACGGTATTGAACGAGTTATATTCAAATGATAGAACTTGGAAAATAATTGAAACTTGTCATAACATTTGGTTTAACCCTCAAACACATAAAAAGTTCAATCCTGACGCATATTGTTTTGTCACACCTTACCATCTAAAAGATACGTTCTCAAAAGAAAAACCAATGAAATTTTTATCGTTATACCCTATTGAAGATAAGGTAACAGAAATTTTAAAAGAAAACGAAATATACGGAAACTTTAATCAGGTACCTCTTATTGAAAAAATAAAGGTTAGAAATGAACTTGGTTTAGATATGTTTAAAACTCACGTACTTAATGTTGGTTTATGGACAAGTGGTAAGAATCAAGGTGAAGGCATTAATGTTGCAAGAGAACTAGTTGAATCAAACCCCGATATTGAATTTCACTTCATTGGAAACCAAGCTCCAAACTTTGAGGAATATTGGGGACCTATTATGAAGGACTTACCTTCAAATGTTAAAGTATGGGGGGAACGATCTGACGTTGATAAATTCATGACGGCTTGTGATGTGTTAATGTTTAACTCAACTTGGGAGTGTAATCCATTGGTAGTTAGAGAATCAATTAACTACGGTATGAAAATTATTGCAAGAGATTTACCACAATACATGGGTATGTTTGATGACTATATAACACCAATTGAAGGTGACGTAAAAAATATATCAAAACAATTAGTTAATCTCATTAATAGTAAAGATGAGTATAAGATATTACCTGACAAAACATTTGGTGAGGATTTACTTGCGATGTATCAAACGGTAAGTAATTTAGATGTCACAGAAAACAAACCATTAAAGAATGACTACACGTTTGTTAGACATTATGTTACACAACCTTATTTTGAAGTGTTGGGGACATCAGACAACAAATTAAAAATTAATTGTTATGACGGTAATAATAATAATGTTTACCAAAATGAACTATCAATTAATAGTTGGATTAAATTAAAAAAAGAATACTTTATTAAATGGAGAACTACCGTTGAGGAAAATGGTGAAATGATATATGACCAAACTTTAGATCTAAAAGATAAAAGAGTTTATATTTCGTTTGGTTCAAAATCTTTAGGGGATACAATGGCTTGGATTCCATATTGTGAAATCTTCAGAGAAAAACACGGTTGTGAACTTATAGTTTCCACATTCCTTAATAGTTTATTTAAAGATCAGTACCCTAACATTAAATTTGTTGAACCAGGTGATTTGGTTCCAAATATACACGCACAATATAGATTAGGTTGGTTTTACAATGAAGACGGTAAATATGATAATAACAAACATCCTTTTGATTTTAAAAAGATTCCGTTACAAAAAACCGCAACAGACATATTAGGTTTAGATTATAAGGAAGTGAGACCTCTATTAAAATTACCTAACACACCCAAAAAGAAAAAGGTAGGTATTGGTTTCCATTCAACCGCACAAGCAAAGTATTGGAACAACCCTAACGGGTGGCAATCGGTTGTTGACCACCTTAACGATTTAGGTTATGAGTGTATGATTTATTCTAAAGAAGGTGATGGTTATATGAATAACGTTCATCCTAAAGGTGTAACAATTTTTAAAGGTGGTAATCTACAAGAAGTAATTGATGATTTGTCATCTTGCGAATTTTTCATTGGTCTTGGATCAGGATTGAGTTGGTTGGCTTGGGCTTGTAAACTACCTGTTGTTTTAATCTCAGGGTTTAGTGAGAAATGGGCAGAAACAACTTTAGATACATACAGAGTCATCAACGAAAGTGTTTGTCACGGATGTTTTAATTCAGAAAGATTAGATGCCGGTGATTGGAATTGGTGTCCACTACATAAAAATACAAGTCGTATGTTTGAATGTACAAAACAAATAAGTTCAGACATGGTAATAAAACAAATAAATAAAATAATTAACAAAGAAGTAATGGTAGAAAAATCAGATGAAATTGTTTTTGATTGGGGTAAAAAAAGTAATTGGTACGTAGATGCCGCAATAAAAGAAATATTTGAAGATGACATATATGAAAGATTCTTTGAGGTTGAAGAAGGTGATGTTGTTGTGGATTTAGGAGCGTCATTAGGTCCATTCACATATAAGATCCTACCAAAGAACCCAAAACAATGTTATGTTGTAGAACCATTGTCTTATCAGATTGATGTCCTCAATAAAAATGTCGGTAGAGATAACGTTAAAATTATTCAAGGAGCAATCACAGATAAAAAGAAAATTGATATCACTTGGGATGATGTTAGTGAAAGTGTTCCAACATTTACCTTCAAAGAATTTTTAGAAGAGAATAACATTAAACACATTGATTTCTTAAAGTGTGATTGTGAAGGTGGAGAATACGATGTGTTCCAACAAAGTAACATTGAATTCTTAAAAACAATTCCAAAGATTGTCACTGAGTTCCATATGAGAGATGATGAAAATTTCCATAAATGTAAGTTCAAATGGTTTAGAGATAATATCTTCCCACAATTTGATAACATACAAGTTTTCTCCGTAGATGGAGTTGATATAAAATGGAATCTTTATAATGATCATTTCTTAGAATATTATTGTGAAGTAATTGTATATATGGATAATAGAAAATAAAATGGAATTAGGGTTTAAAATATCAGGGTGTTTTGGTGATGTGTTAAACTCCACACCATTATTGAAGTACTTTAGTAAATCACATAATCGTAAATTGAGTGTTGAGACCAACAGACCAGAAATATTTAGAAACAATCCATATGTTGACAAAATATACAACCCCGAAGAAGGTCAAATAATGCCACACGATTTTGTGTTTTATGATTGTAATGGTCACAACTTTGGTGACACACAAAAACAAATTAGAAAGATGCACTTAGTTGACTATTGGTCAACACATTTAGGGTGTATCTTAACCCCCGAAGAAAGAACCTTAGAGTTCTATCCTGATCCATTGGACATTGATCTACCTGAAGGTAGATACGTTGTTGTAAACCCATCCATAACTTGGGAATCAAGAACTTGGGATCAGGAGAAGTGGGAAAAATTAATTAACATGATTCTTGACTTAGGTTATAAAGTTGTTGTTGATGGTAAAGATGTTACATATGGTGATGACAAAAAAAGTTTCTTTAAGATAGATAACCCTAATGTCATTAACACGGGTAATAAATTAAATCTTTCACAAATTTGGCACGTTATAAATAATAGTTTTGCTATCTTCACAATGGATAGTGGGTTATTACATTTAGCAGGAACCACTGACACAAACATAATTGAATTGGGTAGCGCAATTAATCCTTACTATAGAACGCCTTACAGAAATGGAAGACAAGATTACAAACATAAATTTGTTGGAGGATCTTGTAAATTATTTTGCCAATCAGATATGAAATATAATGTATTAGGAGATGAAAAAATAACAAGATGGAATGGTTATAAAAGTCCAGGTTGTTTTGAAAATAAACCAAAGTATGAATGTCACCCATCACCAAATGCGGCATTTAACGATTTACTTGAATTAATAACAAATAAATAATGGAAATAGAAGTTTCAATTGGGGAGATAGTAGATAAACTATCTATTTTAAGAATTAAAAAACTTAACATAACCGACAAAGACAAATTAAATAATATTATTAAGGAATACGATTACCTATTTGAAATAGTATTTAATAAATTAAAGATTGATTCTGAGGATTTTCATAAATTACAAATTGTTAATGAACGTCTTTGGGATATTGAAGATAAAATAAGAAACAAAGAAAGGGAAAAACAATTTGACTCTGACTTTATTGAATTGGCGAGATCTGTTTATGTTACAAATGATCAAAGATCGGAAATAAAAAAAGAGATTAATATTAAATACGGTTCATCTTTTGTTGAAGAAAAATCGTATAAAGAATATTAATTATTTTATATTTGCAATTACCAACAAGTTACAATTACTAAACCATCACCACCAGCACCTCCTTGACGCCCAGGTCT
>Ga0164293_10001497_pt1 | contig 19508 bp, 20 predicted proteins | sample GEODES118metaG_FD_111487 | JGI IMG/M metagenome (GOLD analysis project Ga0164293, IMG submission 111487) | Eutrophic lake water microbial communities from Lake Mendota, Wisconsin, USA - GEODES118 metaG | ecosystem: Environmental > Aquatic > Freshwater > Lake | place: USA: Lake Mendota...
GTGGTCTTACCAACCTGCCTGGGGCCGAGCAGCGCTACCGCAGGGCTCCAGCTCAGGTGCTTGTGCAGGGTAGGTGTGACCAGCCGAAAATACATCCTTGCATTTTAAATATCGCATATTAAAAATGCAAGGATAAATCTGCATCCCTACGGCGCTTTAGCCCTGGGGCGCGCAGGCCCGATCAAGCCGCCTTGGCCGCCTCTAGCGTATCGCGCGTGGCCTGTGCGGCACGGCGGGCAGCCTGGGCATAGTCATCGGCGGCCGAGGCGTAAAGGATGGCGCGCGAGGAGTTCACGATGATGGGCGCACCCTCGCGCCAGCCGGCCTTGACCGTGGCCACCGCATCGCCGCCCTGCGCGCCCACACCGGGAATGAGCAGCGGCGCGTGCGGCGCCACCTGCCGAACCCGCTCAATCTCGGCCGGGTAAGTCGCACCCACCACCAGCCCGAGCTGGCCGTTGAGGTTCCAGGGGCCCTGCGCCAGCCGGGCCACATGCTCGTAGAGCAGGGGCTGGCCTTCGACCGAGGCCAGACGCTGGTTCTGCAAATCATCGCCGCCGGGGTTGGACGTGCGGCACAGCAAGAAAGCGCCCTTGCCCTCGTACTTCAGATAAGGCTGGACCGAATCAAAGCCCATGAAAGGCGAGAGCGTGACCGCATCGGCCCCATAACGCTCAAAGGCCTCGCGGGCGTACTGCTCGGCGGTCGAGCCGATGTCGCCGCGCTTGGCATCCAAAATAATCGGCACCTGCGGCGCCACCCGGCGCATATGCTCCATCAGCCGCTCAAGCTGCCCCTCGGCCCGGTGCGCCGCAAAGTAGGCAATCTGCGGCTTAAAGCTAGAGACCAAATCGGCGGTGGCATCGACGATGGCGGCACAAAAATCGTAGATCTTGTTGGCATCGCCCTTGAGCCGACCCGGAAAGCGCGTGGGCTCCGGATCCAGCCCCACACACAGCATCGATTGGTTGGCGCGCTCAGCGCCGGCGAGCATGTCGAGGAAGTTCATAGGCCGATTGTAGAAAGCGTCCTGGTGCAGCTGCAGCAGTGGACGAGGCAATGACATCTGCGTTGCGATGGAGCCTTGCTGCAGGCGCTGCGCCCGATCAGAGGCCCCATCGCGCCGGGGGCGGCGCTCCCACAACTTTTGGAAGAAGGCTGGAGCTGCTGTGGGAGCCGATGTAGGAGCTGCGCCCTCGCAGCGATGCGGCGGTGGATCAGACACCGCAGCCCCTTTGAAGGCCCCATCGCGCCGGGGGCGGCGCTCCCACTCCCTATCCCACTGCCTATCCCACTGCCTATCCCACTGCCTATCCCACTGCCTATGCCACTGCCTATGCCACTGCCTATGCCACTGCCTATGCCACTGCCTATGCCACTGCCTATGCCACGCATGACGCTATCGGCGCGCCACGCCAAAGCCTGGCCTCAGTACTTTTCTGCCAGCAGGCCCATGCCGGGCAGGGGGTCTTTGATGCCCAGTCTGCGCATGGCCAGCCAGTAGGTGGCGACGTTGACGCCGATCAGGGGTTTGCCCAGGTGGATTTCGATCTGCGGGGTCAGGGCTGAGACGGGCAGGTTGGTACCGACGTGGATGAGTGCATCGGCGTCGGGGTGGTTGGCCGTCTCGAAGCCTTGCATGATCTGCTCGCTGGTAAAGCGCGCCACTGCGGTCGGGCCGGTGGACTTCAGGCCGTGGGTGTTCACCACCTCGTAGCCGCAGGCGGTGAAGAAGGCGGCGATCATCTCGTCGGCCGGTGGCCAGTAGGGTGTGAGGATGGCAATGCGCTTGGGCTTGCCTATGGCTTCGAGCCCGGCCAGCACCGCGCGTGAGGGGGTGATGAAGGGAATGCCGCAAAGCTTTTCCAGCCGCTGCTCTTCGGCCAGGGCCTGCTCGGCATCGCCGCGAAAGGAGTGGATGGAATGGCCGTGCGCCACCACATGGGGCTCGCACAAGAGCACCAGCTCCAGCGCTTCTTCCAGCTCGCCTTTTTCCGTCTCCAGGGCGCGCTTGTAGGCGGCCTGGTCGTCATAGGGCCGGGGCGGCAGGCGCATGCGGGTGACGTGGTTGGTCACGCCGGGCGGGCGCATGGCTTCCATTTCGGGCTGAACGATGGTGTTGGTGGCCGGAACCACCACCGCCACCTTGGCGCGGCTGGCCAGGGTGTCGGTGCTCGGTGTACGGGTTTGCAAGCTCATAGGTTTTCCCTCCGGGCCGCGCAGTAGTCAGCTGCCGCGCGGCATTGAATGTGTTTACTCGACCTTCAAATTGCTGGCGCGGGCCGCCTCGGACCAGGTGGCCAGATCGGCTTTGAGCGTGTCGGCAAATTGTGCGGGCGTATCGCCGATCGGGTCGACCCCCATCTGCTGCAGACGGGCCACCGCATCGCTTTGGCCCACCATGTCCTTGACTGCAGCGGCGATGCGGTTGACCACTGCGGCAGGTGTGCCGGCCGGGGCCACCAGGCCGTTCCAGGTCAAGGTCTTGAAGCCGGCAAAGCCCGATTCGGCCACGGTGGGCACATCGGGCAGTTGCTTGGCGCGCTGCAGGCTGGAGACGCCGATGATGCGAATCTGGCCCCCCGCAGCATGCGGAGCGAGTTCGGACAGGTTGCCGAAATACATCTGCACCTGGCCGCCGAGCAGGTCGGTCACCGCCGGGCTGCCGCCTTTGTAGCTGACATGGGCGATGTCCAGATTGGCGCGCTTGGCAAACAGGGCCGCCGACAGGTGCGAGACGGTGCCCGAGCCGCCCGAGGCGTAGTTGAATTTGCCCGGGTTCTTGCGGATGAAGTCGGCAAACTCACGCACATTGGTGGCTGGCACCGATTTGTGCACCGCCATCACGAAGGGGTTGCTGCCGACGATGCTGATGGGCACAAAGTCGCGCAGCGGGTCGAAGTTGGTCTTGCTGATCGCCGGCAAGATGGCCAGCACCGGCATGGCGGCCATCATCAGGGTGTAGCCGTCGGGCGCTGCCTTGGTCAGTGCGTCGGCTGCGATCGCGCCGTTGCCGCCGGCGCGGTTTTCAACCACCACGCTCTGGCCCAAGCTCTGGCTCAGGCGCTCGGCGGTCAGGCGTGCAATGCCGTCGGTATTGCCACCGGGTGGAAAAGGCACGATCAGTCGGATGGGGCGCTGCGGCCAGTTGCCCTGAGCCTGGCCGGGCAGGGCCGCGCACAGACCGGCGGTCGCAATCAGGGACAACAATATACGGCGGGGGATGCGAGTCTTCATACAAGCTCCAATGGGTCAAGAGGGTCTGCGTGGCTTGGTGTTCAGGTGATCGCGTTGGCGCGGGCGATGCTGTTGATCATGGACGACATCAGCAAATAGGCCCTGGCCTTGACCGGATCGGCCACCGCCTGGCGCAGCTCTTCAAAGCGCGCCAGCCGGGTGGGCAGGTCTTTTTCTTCCAGGTTCTTCTTGTTCTTGACCGAGAGGTTCTGCACATATTCCATGGCCACGGTGCGCCGCTGGCGGTCATAGAGGTCCAAGAGGTCGGCGCTGGCCTGGCCGTGATAGACGCGTGCGAGCTTGTCGCCCAGGTTGACCGCGTCGTGGATGCCGCTGTTCAAGCCAAAGCCGCCCAGCGGGTTGTTGACGTGGGCCGAGTCGCCCGCCAGCAGCACCCGGCCGGCGCGAAAGCAGTTGGCCACCCGCTGATGCACCCGGTAGACGCTCTGGTGCACGATGGGGTAGGTATTGCCCGAGGGCGCGCCGATGATGCGGTTGATGGCATGGTGGGCAAAAGCCGGGGCCAGCACCTCTTCGTCGCTGATCTCATCGGTCACCGGCAGGGTCATGCGCCACAGGCCGGGCGGGCCTGCGTCGGGCATGCGGAAAAAGGCCAGCCATTGCTCAGGGTCGCTGATGTAGGCGTTGTCGGCATAGCCCAGGGGCTCGAAGTCAAAGGTCGTGCTCACCACGGTGTAGCGCTCGGGCCAGGTATAGCCGTCAAACGCAATGTCGGCGCTCTTGCGCACCGGGCTGCGCCCGCCGTCGGCACCAATCAGGTAGCGCCCCTTGATCTGCACCTCGCCCTGTGCGGTGCGCGCTGTGGCCAGCACCTGCTCGTCGCTTTGCGTGAGCGAGATGAACTCATGCGAGAACAGCACCTGCGCATGGCTGTAGGCCTTGAGCTTGGCCAGCAAGATGGGGGTCAGCCTGTGCTGCTCCAGATGCAGGCGGAAGGGGTAAGGCGTGTCGTCCTTGAGCAGGTCCAGGTCCCACTGGGCGATCAGTCCGTATTCGCGGTCGCGGGCTTGCCAGTAGCGCACTTTGATGCCGGTCTCGAGCATCGCATCGGCCACGCCTTCGGGCTGCAGCATTTCCAGGGTGGGCGGGTGAAAGGTGCCGGCGCGCAGATCCAGCGTGGTGCCGGGTTCGGTTTCGAGCACCGTCACCGGCACCTGCCGGCGGGCCAGTTCAAGCGCGCACAAAAGGCCCACCGGGCCGGCGCCAACGACGATCACGGGGTCTAGGGAAGCGGTTTTTGCAGTCATATCTTTACGCAATCTGGCGGGCCAAAATCTGGCGGGCGCGCTCAATCACTGGACGGTCGATCATCTGGCCATTCACACGCTGCGCGCCGCTGCCCTGATCGGCTGCAGCCATCACCGTCTGCGCCCATTGCAGCTGCGCGGGTGAAGGGGCAAAGCCCTCGTGGGTGGGCGCAATTTGCGCCGGGTGTATGCACAGCTTGGCGCCAAAGCCGTGGCGGGCTGCGCGCGCTGCGTCTTCGCGCACCGGCCCGGCCTGGTCAAGCACAAAGCTCACACCGTCTATCGGCGCGGGCAGGCCGCAGGCGGCGCTGTGCAGCACCATGGCTTGGCGGGCATGGCTGAGGCTGTCCCAGCTGTCCTCGCAGCCCAGGTCGCGTGACAGGTCGGCCGAGCCAAAAGCCATGCGGTGCAGGCCAGGGTGACTGCCGATGTCGGCCAGCTGGGTGATGCCGCGGGCCGATTCGACCAGCGCGATCAGCGGCAAGGGTGTGAGTGCCTGTACCTGCGCCAGGTCTTGCTGGCTCTCGGTCTTGGGCAGCATCACGCCGGCCAGTTGCGCGCCAGACTGGGCTACCAGCGCCATGTCGTCGGCAAACCAGGGCGTGCCCAGGGCGTTGAAGCGCAGCCAGGGCTTGATGGCACTGCCCGCGTTCAGCAAGAGGTACTGGGCCAGTTGGGCCCTGGCCTCGGCCTTTTGCGCCGGATCGACCGCGTCTTCCAGGTCGACGATCACCGCTTGCGCGCCAGCGGCCAGCGCCTTGGCGATGCGCTCGCAGCGCGAAGCGGGAACAAACAGGTAGCTGACCGGCAGATCGTGCTTCACCGCAGCGTGACCCTTCCGTCCACACCGACCTGGCCGACGTTATTGGTGGTCCAGACCGCCAGGCCATCGCCGTCGGCGCTGCAGTGCAGGTGAAAGCCGCTGAGGTCGAAGGTCGGCTTGAGAGCGCGAAACTCAAAACTGGCCAGCGCCCGGCCAGGCGCCACCTGGGTCTGCACCAGATGCAGCAGCAAGGTGGCCAGCAGGGGGCCGTGCACCACCAGGCCGGGATAGCCTTCGACCTGGCGGCAATAGTCGGCGTCGTAATGGATCCGGTGCCCGTTGAAGGTGGCGGCCGAGTAGCGAAACAGCGCGACCGAGTCGGCCTTCCAGGGCAAGACCGTCTGGCCCTGGCGCTCAAAGGCATGGCTGCCGGCGCGCACCTGCTCGCCCAGCAAGCGCAGGGCTTCGGTCTCGGCGGCGCTGGCCCATTCGCGGTAAACGATGTCGTGCTCTTCTTCCAGAATCAAGCCGCCCGAGTCGCTGTAGCGATGGGCGACGGTGACAAACACCATCTCACCGCTGCGTCCGCTCTTCTGGCTGACCTTGATGATCTCCGAGGCTTTGTCGATCTGCATGCCCGCTTCAAAGTCACGCTGCCAGTGCAGTCGGCTGCCGGCCCACATGCGCCGAGGCAGTTGCACCGGCGGCAGAAAGTCGCCACGCTCGGGGTGACCGTCGGCGCCGAGCTTGGCCTGCACCTCCAGCGGGTTGAAGTAGAGCCAATGCCAGCCGGCCGGCAGCGGCCCGCCCTGCATGGGATCGCGCATGCGCGGTGCATCGTTCATCAAGGCGGCCATCTGCCGCAGAGGCACGGCGCTGATGGCATCGCTGACGGTCTGTGTGCGGCCGATCCAGTCTTGCAGGTCGGGCGTAGCGGGTGTGGCGTTCATGGTTTTTGGGCCGCCCGAAGCTCAGTACGAACGCGGCATGCCCAGCACATGCTCGCCGATGTAGGAAAGAATCATGTTGGTCGAAATCGGCGCCACCTGGTACAGGCGGGTCTCGCGGAATTTGCGCTCAATGTCGTACTCCGCAGCAAAGCCAAAGCCGCCGTGCGTCTGCAGGCAGACGTTGGCCGCCTCCCAGGAGGCATCGGCAGCCAGCAGCTTGGACATATTGGCCTCAGCGCCACAGGGCAGGCCGGCGTCGAAGAGCTCGCAAGCACGCCAGCGCATCAGGCTGGCGGCTTCCACATTCACATGGGCGCGGGCGATCGGGAACTGCACACCCTGGTTGCGGCCTATGGGCCGGTCAAACACCACCCGCTCCTGCGCATAGGTCTTGGCGCGGTCGACAAACCAATGGCCATCGCCTATGCATTCGGCGGCGATCAAAATCCGCTCGGCGTTCAGGCCGTCGAGAATGTATTTGAGCCCCTTGCCTTCGTCACCGATGCGGTTTTCCACCGGGATTTCCAAGTTGTCAATGAAGATCTCGTTGGTCTCGTGGTTGACCATGTTGCGGATCGGGCGCACGGTGATGCTTTTGCCCACCGCCTCGCGCAGATCGACCAGGAAGACCGACAGGCCTTCGCTTTTCTTCTGCACCTCAGCCAGCGGCGTGGTGCGCGCCAGCAGCAGCATGTAGTCCGAGTGCTGCAGGCGCGAGGTCCAGACCTTCTGGCCATTGACCACATAACGGTCGCCCTTGCGCACCGCGGTGGTCTTGAGCTTGGTGGTGTCGCTGCCGGTGGTCGGCTCGGTCACCGCCATGGACTGCATGCGGATTTGACCGCTGGCAATGCGCGGCAGCAGATCGTCCTTTTGCTTTTGCGAGCCGTGGCGCACCACGCAGCCCATCACATACATCTGGCCGTGGCAGGCGCCGGAGTTGCCGCCAGCGCGGTTGATCTCTTCCATCACCACGCTCGCCTCGGTGAGCGAGAGGCCCGAGCCGCCGTATTCCTCGGGAATCAGGCCCGAGAGCCAACCGGCTTCAGTCAGCGCAGTGACGAATTTTTCGGGGAAGGCGCGCGCCTCGTCCACCTCTTGCCAGTAGCGCGAATCGAACTGGCTGACGACCTGCCGCACGCCTTCGCGCAGCTCTGGGAATTCATAGGATTGCATGGCTTTATTGAGCAGATGTAGCGTACATCTGCCCCCCTTCTACGTTGATGATGGAGCCGCTGAGGTAGCTGCACAGCGGCGATGAACAGAACACGGCCAGGTCGGCAATTTCGCGCGGCTCGGCCAGCCGGCCCAGCGGGTAGCGGCCGGTCAACTCGCGCCAGCGCTGCGCATCTCCGAGCAGCTTGGTGGCCTGCTGCTCGAGCAGACCCTGCATGCGGTCGCTGCGGGTGGGCGCCGGGTTGATGCCGAACACCCGCACGCCTTTTTTCAGGCTGCCGCCGCCGATGGCGTTGGTAAAGGCCATCAGCGCGGCATTGCCGGTGGAGCCGCAGATGTAGTCGGCCCGCGGCATGGCGCCGGCCAGGCCAATGATGTTGCAGATGACGCCCGTACCGCGGGCCTCCATCTGGGGCAGGAAGACCCGCGTCATGTTGATATAGCCCAGCACCTTGAGCTCCCAGGCCTGGCGCCAGCGCGCCTCGTTCACAGCCTGGATGTCGCCGCCCGGAATCGCACCGGCGTTGTTGACCAGGATGTCAACCTCGCCGACCTTTTGCTGCAGCGCCTCGGAGGAGCCAGAGACGGACAGGTCGAGCAGCACCGATTCAGGCGCGCTGTGGCCGGCCTGGGCGAATGCGGCCAGCGCCTTGTCCAGATTGCCCTGCTCGCGGGCCACCAAAATGGGGCGCGCGCCTTCGCGGGCAAAAGCCAGCGCAATCGTCAGGCCGATGCCGCGCGAGCCTCCGGTGACCAGCACCCGCTGGCCCTTGAGTTGCAAATCCATGAATGTCCTTGTTGAAACGAAATAGGCTCAGCGCTGGGGCGCTGGCACCTGAGCGGTGTACCAGTCGGCAATCTGGCTGCCGGTCATGAAGGTCACCTGCGGTGACTTCATCAACAGGTCCAGCATGCGTTCCAGGTATTCAAAACGGTGTGGCACACCGATGAGGTGCGGGTGCAGCCCGATGGCCAGCACCCGGGGGTGCTTGGGCGCCTCGCGCTCAAACAGGCGCAGCGTGTTTTCCAGCCGCAGATACATCTCGGGCGAGCTGTGTTTTTCGATCGCGTAGATGATGGAGTCGTTGACTTCAACGTTGTAGGGCACGGACAACAAGGGGCCCTCGCGGGTGCTCATCCAGCGCGGCACGTCGTCCACCACCCAGTCGCAGACATAGTCCACGCCCTGGCGCTTGAGGATTTCGGGGGTGTCGAAAGACTCGCGCAGGCCGGGACTGAGCCAGCCACGCGGTCGGGTGCCGGTCAAGCCCTGGATCATGTCCAGCGCTGTGACGATCAGCGCCTCTTCACCATCGGCATGGTTGAGCGCCTTTTGGTGCACGCCGTGGCCGATGAACTCCCAACCGGCCTCATGCATGGCCTGGGCAGCGCGCGGGTAAGCCTGAATCACCCCGGCATTGAAGCTGGTCGATGCGGGCAGACCGCGCGACTGTATGGCTTCGATGATGCGCGGCAGGCCCGCGCGCATGCCGTAGTCGGCCCAGCTGAAGTTGGGCACATCGGGGATGGTTTCCTTGCCGTGCGGCGGGGTGATGATGGTGCGCGGCATCGAGGCCTCGAATTGCCAGTGCTCCACATTGACCACCAGATGAACCAGGATGGACTTGTCGCCAGCGGGCTTGAGGGCCGGACCATCGTTAGAAAAAGCGTAAGGAATTCGCGGGTTAGCCATAGGTCACACCATTATTCGTTTGTACACAATCGATCTTAGAGCGGCCCGCCCGCAGGCAGCCCAGCCCTGTCAAGGGCTGGAGTGCTGCTTGGGGGTATTGCCCGGACCGCAGGACACGACAGACGGGCGCAGGCAGACTACGGCCCGAGCGCGGTCCATACAGGTCAGAGGCCGCGCCGCTTTTTTTCAACATCGCAAGGAGCTTTCCATGTTTTCTACACGTTCCCTGACGACGGCCCTCATCGGCCTGGTCGGGCTGATTCAATCGGCCATGGCCGTTGGCCCCATGCCCGCACCGCTGCCGACCCGGGAAACCATCACCATCGGTTATGTGAAGGTGGGCCATGTGTCCGCGCTGCACCTGGTCGAGGAAGAGCTCAAGAAAATGAACATCGACGTCAAGCGCGCGGAGTTCGTACGCTACGCCGATGCGCGCACCGCACTGCTGTCCAACTCGGTGGACGTCAGCGCTGTGGGCCCGGCCGATCTGGCCATTGCCGCCAGCCAAGGCTCGAGAAACATCATCGGCCTGACCGGCGTGGCCACCTCGCCCAAGTACTTGGTGGTGCGCAAGGGCGTGACCATCAACAACTGGAACGACCTCAAGGGCAAGAAGGTGGCGGTAGCCCCGGGCTCTGCGGTGTGGTTTGCCTGGGCCATGACCCTGGTGGAAAACAACATCCCCTACAACACCTTCCAGGCAGTGAACGTGCAAGGCGGCGGCACCGCCTTCGTGCAGGCCCTCAAGCGCGGCGATGTGGACGCCATCCTGAGCTGGGAGCCGTTTGAGTCGGGCGTGGTTGCCGAAGGCGCCGCCTACTTTGCCACCAGCTTGGTGGACTACAGCAAGTCCAAGGCCGTCGGCTCCGAGCTGGGCCTGCTGGCCGCTTCGGGCGAGGCCTACAACAAGCGCCGTGAAGTCATCCGCCGCTTCCTGTGGGCTTACCTGAACGCCGAGGAAAAAATGGCCAAGGACTCCAACCTCTTCGTCAACACCTACTCGGCCTATACCGGCCTGCCGCTGGAAATCACCCGCGAGTCGCACAAGCTGATCAAGCTCGGCGGCATCCTGGACCGTGAGCAGGTGGCCCGTCTGGCCGAGGCCTCCTTCAAGCAAGGCGTGATTCAGACCGACGTGACCAAGCAAGCGTCCGAGCTGTACGACGACAGCCTGGCGCGTGAGATCCGCGGCCGTCGTTAAAGCGCGATTGCCCCGAAAAAGCCGGCCTGCGGGCCGGCTTTTTTTTGCCTGTGTCTCAGTGGCCACGGATGGTGTGCAGGATCGAGAGCTTCATGGCGTTGAAGGCCGGGGTCGCGGTCACGTCGATGTTGCGCGGTCTGGCCAGATCGACCTTGATCGTGGTCTCGATGCGGCCCGGCCGCGCCGACATCACATGCACCGTGTCGGCCAGGAACAAGGCCTCGTCGATGTCGTGGGTCACGAAAATCACCGTGGGCTTGAGCTTGTCCCAGGCCGAGAGCAAGAGCTCTTGCATCGACAGCCGGGTCTGGGCATCGAGCGCGCCAAAGGGCTCATCCATCAGCAGCACCTTGGAGCCCAAGGTGAGCACCCGGGCGATGCCCACCCGCTGGCGCATGCCGCCTGACAGCTGAATCGGCAAGTGGTTCTTAAAGTCGCTCAGGCCCACCAATTCGAGCATCTGCTCGGCGCGCTCCTTGTATTGGCTTGGGCTTTGCCCCTGGGCCTTGGGGCCAAAGACCACGTTTTCCCAGACACTGAGCCAGGGAAAAAGCGCCGCCTCCTGAAACACCACGCCACGGTCGGGCCCCGGTGCTTCCACCGCCTGACCCCCCACGGTGAGGGTGCCCGAGCTCAGCGGCTCGAAGCTGGCCACCAGATTGAGCAAGGTGGACTTGCCGCAGCCCGAAGGCCCCAGCAGCGCCACAAACTCGCCGGGGGCGATGTCCAGGTGTATGTCCTTGAGGGCTTCAACCGGCGGATTGCCGGGGTAGGTCTTGAAGACCTCTTTGATGTGAATGTGCGACATGGCTAAAAGTCCTGTTGGGCTGTTCAGTGGTTTTGCAGCAGGCGCCAGCGCAGCACCCTTCTCTCGGTTATCACGATCAGCCGGTCGCTCAGATAGCCCATCATGCCGATGGAGGCCATGTCGGCCAACACGATGTCCATGCGCCCGACGTAGTAAGCGTCCCACAGCACATAGCCCAGGCCGGACTTGACGGCCACCATCTCGGCGGCCACCACCGCCGTCCAGGCGATGCCCATGCCAATACGAATACCGGTGAAGATGTTGGGCAAGGCTGCGGGCAAGACCACCCGGAGCAGCAAGGTCCAGGAGGAGGCGCCCATCATGCGTGCGGCGCGCATCAGGTTCTTGTCGACGTCGCGCGCGCCTTGGGTGGTGTTGACCACGATGGCAAAAAAGCCGCCGACAAAAATCAGCGAGATCGAGCCCAGATCACGGATGCCAAAGACCGCAATGGAAAAGGGCAGCCAGGCGGTGATCGGAATGGGGCGCAGCACCTGCACCATCGGGTCGGCCATGGTGGCCACCAAGCGGTTCCAACCAATCATCAGACCCAGCGGCACGCCCACCGCAATGGCCAGTGCGAAGCCCTGGATGACCCGCACCCCCGAATACTGCACATTGGACCACCAGGTGCCCAGGTAGGGGTTCAGGCTCATGCCGCCGGCTTTACCAAAGATCCAGTCGTACCAGGCGTCAAGTACCAAGGTGGGGCTGGGCAGCATGGCCTGCATGCCAGGTCGGCTGCCGATGACCTGCCAGATGGCGATCACGATGGCCGGGATGATCAGGCTCAGCAGGCTGAGGTTCTGGGGTTTTTTCACAGGAGGCTCCCTACAGTGTGGTCTGAACAGGCGTCACAGTTCAACCGTCTCGAAGTTGGCCGGCAGGATGATCTCCAGCATCTCGCAGCCGTCGGAATAGTCGATCACCTGATGGCGTATGCCCGGCGGCTGTATCCAGCTGGAGCCAGCCGTCATCTTCACGCGGCCAGCGCCTTCGTACTCACCGATCATCCAGCCCTTGAGCATGTACAGGAATTGAAACTGCACGCCGTGGTAGTGCGGGATGTTGACCACCTTGGGGTCGCATTTGCCGAGCAGGCGGATCACATGGGCCTGCACCGCGCCGCCGGTGGCTTTTTCGGTGTGCAGGTCGCGGTAGGCCGCGTAGGCGCGCAAACCGGTGTGGAAGGCGGCGTCCTTGAGGTGGCTGGCCACAAAGGTCTGCGGCTTCCAGTTGATCTTGGGCGGCTTGCCCGGCTTGGGCGCAGCCTGCTTGGCAGGCGCTGCTTTCTTGGCAGGCGCTGCTTTCTTGGCAGGCGCTGCTTTCTTCGCGGGGGCTGCCTTTTTAGCGGCGGATTTAGGCGCGGGTTTAGACACGGGTTTGCTGACAGCGGTGGTTTTTCGGGTGGCCATGGCTGGGTTCTCCGGGCGTTGCGGGTTGAGGGTCAGGCTGAGCCCTGGGGGCGCAGCTCGATCAGATCGGGGCAGCAATTGGGTTCGGCGCTCAGGGCATAGACCACCGCCTGCGCGACCTCATCAGCCGTCAAGGCTTTGAATTTGCGGTTGGCCACCGAGGCTAAGACATCGGGGTGGGTGCTGGCGGCGCGGATGTCGGTATCGACCATGCCCGGCGCTACTTCGGTGACCTTGATGCCCTGGCTTTGCAGCTCAATGCGAAAGGAGCGGGCCAGCGCCGACAGGGCGTGCTTGGTGGCGCTATAGACCGAGGCGAGGCGGTAGACCTCGCGGGCGGCAATCGAGGACATGAACACGATATGGCCGCGCTTTTTCTGCACCATGGCCCGCGCAATCACCTGCGTCACCCGCAGCGCAGCCAGCACATTGGTCTGAAACATCCAGGCGCTGTCTTCAGGGGTGAGGTCCAGGATGGGCGCGTAGCGCAGCACGCCGGCGTTGTTGACGAAAGCATCCAGGGTCGGCGCGAGCGCCTCGATCTGGCCGATGAAGGCCTCATCGTTGAGGTCGCCGGCTAAGGTGCGTATCTGGCCCGCAGGCAGCGCAGCGGCCAAGGCATCGAGCGCGTCCTGGCGCCGGCCCAGCGCGATGATGTGCGCGCCCTGCGCGGCCAGTTGCATCGCGCAGGCGCGGCCTATGCCGGCCGAGGCGCCAGTAATAAGAATGGTCTTGCCTTGCAGTCCCATAGCAACTCCTAGCGGTTCAGCGGCCCTTGAACTCGGGCGGGCGTTTTTCGGCAAAAGCACGTCGGCCTTCCACATAGTCCTGGCTGGCAAAGCAGTCGGCCACGGCAGCGTCGACGATCGACGCATCGGGCTGATCGGCGTGGCGCATTTCGATCATGGCCAGCTTGGCCGCGCGTATCGTCAGGGGCGCATTGCCGGCAATGAGCTGAGCGGTCTGTGCAACGTGGGCAAAGACATCCTCGTGCACCGACTGCACGATGCCGAGCTTTTGCGCTGGCTCGGCGTTGTAGATGGTGGCGGTGAAAAACGCTTCGGCGGTGTTCATGGCACCGAGCGCGCCGACCAGCGACTTCATGCTGCGCCAAGCGTAGCCCAGGCCCAGGCGAGCGGCCGGCATGCGAAAGCGCGAGCCGGGGCTGCAATAGCGCAGGTCGCAGCTGAGCGCCAAGCCCAAACCACCGCCAAAACAGATGCCGCTGATGGCGGCGATCACTGGGCGTGGGAAGGTGGCCAGTGCGCTTTGCGCCTGGTCTACCGCTCGGTCATAGGCGGCAATGGCCTCGGGGCCACTGCGCTGCTTTTCGAATTCGGAGATGTCGGCGCCCGAGACAAAAGCCTTTTCGCCCTGGCCGCGCAGCACCACCACGCGCACCGATTCGTCCTCGCGCAGGCGCCCGAGCAAAGTGCCTAGCTCGACCCACATTCCCAAGGTCATGGCGTTGTACTTGGCCTCATTGGCCAGCACGATGGTGGCCACATGGCCATCGATGCTGTGAAGAACTTGTGCCATGCTCAAACCACCTCTTGGCTGTGAAACTGTTCGATTTCAGAATCCGAATAGCCGGCTTCGCGCAAGACCTCGTCGGTGTGCTCGCCCCAGTTGGGCGCCGGCGCCACCACCCGCCCAGGGGTGCGCTCCAAGGTGACCGGCGGCGTGATGTAGAGCATCTCTTTGCCGAAGCTGGTGGTCAAGGGGGCGGTCACCTGCAGGTGCTGCACCTGCGGGTCTTCCATCATTTGCGGCACGGTGTAGACCGGGCCGGCCGGCACACCGGCTGCGTTCAGGCTGTCGATCCAGTGCGCCACACTCTGATGGCGGAAGATCTCGGCCAGCTCCGCATTGAGGCGGGCGCGGTTTTTCACCCGCAACGGCTCGTCCAGAAACTCGGGGTCGCTCAGCCACTCGGTCTTGCCCAACAAATGGCACATGCGCTGCCAACTGCCCTCGCCCGAGGCGCCCAGGTTGAAGCTGCCGTCGGTACCGTCGAACAGACCCATGGGGCTGCTGGTCGGGTGGTCGTTGCCGACCTGCACCGGCAGGTCGCCGTCATTGATGCAGCGCGCCACCTGAAAGTCCATCATCGCAATTTGCGAGTGCAGCAGCGAGGCATGCACCCACTGGCCTTTGCCCGAGACCTCGCGTTCGAGCAGCGCAGTCAGAATACCCAGGGCGCAATACAGGCCGGCGCTCATATCGGCCACCGCCAGGCCGGCGCGCACCGGCCCGCCACCGGGGTGACCGGTCACCGACATCAGACCGCCCATGCCCTGAATGATCTGGTCAAAGCCCGGCCGCTTGGCATAAGGCCCGTCCTGGCCGAAGCCAGAGATGCTGGCCAGCACCAGGCGCGGGTTGACCTTGGCCAGCGTCTCATAGTCCAGGCCCAGCTTGGCCTTGACGTCGGGGCGCCAGTTTTCAATCAGCACATCGGCGTCTTTGACCAAGCGCATCAGCACCTCATAGGCGCCGGGCTTTTTGAGGTTGAGTGTCATCGAACGCTTGTTGCGGTTGATGTTTTGAAAGTCGCCGCCTTTGCGGTTGGCGGCAAACATCGCCTCGTTCGGGTCGACCCCCGGCGGCGGCTCGATGCGGATCACATCGGCGCCAAAGTCGGTGAGCATGCGCACGCAGTTCGGGCCTGCGCGCACCCGCGAGAGGTCGAGCACACGAAACCGTGCGAGCGCCTGCGAGGCTTGTATCTTGGGCATTCAGTTCTCCGTGGCCAGCAGGTGCCAGCCGGGCTTGAAGCCAGCGCTACCAAAGCGCCGCTCCTGCAGCTGCGCAGCGACCGTCAGCAGCTCGTGTTCATGAAAGGGCCGGCCAACCAGTTGCACGCTGATGGGCAGACCCCGGCTGTCTTTAGCGATCGGCAGTACCAGGGCCGGTAGGCCCAGGTAATTGATGAAGCCCATGCAGCGGTGCAGGGCCAGCAGCTCGCGCACCACAAAACCACTTTGGCCCGGGTGTACTGTTTGCCAGTCGGGCACAGGGTGGGGCAGGGCCGGCATGAGCAGCACGCTGCCGGCCGGCAAATGGGTTTGGCAAAACCGGCGCAGCTCGGCGCAGCGCACTGCCAGCGCGCTTGGCAGCCACGGCGGCGGCATGAGCAGCCCCGGCAAGGCCAGGGCTTGTACGGGGGCACTGAGCCGACCGGCCAGCAGCGCTGCGCGCTGCAGTTGAGCCACCTCGCCGTGCAGCACCACATCGGCCAAGCTGCTCAAGTGCTGGTGATCGGCCTGCAGGTCCACTGGCTGCGCGCCCAGCTCGCTAGGAAGCTCGCCCAGCACGCGGGCCACTTCAGCATGCAGCCAGTCGCCTGGGATCCAGGCGCGCAACTGCGGCGCGGTGTTCGGGCTCGGCTTGAGCGTGGGCGCTAGGGGCTTGAGCAGTTCGGCCGCGTCAGCCACCGTGCGGGCGAGCACGCCAATGGTGTCCAGCGAGGGGGCCAGCGGGCTCAAGCCCTGGGTGGGGATCAGCCCCTGGGTGGTTTTGAGGCCGACCAGGCCACAGGTGGCCGCCGGGATGCGGACCGAACCGGCGGTGTCGGTGCCCAGTGCGCCGTAGGCCAGGCCACCGGCCACCGCCACCGCACTGCCGCTCGAAGACCCACCGACCACCGCCTCGGGGTGCAGCGGGTTGATGCAGCGCTCAAAGTGCGCATTGGCCGAGGTCGCGCCGCAAGCATGCTCGGCCATGACGAGCGCGCCCAGGTGGCCGGCGCCGGCCTGGCGCAGCTGCTCGATCGCCCAGGCGGCCGGCCGCCCCGGGTCGCTGCGGCCCGGGCCTGCGCCGCAGCCGGGACTGCGGCCCCAGGTGTCGAAGTTGTCTTTGTGGGCCAGGCCTATGCCGGCCAGTGGGCCGCTGCTTGCGGCCTGCGCCAGCTGGCCCTCCAGAGGTTCACTCAGGCAGTGCCAGCGCGCGTCCAGGGATGCCCGCCGCTCGCGCTGCAGTTGCCAGGCCTGCGCCGCAGACAGCTCGCCACCGGCGATGGCGCGCTGCAGCTCGGTCAGGGTGGCAGGCAGGCTCATGGCGGCTTCAGGCCAGGTCGCGCAAACAGGCGCCGAAGTCCTGCACGGGAATGTCGGCCCGGGCGGCGACACCTGCCGTGGCCACCGCCAGCCGGGCCGAGGGTTCCAACCGCCGCAGGTGCTTGAGCTGGCGCTGCACTTCGGCCGGATCCACCGGGCCGGCCCGCAGCGCCAGGCCGCGCTCGACCCAAACGCTCAGGTCGTCGGGGTCAGGCTTGGAGTGAGGGAGGGGGTGCATACATGGGCGATTTATAAATATAAATGTAGCCCGATTCCTTATATTGCACAATCCGAGGGTAATTATGGAAAAGACCAAGCCCAACTTCGTCAAAGCCAGCGAGCAGATCCGCACCGCACTGGAGGCGGCCATCCGCGACGGCAGCCTGCTGCCCGGCGACGCGGTGGACGAGGCCGAATGGGCCAGCCGGTACGGCGTGTCGCGCACGCCGGTGCGCGAGGCCCTGATACAGCTGCAGGCCCAGGGCTGGGTCAGCAGCCTGCCGCGCGGCGGTATGGTGGTGGCCAAAATGGATCTGCGCCAGCTGCTGGCGCTGTGGGAGTTGCTGGCCGAGCTCGAAGGCGTGGCCGCCCGCCTGGCCTGCCAGCGCATGACGCCCGAGGAGCTGGCCCAGTTGCAGGCCTGTCACCGGGGCAGCGAGGCGGTGATGCAGGCCGAAGACCTGGCCGGCTGGCAGGACGACAACCTGCGCTTTCATGAAATCATTTATGGCGCCACCCGCAACCCCTATTTGCGCCAGGAGGTGCTGCGCATCCGCGCCCGCACCGGCTTTTACCGCCGCCACGCCTTCGGCGCGCTCGGCCGGGTACGCGCCTCGTTCGATCAGCACGCCGAGATCGTGCGCGCCTTCGAGCAGGCCGACCCACAAGCTGCGGTCAACGCCATGATCGGCCATATGCGCCCCGACCGCGACGGCAGCTCGATCACCGACTTCGTGGCCAAGCTGCCGCCGCAGCTGCTGGCGCCCTAAGCACTGCCGACCGCGGGTACAAAAAAACCCGCCGAAGCGGGTTTTGCGAGCTTGAAAACAGCCGAGGTCTTATTTCTTGGGCGCTTCGGGCTTGGCCTCGGCCTTGACTGCTGCGGCTGCTGCAGCGGGCTTGGCATCGGCTTTAGCGCCAGCCGCTGCAACTGCTGCGGTGGCGGGTTTGGCGTCGGCTTTGGCGTCAGCCTTCGCAGCTGGCTTTGCATCTGCCTTGGCCTCAGGCTTGGCAGCCGCCTTGGCGTCTTTGGCCGTCGGCTTGAAGCTGGCGCCGCCCACCGTCAGGCCTTCAGCCGACAGTTTGGCCGCGCTGGCCTCGCCAAAGCCATTGACGCGAGAAATGAAGTCTTGCCAGCTCTTGAACTCACCCTTCTTGCGTTCTTCAACGATGAGCTTGCTCTTGGCCGGGCCTATGCCCTTGATGGTTTCGAGCTCGGCGGGCGAGCCCTTGTTGATGTCGACGGCAGCAAAAGCAGCCATCAAGGACATGGCCGCAAAAAAGGCGAAAATTTTCTTGAGCATGAAAAACCCCTGTGTGGATAAGAGACGGTGAAGGAAGTGACCGAGCCTGACATCCGTGCTTGGGTGCCTGGGCTCACCGACTCAACGGCATAAGGCGAAGCCAGGTTGACCGGCTAACTTTAATTGACCTTTTTGCCAGCGCAGCCGAGCACTCGGGCCCGCGCTGGGCTGGGTTTCAACGCATCAGGGAGCCTGTACCGGGCTCCCTGAGGCGTTGGCACATCAAGTTGAGGTAAATGTGGTCCACTTGAGGAATCTGTCGCCGCTGGCGCAACGCCGGCTCTGACGGAGGCCGGTCTCAAAGACACTTTTTGAACATCCCAGGATCACACCATGCGCGCTATAGGATTTTTTGAGTTCGGTGGCCCCGAAGTTTTGCAAGTCTTGGACCTGCCTGAGGACCAGCCCGGCGCTGGCCAGGTGCGGGTGCGCGTGCATGCTGCGACGGTCAACCCCACCGATACCATGCTGCGCAATGGTTCGCGCGCCCAGGCCTTGCAGGGCATACAGCCGCCCCATGTGCCGGGCATGGATGTGGCGGGCGTGATCGATGCGATAGGCCCCGACACCCAGACCGATTTGGCCATAGGCGACGCGGTCATGGCCATGGTGGACAACCAGGGCAGCCATGGAGGCTACCGGGAAAGCATCGTCTTGTCGGCCGATGCGGTGGCACCCATTCCTGAAGGCGTTTCCATGGTGCAGGCCGCTACCTTGCCCATGAACGGGCTGACCGCTCGCCAAACGCTCGACGCGTTGGCCTTGCAGGCGGGGCAGACCTTGGCGGTCACCGGGGCGGCCGGCTGCTTCGGGGGCTATGTGATACAGCTGGCCAAGCAAGCGGGCCTGCGCGTCATTGCCGACGCTGGGCCAGGCGATCAGGCCCTGGTGCGCTCATTCGGTGCCGATACCGTGGTGCCCCGGGGCGATGACATCGCAGCCCAAATCCGCAAGGTCGTGCCCCAGGGCGTGGATGGACTGGCCGATTGCTCGTATCAAAGAGACTTGGCCTTCGGCGCGGTGCGCGATGGCGGCGGATTCGCCGCAGTGCGTGGCTGGTCCATGCAAGAGCGCGGCGTTGCCTGCCACGTCATCAGCGTGCGCCGTTACAACCATCGGGCAGATTTGCTGCGCCAATTGCGCCAAGACGTGCACAGCGGGGTGATCACCTTGCGCGTGGCCGCCACCTATGCACCCGAGCAAGCCAGTGAGGCGCATCGCCGGCTCGAAGCAGGCGGTACCCGCGGCCGCTTGGTGATCGTTTTCTAATCCTGGCCCCTACCCAGCCCCGCAGCGCTCAGGAGCTGCTGCGGGGCCCCATCAAACACCAGACATCGTCCCTGCCCGCGGCTTTGTAGCCCAGGGCTGTGCACGCCGTCCTGGAGGGCGCCCTTGACCCAGGGACCGCCTTGCCCA
>Ga0164293_10001501_pt1 | contig 19501 bp, 18 predicted proteins | sample GEODES118metaG_FD_111487 | JGI IMG/M metagenome (GOLD analysis project Ga0164293, IMG submission 111487) | Eutrophic lake water microbial communities from Lake Mendota, Wisconsin, USA - GEODES118 metaG | ecosystem: Environmental > Aquatic > Freshwater > Lake | place: USA: Lake Mendota...
AGGTCAGGCCAAAGCGGGTGCTGGAGTTGTTGTTGTCGATAAAGTCGTAGGTTTCCGACTCCTGCCCGTCATCGTAGTTCAGAAAGCCTTTATTGATCTGGCCGTAAAACCGCAGGACGCTGCCATCGGCAAACTTCTTTTCGACCTTGGGCAGCGGGTCACCCACTGCCGCCTCTGCGACAAGACACAGGGACGCAGCGGCGAGTGAGGCGTAAGTTGCAAAGCGGCCAACTGAACAGGCGGACATGGCTTCATTCCCTAAAGCGACTTGACTGCGGGCAAATTGCCCCCCGAATGTAATGCGCGCGTGACAGGACGTGCCGGTTTCGGGGCCTCGCGCCGCTGATCTGCGTTTACCAATCCTAAACCATTGCACGCATAGTCGTTAAAAAAGCGAAAAGAGGTGCCGGAATGGTTGCGCGCGCACATACGGTGGCCTTTGAAGGTGTCGAGGCGCGCCCGGTCGAGGTCCAGTGCGCCGTCTCGCCCGGCCTGCCGGGCTTCACCATCGTCGGCCTGCCCGACAAGGCGGTGTCCGAGGCGCGCGAGCGGGTGCGCGCGGCGCTGTCGGCGATGTCCATCGCCCTGCCGTCCAAGCGCATCACCATCAACCTGTCACCGGCGGACCTGCCCAAGGAAGGCTCGCATTTCGACCTGCCCATCGCCATTGCCCTGCTGGCGGCACTGGACATTCTTCCGAAGGATGCCGTCGACGGCACCCTCGCCCTGGGTGAGCTTTCGCTGGATGGCACCCTCGTGGCGGTGATCGGTGCCTTGCCTGCAGCGATGGCCGCCGCCGAAGACGACCGCATCCTGCTGTGTCCGCGCGCCTGTGGACCCGAGGCGGCCTGGGTCGGCGCGGCACAGGTTATTGCAGCAGGTTCGTTGCATGATGTGGTGCGCCATTACACCGGCCAGACCCCGATTGCCGCCGCCGAGGCGGGCGAGGTTCTGGCAGCACCCCAGGGCCGCGACATGCGCGATGTCAAGGGGCAGGAACGGGCAAAGCGGGCGCTGGAAATCGCTGCCGCCGGGCGGCACCATGTGCTGATGGTCGGCAGCCCGGGGTCGGGAAAATCGATGCTGGCCGCGCGCCTGCCCGGTATTCTTCCGGACCTTTCGGCAGCCGAGGCACTGGAAACCTCGATGGTGCATTCGCTGGCCGGCCTTCTGTCGGAAGGCGGCATCTCGCGCAGCCGCCCGTTCCGCGAGCCGCATCACACGGCGTCGATGGCCGCCATTGTTGGCGGCGGCAAGGGGGCGAAGCCGGGCGAAATCAGCCTGGCGCACAATGGTGTGCTGTTCATGGATGAATTCCCCGAGTTTCCGCGCAATGTGCTGGAAACGCTGCGCCAGCCGATTGAAACCGGCGAGGTGGTGGTGTCGCGCGCCAATGCCCATGTGCGCTATCCCTGCCGGTTCCTGCTGATCGCTGCGGCCAATCCGTGCAAATGCGGCTTTCTGGCCGACCCGTCACGCGCCTGCGCCCGGGTGCCCCTGTGCGGCGAGGATTATCTCGGCCGCATCTCGGGCCCGCTGATGGATCGCTTTGATCTGCGCATCGAAGTGCCGCCGGTGGCCTATACGGACCTTGACCTGCCCGCGACGGGGGAAAGCTCTGCCGCGGTCGCGGGGCGCGTGGCACAGGCCCGGCGGCGACAGGCGCAGCGTTTTGCAGATGTTGCCGGCGTGCGGGTGAACGCCGATGCCGAAGGCGCGCTGCTGGAAGAGATTGCCACACCCGACGCCGACGCGCGCGCGCTGCTGTCGCGCGTGGCCGAACGGTTCGGGCTTTCGGCGCGCGGGTACCACCGCATCCTGCGCGTGGCCCGCACGATCGCAGACCTTGACGAAGACGCGACCGTGCGCCTGCCCCATATCGCCGAGGCAGTGGGATACCGGCTGGCCGTCGGCGCGAAATCCTGACGGGTCAGGCGGCGCGCCTGGCTTCGATCACCTCCCAGATACGGGCGGCGCCATTGGTGCCATCAAAGCGCTCCAGCTCCTGCAATCCGGTTGGCGAGGTCACGTTGATCTCCGTCAGCCAGTCGCCGATCACGTCGATCCCGACAAAGATCTGGCCCTTTGCCTTCAGGTCCGGTCCGATGGCCGCACAGATCTCCAGGTCGCGCGCCGTCAGCCCGATCTTTTCGGGCCGCCCCCCCGCATGCATGTTCGACCGGGTCTCACCGGCCTGCGGCACGCGGTTGATCGCGCCGATCGGCTCTCCGTCGACAAGGATGATGCGCTTGTCGCCCTTGGCAACATCGGGAAGGAACTTCTGCACGATCAGCGGCTCGCGGCTCATGCCGGTGAACAGCTCGTGCAGTGACGCCAGGTTGCGGTCATTGGGGTCCAGCCGGAACACACCCGCCCCGCCATTTCCATAAAGCGGCTTCAGGATGATATCGCCATGCCGCGCCCTGAAGGCGCGGATGGTCGCCAGGTCGCGGGCAATCATGGTGGGCGGCGTCAGATGCGGATAGTTCAAAACCAGCAGCTTTTCCGGCGAATTGCGCACCCAGAACGGATCGTTCACCACCAGCGTGCCGGGGTGGATGCGCTCCAGGATATGGGTCGTCGTGATATAGCCCATGTCAAAGGGCGGGTCCTGGCGCAGCCAGACGACGTCAAAGGTCGAAAGGTCCGCTGCGGCCTCGGCACCATAGGTCACGTGATTGCCCTTTTCGCGCCGCAGCTCAATCGGCCAGCCCCGTGCTGTCACGCGGCCCTCGTCGAAGGCCAGCTTGTCGGGCGTGTAGAAGAAAAGAGAATGTCCTCGGGCCTGCGCCTCAAGCGCGATGCGGAACGTGCTGTCCCCGTCTGTGTTGACAGACCCGATCGGGTCCATTTGCAGTGCAACCTTCAGGCCCATGCTGTCCTCCGCGATGACGCCCCTACATGGCGCAGCGCGGCTTTGGATGCAATCGCGCGGGGTCAGGCGGCGAAGGCATTCTCGATGATTTCGATGCGGCCCGCCTCATCCACCAGCGCCACGTCAAACCGGGCGGCCGTATCCTGCCCCGCCGGTTCCTGCCCCAGAAAGACCGAGGCCGAGGCATAGATGCGCGCCATCTGCCGGCCGGTCAGATGCAGCGCCGCCCTGGCATGGCTTCGGCTTTGCTTGACCTCGATGAAAATGACCTCGGCCCCGTTGCGGGCAATCAGATCAATCTCTCCGGCCCCGGACCGCCAGCGGCGCGCCGCAATCGGCGTGCCGTGGGTCTCGTAAAGCCGGGCTACCGCCGCTTCTGCCGAAACCCCGGCATGGTAAGAGGATGCTCCGCTCATTCCCGATCCGCCAGTTGCAACGCCATCCGGTACACCTCTTTGCGCGGCAGGTTGAGCGCTGCCGCCACCTCTGCAGCAGCATCCTTCACCGACCCATGCGCAAGGGCATCGCGCAACGCCGCCTGGATGCTGGCACCATCGACCACACGGTCGCCCGGACGGTCGACAAGAACGACAATCTCGCCCTTGACCGCCCGGCCTGCGAAAGCTTCGGCAAGCTCACCGAGAGTTCCCCGCGACACGTCTTCAAATCGCTTGGTCAGTTCCCGGCATACCGCAGCCAGACGGTCCTTGCCGAAAGCATCCGCCATCTCGGTTAACAGACGGTTAATGCGCTTTGGCGATTCATACAGAATCAACGTCGCCGGCACCTGTCCAAGCTCTGCCAGAAACCGCGCCCGGTCCCCCGCCCCCGCCGGCGGAAAGCCGGCAAACAGGAAGCGGTCGCTGGGCAGGCCCGAAACCGTCAGGGCCGCCAGCACGGCGGACGGCCCCGGCGCGGCCAGAACGGCAAAGCCTTCTGCAATCGCGGCGCGGGCCAGCTGAAAGCCGGGATCGGCGATCAGTGGCGTGCCCGCTTCCGACGCATAGGCCACCGACTTCCCCTCTTTCAGGGCGCGCAGCAGGCGCGGGCGCACCGCCGCGCCGTTATGGTCGTGATAGGCCACCAGCGGGCGGTCGTTCAGGGCGACGCCATGGATTTCCATCAGATGGCGCAGGGTGCGCGTGTCCTCGGCGGCCAGCACATCTGCGCCTGCCAGAAGATCCAGGGCGCGCAGAGTGATGTCGCGTGCGGCGCCAATGGGGGTAGCCAGCAGATGCAGGCCCGGCGGCACGGGCCGCAGCAGCGGCTTGGGGTCGCCGATGGACACGAAGAACGCTCCCTTCGAAAGTTGCCTTCCCTGGCCGAAGCGCATAGGCTTTATGCCAAAGCTGTTATTGCGCTGACGAAAAGGAATACCGCATGTTGTCCGTTCTGTCGTGGGCCCGCAAGGCCTTGGGTGTGCGCAAGGCGCTTGCCGGGGCGACGTTTGGCCTTGCTGCAGTCGGCCTTGCGGCCTGCGTGCCAACGACGACAGGGCCTGCGCTCGGCACCGGCGAGGCGGTTCAGGTGGCCCTTCTAGTACCGTCCGGTTCCGGTCAGGCCAGCGATGAATCTCTGGCCCGCAGTCTTGAAAACGCGGCCCGGCTGGCAATGGCAGATCTTGGCGGCGTGAAGGTTGACCTGCGGGTCTACCCGACGGCTGGACAGCCCGCGCAGGCCGCGGCCGCAGCGACGCAGGCAGTGAACGACGGGGCCAAGATCATTCTGGGACCGGTCTTCGCGCAGGAAGCCAATGCCGCAGGCAATGCGGTTGCCGCGTCGGGTGTCAGCATCCTGTCCTTCTCGAACAACCCGGCGATCGCGGGGGGCAATGTCTTCGTGCTGGGCACCACTTTTCCGAACATTGCCAACCGCCTGTCGCGCTATGCCGTGCGTCAGGGCAAGGGCAATATCCTGATCCTGCATGACCGCACACTGGCAGGCGATGCCGGGCTTGCCGCCATCGAAGCCAGCGTTCTTGCCGCCAGCGGATCGGTTGTCGGCGTCATGGGCTACGAATTCTCGCAGAACGGCATCGTGCAGGCAGCGCCCGCCATCGCGGCCGCAGTCCGCGACACCGGGGCCAATGCGCTGTTTCTGACGGCCGATACAGCCGGGTCGCTGCCCTTGCTGACCCAGCTGCTGCGCGACAGCGGCCTGTCACCGGCGGTGACTCAGTTCCTCGGGCTGACCCGATGGGACATTCCGCCGGCCACCCTTGCCCTTCCGGGCGTGCAGGGCGGCTGGTTCGCGCTGCCCGATCCGTCGCTGTACCAGCAATATGCCCAGCGGTATTCGGCAGCCTATGGCAGCGCCCCGCATCCCATTTCGGGGCTGGCCTATGATGGCATTGCCGCGATCGGCGCGCTGGCGCGCCAGGGGGGCGGGCTGTCCCCCTCGGCCCTGACCCAGGGGTCGGGCTTTGCCGGCGTGACAGGCGTGTTCCGTCTGCTGCCGGACGGGTCCAACGAACGCGGCCTGGCCGTGGCAGAGATCCGCAACAATCAGGTCGTCATTATTGATCCCGCACCTCGCAGCTTTGGCGGTGCCGGCTTCTAGTCCGGCAAGGCCAGTGTCTCATTCCCTTTCAGACGTGCCGGGAACCCTTCCCGATGCACAGGCCCTGGTTGCCGCCGTCGCGGCCGAGATCGGGCGCGACACCGAGCCACGCCAGGCCCGTGCCATTGCGGTGCGCCACCTTGCCGAGCTGCGCCAGCGCGCCAACGCCGCGCTTGCCGCCGCCTTTGCCGACCATCCGCGCGAGTCGCGGGCGCTGGTGCGCGCCCAATCGGACCTGACAGATATCCTGGTGACCGCCTCGCTGCTGATCGCCACGAAGCTTCTGCACCCTCTTGCAAACCCGACTGAATCCGAACGCGTCGCCGTTCTGGCCGTGGGCGGATACGGCCGGGCCGAAATGGCCCCGCATTCCGACGTCGATCTGCTGTTTCTCACCCCGTGGAAGATCACCCCCTGGGCTGAATCGGTCATCGAAAGCATGCTCTACATGCTGTGGGACCTGCGGCTGAAGGTGGGTCACGCCAGCCGGACCGTGAAGGACTGCCTGCGGCTGGGCCGGGAAGACATCACGATCCGGACCGCCCTGCTGGAGTTTCGCTTCGTCGCCGGCCACGCGCCATTGGCCGAAGACCTGGGAGAGCGGCTGTGGAATGACCTGTTCCGCAACACCGGCCCCCAATTCATCGAGGCGAAGCTGGCCGAGCGGGCCGAACGGCACCGCCGGCAAGGCGGCCAGCGCTATGTGCTGGAACCCAATGTCAAAGAGGGCAAGGGCGGCCTTCGCGACCTGCAGACCCTGTACTGGATCGGCAAGTACCTTCATCGCGTCCCGTCACCCGAAGGCCTTGTGGCCGCCGGCCTGTTCACGCAGGAGGAGTTTGAGACCTTCGCGCGGGCCGAGACATTCCTTTGGGCTGTCCGCTGCCACATGCACCACGTCACCAAACGGGCCACCGATCAGCTGACCTTCGATCTGCAGGTTCTGGTGGCCGAGCGGATGGGCTATGCCGATGCCGGCGGACGCCGGGCCGTCGAACATTTCATGCAGGATTACTTCCGGCACGCCACCCGCGTCGGAGAGCTGACGCGCATCTTCCTGACCGAGCTTGAAGCCCGGCATGCCAAGCCGGAAGCCTCGATCAAGGGGCTGTTCCGCCGCAAGAAGCGGGTCCGCCCCGGGCTGAAGCTGGTCCAGGGCCGGATCGACGTGGAGTCGGCGTCAGACTTCGTTGCCGACAAGCTGAACCTGTTGCGCATCTTCGAAGAAGCCCTGCGGACCGGTTATCTTCTTCACCCTGACGCGATGCGGCTGATCGCGGCCAATCTGAACCGGATCGACGATGACATGCGGTCAGATCCCGAGGCGGTGCAGATCTTTCTTGACCTGCTGCTTAAGCACGGCAATCCGGAACGGGCCCTGCGACGCATGAACGAACTGGGTGTTCTGGGGGCCTTCATTCCCGAATTCGAACCCATCGTCGCGATGATGCAGTTCAACGTCTACCACCACTACACGGTTGACGAACATACGATCCAGTGCATCAGCACATTGGCCCAGATCGAACGCGGCGAGCTGATCGAAGAGCTGCCCGTCGCCAGCCGGATCCTGGCCGATGGCGTGAACCGGCGCATCCTGTACATGGCCCTGTTCCTGCATGACATGGGCAAGGGCCGCCCCGAGGACCATTCCATCCTGGGTGCCCAGATTGCCCGGCGCGTGGCGCCCCGCCTTGGCCTGTCCGCCGAAGAGTCGGAAACGGTCGAATGGCTGGTGCGCTATCATCTGCTGATGTCGGACATTGCCCAGAAGCGCGATCTCAGCGATCTGCGCACAGTGCGCGATTTTGCAAAGGCCGTTAAAACCAGGGAACGGCTGGATCTGCTGACGGTGCTGACCGTCTGCGACATTCGCGGCGTGGGGCCGACCACCTGGAACAACTGGAAGGCCATGCTGCTGCGCCAGCTGTACCGCGATACGGCCACCGCGCTGGAAGGCGGCCTTGAATCCCTGAACCGTGCCCAGCGCGAAGACGAGGCGAAGCGCGCCCTGCGCGACGTGCTGACGGATTGGGAGCCAAAGGATTTGCGGGCCGAGACGGCCCGCCACTACGCCCCCTACTGGCAGGGTCTGACGACCGAGACTCAGGCCGTCTTTGCCCGGCTGCTGCGCGGACTGCGGGATGACGAGATCCGCATCGATCTGCACCCGGAAGTCGCGCGCGATGCCACGCGGGCCTGCTTTGCCCTGGCTGACCATCCGGGCATCTTTTCACGGCTGGCGGGGGCGCTGGCGCTGGTGGGGGCCAATGTGGTCGATGCGCGCACCTATACGTCGAAGGACGGCTATGCGACGGCGGTGTTCTGGATTCAGGATGTCGAAGGCAAGCCCTACGAGGTGGCGAAGCTGCCGCGTCTGCGCGGCATGATCGACAAGACGCTGAACGGCGAGATCAAGGCCCGCGATGCCCTGAAGGACCGCGACAAGGTTCGCAAGCGCGAAAGCCAGTTCCGCTTTCCCACGCATATCGTCTTCGACAACGAAGGCTCCGAGATCTACACCATCATCGAGGTGGATACCCGCGACCGTCCCGGCCTGCTGTTTGACCTGACGCGCACGCTGGCGGTCAATAACATCTACATCGCGTCAGCCGTGATCGCGACCTACGGGGCACAGGTGGTCGATACCTTCTACGTCAAGGACATGTTCGGTTTGAAACTGCACACGAAATCCCGGCAAGAGGCGCTGGAGCGCAAGCTGCGGCAGGCCATCGCCGAAGGCGCGGAACGGGCGCTCAGTTGACGCGCGGGGTCCACCACTGCGGCGATACGCGGTACGGGCCAACCCGGTGCCGCCGCGTACCGGCACAGGTGTAGCATGCAGCCGATCCGTCTGATGCGGGGCTTTCTGACCGTCGGCAGCTGGACCTTTGTCAGCCGGCTTGTCGGGTTTCTGCGCGATGTGATGATGGCGGCCTATCTGGGTGCCGGACCGGTGGCCGAGGCCTTTCTCATCGCCTTTTCGCTGCCCAACATGTTCCGCCGCTTCTTTGCGGAAGGGGCCTTCAACATGGCCTTTGTGCCGATGTTCAGCAAGAAGCTGGAATCGGGCGAGGATGCGCAGGGCTTTGCCCGCGATGCCTTCAACGCGCTTGCCGGCGTTCTGATCGTGTTCACGATCATCGGCACCCTGGCCATGCCCGCGCTGGTCTGGGCCATGGCCAGCGGCTTTGTCGGTGATGCCCGCTTCGATCTGGCCGTTCTTTTCGGGCGGATCGCCTTTTCCTACATCCTGTTCATCTCGCTGGTTGCGATGCTGTCGGGGGTGCTCAATGCCTTCGGCCGGTTCACCGAAGCCAGCTTCGTTCCGGTGCTGATGAACCTGATGTTCATCGCCGCCATGCTGATGGCGGAACGCGCCGGCTGGGACATGGGGCTGACCCTTGCCTGGACCGTACCCGTCACCGGCATCGCCCAGCTTGCCTTTACCTGGGTCTCGGCCCATCGCGCGGGCCTGCGGTTTGCGCCGGGCTGGCCCCGGATCACGCCCGATCTGAAACGCCTGGCCTATATCGCCGGTCCGGCCCTGCTGGCGGGTGGGGTGGTGCAGATCAACCTGCTCGTGGGCCGTCAGGTTGCGTCTCATACCGAAGGGGCTGTTGCCTGGCTGTCCTATGCCGACCGGCTGTATCAGCTGCCTCTGGGCGTCGTCGGCATCGCCATCGGCACCGTGCTGTTGCCCGATCTGTCGCGGCGGCTGCGCGCGGGCGACATGCAGGGCGGGCGTGACAGCCTGAACCGGGGGGCCGAATTTGCCCTGGCGCTGACCCTGCCCGCCGCTGTTGCCCTTGTGGTCATTGCGCTGCCGCTGACCACCGTTCTGTTTCAGCGCGGGGCCTTCGGATCGGATGACACGGCGAACACCGCACTGGCGCTGGCCGCTTATGGTGTGGGCCTGCCCGCCTTCGTGCTGCACAAGGTTCTGCAACCGCTGTTTTACGCGCGCGAGGATTCGCGCCGCCCGTTCCGCTACGCCGTCATTTCCATGCTGGTCAACGCCGCCTTTGCCGTGGGGTTCATGCCGGTCATGGGCTTCATGGCCGCAGCCTTGGCCACGACGGTCGCGGGCTGGGTCATGGTCTGGCAGCTGTGGGCCGGGTCGCGCGCCATGGGCGAGGCCGCGCAGACCGACGCCCGGCTGCGCCGCCGCCTGCCCCGGATGATCGCAGCCTCGGCCCTGATGGGCTGCTGCCTGTGGGCGGGGGCAATCCTTCTTGGCCCCGCTCTTGGCACCCCGGGGCTGCGCTATGCCGCCCTGGCCGGATTGGTGGCAACCGGCATCGTCACCTATTTCGGCTTCGGCACGCTGTTTGGTGCGTTCCGCCTGGCAGATTTCAGGGCGGCCCTGCGCCGTCAGCGATGACGCAGCTTGTCGCGGGCCCGTTCCCAGCCTCCGGGAGAGACGACGAAGGACAGGAAAAACCCGGCCAGAAACCCTGAAAGGTCGGCCACCCATTCCCAGCCACCGCCAAAGATAAGGCCGAAGACAAGTTGAATGCCCAACAGAAAGCCGATCATCGAGAAGGCCCGGTACTTGTTCGCCCCGACCGCCGCCAGATTGACCCACAGCAGGAAGGTAAACCCGCCGATCAGGCCATAGACCGGCGGATAGCCCCCGATCAGCGGGGCCCGCAGGCCGGGGATCAGCGTATAGGCCAAAGCGCCGGCAATCGCGGCCCCGAAAAACACCACAAGAACCGCCCACCAGCGGAACACGTCGCCCACCATCTTGCCGATGGCCAGCAGGATGACGATGACAAACAGGGCATGGGTGAAATTGAAATGGATGAAGGGATAGGTCACGATCCGCATCAACTGGTCCGGCGGAAAGGTCCATTGCTCGATCATCTGCCGCATCAGATCCGGGGAAAAGGCAAAGCGCTGCATGGCGTCCAGCCGCCAGCCCACGGCCTCGGGGCCACCCACCAGGCCGCGTGCGCCCAGGTTCACGACCACTTCCATTGCGATGATCGGCAGGGCCAGCGCCCAGACCACGGGCGGCAGCGGGTTCAGGGGCGGGGCGTTCGTGTCACGCTGCATTCTCGGGCCTTTCGGTATCATCGCGCGGGCCTGTGCCCGACGTTTGGCGGTAACGGGTGTCGTTGACGCCCCAGCGCCCCAGCGATAAGCCCAAGGTGAGACTTATTCCAGACGGAGTCATCATGGCCGAGCCGGTCCAAACGCCTCAGGCAACATCTGCGCGCATCTTTTCGGGCATCCAACCCTCGGGCGGGCTGACGCTTGGCAATTATCTTGGGGCGCTCAAGCGCTTTGTCGAAAAGCAGGACGAGGGGATCGAGACGATCTATTGCCTTGTCGATATGCATGCGATCACGGTCTGGCAAGACCCGGCGAAGCTGCGCCATTCCACGCGTGAGGCGGCGGCGGGATTCATCGCGGCGGGCATCGACCCCGCGCGGTCGATCCTGTTCAACCAAAGCCAGGTCAGCGCCCATGCCGAGCTGGGCTGGATTTTCAACTGCGTCGCCCGCATGGGCTGGATGAGCCGGATGACCCAGTTCAAGGACAAGGCGGGCAAGAACAGCGAAAACGTGTCGCTGGGCCTGTTCGCCTATCCGGCGCTGATGGCCGCCGACATTCTGGCCTACAAGGCCACCCATGTGCCGGTGGGCGAAGATCAGAAGCAGCATCTTGAGCTGTGCCGCGACATCGCGATCAAGTTCAACAATGACTACGGTGTGGATTTCTTTCCGGTGGTGGAGCCGCTGATCGAAGGGGCGGCGACCCGCGTCATGAGCCTGCGCGACGGCACGAAGAAGATGTCGAAATCCGACCCGTCCGACCAAAGCCGTATCAACCTGACCGATGACGCGGACGAAATTGCCAAGAAGATCCGCAAGGCCAAGACCGACGCCGATCCCCTGCCCGACACGCTGGACGGGCTGAAGGACCGGCCCGAGGCCCGCAACCTGGTCAACATCTATGCCGCCCTTGCCGGCCACACGCCCCAGCAGGTCGTCACCGATTTTGCTGGCGCGCAGTTCGGCACCTTCAAGCCTGCGCTGGCCGACCTTGCCGTGGCAAAACTGTCGCCGATCACCTCCGAGATGGTGCGGCTGATGAAAGACCCCGGCGAAATCGACCGCATCTTGGGCAAGGGCGCAGACCGCGCCGATGCCATCGCCCGCCCGATCCTGGATCAGGTCTATGACATCACCGGCATGATCCGGTCACCGGGGCGGCGTTGACATGCTGCGGCCTCTGGCAAGGGCCTGTCTGACGCTGTGCCTGATACTGTCGCTTGTCACCACCGGGCTGGCGGGCTTTCGCATCTCGCGCGACCCGCTGATCGCACCGCTGATCGACCGCAGCGGTCAGCAGATTGTGGCGGCCACAGACCGCCTTATGGCCGAATACGCGACGGCAGACCGTGTGGCGGCACTGATGGCCAACCGGCTTGGTGAAACACCGCGCAACTGGGTGGCGATCGAGGCGCTGGAAGAGGTCGCTGCAGACCGCGGCCTTGCGTTGCCGCCCGCGCTGATCGCTGCCCGGGCCGAAGCCTGGGACACGGATTCAGACTGGCTGACAGGCATCGGCGAATGCGCGCGCTGCGCCTATGATCCGGCCGCCTGTACCCTGTCGAATGTTCTGCTGTGCCAGGTTCCCGTTGCCCTGACCCCGCTGGGCGACATCGCCGGCATTTCCCGTGCGGGCACCGCTGCGGCCACCGGCGGCGATGTGGATGAAATCGATCTGGGCCTGTCCATCATCGGGCTGGGGGCCACGGCGCTTGTGTTGGCCTCGGGCGGGTCGTCGGCCGCCGTGAAGATCGGGGCCAGCACGGCCCGTTTGGCCAGGCAGATGAACCTGCTGTCCCCCCGCCTGACCGCCGAAGGCCTGACGGCCCTGCGGCGCGGGGTGGACTGGGCCGGCCTGCCAGCCGTGCGCAACAGCGACGATCTGGCGCGCGTCGTCCGCATGGACGTTCTCGCCCCGGTCATTGCCGTTGTCGGCGACATGGGCCGCATCCAGGAGGCTGTCGGGACCACGCGCGCCCTGCATCTGTTGCGCTATGTGGATGACGCCAGTGATGCCCGCCGCATGGCACGCGCGACCGATGCCCTGGGGGCGCGGGCGGTGGGACGGATCGAGGTTCTGGGGAAGGCCCGGTTTCTGCGCGCGACGACCCGCTGGTCGGATGCCGCCCGAACCGTGATGGCAGGGATTGTTGGCTTCTTGGGGTCGCTGGCGGCCTTGGCCGCAAGCGTCCTGCAAGGGGCCGGACTGCGCCTTTTGCGGCGATTTGCCCGCTGACACAGGCCTGTCACGGAATCGATTCAACGGCCTGCAATGTTCGGTAGCGGGCGACACTCCTCGTCCGCGTCGGGCACCCCTGTCCCCCTTCCTTGCCGTGCCTGGGCTGTCCCCGGCCCAGCACTGCCGCCCGGCATCCCCCGGACCCTGCGAGGTCCGGGGGCTTTTTTCCATGCGGCCCGTTCCGGATCGCGACTGGACCCTGCCGCGGCAGAGTGATTAACTCCGCGCCGTCAACGGGGGGAAGAGGTCATGGCATTCGGCACGCAGATCCGCACCTGGTTCGAGGGGCGCTGGCACGACGGCGATCTGCCCGTCATGCGCGCGTCGGATCACGGCATGTGGCAAGGATCCAGCGTCTTCGACGGGGCCCGCTGGTTCGATGGGGTCTGCCCCGATCTTGCCGCCCATTGCGCCCGTGTGAACCGGTCTGCAGAGGCGCTTATGATCACGCCCACCCTGACCGCCGAAGAGATCGAACAAATCGCTCGCGATGGCCTGCGGGCCTATAAGGCGCAGACGGCTGTCTATGTGCGCCCGATGTACTGGGCCCTGCACGGATCAGACCTTGGCATTGCCCCGAAGCCCGGAGCGACCGGGTTCGCCCTGTCGCTGGAAGCTGTGCCGATGCCGCCCGCCGGGGCCACCACCACGCTGACCCGCACCCGGTTCCGCCGCCCGGTGTTGGAGGACAATGTCTGCAACGCCAAAGCCGGCTGCCTGTATCCCAACAACGCAAGGATGCTGGTCGAGGCGCAGTCCAAGGGCTTTGGCAACGCTCTGGCGGCGGATGCGATGGGCAATGTCGCTGAAAGCGCCACGGCGAATGTCTTTATCGTCCGTGACGGGGTGGTGATGACCCCGATCGCCAATGGCACCTTCCTGGCCGGCATCACCCGGTCGCGCCACATGGAAAACCTGCGGGCCAACGGGGTCGAGGTCCGCGAGGTGGTGATGAGTTTTGATGATGTCACGGCCGCCGACGAAGTCTTTCTGTCGGGCAACTTCAGCAAGGTGATGCCGGTCACGGCCTTTGAGGACCGCCAGTATCAGGTGGGTCCGGTCACAAAGCGCGTGCGGCAACTCTACTGGGATTGGGCCAGAAGTGCTGCATGATGCATAAATCAGGATCGGTCGGGGAGAGACGGTGATGCGGAAGTTCCTTGTGGTGCTGGACGATTCCCGTGAATGCCTGAATGCCATGCGTTTTGCGGCGCTTCGGGCCGCGCATACCGGCGGCGGTGTTCAGATTTTGTCCGTCATCTCGCCCGAGGAATTCGGAACCTGGATTGGTGTTGCCGATCTGATGCGCGAAGAGGCGCGGGACCGGATCGTTGCCCATTTCGAGGTCTTTGCGAAATGGATGCGCGACAAGCAGGGGGTGGACCCGGAACTGGTGATCCGCGAGGGCGACCCGGTGGCGGAAATCCTGGCCCAGGTGCGTGAAGACCCGGCCATCGGCGTGCTCGTCCTTGGGGCCAGCCATGAAAAATCGGGGCCCGGCCCGCTGGTGACTCAGCTGTCCAAGAACTCGGGCAACCTGCCTATTCCGATCACCATCGTCCCGGGCGACATGTCCAAGGAACGCCTCGAGGAAATCACCTGACGGGGTACAACGCCGCAGACCCTCTCAGACCGGCCGCCGGACTGCGTCACACAGACATCGGAACCAATCCGTCTTTTGGCGATTGTCCGGTCATGGCTTCCGTCTGCAGAAGCCGGCTGCAAAAGGAAAAGACCCATGGCGAACGAAGACAAGGCGTCCGAAGGCCGCAGCAAAGGCGGCCAGAATTCGGGCGGCAACTTCAAGAACGATCCGCAGCGCGCGGCAAAGGCCGGCCGCAAGGGTGGCCAGGAATCCGGCGGAAATTTCAGGAAGGATCCCAAGCGGGCCTCCGTGGCCGACAAGACGGGCGGCGAAAGTCCGAACGGCGGACGGCGCTGATCTTTCCGGTCAAGCTGACAGGGGGGAATGGCCCTTGCGGCCTTCCCCCGTTCCGCCGTTGCAAAAAGAACAGGGATGACGCGCAGGCCGGGCATGCTCCATTATTAGAATCATTCCAATTCTTGACATGCCAGTCCCCAAGGCGCATATCCGACTGGAACTGTCGGAGATCACAATGTTCATCCAGACCGAATCCACGCCCAACCCTGCCACGCTTAAATTCCTGCCCGGGCAGACCGTGCTGGAACTGGGCACCGCCGATTTTCCCAGCGCGGACGCCGCCGAGAAATCCCCGCTTGCAAAGCGCATCTTCGCCGCAGGCGGCGTGACAGGCGTGTTCTTCGGGACCGATTTCGTCACTGTGACCAAGGCGGATGCAACCGCCTGGGACCATGTGAAGCCCGCAATCCTTGGCGCGATCATGGAGCATTACCAGTCGGGCGCGCCGGTTCTGGAAGGCGAACAGGCGGAGTCGGGCCACAAAAGCCATGACGGGCCGGATGGTGATATCGTGCGCCAGATCAAGGAATTGCTCGACACCCGCGTCCGGCCGGCGGTGGCCCAGGACGGCGGCGACATCACCTTCCACGGCTTTGACCGGGGCGTGGTCTATCTGCACATGCAGGGCGCCTGTGCGGGCTGTCCGTCCTCGACACTGACGCTGAAGATGGGCATCGAAAACCTGCTGCGCCATTACATCCCCGAAGTGCTTGAGGTGCGGCCCGTTGCCGCCTGAGCCTGTTGTTCTGGCCTTCGATACATCGGCCGCGCATTGCGCGGCCGCTGTCGTTTCGGGCAGCCGCATTCTGGCCCAGCGTGTCGAGCGGATGGACAAGGGCCAGGCCGAACGCCTGATGCCCCTGCTGGCCGAGGTGCTGGCCGAAGCGCAGGTCGGCTATGCAGGGCTGTCGGCCATCGGCGTGGGCACCGGGCCTGGCAATTTCACCGGCGTGCGGATTTCTGTGGCGGCGGCACGCGGCCTTGCCCTGGGCCTTGGCATTCCCGCCATCGGCGTGACCGGATTCGAGGCGCTGGCCACCGGACTGCCCGACGATGTGGTGCTGCTGCTGGACGCAAGACGCGGCGCGCTTTGGGTGGCGGGCAAAGGGATTGATCCGCAGCTGATGGACCCGACCCACATTCCGGACGGGATAACGGGCCGCCCCGTCGCGGGGCACCGCGCGGCAGAGCTGGCCTTGCAAACCGGCGGAACCCTGCTTGAACAGCCCGTCCCCCTGGCCGTGGCGATTGCCCGTCTTGCGGCGGGGCGCCTGGCCACAGCGCAGCCGCGCCCGGCCCCCCTGTACCTGCGCGCCGCCGACGCCGCCCTGCCCACCGAACCGCCACCGGTTATTCTGCCATGACCCCGGCAGAGCTGGCAGGGCTGCACGCCCGGTGCTTTACCGTACCCCGCCCTTGGTCAGTGACCGAATTCGAAACCTTCCTGGCCGCCCCGGCAACCGTCCTGACGTCACAACCGGGTGGTTTCGCGCTGGGTCAGGTCATGGCCGACCAGGCCGAATTGCTGACCATCGCCGTTGCTCCCGAAGACCGGCGGCGGGGGCTGGGGCGGCGGCTGCTGGGCGCGTTCCTGTCTGCCTGTGCCGCGCGCGGCGCTGAAACCGTGTTTCTGGACGTGGACGCCGGGAATGCCCCGGCGCTGGCACTGTACCACTCCGAAGGCTTCCTCGAGGTGGGGCGGCGGCGGGCCTACTACCATGCCCCCGATGGCAGATCGACGGATGCTCTGGTTCTGCGGCGGGCCGCCCGCCCTGCGCCGCCCGAAAGGTGATCAGCCGGCAAGTTCCTGGGCAGTGCGCGGCGTTGCCTCGCAGAATCGGACTTGACCGGCCTTTGCGTTCCGGCCCTAAATCACGGGCAGGCTGGCGGGTCCGCCCGACGGCAACAGAACGCAACAACCGGGAGAGTCCGATGACCTATATGAAATCACTGCTTGGCGCAGCGGCAACGCTTGCACTGACGGCCGGCATGACCCTGGCCGATCCGGCGATCATCTTTGACCTTGGGGGCAAATTCGACAAATCCTTCAACGAAGCGGCCTTTAACGGGGCCACGAAGTGGGCCACCGAAACCGGCGGCACGTTCAAGGAACTGGAAATGCAGTCCGAAGCGCAGCGCGAACAGGCCCTGCGCCGCCTGGCAGAATCGGGGGCCAACCCCATCGTCATGACCGGCTTTGCCTTTGGTGACGTGCTGAACCAGGTCGCACCGGATTATCCGAATACCAGGTTTGCCATCGTGGACATGGTTGTTGACCAGCCCAACGTGAAATCGGTGGTCTTCACCGAACAGGAAGGGTCGTATCTGGTCGGAATGCTGGCAGGGATGGCGTCGAAAACCGGCACGGTCGGCTTTATCGGCGGCATGGATATTCCGCTGATCCGTCGCTTTGGCTGCGGCTATGCCCAGGGCGTAAAGGCGGTCAACCCGAACGCCAAGATCATCCAGAACATGACCGGCACCACCCCCGCCGCCTGGAACGACCCCGTGAAAGGGGCCGAACTGACCGCAGCACAGATCAGCCAGGGCGCGGATGTGATCTTTGCCGCAGCCGGCGGCACCGGCATCGGTGTGCTGCAGGCCGCAGCCGACGGCGGCATCCTGTCGATCGGCGTCGACAGCAACCAGAACTACCTGCATCCCGGCAAGGTGCTGACCTCGATGCTCAAGCGGGTCGATGTTGCGGTCTACAATGCCTTCAAGGAAGGTGAAAATCTGACCCCCGGCGTTTCGCTGCTGGACCTGAAGGCGGAAGGCGTTGGCTATTCGCTGGATGACAACAACAGGGCGCTGCTGAGCGCTGAAATGCTGGATAAGGTCAACGCCGCCGCCGGCAGGATCAAGGCGGGCGAAGTCACGGTGCATGACTTCATGTCCGACAACGCCTGCCCGGTTGAATAAGGGCCCGTGATGACCGGCGACACCACTTCGGGGCGGCAGGCAACTGCCGCCCCCTTGCCACCCGCGATTGAACTGCGCGGCATTTCCAAGGCCTTCGGCCCGGTGCAGGCCAACAAAGACATTTCCATTCTGGTGCGCCCCGGCACGATCCACGGCATCATCGGCGAGAATGGCGCGGGTAAATCGACCCTGATGTCGATCCTGTACGGGTTCTACAAGGCCGACTCGGGCGAGATCCTGATCAACGGCATACCCACCCAGATCCCCGACAGCCAAAGTGCCATCCGCGCCGGAATCGGCATGGTGTTTCAGCATTTCAAGCTGGTGCAGAATTTCACGGTCCTTGAAAACGTCGTGCTGGGGGCCGAAGATGGCCGCCTGCTGCGCCCCTCGCTGGCCAAGGCCCGCCGCGTGCTGGAAGACCTGAGCCGCGAATATGAGCTGGATGTCGATCCCGATGCGCTGATCGAGGATCTGTCGGTCGGGCATCAGCAGCGGGTCGAAATCCTCAAGGCGCTCTACCGGCAGGCCGAAATCCTGATCCTGGATGAGCCGACTGGCGTGCTTACCCCTGACGAGGCCGACCATCTGTTCCGTATTCTGGGCGGGCTGCGCGATCAGGGCAAGACGGTGATCCTGATCACCCACAAGCTGCGCGAGATCATGGAGATAACCGATACCGTCAGCGTCATGCGGCGCGGCGAAATGACGGCCACCGTCCAGACCGCGCAGACCAGCCCGGAACAGCTGGCCGAGCTGATGGTGGGCCGCAAGGTCCTGCTGCATGTCGAAAAGCGCCCCCCCACCCCCGGCAAGACCGTGCTCGAGGTGGAAAACCTCTCGGTGAAGGATGAGGACGGGGTTGAACGGCTCAAGGGCATCAGCCTGCATATCCGGGCCGGTGAAATCCTGGGCATCGCCGGTGTCGCCGGCAACGGGCAGTCGGAACTGCTGGAAGTGCTGGGCGGCATCGCCAACGGCACCGGCAGCGTGCGCCTGAACGGTGTCGCGCTGGACCTGACGGGGCGGCATTCCGACGGGCAGTCGCGGCGGCGTCAGGGCATTGCCCATGTGCCCGAAGACCGTCAGCGCCTGGGCCTGATCATGGATTTCACCGCCTGGGAAAACATGGCCTTCGGCTATCACAATGCGCCGGAATACCAGAAGAATGCGCTCTTCATGGACAATGATGCGCTGCGCGCCGATACTGCGCGCAAGATGGAACGCTTCGATGTCCGCCCGCCGATCCCGACCCTGGCCGCGAAAAGCTTCAGCGGCGGCAATCAGCAAAAGATTGTTGTCGCCCGCGAAATCGAACGCAACCCCGACCTGCTGCTGATCGGCCAGCCGACGCGCGGCGTCGATATCGGGGCCATCGAATTCATCCACAAGCAGGTGGTGGCGCTGCGCGATGCCGGCAAGGCGATCCTGCTGGTCAGCGTGGAACTGGACGAGATCATGAACCTGTCCGACCGCATCGCCGTGATGTTCGATGGGCGCATCATGGGCGAACGTGATCCGGCCAAAACGAACGAACGCGAGCTGGGCCTGCTCATGGCCGGGGTCGGTGAAGCCGACCCGGTGAAAGGGGCCGCCTGATGGACAAGCTTCCAAGATGGGCCGATGTGGTGCTGGTGCCGCTGATCAGCCTGGTGTTCGCTGCCGGTATCTCGGCCCTTGTGATCCTGGCCATCGGACAGGACCCGGCCGAGGCGCTGAACGTCATGGTCACAGGCGCGCTCGGCTCGCCCTATGGCTGGGGCTATACGCTGTATTACACCACCAGCTTCATCTTCACCGGCCTTGCGGTGACCATCGCCTTCCATGCCAGCCTGTTCAACATCGGCGGCGAAGGGCAGGCGCAGCTTGGCGGCCTTGGCGTGGCGCTGGTCTGCCTTGCCCTG
>Ga0164293_10001502_pt1 | contig 19491 bp, 31 predicted proteins | sample GEODES118metaG_FD_111487 | JGI IMG/M metagenome (GOLD analysis project Ga0164293, IMG submission 111487) | Eutrophic lake water microbial communities from Lake Mendota, Wisconsin, USA - GEODES118 metaG | ecosystem: Environmental > Aquatic > Freshwater > Lake | place: USA: Lake Mendota...
AGGGTGAAATGAAAGACACATGAAACTGTTTGGTATGTACATATCACTTGTGAACCTCCTTGCCGAATCATATATCTTATACGGCTTTAATTCATATAACCCCTTCCATTCCGTATCTTCGAATAAAACTTTCCCACCTGAAGACATAATTGCCTGTGGAACTGAAAGATATGTTTTTCTCGGGATGGTAACTTCGGTCACCTTCGAATAAACACAACAAAGAAATAATGCATCAGTGCAATTGTCTAATGCCACCGCGTAAGGTGCTCCTGTGTATTCGGCAACCTCTTCTTCAAACATTTGAACTATTTTATATGGGTTGTGTTTCATTTTGTCTAATTATTTTACAAGGGTTACCGTAAGCAACTACGTTATTTGGAATGTCTTTAGTAACTAAAGAACCTGCGCCTATTATCGTATTATCCCCAATCTTGACACCATCAATTATATTTGTTCCAATTCCTATTGTGGTACCTTTACCTACAGTTACGTTTCCCGCAATATTAGTACCAGGGTTAATGGAACAATAGTCACCTATTTTTGTGTGATGACCTATGGAAACGTGTCTGTTGATGGTAACAAAATCCCCTATGGTCGTATGCGCGGCGATTGATACTTTGGAATTAATTAACAAACCATTACCTAATTTACTCATGTGGGAAATGTCCAATCCTCCATGAATAATGTTAATGAACTTATTTATGTCAGGGTTTAAGGATTGTATTATTTTTATCTTATTTTGTGGTTGATAAACTCCAAGCGTAAATGAATCATATTCGTTTAAATCGACTTCATTGAAAATGGTCATGTTGAACCCAAAATGAATAAAAGGACTTACTGTTGGTAAATTTAAATTGTTGTATATTATAATATTGGGCGTGTGAAGATTTGAATATAAATTATCCAATATCATCGTAATGATGTTATCTCCCTTACCTAGTATTAACAAGTTTGTTTCCATATCCTCTTTTTCTTAATTCGTTTGATGTGTAGTGAGTCATATCTAACTCATCCATTATTCTATGTAATCGTTTTAATAACTCTATGTTGGTTGTTTTTTCTTTATCTTTGAAGTATAGGTTATCTTCTAATCCAATTCTTACTCCATCGAAATCTAATAACCCATATGTGGTACTCTTTAATTGCTGAGAACCAATCCCACCCACGCAAGTAAATGAATTTGTTGGTAGGTTTGATTTGATTGTTGATAAAGTTCCGAAATCACATTGACCATTGTATATGTTTCCTAATATAACATTGATGTGATATGGTGGTTTTAATATGTTCTTTGAAATAATGTAATTTGTATAGTTTAACATTCCTGTGTCGAAACATTCTATTTCAGGTTGTACTCCATACTTGTCCATCTCTTTGATCAAAGACAATATCATTTCTGGCTGATTAACTGATGCTCCTGATGGAAAATTTAACGATGACATAGTTAGTGATCCCATATCAGGATGTAGTTGTAATACCTCAGATCTTTTTTCTAATTCAGGAAAGTTTCTTCCTGTTAATGAAACACAGATTAATAACTCAGGACAATGTTTCTTTATCCCCTCTATTATCTTTTGGTATACTTCTTTCTTGTAGGTGTTCTTTAATGTTTCTTCATCTTTCGCATGTAAATGAACAATTGAAATTCCCACCTCGTTTGCTTCGTGGACCGATTCTATTATTTCATTTGGTAATAAAGGGGCCAATGAATTATCTCTCGTAGTTTGTGTACCTGTTGGAGTAAAATTGATTATTTTTTTCATAATTTGCTGATGTGAGACTTTATCTTAAACACTTCTCGTAACTCGTCATCGAATACTTGTTCATAGATTATTTTCTCGGTGTTGTCTATTCTTATGTCGGTTATTTCATCGAATATGCCCAAGGTTCTAATATACCAATGATATGGTTGTACCTCTAAGTTGAAGACGTCCTTTTTATTTACGATAACAACAATATTCTCTGTTGTTTTTTTAATTGAATTATAAAAAAGATTTATGGTTTTATTTTCAGGATTATAAAATACAGTGTAGTGTAATTGTCTATTGTAAACCTGTATTCCTCTTTTGAATTGTTCTCTCGTTGGTTCTTTTTGGAAATATACTTTACCCGCATCTATAAATAATTTCTTTGTAAGTACCTCTAACTGTTTTGGTTCAATAACCTTCATTTCGTTCTCGATAAATTCTCTATCATAATTTTTGAACTTATCAGGTAATGACGCAACTTTGAATGATTTGAATGCACCAAATAAGAATCCACTTTCGTTTCCTGTGTTAGTATAAATCACAGAATCATATTCTTCTAATAATTCACTATTTTTACTAATCAGTTCCTTATCTAACAACTCACAATCATATTCGATATGATGGATGTTTTTATAACCATAATTGATTGCAATTTGACTTACAATTGAAAACATCCTGTATATCGCAAACCCATAGAAAGTCTTGTTGAAGAATCTTGATTGGATTCTTTGATTTCCAAAACTAAAACTATTATGACCTAAAAGTTTGTAATCAGTTGAAACGTCATTGTTGTAATCATAAACGTAAAATTGACATTTTTTCTGAATGTGAATTGGAACATGTGAATGTGATATCAATGCGATATGAAACCCTAAATTCAATACAGAATCCACACACTTATCTAAAGCTCTTTCTTGTTCTTCTGTAGGGCAATAAGCGGTAATAAAGATTAGGTCTTTCATTTGGAAAAATATAAAAAATAGTGGGTGTTAATCAAGAAAAAACCCTCATTCTTGAGTGAGGGTTCTTATTATATTGGTAGTTCAAAATGTGGTGTGTCTTCGATAGTGGTAAAGTCTCCACCCCATACTAAACCTAATTCTTTTCCTATTTTGGCAATATCAGGAGTAATATCTCTAACGGTATCAATTCGACCACCATTATTGAAATAAACATCAAATGAGTTTCCATAATTATGATTACTTTCACCTCCTTTTCTGTTGGTAACTATTTTTCCTACGGTTGGTATTTTTTTCTTAATACAGAAATCATCAGTTGGTCTTCCCTTACAATACAACATATCCTGTTTTTGGAATGTTCTTAACCCATCAGTTATGGTTAAACTTTTTCCCGTTTTTTCTTTTACCTTATCGATAAATTGTTTTGCTATTGGTTGTAACTTTGGAGATAGTGTTTCAATATTCTTTCTTGTTCTCTCGTCACAATACTTGCACTCATATTCGTTTATGAGTCCCATTACCTCCTTAATCCTTTGTATGTCTTCGTTTAAGTTCACATTGATAAATACATTTACAATGAAAAACCCCCACCGTTAAGTGAGGGTTCTGATTATTTTTTCTTTACACAATTGGGATATCTCTTCCCGAACATTGTCTTCATTCCTTTTTGGGTATATCCTTTCCAACATCTCTCTGTTAGTTCGGCTTCTTTCTGTACGTGTTTAAATGTTGTGTGATCAGGCTCCATTTCAAATGCAGGCGCATCATATGCTCCCGCCCCTTCTTTCTCTTCTTTCTTACCAAGATCATCACCTAATAAATCGTGATCAACTTCCTTCTTATCAAACCATTTGAAGATTAATCTTTTGATTTTTTTATCTCCACCAAACATGGCTTTTACTGAATCAAGAAAATCAGGATTAATGTTATAATCTGGCATTCCATAAGCATCGAACTTGAGTATCAAATTGTCTCTTTCATCTACTGGATCAGGTAACGTGAGTGTTGTGATTCCCACATTTCCACCCTTTGGATACATTTTAATCTTTTTCGCAGTTGGATAACTTGAATTAATATATTCACCTATTAATTTTTCCAACCTTTCGTCAGATGATTCAATAATCTGTACCTGTTCTCTTAATATCGTTTTGATAAGTTGTCTCACAACTATAAATACTATTGTATAGTCTTATTCACCCAATCGAAATTATTGTTCTCTGTTTTGATGTTTAACCAATCACAGAATCTTAATAATTCATTTTCTTTGGAGACATCCACAACAATGAAATTTGATTTGTGGTTGGAGAAGAATTGGATTGTTTTCTCTACGTGTTCCAAATAAACGTTGATAAGTTTCTCTTCCAAATTTGTTGTATCTTCAATTCCCCAAGAATGGTATAGTGGGTTTTCGTGGTTCAAGAGATATCTCGTTTCTCCGTTAACAAACTTAGTATGCATGAAAGACTTATCTCTCCACGATTCAACATTCTTGTTCTTTAAGATAGGATAAAAATTAATAACTGATTTAACCCATTTTGAAACATCTGATCTTATAGTTAACACATAAACATCATCAGGTCTTCTCTCATACATCTTCTCATACATCTTAGGAAATGAATATGGTACGTCATTGTATAAGTTGTATCTTTCGTTCTCTAATGTTGAAAACATACTGTTTAAATCACCATGATGAACATCTTGTGATATGGTTTGTATTGCAACCGCTTCTGAGAACTTATCAAACCCTAACTTCTGCAAACTCGAAACAAAAGAGGATGTTCCTGTTTTGTTTAACCCAATACAAACTATGTTTTGTCTTTTTACTTTTTGATTTAAACTCCTGTCTATTATTTTCTCGAATAAAGTTTTGTTTGTTCTAAACTCTTTTAGTTCAAGTGATACACATCCTGTATAATCAAGATCAGGAACAAACCAATGTCCCTTCATCTTAAATTCAAATCTTATGCTTTGGACCGCAATATTAATACCTTTTAATTTTACCGAAAACAAAATAAACATTGGATTGTCTCCCAAGTATGTTATCTTATATTTGTTTCCTACAATATCAAATTTGAATAATTCATACATAAATAAAATATAGAAATAATTATTGAATATGAAATATATTGTTCCTAAGTCTAAAATACAAATGTTAGTTAACAAATACTTCGACTCCATCGAATATAATATCGATGATTTGGGTGGTGACATTGTTGTATGGAATGCAACATCAGGTATGAGAATGTTTGACACTTATGGTGACAACTTACTTATTGAATCTGGTCTGTTGAACAGTATGGAAGGATTGTTTGGCGATGAAAATATTGGAAAATATATCTTAAATTGGTTCAACAATTACTTCGAAACTAATCTTGATGACTTTGGTGACATTGACCATGATGATGAAGACGAAGATGAAGAATATTAATTTACTTCTCCTTCAAATGATTGAATCTAAACTCAACCAAGTTTTCATCCATCTTATCATTTAACATTCTGTAGTTTTTAATTCCAACAAATTGGTCGAAATCATTGTATAATCTGCGTTTGATATCGTTTTCTACCTTTTCTTTTGTTACACCAGGCATTTCACCTTTAAGATAATTTTCAGGAGTTGGTTCGGATTTGTTCCCTACACGATTAACAACATCAATAACGTCCACAAACATTACCGCCTTATCATCAATCTCTTCCACTCGATTTATCTTGAATTTGATTTTAACATCTCTTCCTCTTTCTTCCTGAGGTTCTCCCCAATTCCAACCACTTCGATTGACAAAGTTAGCTCTTTTCTTGCTGAGATCAGGACCCATATTAACTAATCGGGTTTTCTTATCTTTCATCATTTGATCATGAACCCCATCATAACGTAACTTTTTCATTTCCTGTGGACTCATCAAATAAACTCGAGCATCCAAATCTTTTTCCCATCTTGTTTCTGTTGAAGTTGGGTCAGCGTTACTTATTTGTTTTGATGTTGATGATGAGTATCTATCGGCAACTTCGTACCACTTACCTTCTTTGTGAATCAATACTGGATACCAATTATAAGAAGTCACAACATAAACAGGTACACCGTTCTTATCTTTCTCCCATCCTCCTTTTAAATTACTACCTTTAAAAGGCATCAAAGATTTTGTAAATCTGAACGCATTTGGGTTGGTAATTGTCTTTCCTTGCTGTTTTCTTGGATCAACAAATGTTAATGGTGTGATATCCTCGTATTTTCCATCAGGTCTATAATTTAAAAGATATAACTCCAAATAATAACGAGATAATGATTCATCAAGTCCTATGTATTTCATGGTTTTCTTAATGTACTCTTCTAAATCAGCTCTTTTCTTGTATTTCTTTCTTTCACCATTCAAAAACTTGAATAGTTTAATTGCAACCTTAGGTAATGGATTGGCCTGAACTTCTGTCTGTTCCTTGACTGATTTTTTTCCATCTTTGAATTTCTCCAAATCATCTTTCAATTCTTGGAAATCTTCATATCCTGCTTCTTCTATGAATTTTTGAAGTGCTTTGATATTTTTGAATCCTAAATGTTTTAAAGACCCTGATAATTCCTTAACTTCATCGACAAACTCTTCCACTCCAGCAGAAGTTGGTGCAAGTTCTTTGATTTCTTGAGATTCATTTATATCATCAGATAAGAATGAATTAATCCTTTGTTTAACCTCAGGATTGTTCCCTTTGTAAATTATATCGGTAACATATTTGTTTAATGGATGAATATATTTTGTTAAAACTCTTTCTTCCAGTTCAGGGTTTTTCTCATAACCCATATCTTGGAATATACGTGGATCGATTGAAGAATAGTTAAATGGCTCAACTTTATATCTTGTTTTAATCTTATTACTATCTAAAACAAAAATAACGTTAAGATCTTTTGGTTGTTCCCATGACGCACCAATCGTTGATCCTGGCTCGAAGTTTTTATCTCTTGTTAATGAAATTACAGACTGATCCTTTGTATTTTTTAATCTTGGATCAAATTTGAGATAATCTTCATCGGGAACACTCCCTCTCAACTTGTTTTGGTCCATAATAGACATAGCCCTCTCTTCAGAAGTGTGATGATACAATGGTGATCCCTCTACATCATTCAACTTTTCGACTAGTCTTTGTCTTTGTGATTCTGTAATTCTAACTTTCATTATGATTATAAATACCTCCAACTGTTTTCTTCATAACCAAAAAGTTCAAATTGTCTTTTGAATAAATTGTAAATCTTTTCAGCATCACTTTCCAAATATTCATAACTAGATCCTTTCGTTTCCTTATCAAATATATTATTTTCGATAACTCGGTTCCATTCTTCTCGAAAATCATTTGATTCTGACAACTTTTGAGATATGAAAGGAATTCGAAGTAAATCTTGTTTTAGGTTCTCATATTTAACAACGTGAATCGGAGGTTTGATTTCATATATTTGTTCAAATGTAAAATGATCAAGTAATCCACCTGATATTCTACAAAATTTGTCTACAAACTCTCCAAACTTCAAATGACAATCATTGTTTGCTGCACAATCATTTTTAAGAAACAAAGAATAATAATAACTTTTCATACGGGTATAAGGATTTCTTACATTCAAAATTATATTGTAATCTGAATACAAGTCGGTCCCTTTCCACTCATGTCTCAACCCTTGTGAAAATGATCCTTCTAAATTTTTTTGTGGAACACATTTTTTAAATTGTTCACCTTCATAAATTTCAACTTCCCAAAAGTTCAGTAACTGTCCAATAGTTCTTGTCGCGGTTCTTTCAGGTAAAATCCACATTATTCTTTCTGAGTGTATAAAATTCATTTCTTTTCTTCTTTTGGTGGTACTCTAAAATTTACCACTCTTTTTCCGTTTATTGTTGGCATTCCATGTTCATCTTTTCCTATTGTTTTTACAACAGTTTTCTTATTTTTGAATCTTCCAATAAGTATTGTATCACCAATCTCAATTGGAATAAAAATCCCGTTTTTAACTTCCGATTTTAACATATTTATAACTATGAGTACAGATTCAAATATCGTAATGAAAAAACTTCTTCAAAAGATAGTTGATCATATTACTAGATCAAAAAAATACTCTGATTTATCCAAAGTTGAAGTGTTTTTTGCGTTTGGTTCTGTGCATAGAAGTGCGATGTGTCAGTGGGTATACGGTTTGAAAATTCATTCAAGAAAAAGATTCGGAAGAGGTAGTGATCTAATCAATGAACTTCAAAAAGAAATCAGAAGAACTACTGATTCATCATTCAAACAATCCGTGTGTTTGACCGACCTTATTTTTGAGGAGCCTCAATAATTCCGTTTACATAGTGTAGAATATCTACTGAATCATTCCAAGGAGTATTCAAATAAGTCCAAAGAGATTTTGATGGTGAATACGGATGATCCAATCTTTTGGCATAAGATTTTGCAATATTAAAATCTTCAACCGACCAAGTTAGTTTTTCAGTTGGTTTACCTAAAATAGCTCTTAAAAGTTTTCTGTAAATTCTATTCATGATTGAATGTTTTATAAAACATAAATCAATCTTTATAAACTTCAACCTCGTGTTCAGGATTATCCTTAACAAATTTTCTAATTAAGAATCCTGCAACTGAATTCGCATGATCTTCGGAAGGTTTTTCAAGTTGTGGTTGAGTTACCAAGTTTTGATTTTGTAATGCATGAATCCATTCGTGTGCCATAGTTCTAAGAATATCAATTAAAATTCTACTCTTACTGAACACAACGATATTGTTATCTTCATGCTTTCCTGTTGTTATGGTTTCACTTCTTTCGTCTTGGAAGAGAATTACTACTTTGTCTCTTAATGGAGCATTAGCCTGTAAAAAATTAATGAAATCTTTTACAATACCAACTTGGTTTGGTCTTAAATTTTTTCTAACTTGTTTTAATTTAACTTTCACAATTATAAATAGACATAATTCATAACTTCTTCACTTTCGTAAAACATTAATTTCCCATTGAATTCCAAATACGACCTATTTTCATCATTATCCCACATCCAATCGTATTTTCCCAACTCTTGAATTCTTTGATGTATCTTTAGGTCAAAATGATCTTTGATAAGTCTGGCTCTCCTATTGATGTCGGTCACATTATTATCAACAGTACTATTCCTGTTGTTATATTGTAGGTACAACATTTTCTTTATGTGGATAAACTTAGTTTCTAAGAATGTTCTAATAATTAATTCAAAATCATCAGCCACGGGTAGTTTTTTATTATGACCACCAATCTTATGATAAATGTCTTTCCTCCAACATCTTACGTGATTAGGCATTGAAAAGTTATACCTGATTGATAATGGGTTAATATCTGAGTATCGATGGTTAATATATTCTTTACCTTCGTGTTTAACGATATAATGAATTCCAAACGCAGCATTGAATGGGTTGTTCGGATTTGAATATCCTTCATCACCAAAAATGTCTGTGTAATACTTCATCTCTCCATCATCATATAACTCACAAACCTCACTATACATAAATCCAGCATCAGGATATTCCATTGAAGCTTTGCTCAAATATTCGAGACATTCGGGTAATAGATAATCATCATGATCCAATTCAACCAACCATTCCCCATCACTCAAATGACAAGCTCTGTTCTTTGCCAATCCAATTATACCATTGGTTGAGGGTGTTATCTTATATGGTTTGACTCTATGATCCTGTGAAGCAATCTCCATAAGTTTATCCCATGTGTCATCGTCTTCAGGCGAATCATCCACAATAATCCATTCCCAATCCGCATATGTTTGTTTAATCAATCCATCATAAGTTCTGAATATTCTATCTCCTGTTTTATAAACGGGTGTGAATACAGAAAATTTAGGACCGATACTTGATGAGTTTCTGAACGTAGATTGACACACAATAATGTTTGCAAGTACATTATCAGGAACAATGGTGTCCAAGTTCATTATTCTCCCATTTAAAGACTCAAGGTTGGTTGTTATTTCTTTTCCTATGGAAATTATAAGGTCAGGATTATGAACCGTAAAATGGGTCTTTAAATCGATTTTATCGAATGAATATACTTTAACGGAATCTTGAAGTCCTTCCCAATAATAAACATCTGAAGTTAGATCGAATTCACCTACTCTATCCCATCCGTAAACTATTGCAATTGGTTTTTTTGTTTTCATGTGTGATGAAATACCGCCATATGAGGATTTGTTTTTTCATGTTCAGGTCGGTTTTCTGTAAAATAATAAAGGGCTAATGAATATCTGTCAACACCTTCAGGTGACATCAAAGGACCAGGATGGCCATGATACGCGTCTGATGTTATATTGAATATAACTGCTCTGTTGAAGATTGGTAATATCTTTTTTACGCACTTTGATAAATCTCTCTCCCAAAGTTGTAGATCCCCACCCCATTCTTCTTCCCAATCTTTATTCAAATAGATTAATAGGTTAACTCTTCGATGTAATTTTGTTATCGGGTGGTAGTTGTAATCTGCGTGAACTGATAACTTTCCTCCTGATAAGATTCTATGAATACCACCACCGTAATATGCCCAATCAGGAATCAAGTTGTTAATACCAGTGATTTCTTCGAGGTATTTCAACACTTCTCGAGAATTCAAAAAACCTAAAATATTTCTCAAATTTGTTGGTAATTGAGATTCACCGTTCACTTGGTGAGGTGCGTATAGTTTTTTTACTTGATGTCCTGTTTGTTCTTCTCCAGCATCATAACCCCAGTCAACATATTCCAACTCATCAACACCTCTCTTTAAGAATTCAGGGTTCATGAAATTATCTATAACAATATGAGGAAAAGGATATCCTGTGGCATATTGTGTTTTCAAGTGTTTTGTTAATTCAAAATTGATCATACATAAAACTATAATAAATTAGTTCGTAATAAATACTAAGCGTCTCCGTCGCTCTCCCATTGAGTAACAATAAACTCCAATTGAACACTCACGATATGTTTATGTCTATTTCTATATGCAGTTGCTTTGAACCCACCTGTCGCATGTAAATAACCCTCCCACTCACGAAGATCTCTGGACTTAATTGCCCCATCAATTGATCCTCTCAGGAGATATTCTGCAGTTCTTTTCAAGTCCTCAACCGTGGGTGCCGTAGTTTGCATACCCCAAGTCCAACCCAAAGCCTTCATGGTTAGATAAACTTTGTTGAAGTTAAAGTTCTCTAAAACCTGTTCCACCATTTTATCTATATCGTGTCTTGGTCCACTCATTTTTTTCCTTTTCCGTGAGGTTTTGGTTTACCGTTTTCGTCCAATAGAACAAAAACAATTTCATCAATTTTAATGATAGATTGTTTTGTATTTTTATTTCTAACATCACAACAAACTGTGATTGAAGTATTTCCAAATTTCACCACTTCACAACCGATTTCAACAATATCACCTGTCTTTGCGGTCTGTACGAAATCAATCACTGACATCGCTTTGGTCACTATGTTTGAGGACCCTAACTGACATATACTGAAAATTGCCGCCTCCTCATCAATCCATTTCAATACTTGTCCACCAAATAAGGTCCCTCTCGCATTCAGATCACTCGGTTTGATTAATTTCCTTGTTCTGTAATTCATTTAATAAAAATAAGAAATAAAAAACCCCCAATCAAGGGGGTCTTCATTATCTTGTCAATTGACCAATGATTTTCTCAGTTGATCCGTTCCACTTCTTAATTTGATTTTTTGGAACCCAAAACTCCATCTCACCAATCTCATCCACACGTTTCAAATAATCTTCACGGAATCGTGCCGCTTCTGAAGCGTCTTTGATGTAGGGAACTCTCATATGTCCCGCACATGTCTTACCCATACCAGTTAACATTGAAAACTCATCTGTCAAATCTCTCATACAAGAAGTACAAATTTTACCTCTTTTGATTGTCATCTTACCAGAGAACTTAACCGCCTTTGCAGTCACACCTAACAAACGAGTGATATCAAGTAATGTTGGATTGAACTCCAAACCATAATCTTTTTTCAATTGTTGTCCAATCTTACGTCCGATAATGATTGTTTCTCCAGGAGTCGGCCAATTCATACGAATTACCTTTTCACTCTCTTCTTCTTTTGTGATGATATCCAAGGAAACTTCCAACTGTCTTGGAGACAAAGTTTTACCCTTAATCAAAAGGTCTTTCATTTTTGCAATGAAAGTGTTCTTACCTTGGTAGTTGTTTACTTTCTCGATTGTGGTCATTGATTGTGATAGTGTCATGGTGGTGATGTTTAGAATACAAAAATACACCACTTTTTCTAAATCACAAAATTATTTTTTAATCGGTGTAAATCAACCAAGTAGCAATGATATATTTGTCGTGAGATATAGGTTTGAACCCACAATGTACGAAAGGATAAGCACTTGGGAAAATAACCAACCCACCCTTCGTTGGTTTGACTTTGATGTCAGGGTAAAGAAATCCTGTTTCTCCTCCTTCTTCGACATCGTTCAAATAAACAATCATTGAGAAGGTTCTTTTGGCACTCTTTAAGTTTTCTACCTCGACATGCCAAGACTCATAATGACCCTCACCTTTCTTATATTTTTGAATTTGACAGGTTTCGTAAGTACTTGCACCTGGGAATAGTTTTATATTCGCATCGAAAGAATATCTTTGAGGTAAATTGTTTAAGAAATTATTACTTAAATGGTGATTGATAACACTGAAAAAGTTTTCGTGGTTAACCAACTCAGGATATTCATATAAGTTGATTTCAGTTGTGTTTTTTACATCGAAGTCAACTCCTCCCATCATCGATCCAACACTAACTTCATTCTCTTTTTCTTTCTTGTCAAATAATTCAATCAAACTATCACAGAATTCATCTGAGAAAGCCTTTTCTTTGTGGTAAATAAATTTTGATAAATCCATTATATTCTGTCGCATTGATTTGGTTGATAGCATCCTTGTCCTCCTCCTTCAACATATCCTACTCTGTGATGGATGTCGGTTGACACTAAATAAGGTGTTTCTTTTCCACAGATAACACACTTATCATAACTATTTGGATCAAGTTTTTGCTCCTCCTTTAGAACACAACCTAAATGATCAAAGCCAACTAAGTAGTCGTAATCAACTTCTGATGTATCTCCACCACATACAAAACAAGTCCATGGTCTGTGAATTGATTTAACCAATCCATCTTCACCAATGTTCAAATAAAAGTGTTCATCGTCTGTTGGAGGACCTTCTTGATTTCTTCTTTCTTGCCAATATTTGTTTCTAACTAATTCACCTAAAGCAGAATCGTTTGGTGTGTTAAGGATTTCTTCACCCGTGATTTTAACTATTATAGACATATCAATGTGTTTTAATAATAAATTATAAATGTAAAAACTTATAAACTAAATCATATTTATTAATATTATGATTAATGAGAGTATCTTAACGGATAAATTAAAATATATTATGATTACCGAATTGGGTAATGAATTCCAATTTATCAATTTTGATGTGGAACTTTCTTTTGTAGATTATGAAACTAAAGAAGAAATTGAAAGTTACGATGTTGATATGAAATTTGATTACCAAGGTGTAATCGATGCAGAAATGAACGATTTTTTTACAGATATTACCAAAATGCTAGAGAAAATTCGTTCGGTACTAGAAAGATTCGCAATCACAAAATCAGGTAAACTCATACATGAAAACCATGATTATTATGTTTCTAATGGTTCAATATTCAATGTTGATTTCGACTACGATGAAAAACATGAGTTTAGTGTATTTTTTAGAGTAAATTATAACTAATGAAAATAGAAAGAATTCAAAATTTAGCAAAAAACCTATCTTCAATGGTACCGAGTGATGTCATAAATCTAAATGAAATTTACTCATGGTTGTTCACAATAAGAAAAAAATATGAACAATATTTTCATCAAATGGATGTGAACGATTATATTAAATTGTTGATCTCAATATGGTCTTACAAATCATTTGGTGATTTCGAACAATCACAGAGAATATTTCAAAGCTTGTTTTTTGTAAGTTTTATTTCAACCGAATTAATACCATATACTTACGAGTGTGAAAATTGTAATGGAAATGTTGAAATGGATTGTCCTGTTTGTGATGATGGGCACGTGGAATGTAATGAATGCGGTGGATCAGGTATGCTTCAATGTCCTGAGTGTGATGGCGATGGTAGACAAATGGGAGACGGAGAATGGGAAGATTGTGAAAATTGTGAGGGTGTGGGAGAAATTGCATGTAATGATTGTACAGGTGACGGTTACAACAGTTGTGATGAATGTGATGGACGTGGAAGAACAGATTGTGATGAATGTGATGGGAGGGGTGAAATAGAAAGTGAAACCAAGGTCGAATACACTAAGGAAACCTATCTTTCGTGGAATAATGAACTTAAAAACTTAGCAGAAATTAGAATCAATACTGCTGACGGCTTAAATTATGATGACTATGAAAGATTGGTGAAAAAAGATTCTCTCAAACTTTCAAATCAAGACTCACATGGTGAATTGAATAGTTGGGTGGAATCAGATCTATACTACATCTATAATTTGGATGATGAAGGGAAAGATTTACAGTTTGATAGAGAAAATAAAATAATATCATACGATATACCTGAAGAATATTTGTATTAATCTCTTTTACAAACCTTCAATTGTTGACAGAAAAATCTTTCAAACCCTCTCGAGTTATTCAAACGAAAGTCTTCTCCTTCTCTAATTGCAATAATCGGCTCATCGCAGTCCAATTCTTCAATTCTATATTGTGGTTCATTCTTAGTCGTTTTAACCTGTACAGGTAACCATTCGTCACCTTTCTTAACAATAAAATCAACACCCAAGAATCTATCTACGAATCCATAGTCACGAGCAAATCTTTCATATGGAATTCCATGTTCCTCCAATTTTTGTTGGAAGTAATCTTCTGTGGCAAATCCTCGTTCTCTAACACTTTTTAATACCTTTAGAATTGAATTGAAAACATTTTTCGTATCGACTTTGATTTTGTCGGGGCTAAACATCTTACTCAGCAAAGTAAATTGAGGTGATGGATCAACATCAAATAAAGTATCCATTTCTCTATAAACATCTGATCTCGGATCATACGGTTCAAGCCTGTTATCAAAGAAATGATCTATCCAAGAAACTGTTAAAGAGTTCCAATCAATTCTATTCAATTTCTGCCCCATATCTTGCATTAATAAATCGAAGGCTCCTTTATTACTATAATAAAAAGTTAACGCAACTGCCAATGCAGAATAATTGGTATCAATTCTATTAAACACACTATATTCACCATCGGGTCTTTTGTAGTAAACATGACTATCATCAATCAAACTTTTGATAATGTCGTCTGTATTAAGATTGTTACAGAAACCACCCATCTTATTTTTGAACTCGTTGATTTCCTTTATACCTTTAACCAAAATTGGATGTTCCTTGGTAAGTCTCTCCAATGCTATTTTTTCCAACGCAACGTTATCAACAAAACTTTCTAAGTATTCTCTAAACTCAGCCTGATAATTTTTCTGACTTTTGATATATGCTGCCGACTTTGTACAAAATCTATATTCAGGAGTTCTTGTCCCAAAAGTATCTTTACAGTAATCAACCCTTTCAAGTTCATCCTGTTCCACAATGGAACCCATCACTACCTCGAGTTGATATTCATTAAGAATGTAATTAGACATCAATTATATTTATAATATAAATACCATCAATGAGTGATCTTGTTCCATTTCTAAAACTTTTAACGAAAGTCGGATATCCGAATCCTGAGATACAGACGATTGCCAGGATGGCAGATTACAATTTGGAGGACTTTCTACCTGATTTAGTTGAACTACTTGGAGAAGAAAGGGCGGATGACTTCACAGAAAAAGCCCTGAAAAAAATATCAACACCTGAGGGTATCAAGATTCAAGACAAAGAGGACCCAGAACAATATGCTTACATCATATTACACAATACACGTCTCGATTTAGAAAATGATGAAACGACTTTATTATGTGACTGGACTTGGGGTGATACTAATATTTTTTTCCGAGATGATGATGGGAATGAAAGTTACAGAACAATTGAAGAAATAGGTGAAGATATTGGCATGGGAGATTGGGCCGACTTTGATACTATGGTTGATGACATCAGAGAAGACTGTAATAAATTAGTCTACAAAAATTGTGGTTTTGGTATATGGTGGGACGACCAACGTCCAATTACAAAAGAATAAAAAAAGAGAGACCGAAGTCTCTCCTTTAGGGCCGTACGGTTTTGTACTGCTTCCACCACCAAGTTTAAGGAACTTGGAAACTATAATTTTTGAATAAAGTATTTGCAATCTCTACAACCTTTTCGGCTTCGAGATATCCTACCACATCATCAGAGTTTTCGGGGAAGAATAATTTTGTTATAAATTCACCATTCTGACGATCCATAATTGCAATCTCAAAGTCTTTTTCAAAATCACCATATAACCCTGAAGCACCTCCAACAATTGATAAAATATATTTATCATTAGATAATCTTGTCATACTGCCACCAATCAAGTGTGGTTTTGAATTTTCTATTATGTCTTTGATTGTAATCATTTAGATTTTCTTAATTGTTGTAATTTAACTTCAAGAAGTCCAATATTATATTGATCTTGTTTTGTCTTATTTGGTTTATTTTTTAACTCATTTAAAACCTGAGCAACATATATTTCTTCGTCAGCCTCATCATAGAAAATCTCCTCAGGTTCTTCCTTTAAGATTTTTTTCACTTCGGCTTGTTTGTTTTTCTCCATGTTCTGTCCCCATTTATAACCCACGTACGCAACGCCAGCTAAAAGGGCCAGATCCCAAAATTTCAATTGTCTCATAGTTTTTATTTTGTAAGTTCGGCTTCGATTTTTGATTTATAATTTATTACGTCAGATGCACTGAATTGCGGTGTTGATGTAAGAACGATTGAATCAACCAAATGCTTGTAAGGAACGTGGACTAAGAAGTCAACTCCATTGAAGAAAGTTAAATCGTTTTTCAACTCCAAACAACCTTGAATCATCTTTAAAAACAATTTGAACTGTATTGGGTCAACAAAGGTTTCCTGCATTATCTGTCCAAATTTTTCGTGTTCGATTCTGATATTGTATTTAGTAAGTGTCATATGTGATTATTTTTACAAAAATAAGTCATTTAAATGAATCTGCCAAACGGATCTGAAAAAATACGTGATAAGATTAATATTTTTAATATAAATCCCACAGAGAAGTATATCCTATTTACCCCACCACGTACGGGATCCAGAAGATCTCTCTATATCAGTGAATTACTTGGTTTTGATACCTTTATGTCAACAAACGGGACACTGTCATTTTACAAAAATGGTCCGAGTCACAATCATACACATAATCTTTTTCAAGGTCACGAAGAATTTAAGACAATCCTAACATGTAGAAATCCATACTCGATCATGGTCTCTGAGTTTAAACTATCATTAGGACCTTCGACGTCAATACGTAAAGATTTTGACATTCATACCTCGTTTTTAGATTTTATTTATGAATTTTATGATTCCAATGCGAGTCCTTGGTATTCACCAAAATCATTTAAATTCAGAGAAGATTTATCTAAAAGACAGATTGATTACAGAATTAAAATTGAAAATATGTTTGAAAGTTATTCTGAAATACCTATTGTTAAAGAATCAAAAATGTATCAAGACGGAACACTTGAAAATTTGGTTACTGAAATAATTGGTCATCATTCGGAATATAAAAACATGAAATACTTAACAAATCTTCCTGAGGATTTCAAAGAATATTATACAACCGAAATTGCAGACTTCATAAAATCTAACTTTCATGAACTATTTGAGTTCATGGATTACAATATTGATTCATGGAAATAACATAAATGATATGGTCAAACACGACAAAGAAGACATACTATATTATAATAAAAGTGAAGTTAATAAATGTTTCACGATAACTTATCCGCATACTGGATCGAGGTTAATGATGAAAGTTTTAGATAATTTTAGTTTTGATTCGTATGAATTGAAAAATAATAAATTAATTTATAAAAAATCTGGATCTCAACATAATCATACATTTGATTTATTTGAAGGACATGAGGACTACAAATTAATGATTAGTTGTAGAAACCCATATGATATTTTTGTAAGTAAGTTCAGATTTTATTTAGGTGGTTTAAGAGTTATGAAATCAACTTTTAACTTAAAATCGGAATTTTTAGAATTCATAGAAGAATTTATATTCGAAGTTGAAGAAAGAACTTGGTTTAAATCATCACACTTATTGAAATCAGAAAAAATGCTCTTAAGACCAATAGACTATAGAATCAAATTGGAAACCTTAGAAGAGTCTTATTCAAAAGTCCCATTTATTGCAGAATCTGAGTTTACCAAAAGTGGATTATTGCTTGAAGTACTAAATAAAAAAATTGGTGATCATAAAGAACTTAGGTTAGTCAAACCTTGGGTGCCCCATTTACCAAAAGATTTCAGAGATTATTATACTCAAGAAACCGCAGATTTAGTTTATAGCAATTTCAAAGAGTTGTTCTTATTCATGGATTATGACAAAGATTCTTGGAAAAAAGATTTATAATTTCACATCTGACATCAATCGATAAGTTCTGATTATACCAAAGTCAACTAAGGTTACAGACTCAACCTTGATACCCCAAATCTCAACCGCTACCTCAGATTTTTCCGTAATCAAGTCATTTAACTCAACATCACTTCCCCAAGTATAATCTTCAATGATTTCTCTGATGATTCCCTGTACAGTGTCAACAAGTACGTCTTTAGCACTGTTTACGGTCATCAAATACTTTTTTGGATCATTGACCTTGTAGCGTATGATACCCTTTAAAACAATATTCTTATTGTCTTTGGTTGTTAAAGTTTGAGGTAACAAGTCTACGGTTTGAGCAACGGTATATGCGGTCCAAATATGATCAATGAATGGTATTTTAAATCTGATACCAGGTTCAACCACTTTTAAGAATTTCCCGGCTCTCATGTGGATACCTCCTTCCCACTCATTGATGATTTTTACTGGAATCATCTCATCTTTCACATTAAGAACAAACTCTATTAATTTATCAAACATATGTTATTTATTTAGAACGAAGGTACATCCTTTTTTTCGGACGGCAAAATATTTATTAGAATGTTAGAATCAGATTTGGAAATATTAGATAGAATCCTTAAGGATATGAATTTCACACCTCAGTACAGAGAAATTCTTATCACTTCTTTAGTTAAGAAGTTAGACGAATATAAAATGCCGAAACTTAGTAGAAATTTTATCTACACCGCATTAGCGTTTGATGAAGGTAAATCTAAAGCATCTGAAATTGCCGATTACTGGGAAGAGATGAAACAAACAGGATCTTACAAAACAAATCTCCAAAAGTCTTTGGAGAAATCTCCTTCATTTTCAAAGTTCGTAAAATAAAAAACCCCGACGTAGAAACGTCAGGGTTAGTTGGCAAAATAGGTTGAGAATACACCATTTTTTGAGAGTCTTTACAGGAGATTATTTTGGTTCCTCCGATTTCCACTTCCTTTTGAGAAGTAACCCTCAGTCACGGTTAATTAGATTAACCAATCCTTAAGTCGTAATATACTCTATTGTTACTCATCACTCTTCGAGGTTGCCACCCCAATTGATCCTTGCGGGACTAGAGAACTTTCACAACAATCGTATCGGGTTTGGGACCCTTTACGGCCATGAACAACTCATGACTAAGTAGTGACCTGTCTACCACGACTGACGAACACTTTTCCTTTAT
>Ga0164293_10001505_pt1 | contig 19481 bp, 15 predicted proteins | sample GEODES118metaG_FD_111487 | JGI IMG/M metagenome (GOLD analysis project Ga0164293, IMG submission 111487) | Eutrophic lake water microbial communities from Lake Mendota, Wisconsin, USA - GEODES118 metaG | ecosystem: Environmental > Aquatic > Freshwater > Lake | place: USA: Lake Mendota...
GCTGCGTAGCTCAACTGAATAGAGCATCCCGACACAGGTGTCGGGAAGGTTTTAGGAAGGAATGCAAACGCGAGTTGAAATAGTTTTTTTAAATGGCTGCGTAGCTCAACTGAATAGAGCATCTGACTACGGATCAGAAGGTTTTAGGTTTGAATCCTAACGCGGTCACTAAGGGTCAACGCAGTTGACCCTTTTTTTATGTTTACTACATATATTTTATACTCCCAAATTATAGATAAATTTTATATCGGCTTTACAGCAGATAATGTCCATCTCAGGCTACAGAAACACTTGGCTAAACATAAAGGTTTCACCTCAAAAGCAACTGATTGGCAAATCGTTTATACCGAAGCATTTCCCAGCCAAGAATTGGCAATGCAAAGAGAAAAGCAACTCAAAAACTGGAAGAGTAAAATCCGGATTGAAGAACTCATCAAGCGTAGCTCAACTGAATAGAGCGTCCCGACACTGGTGTCGGGAAGGTTTTAGGTTTGAATCCTAACGCGGTCACCATTTAGTCATGCATAGCGGGCTTCTTAATTATTTCGTTGTGTTGGATAGTTTTCGAAAAGCGAAAAGAAAAAAGTAAAAAAATCAAACCTTACTAACTTTGCATAAAATATCAGATTAAATGTTAGATACTATCGAATCAGCCATTGAAGATATCCGAAACGGGAAACTGGTTATTGTTGTAGATGATGAAGATCGTGAAAATGAAGGTGATTTTGTTGGAGCAGCAGAATTAGTAACCCCGGAAATCATCAATTTCATGAGTATGCATGGCCGTGGCCTGATTTGTGCTTCGCTCACGGAAGAAAGATGTGTTGAACTCAACCTCCAACCCATGGTGGTTGATAATACCTCTCTCCACGAAACGGCATTCACTGTAAGCATCGACTTACTGGGCAATGGTTGTACTACTGGTATTTCTGCTCAAGACCGGTCTAAAACGATTAAAGCCCTGGTTGATCCTGATGCAAAACCTGAAGATTTTGGCCGCCCGGGACATATTTTTCCACTCAGAGCAAAAAAGGGTGGGGTATTGCGCCGGTCCGGACATACTGAAGCTACCATCGATCTGGCAAGATTAGCCGGAAAAGCTCCTGCTGGCGTATTGGTTGAAATCATGAACGAAGATGGAACAATGGCCCGCTTGCCTCAACTGATAGATATTGCAGCCCGCTTCAATCTTAAAATCATCAGTATTAAAGACCTGATAGCCTATCGCCTACAAACCGAAACCCTCATCCGCGAAGAAGTTAGGGTTGAAATGCCAACAAAATACGGTCAATTCGAATTGGTTGCTTTTACCCAACTCAATACCGGCGAAACCCATATGGCTCTTCGGAAAGGTTCATGGACTAAAGATGAACCCATTTTAGTTCGTGTGCACAGCAGTTGCATGACCGGAGATATCCTCGGTTCATTAAGATGTGATTGTGGCGACCAGCTCCATAATGCCCTGGAAATGATTGAAACTGCCGGTAAAGGTTTATTGCTTTACATGAATCAGGAGGGAAGAGGGATCGGATTGCTAAATAAACTAAAGGCCTATAAACTTCAGGAGGAAGGTCTGGATACCGTTGAAGCAAATATCAAACTCGGTTTTGGGATGGATGAAAGAGATTATGGAGTTGGAGCACAAATTCTTCGCCAGATGGGCGTTACTAAAATGAAACTCATTTCTAATAATCCCCGCAAGAGGGCTGGTATCCTGGGTTACGGACTTGAAGTGACTGAGTCTGTGGCCATAGAAGTTAAGCCAAATATCCATAATAAGAAATACCTGTTTACCAAAAGGGATAAACTGGGCCACGAAATCCTCAACGGACTTTAAGGCGAAATAGTGGTAATAATCGGCAGGTCTGCTTTCTTTTCTTCAGCAAGTAGTTTACGTTTGCTTTTGAAAATGTCGATCACTTTATTCACATCCTTACGATAGGTCAATTGCAATCCGGAACGGTTGCGTTGGTTCAAAGTGAAATCTATACTGCTCCTGTTGAATCCAACAACACGCAATGTTCCATCTTTATTGATCAGCCATTCTATAGTGATATCGGGTGTAACCAAACCCCGCCGGTCTAACTGTTGGGCATAAGTGGAGTTATTGTAATCGAGGTTTCCACCCAGTAACATTACCAATCGGTTGCTCAACAGTATCTTCAAACCCGCACGAACATTGGCTTGTAACTGAGCTGCACTTTTTTGAAGATCTAGTGTTGGGTTGATATCGATATATGTAGATAGTACCCCATTCGTAGCTTTTTCTAATTCACGATTAAAGAAATTGGTAAGCAAACTGCTGATCATACCGCCGATGGTACTGGTGATGCTGGTGAATAAACTACCACCTCCACCTTCCGTAAGGAAATTCTGGTTACCGATGATGAAAGTATTGAACAACAAAAGACTTGCTACTTGTTTGTTCATTTCATTTTCATCATTCTTGAAATCAGCCAGTCGCTTTACAATGATATCATCTCTCCTTGCTTCACTTCTCTCCGGCAACAGAAATTCAAACTGCACATATGGTTTCTGAAGTACACCGGTAAGATGAGCTATGATAGTGATGTCTTCTTTTTGTTTGAATCCGCCGTTTGTGGAAAGCCCGCTGATATCAACATTCTTGGCAAGGTATTCGGCATCAATGGCAATAATGGCTTCGTATGGATCTCCATTCCAGGTGATGTTTCCCTTGTTGAGCGTAAAAGGTTTCTTAAAGAAGGTTTGGAAATTAAAAGTATACTCTCCTTTGGTAAGTTCATAATTACCCCTCATGCTTAATGGTTCATTATTACCAACCCTGATACTGATTAATCCATTACCTTGCCCCTTAAGGATATCACCTGTTTCTTCATCAAGAATAACATCCACATTGCAGGCAGGATTGGCTTTTACATTCAGATTTACAATGATATTGGTTCCCGCAGAAATACGTTGTTCTGTCATTTCACTGCCAAACTGGATGAAGTCGATATAATCAACCTGATTACTCTCTTTACCGCTGGTTGTGGGAAGGTATATATGACTGCTATCGAGTATGCTGGGCTCGCCATCTATATTCATAACTAAATTAGATAATGGTCCGTTGATACTTAGTTTAGCCCTACCCGTTATATTTCCATAAAATTGGTTGTTATCATATTTTGTGGTATTGAGCAATGCCAGCTTTCCCGTTTCCAGTTTGATATTTTCAAAAGCAAGCTGATCAAAAAAACGGTGCCTGATTTTTCCGCTTATGGTAGCTGTACGTGCCATGCTGTCTTTCAGCCGGATCAGCCCGAGGTCGATAAGATCATTTTGCAGCGTTAAACTTTGGTCGCTGATCCAGTAACGGCATTGGGTATAGCCTACTTTCACTACTGCATCCTTGATGTCAACTTTCCCGGTGAGGTACTGATGATCTGAGTTCCCTGATAGTTTGAGGTGTGTGGCAACATCGCCTTCCATCTGGCTGAAAACGGCGCCCAGATAGGGTTCCAGAATAGATAGATTGAGATGTTCGGCATTCAGGTTCGCATCAAGTTGACGTTCGGATGAATCTTTTATATTATAAGTGCCTTTTAGTGAAAAAGAATTGGTTGTATCCTTGCTTTCGGCTTCGTACCTGATCATCCCGGTAAATGTATTGGCAGAACCTTTGATCATCACATTGCCCACATACTTATCATTCATGGTTAAACTATCAGCATTTCCCATAAAGTCGATACTGAGTTTTCCAAACGGATCACGGATAGTTGCAGTTCCGGTTAGAGCGCCTTTTAATTCAGGATCTTTCAATACAAAAGGAAGAAAATCATCCAGGTTGAGCTTTTCTAATTTTGCAACTACGTGGGTTTGATCTGTGACATCATCCATTTCTGTAGAAAAACTTAACCGCTGGTTATCGTGAACCAGTTTGATTTCATTGGCATCCAGCAAGTTTTTTCTAAAAGTGAGTTCCCCATCTTTTTCAATCAACCACTTTTGATTGTTCACCATGAAGGAGGAAGGGAAGAAATGAATTTTTACACCATCCGAATAGGTTTTCACATTGGCATTGAGCTCAGCCTTGTTCAATGCATTACCTACACTGCTGCGGATTTGGATAGCTGATAAGTCGTTGTTTGAAATCAATTGCAATGATGTTGCCGGGAAGTGTAAGCTATCGTTTAGGGCAATATCATCCACACTGATAGAAGTAGTAAGGGTATCTCTGTTGCCATTGCCATTCAGGATGGTATTGGTGAACGTTTTTCCATCATAACCAAAATACGGCACATTCGCTTTTACTTCTAAAGCAGATCCCGCAATATCCAAATGGCCGCTTAAACTTGAGTTATTAAATCCACTGATCTTTTTATCGAGCAACTGGAAATAGGCTTCGGCTTCTTTGGTTTGGATGTGGAAACTAAAATCCTGATTGCTTAAACTTCTCTTAGGGGGAGTAATATAAGCCGGGTAATAATTGGCAAGAAACACCCGGAAGGCATCCGGTAATTCTAGTATACGGAAACTGCCTGTAAGCACTGCATCTATCTCGTTCGATTGAAAACTGAGTTGCTTCTGATTGTTTTCGATGGTAGATTTAAGTGTTAGTGAATCGAACGAAAGATGCACACTGTCGTGATTCAGACTGGCATCGTAAATACGGGCGGTACCCAAAAAATTATCGATATTGTTTCCGGTGAAGTTCAAACTGAATAAGCCTGAAAGGTTGAGTTGCTCTTTTGATAAATTGATTTCTTTCAGGTTGGCATATTTAAGATCAGCATTGAGGTTGAAATCAATTTCGTCTCCTAGCAAACTCAATGTGCCATCCATATTGCGGATCTGCAGGTTCGGGTCATCAATGGTAAGATGTCCGGTAAACCTGTTGTTTACAAAATTCCCTTTGGCAAAAATCTGCTGGTAACGGTAACCTTTGAAGTCAAGCTTTTGTATCGTACCCTCAAAATCTGCGTTAAGATCTTTAAGGGTAAATCCGGTTCCTTTGATTTTGCCATCCAGTGTAATGTTGCCAATCTGTTTGTTGTTGGTAAGCAAACCCAGATTGAAATCCATGGTCTGGAGCTTACCGGTGTATTGTGGCTTGCCGGTTGCAGGTAATTTCATATTGAGATCTGCATTCAGCGTACCTAAATCGGTTTTCACCGTTCCGAATGCAACAAAATCATCAAGGAATCCGGTGAAATGTCCCTGCCAGCTTATCTTACCCAATAAACGCAGATTAGGTTGCGTAATGTTTTTGAGGGAAGGAATAAAAGAAGCTATTTCATTATAATCCGTTTGTAATTCTTTTGAACGGATATCTATAAAAGTGGAGTTGATATCGGGCAATCCACGCATATCCACAGCACCGGTGATACTTGTGTTGCCGCTCACCAATTGCAAATTCGAAGCAGCAAAATGATCTACTGTGCCTTTAGCATCTCCTGAAAAATAAAATTTCCTGTTCCAGGATTTTAGGGATGGGTCAAAAAAAGAAAGGTCGTTCGACGACAGCACACTGTTTTTAAAACGGGCTTCCATTTGCACATTGCTGATGAACCGATTCATATCGTAGTTGAAGGAATTGTACCTCATTGCGAAATAATCTTTTAAATGGCTTTCATTGGTTTCGAGGTCGAGTTGAGCAAATTCCATCTGCTCACCTGTAATGGTGGCCTTGGCAAATAATTTCTTTACCAGCAATCCGCTTCTTTCCATCGTAGATAAATCAACAAGGGCAGTAAGCGAGTCTCCGGAAAATTTCACGGAGTTGAGATTGGCCCTGATAGCGGTGAAGAGCAAATGATCGCCATCAAAATATCCTGGTAATGGATCTCTTCCGGTAATATTATCATGTTCAAATACGCCTTCATGTATCATTACCTGATTGGCTATGATAGTCCAACCTAAAGCTTCTGTATTTTTTTGCGCAACATTGGTAACCGGCTTTTGGTAATTCGCCGGGCGTTTCCCATCATAATTGCTAATAGCTACAAATGGCCTGTAAACGGAAACCGACTTCAACGCTAATTTTTGTTGAGCCAGATCGGCTTCCTGTATTTCAAAGTCTGCTTTATCAGTAAAAACCTCCATATCCTTACCCACCCATTGATCGGTTTGTATAAACTTTACACGTTTTAAATGCACTTCTCTGAAATCGAAAACGATTGGGCGCTTGTTTTTAACGGATGATGTGTCGTTGCCAAAAAAATCAATCAGAAATTGGTAATTCCATTTGCTATCGGTACGGTTTAAATGGATGGTTGCATCTTCCAGAGAGATGTAGTGCATTTCAATTTTATCCTTCAAAAAAAACCAGTCTGCCAATTTTACTTCAGCAACACCCGCATACAGCAGTGTATCTTTTGCATGGTCTTCAACCAGTACTCCTTCGATTTGCATATTATCGAAGAAGGAAAAATCAACCCGGTTGATATGTACCCTGGTTTTTAATTTGGCTGAAAGTTGGGTAGTAACTTGTTTAACCAGCCAGGTTTGTACCGGCGAAAAATGCAGGAGCGCGTATAACAACAGCAGCAGCAGGAGTAGCGCTAAAAGCGTCCGGGTCAATATTTTAACAAATTTCCTCAGATACATGAATTAGCTGTAAAAATAACCATTCGCATCCACCATACAAATTCAAGATCAGGGCTATGTTCCAAATTTTCGAAATGTTAACAAGTGTTATCCTTTTGAAGGAATAATCAGGAAATAAGGAATTTGCAAAGCCTCTAAAGTTTTTTTTTGCTTCTTTCGGTTGTTCTTACTGTTAAAAACTTCTATAAGAGATAGTTTTGATAATTTCACCACTCAATTGATTGATATGCGTTTGTTTTTTCTATGGGTTTGTTTTCTTACCGTTACACGATTGTGGGCACAGGAAGTAAAAACACCAGAGCAGTTTCTGGGTTATCCGCTTGGGCAAAAATTTACGGTGCACCACCGCATTGTTGCCTATTTCCATGAAATGGCAAATGCAGCACCGGCGAGGATGAAACTGGAAAATTATGGCCAAACAGAAGAGGGACGCGAATTGCTCCTTGCCGTTGTTTCTTCTCCTGCAAACATGGCAAGGATGGAGGAAATCAGGAAAAATAACCTGCTTCTCACCGGTTTATTGAAGGGTGGAAAAGCTGAAACAGCTGCTCCGGCCATTGTTTGGTTGAGCTATAATGTGCATGGCAATGAAGCCAGTTCTTCGGAAGTAGCCATGAAAGTGATCTACGAACTGGTTTCCGGTAAAAATCCTTCAGTTGAAAAATGGCTCGAACAAACGGTTGTGATCATCGACCCTTGTTTAAATCCGGATGGGCGAGATCGTTATGTAAACTGGCTCACGCAAGTAACCGGTAAAAATCCTGTTGCCAATCCGGATGCCCGCGAGCATGATGAACCCTGGCCGGGAGGAAGGAGTAATCATTATTATTTCGACCTGAACCGCGATTGGGCCTGGCAAACACAGATTGAAACCCGCCAGCGGATACAACAATATAACCGCTGGATGCCGGTAATCCATTGCGATTTTCATGAGCAGTATCCTTCAAGCCCCTATTATTTTGCTCCGGCAGCAGAACCTCTTCATGAAGTGATCACGCCCTGGCAACGGAGTTTCCAAACCGTTATTGGGAAGAACCATGCCAGATATTTTGATGCCAATGGCTGGTTGTATTTCACCAAAGAATATTTCGACCTTTTTTATCCCGCTTACGGTGATTCCTATCCGATTTACAACGGCAGCATCGGCATCACCTATGAGCAGGCAGGGCATAGCATGGCCGGCTTAGCTATCAGTGTTGGTGCAGATACATTAAGGCTTACCGACCGTATCGCCCATCATTTTACTACCAGCATGAGCACAATCGAAGTGGCCGCTGCCAATGCTTCCCAGCTCAACACTGCTTTTGAAGCTTACTTTTCAACGGCCAAGCGTTCCGGTTATGGACCATACCGTACTTACCTGATTAGCGGGGCTCAGCAAGATAACCTGGAGAAGTTAAAAGAACTGCTTGATCTTAACCAGATCAGTTACAGCTATGCCCGTAACGGAGTTTCAGGGAAAGGTTTTCATTTTCTGAATGCTCAGGAAGAGAATTTCAATACGGCTTCCGGCGACCTCATCGTTTCTACCGTGCAGCCAAAAGGTGCCCTGGTGAAAGTGCTTTTTGAACCTCAATCGGTGCTTTCAGATACCGCTACTTATGATATCACTGCCTGGTCTTTGCCCTATGCACATGGTTTAGATGCCTGGGCCATCAAAACAGACCTTGCAACTGATCCGGCTTACACCATTCCAAAGCCGTTACCAGTTTCAACTAACGATTACGCATATCTGGTAAAGTACCAGTCGTTTAAGGATGCTGTTTTTTTAGCTGCATTGTTACAGGAAGGCATCCGCGTTCGTTTTGCTGAGAAAGATTTTCTGGCAGAAGGAAAGCCTTATCCTAAAGGGAGTTTGATTGTTTTGCGAAATGGCAATCAGGGAAAGATAGAAAAGCTGGTACAAATTGCTGCCCAACAGCAGGTACAACTTTATAGCATCCATTCCGGATTTATGGAGTCGGGTTTCGATTTGGGTTCCGATAAAATCCACGAAATGCGTAAGCCCGTTGTGGCGCTGGTTTCTGAAAATACCGCAACTTCCACCGCAGTTGGCGAAGTATGGCACTATTTTGAAAAACAATTGAATTATCCATTAATCATCTTGAATGAAGCAAACCTGGAAAGTGCTTCCCTTAAAAAAATTGATATACTCATTTTTACAGATGGGTACCATAAAGTGCTAACCGAAAAAGAAGGATTCCTCAAAGCCTGGGTGAAGCAGGGAGGAAAAATCATTGCACTTGAAGCTGCACTCAATGATATGGCTACCGGCGACTGGGGGCTGCATACAAAGAAAGACGATGCCGCTAAGGAGGAAGAAAAAAAAGATAGTGATATTACGGTGAAAAAATATGGCGATCGCGAACGGCAAGGCATATCCAACAACATACCGGGCGCTATTTATAAAGTTGACCTTGATGATAGTCATCCGCTGGCATTTGGATACGGCAATCATTATTTTACACTTAAGATGAACAGTATCCTTTTAGATTTTTTTAAAGATGGCTGGAATGTTGGGAGTATTAAAAATAAGAATCGGGTTGCCGGTTTTGTAGGAAGCCAGGTTTCAACAAAAATAAAAGACGGAACAGTAATCGGGGTTCAAAATATGGGAAGAGGAACGGTGATATATTTTGCAGATAATCCGCTTTTCAGGAGTTTTTGGGAAGGAGGGAAGCTGATTTTTGCCAATGCCATTTTTTTATCAAACTAATTCATGTTTTAATAATAATCGAAAGGTCAACTGCTAATTAATAAATTGATAAGGGAGTGATTAGGATAAACTGAGGTCATAAAGTCAGACTAATTTCAATATTTACCAAATAACACATGCACAGCATTTTCACCACCATTCTTGCCTTATTTTTATTTATCGGGAATGCCTATTCGCAAACACCTAAAACCTTTACATCTTCTGAACTCTTATTGCAAATGAAAAAACTCAAGGTGACGGGTTCTGTGTTATACATTGCTGCACATCCTGATGATGAGAATACCAGGTTGCTGGCGTATTTAGCCAATGAGAAGTTATACCGTACAGGATATTTGAGTCTCACACGCGGAGATGGTGGACAAAATCTGATCGGCGATGAGCAAGGTGTAGATTTAGGTTTGATACGCACCCAGGAATTATTGGCTGCACGACGCATAGATGGTGCGGAACAGTTTTTTACCCGGGCATATGATTTTGGATACAGCAAAAGTCCTGAAGAAGCATTAGCCATTTGGGGTCATGATAAAATTTTATCCGACGTGGTTTGGGTAATCCGAAAATTTCGACCTGATATCATCATCTGCCGTTTTCCTACAACCGGAGAAGGCGGGCATGGGCATCATACGGCTTCCGCTATTCTGGCCGGGGAAGCTTTTTCAGCCGCCGCAGACCCTAAAAAATTCCCGGAGCAATTTCAGTATGGCTTAACCAGCTGGCAGCCTAAACGTTTATTATGGAACACTTTCAATTTTGGCAGTACCAATACGCAGCGCGAAGATCAGTTTAAAGTGGATGTGGGCGCATACAATCCATTATTGGGCAAAAGCTATGGCGAAATCGCAGCCTTGAGCAGAAGTCAGCACAAAAGTCAGGGATTTGGAGTTCCTGCACAACGCGGGTCGCAATTTGAATATTTCTCGCCTATAAAAGGTCCGGCACCGGTGAACGACCTGATGGAGGATGTGCCATTAGATTGGAATTTGGTAAAAGCCCCTGAAATCAATGCTTTCATCGAAAAAATCATAGCAGAATACAACCCCTCAGCGCCCGCTCTCTCTGTTCCCGCACTTGTAAAATTACATGCAAAAGTGGCTGCGCTTCCTTACAGTGCTATTAGAGAGAATAAGTTGAATGATATCAAACAATTGATCAGGCATTGCAGTGGTATTTTTTTAGAATCGATATCTTCAACCGCTTATGTGGTACCCGGTGATAGTTTGAAATTGAGTTTTTACCTCAACAACAGATCGGGTATCGATTTACGGTCGGCTACCATCCGGCATCCAGAGTTCATCGACACGATGCAGGTGAAACCCGCCAATCAGCAATCGGTGAAACAACGTCAGCTATGGATCAAAGATCAAGTGGATTTTTACGAACCTACCCAACCTTACTGGTTGATAAAGCCTATGGAAAAAGGCAGCTTCAATGTTGTTGATCCTTTACAGGTAGGTAATGCAGAAAGTAAACCCTATTCGGTATCGTTTACTTTAGATATCTCCGGACAATTGTTTGTTTATGAAGAGCCCGTTTTTTATAAGTTTACCGATCCTGTAAAAGGGGAAATTTACCAGCCTGTATTTGTAGTGCCTCCTGTTGTATTTAAACCACAGCAAAAAATGATTGTCGGCAACAAAGGAGAATCGGTGCAAACTCAAGTAGACATTAAAGCGTATGCGAAAACCTTACTGAAAGTGCCTGAGCCCGACTTGTTGGCCGGTCGTCGAGCCGTCACCATTCCTGAAAGATATGAACTGTATGTAGGAGGAGACCGGAACATCGCATTGGCCAAAGGAGAAACTCAAGTGGTACCATTGACCATTAAAAAAGGGACACACAGTATCGGAGCCAATCAATTCATGAATGAACATCATACAATCAGTTACGACCATATACCGGTAATCCATTATCTCACACCTGCTCAGATAACGTATCATCCGGTTGTTGTAAAAATTGCGGGTAGCCGTGTAGGTTATATTGTGGGCGCAGGTGATAAAGTGCCCGAAGCCTTACAGCAGATGGGATATACGGTTGATATTTTGAAAGAGGAAGATATCAGTAATCGCGCTTTGACGCAATACGATGCCATCATTACCGGTGTGCGTGCCTATAATACCAACGACTGGATGTACAAAGTGTACGACGAACTGATGGCTTATGTGAAACAAGGGGGTGTATTATTCGTTCAATACAATACCAGCAACCAATTGGGAACTGTGAAAACGGAGATCGGGCCATTTCCTTTCACCATAACCAGAAACCGCATCACCGATGAAAATGCGGCCGTAACTTTTCTGCAGCCCAATCATCCTTTCTTCAATTTCCCAAATAAAATAACTTCATCCGACTTTGAAGGGTGGGTCCAGGAACGCAGCATCTACCATGCCGAAACAACCGATACGAATTATGCGAAATTACTCAGCATGAATGATCCCGGTGAAAAAGCAGCTGATGGCAGCCTCATCATTGCAAACTATGGTAAAGGCAGATTTATCTACACCGGCATATCTTTTTTCAGGGAATTACCTGCAGGGGTTACCGGTGCTTATCGTTTATTTGCTAATTTGATTGCTAAACCACTTCGTTGATCAATACTTTGTTGCGTATGAAGATAAAATCAAGTTGGAGATGGGCATATCTTGCTGTATTGCTTTTCCTGATATTGCAAATTGGCATTTATTATTGGATCAGCAAATCCTTCAGTTAATTTTCATCTACGCTTCACCGATATGCATACCACCGATTGGATCATACTTGCCGGCACCCTGATAGGAATCATCCTGTATGGTTTGTACAAAAGCCGCACGAGCAGGAATATGGAGGGGTATTTTCTCGATAACCGCAGCATGCCCTGGTATCTGGTGCTGTTGGGTATCATGGGTACGCAGGCCAGTGCGGTTACGTTTCTTACCGGGCCCGGACAAGCCTACAGCGATGGGATGCGATTCCTGCAATATTATTTCGGATTGCCGTTGGCCATGATCGTAATCGCCGCTTTTTTTGTTCCGGTTTTCAATAAGCTCAAAGTATTTACCCCATATGAATTTTTAGAAAAGCGGTTTGATGCCAATACCAGATTGCTCACCAGTTTTTTGTTTCTGTTGAGCAGGGGGCTGAGTACCGGAATAAGCATCTATGCCCCTTCGTTAGTATTAAGTGCCTTATTGGGCTGGAATATCTATATCACCAACCTGGTCACCGGAGGTTTTCTTATCATTTATACGGTAAGCGGCGGCGCGAAAGCTGTTGCTCATACCCAGAAAATTCAAATGATCATCGTGTTCCTTTCTTTATTCGTGGTGGGCTATATGGCTGTTGATATGCTGCCGGAAGGTAAAGGCTTTGCAGCTGCCTTAACCGAGGCTGGGAAGATGGGAAAGATGAATATCATCAGTACCGGCTTTACGGAAAACGGATTCGATTGGAAGGATAAGTACAATATCTGGAGTGGATTGATTGGGGGATTTTTTCTCGCCCTCAGTTATTTCGGTACTGATCACAGTCAGGTAGGGCGTTATCTCACCGCAAAAAATAACTGCGAAAGCAGGATGGGATTGCTGATGAACGGTTTGGTAAAAGTACCCATGCAGTTCTTCATCTTACTATTAGGGATTTTGATCTTTAGTTTTTATCTCCATCAAAAAGCGCCCATATTTTTTGATGATACAAGGGTGGCCATCGCCATGCAATCGCCTGAAAGAGATTCATTGCTGCTGGTGGAAGCTAAATACAATCAAAGCAGGAACCTTCAGCAATTTGCCGAAGCAGAAAAATACCGGGCAACCTATAAACGGCTGATGCAAAAGCAGGATCCCGGTGCAGATGTGAATGATAACAATTACATCTTTCTTCGGTTTGTAAAAGACCAGCTGCCTGTTGGAATGGTAGGGTTGATTTTTGCCGTGATCTTTCTGGCAGCATGGGGTAGTATCGCAGCTGCTCTGAATTCTTTAGCTGCCTGCAGTATGGTTGATTTTCACCAGCGTTATTTTCAAAAGGGAAAGGCTGTATCGGAAGAGACTAATTATTCACTATCTAAATGGTATACTTTCGGCTGGGGGATTTTTTGCATAGTGGTAGCCATGTTTACCCAAAATATTGGCAATAGCCTCATTGAAGCGGTGAATATCATCGGGTCGTTGTTTTACGGGGTGATACTGGGTATTTTTTTAGTGGCTTTCTGGATAAAATTTATCGGCGGAAAAGCCGTCTTCTATGCTGCGGTGATTACCGAAATATTGGTATATGCTATTTTTAGGGCTGATGTAATTTCTTTTTTATGGCTCAATGTGATCGGGGCTTTACTGCTTATCGTGTTGGCTGCAGGGATACAATATTTTATTCCTAAACAGAAAAATGTTTAAAAATGGTTGTCCTCCATATTTTGGGCATAATATAGCTGACTACAGTTTAATAAAATTACATAGGTCTGAATTGAATGCTTTGCCGTCTGTATTAGTATTAAAAAACCATTTTTTAATCTGCTTTCCTATAACAATGAAACCTTTTTTAAGTAAAAAAATCTAAATTTGAGTTATGAAAATCGCACTTCAATATGTTAGTGATAACACAGGAAAAACTAAGTCTGTGCAAGTTTCATTCGCAGATTGGAAGAAATTGATGACCAGACTTAAAAAGTACGAACAAACTTTACAACTCAAAACTGATTTAAAAGAAGCCTTTGAAGAAGTTGAGCAATTAAGAAAATCAAAAGTCAAAAAGCAAACACTAAACGATTTTCTGAATGAGTTATAGTGTTATCCCAACTGAGATATTTAAGAAAGAGGCGAAACGTCTTATTAAAAAGTACCGATCTGTCAAAAATGAATTGCAAGAACTCTCCTCGATACTGCAAGATAACCCCACCACCGGAATATCACTTGGAAAAAGTACTTATAAAATAAGAATTGCTATTAAAAGCAAAGGTTCAGGAAAAAGTGGCGGAGCGAGAGTTATTACTTATGTAGTTACAGCGCAAAAAGAAGTATATCTTTTAACAATATACAATAAAGCCGACCTGTATTCTGTTGATGATATTACCCTACAGAAAATAATCAAAAATATTGTAAGTGAAAAGTAAAACGGCTTTTAACTGATACAGTTCTGTAGTTTAATAATTATTATTTTGAAAACCAATAATGAGAAAGTTATGAAACTGAACATAAGATAATCTTATCATTTTCTAAAAATCTGTTGTTTCTAAAAAACTAATAAAAATATCAATGGTATTAATTAAACCTAAGCAGCAAGCCATTTGTTCCACAGGCCCAACCATGTGTGGCGTCTATAAAATGTATTTCAAAAAAAGTTTGTGGATAACTTAATGCTACAACTTGCGTCCAGGTTAAACCAGCATCTGTTGTTTTATAAATTTTATTTTCAAAACTGATATAGCCTGTTGTTTCACTAACAAAATCAATATCAATTATTGTTTCAGGTAAATTTGAATATATGGCTGTGAATGTAGCACCTCCGTTGGTTGTTTTATAAGCTGTACGGTCCGATACCATAAACCCGGTACTTGTACTAACAAAATCTAATCCCGCACCTGTTGATCCGCTAAATTGATTTGCCCATGTTAAACCTCCATCGGTTGTTTTGAAAATTCGTCCACTCCGATTTGTCCAACCAGTAAGATCATTTACGAAATTTACATCATTATTTAAATTACTTGTATCTTGAAAGTTATAAAGTGTGTCAAAACTATTTCCGCCATCAACAGACTTCCAGATATATCTAGCGCTTGAGGTATAGCAGATATTATTGCTAGAGTAAAAAAGATCCTTGAATGATATATTATTTATAAATAATAGAGGGGCTGCCTCTTGTACAGAAATGCCATCTGTAGTGATGTAAATTTTTTCATTTTGATTAACAAAACATGCTTTAGTTTCTCCAAATGCACCAATATTTGAATTGGCGAAGGTGCTGATATTCGTCCATGAATTGCCAGCATCAGTAGTTCTAAAAATTCCATCTAGCCCGCAATAATAACCGTTGGTTGAATTAGTAAAAAAAACATCATATATTTCTCTCGTTGCTGTGCTGTTTAATTTAACCCAGCCTTGGGTAAGTATATCAGTGCCATTGTTATCAGACGATTTTGAACATGCAGCCAGTAGAATGATTGCAGTTAAAACTGAAATAAATTTTAACATTGTATAATTATTTTTGTTGATATTTCTGCGACATTTCAAGAATTTTTACAACTTGCTCTCTTCGCACAGCTTCAAAATCTTGAAGAAACGTTTCAATGGAATCTCCTGATTCTAAATAATCAAAAAGGTTCTTAATAGGTACTCTTGTACCATTAAAAACTGGCGTTCCTCCTAAGATTTCCGGATCTATATTGATCACTCTTACATCCATAAAAAAGTGTATTCAAATTTAAGCTTTTGTTTCCACTTTTAAACTTTGGTCAAATAGTTCAAAACAAAAAGTATCTATGAAAAGAAAGTTGAATGCTTAAACCACCTCATCATTCCACCACTTCAAACTGATATTGCAACGACGGTTGTCCATTGATCAGAATAGTAACCGGAAAACTGTCATCTTTTTTGAATTTATAGGAAAAACTTAAAGTAGAACCGGTATGATCAAAATTCATGGGCTCCGGTTTCAGTTGTTTGTTGCCTTCACCAATGATCAATTCTACTGAACTGATGGTTTCCTCGGTATCTGTTTGAAAACTGAACTTGCTAGCCACTGCGAGTTTGCCTTTTACAAAACCTGTTGCGGGGTTAAGTTTGATTAATCCGAAAGGGTAGGCCCCCGGGAGCAAAACCGGTAAGGCATAAAAATCTCTTTTCGCTTTTGGTCCGTCGCCCAATTGCCAGGCCTTGTTGTCCGGAAAATGATCCTGATTAAAAAGTGCCCTGTTCGGAAAGAACATACGGCTGTTGAATTTCGGCGTAAAAACCGATTGCTTCTTATCTAAGTATCCGCTGCCTTTTGCTGCATCTACATAATACCATTTATCCGGACTCTGCCCCAACTGCACTACATTCCAGGAGTGGTTGATTTCATCAGAAGGATTATTGATGTCTTCTGCATTATTTTTTACAAATCCATCAACAGAGAGGCAACGTATTTCGGCAATGCTGCACATTTCCTGAAAAAGCAAAGCAAACCCCAAAGAAGTAGTTTTTCGCATCTGGATCACCTGAACCGGATCGGTTTTTTTATTGTCGTTCGAACGGATGGCTTTGGGGTCGAGGGCGATGTTGCGGGCGATCCAGGTAAATATCGCCCTGGCTTTATCTTCTTTTGTATCAAAATAACTGGTAAGAGTGTCTGCAATGGTGGCTACGTTTAGGGAATCCAACCTGCCTAATTTAGCTACATAAGCATCTGCTTTCGAAAAGTCGATTTGGGCCTGAACGGTTGCTGTACTTATGATGGCTATGCAGGTGAAGAAAAATCTTTTCATGCCCAAAAATAAGAAACTCCCGCATACCTTACAGATTCTCTCCTTGTTTGTTATTTCGCATTTGTTTGAATTTCTCAAACTGTTCAGGGCTTAGGATGCCTTTTATTTTCTCGAGATAAGAAACCCTGAGTTGGGTCATTTTTTGCTTTTTTTCTTCTTCAGATAGGTTGGTGTCGGCCTGAATAGCAGAACGGTCTGTTTTTAAAGACTGGTTCACTTCTTTGAAGGCTTTTTTCTGACCATCGGTAAGGTTCAGTGCTTTTACCATTTCAGCACGGTCGGCCTTGGTACCTGTATTTCCTGCAACGATGCTGCTGTCTGAGGGGATGGAGGGCTGTACTTCCCGTCTAACCTGGCTGAATGCTGCATGCGTAGTGGTCAGAAGCAAGAGGGTATAAATGATTTTGCGCATAAATATTTTTTTTCGACGCTAAGACGCTAAGTAAGGCATCAGGTTTAATCAGTGAAATATTATTTAATTGCGGTTGATAAACACCCTTTTTATTTTTCTTTCCAAAAAAAATAAGACATCTTTTTTTCCTTATCGTCGTAGGTTACGATTTCCTTGTCGTGGTGAAAATCAAAATAACTGAGCAGACCGAAATCGCCCGAACAGCAAGCGGTATGGGTAAGTAAAGTGCCTAATAGGAGAAGGGTACAATAGGGGTTTGTAAAGAAGCAGCCAATAATCAACAAGGTTGAAATCACCACAAACGGGGCCAGTGCAACGATCCGGAATTCTTTATTATTGGCTACAAATTGGTCGGCGATGGCCAAAAAATAAAACTTTTTCAGATGGGCATCGTAGGAAGTATGCAGCGCTCCCTGCGATTTGTAGGCCAGTACATGGATATATTCATGCAGGGGAATTAATAAAAAAGCCAGAGCAATGCCATTGCAAAAATACATCAGGCCCCTTCCGATGCTGAATAGCTCATTGCCATGGTAAATCAAGAAACAAAAAACGATGATGGCAACGATGATAATATTGAATACATTGAAAAAAACAGAACCTGGGGTGGGCTTTTTGAGGTAGGTTCTAACAAATGGAATCAGCTCCTTATGATCCAGTTGATCAAGCAATGCGTATCCGTTATGGGGTAAACTTTCCGGACTGAGCGTCATACCGTGAAATATTTTAGTGATGATGGCAAGTTAGCAAAATAATAATTTTAGTAATATACTGCCCTTATCTTTCTATCCATAAATAACGCTTCACTCTTCCCCTTCAACATTCAACATTCCTTGTTCCTTGTTCAACATTCCTAAGATTGGCAATTAGCTCAAAAAATAGAAGCTGGAATGAAAACACCCAGTGTTAGCAGATCGGAAGAAATGAAAGCCTTAGGAAAATGAAAGCCGATTTTAAATAATCATTCTTAAAAGAACTCTAAAGAATAAATAAACTTCCCAATTCCCAATTCCCAATTCCCAAATCCCAAATCCCAATTTCTTGTTCATCATTCTCCATTCCTTGTTCATTATTCAACAATGCCTCCGCATAGGCTTTGCTTTTTCTTCCGAATAAGTTACCTTAGTACTAAAAACCGAAATGGAAACCGTTCTTATCAATGTGGAAAAGAAAGCTGACATTGCTTTTCTTGTAAATCTGGCGAAAAAATTAGGAATGACAGCCAAGCCGCTTTCAAGGGCTGAAGTTGAAGATTGGCAATTAGCTCAAAAAATTGAAGCTGGAATGAAAACACCCAGTGTCAGCAGATCGGAAGTAATGAAAGCCTTAGGAAAATGAAAGCCGATTTTAAATAATCATTCTTAAAAGAACTCTAAAGAATAAATAAACTTCCCAATTCCCAAAACCCAAATCCCAATTCCCAATTCCTTGTTCCTTCGGACTTACTCATAGAATATGCAGAGGAATGCGATTCCATAAACCGGTTATGTTATTAACAGCTATTTTTCATTTATGAAAAAAATACTTACTAACGGAGTAGCGTACCTGCAAAATAAAACCACCTGTTTTTTTACCGGATATTTTCCTCCCGTTTAAACTTTTCGAGATAGAGTTGGTTTATGGCCTGCTTTATGATGGTTACTTCGCTTTCCAAATTATCGATGCGGTATTGGAGTTCGAACTGAGCTTCGCCATTAACGGCTTTCATCGATTTATTGGTCCGGTGCAGATTGATGTCCGACAGCAGTTTCTTTTTTTCGGTAAGCTCCTCTTTTAAAAGCAGGGTGGTTGATAGGATATGATATTTGCGTTGCAGGGTGGAAAATTCTTTTTCCATTTTTTCAACCTCATGCGAAGGATTACGATATATTCCCCAATACGCTGCAATTTCAGGGTATATTTCAGGATGAGCCGGTTGATTCCGTTTTCGGAAAAAAGCAGAGTAGGATCTGGGGCAGACTTTCCCTCTACTTTCTTGCTTTCCATTTCCAGCTGGATGAGTTTTTGCAGGGCTTCTCTGGGCAGGTTTCTTTTACCCCATTCATACTGATTTACCAGACTGCGGGAAACCCCGAGTAAATCGGCCAGTTGCTGCTGGGTAAGGGAGAGTTTTTGCCTGATTTTCATGGCTTTACAGTTAAAAATTTTTATACTGAATTTTTGAAATACTTCTTTTTTTAGTGAAAATGCTGAGTTGTGCCAAAATTCAGAATTAATTTTGGAATTTGGTACAGATTTGTGCCAAAAATTGGGGGGGGGATTTTGGTACAAGTTGGCAAATAGGTAAGGTAATTTGGAAAAGCCAATTACAAAGGGAATCAATATTCATTAACTTTTTTTAGTTGAATAATTAAACA
>Ga0164293_10001506_pt1 | contig 19473 bp, 18 predicted proteins | sample GEODES118metaG_FD_111487 | JGI IMG/M metagenome (GOLD analysis project Ga0164293, IMG submission 111487) | Eutrophic lake water microbial communities from Lake Mendota, Wisconsin, USA - GEODES118 metaG | ecosystem: Environmental > Aquatic > Freshwater > Lake | place: USA: Lake Mendota...
CGGCGCGCGGAGCTTGCAACTCAACCGCGCGACCACCGCGAGCGATGCGGTGATGACCGGCGTACCTGTATGGAGTGCTCCCACGATCGGCCGCGTGGCGACGCTCGACCGGTTTTTCGATGGCGACATCGCGGAGGTGTTGTTCTTCAGCCGCGCCCTCACCGATAGCGAGCGCGCTACACTCGGCGCCGCACTCATGCGAAAGTGGGCGCTTGGGACCCTGGCACTCGTGGCGGGCGACAATCAGTCCGCGGCGGTCGGCTCCGAGGTCGCGACCGCCCCGCAGGTACGCGTAACCGATGGCGAGGGCAATCCGATCGCCGGAGCCACCGTCAGCTGGCAGGTCACCGCGGGTGGTGGGTCCGTGGCGAGCACCACCAGTCTGACCGATGCCACCGGTGCCGCGTCCATCGCGTGGACGCTCGGCGCCGGCACCAATACGCTGCGGGCGACCTACGGCACGCAAACGGCAGACTTCACGGCGACCGCCAGCACCGTGTGCGTGTCGTCGAGTGTGATCTGCGACCCGGCGCTCTGGGTCGACGCCACCGATGCCAGCACCATCACAACCACGAGCGGCTCGGTCACGGAGTGGCGCGACAAGTCCGGGTGGGGGCGGCACTTCACCGCGACGGGAGCGTCAGCGCCGACGGTGCAGAACAGTCCGCTGACCTTGAAGAACATGATTCGTTTCGACGGCACCGATGTCATGACGCTCGCGGATCGGCCGTGGAGCGGGACGGGTGCCTACACGCTGGTGGTGGTCGAGCGGCGTCGCGCCACAGGCGCAGCAGCTTTCTTCGGGCGGGCCGCGGCAAACGCCGACCCCGTGCCGATCCTTGGCTACAGTTCCTCGACCGCGGCCTATGTGTCGCACGGGAGCAGCCCCCTCACCGGCACCGTATCGGCATTCACCTCCATGAACGTACAGGCCACGCGCGTGTGGTCGGTGCAATATGCGAATGGGACCCGCACGCTTCGCGTGAACAATGCGATCCTCGGCACCGACAATGCCGTGGGCAGCGTCAACACATTCGGTGGCGCCACACTCGGGCGCCACAATACGGAGTGGTACAACGGGGACATCGGCGAGGTGGTGCTCATCCCACGGGCAGTGAGCAACGCGGACCTGCAGACGTACACGCTAAGCCTGATGGCCAAGTGGGGGGCGGGCGTGCTCACCATCGAGGCCGGCAACAGCCAGACAGCCGACGCAGGTACGAGCCCCGCCACCGCGCCACGCATCCGCCTCTCTGACGGCAATGGCAACGGCATCCCCGGCGTGAACCTGGCGTGGCAGGTCACCGCCGGCGGCGGCCGCGTGTACAGCCTCCAGTCGTTTACGGCGCAGACCAACGCCACGGGCTACGCCGATATTCCTAGCGGGAATTGGCGCCTCGACAACGGTACGAATCAGCTCACCCTCTGGCAGTCGGGAACCGTCGGTGAGGGGCCCAACGTCGTGTTCACGGCCACCGGCCAACTCCCTGGAACCCGCACCCTCCATCTGGACGCGCAGGACGCGTCATCATTCACCCTCAACGGGGCTACCCGCGTTGCCACGTGGCGTGATCGTGCCGGCTCAGCCCGCACCGTTGCGCAGTCGGCCGTGGGGCTGCAGCCCACACTCAGCGCTACCGGCATAAACGGTCGTCCCGCCGTCGTCTTCGACGGTACAAACGACGTTCTGATCGGCAACACCGTCGCCTATGGACTTACCGGGCCGCGCAGTGTCTTCGTCGTCACGCGCACCACGGGCACCGTTTCGAACGGTGGATGTACCGACGGCGCCGGCCAGTATCTGATGGATCGCAATCCAAGCGCAGACCAGCCGCTCACGAGCATCAAGGCGGTCGGGGGTCGCTGGGTCGTCCAGACGCGCCTAGACAACGGCGGGAATCTGGGATGCGCACCGGCGACCAGTGGCGTGACCATCACGACGAACGCCACCACCATCATCGGCATGGTGCAAACCACCACCGCCATCACGGTGTTTGGCAACGGCACATCCGTAGGCACCCTGAATGTCGGGTCGGCGAACACCATGCAGCCCATCGCGCTCGGGCGGCATGGAAACCAGGGTACGAATCCTTCCCTGGCCGGGGCGGTCGGAGAAGTGCTCGTCTTCCCCAGTGCCCTCTCCACGACAGACCGCCAGATCGTGGAGCGCTACCTTGGATGGAAGTGGGGGGTGACGGTACCCTGACGCCCCCCGCGATGCCGCTCAGCCTTCGGTGTGCGTGGCCTCGGCGAACGCCTGCTCCTCGATGCCGGCAAAAAGCCCCACGCGCGGACGCCACCGCAACAGGCGACGGGCGTCGGCAATGTGCGGCGGGTGGGTGCTGCGCCGCTCATCGAGGGAATCGGACGTCAGCGCCATCGGTGCCCCGAGAATAGCCTCCACCGTCGCGACCAGATCGCGCGTGCGATACGGGGTCGCGCCGGCAAACCGCACGCGATCGGGCCCACCTCGGTCGAGCATGGCCACGATGCCATCCACCGCATCACGTACATGCAGCGGCCAGTGCAGCGCATCCCACGGCGCAGCGATCTGCGCAGGGGAAGCGGCGACGCCAGCGCTCACCAGCGGCCCCAGCAGTGCATGGCGCTCCGCGGCCTCGGCATGCCCCCCATACAGGCCTTCGAGACGGCACACGCCACCGTCCAGCCCGTGGCGCCGTACGGCGCGCGCCACCTCCTGTTCGAAGGCCAACATGGCCAGCCGCCCGGACGCCGCACGGGGCAGCGCCGACGCGAGAACGAACCGCGCCTGATGGGCCTGCGCCACGCTGGTCGCGCGCGCAATCAATGTCGTCATCGGCGACGACGGTGCGGCGGCGGTGAGGGTGCTCCGCCCCAACAGGCACAGCACGCGATCGCACCCGTACGACTCGGCGCGCTCCTCGAGCGCCCCGTCCGGAACCGCACCCGTGCTGCCCAAGCCACCGAAGTCCTCCGGACGGACATCGAGCACGATATGCCCGAGATCGACGAGCCGGCGCGCCGAGTGTCGCGCAAGGAACGTCCCGTCGGAGATGAGCAGCACCTTCATGGTCAGTCGCTGTTTGGCGTTAGGCAATGGGTCCGCAGACTGACGACCTCATCCGTACAAAAGACACGAATTCATCCGCATCCCCCGCCGTATCACGCGCCCGTCGGCTGAAAAGAAAAATCGCGCCGAGTCTTGACGACCCGGCGCGATCTCACCGACGGGAAACCGTGAGAATTACACGAAGCTCGCCGCTTCAGTCAGCGCCATCCCAAAGGCGTCGGCGACGCCCTGGTAGGTCACCTGACCGGCCGACATGTTGAGTCCCTTCAGCAGGGCGCCATTGTCACGGAGTGCCTGCTTCCAGCCCTTGTTGGCCAGCTGGAGGGTGTAAGGCAGCGTGGCGTTCGTGAGTGCCAGCGTGGACGTGCGCGGCACCGCACCGGGCATGTTGGCCACGCCGTAGTGAATGATTCCGTCCACGGTGTACGTGGGATTCTCGTGCGTCGTCGGCTTGATGGTCTCCACGCACCCACCCTGATCCACCGCCACGTCCACGATCACGGCGCCGGGGCGCATCTTCGCCAGGTCGGCGCGACGCACCAGCTTGGGCGCCTTCGCACCGGGAATGAGCACGCCACCGATCACGAGATCGCAGGTGCTGATCTGCTCGAGGATATTGTGCCGGTTGGAGTGAATGAGCTGCACGTTGGCCGGCATCACATCACTGAGATAGCGGAGGCGCTCCAACGAGAGATCGAGCACCACCACCTTGGCCCCGAGTCCGGCCGCCATCTTGGCGGCGTTCACGCCGACGATGCCGCCGCCGAGAATCACGACCTTCGCCGGCGCGACACCCGGCACGCCACCGAGCAGCACGCCCCGACCGCCGTAGAGCTTCTCGAGGTACTTGGCGCCCTCCTGCACGGCCATGCGTCCCGCCACTTCCGACATCGGAATCAGCAGCGGCAGATCCCGATTCGGCAGCTCGACGGTTTCGTACGCGATGCAGGTGGCGCCGCTGGCGAGGTGCGCCTTCGTGAGCGCCTCGTCGGCCGCGAAGTGGAAATACGTGAACAGCGTGAGGTCGGGGCGCAGATACTGCCACTCGGGCGCGATCGGCTCCTTCACCTTGAGCAAGAGCTCAGCCTTGCCCCACGCGGTCGCCGCATCGGGTACGATCTGCGCGCCCACCGCTACGTAATTGGCATCCTCGAAACCGCTGCCGACCCCGGCGCCCGTCTCGATGAACACTTCGTGTCCTGCGGCGACCAACGCTTCTGCACCAGCCGGCACCAGCGCCACACGGTTCTCGTTGGTCTTGATCTCTTTCGGTACCCCGATACGCATTGGGATGTCTCGCTGAGGGGAGTGCGTCAGCGAACGGCCTGCGGGCCGAGGCTGACGAGGATGTGTCGATCCGGATTGAAGAAATCGCGCGAAATCTCGCGCACTTGATCTTCGTCAATCGCATCGACGAGCGCCATTAGTTGGTCTACGGACCGGAACGGCTCTCCATACAACGCCGTCGTCGCCGCCCGGTACATGCGGGAAGAAACGCCTTCCATGGACAGCACGAGCTGCCCCCGGAGCTGCCGCTTCCCGGCCGCCAGCTCCTCCGTCGTGAGGCCGCGATCCGCAATCTCACGCAGGACGTCGCGCACGGCGTCCACGGCTTCTTGGGCCGTATCCGGCGCCGTGGCCAGGTACACACCATGCGACCCCGTATCGGCATACGAGCTGCTGAAGCTGTGCACACTGTAGGCGAGCCCCAGCTCCTCGCGCACGCGCTGGAAAAGCTTCGAGCTCATGCCGCCGCCCAGCAACATGTCGATGAGCGCGAACGCATAGCGCCGGGGATCACTGTGGGCGATACCCTGCCCGCCCAGCACCACATGCACCTGGCCGATGTCCTTGCGCAGCACATGCTCCGCATGCGGGCCCGCCACTTCCACCGGGTCCAACGGGAACGGCGTCCGATCGCCCATGGGCATCTCGAGCCATCCGGCGCGCTCGAGGGTCGTGAGGAGCTGATCATGCTCCACGCGGCCCGACGCGGCCACCACGAGTCGACCCGGATGATACGCACGCTCGTGCAGGGTACGCAGGTGCGACACATCGAGCGCCTTCACCGTGTCGCGCGTCCCGAGGATGGCATAGCCGTGCGGGTGATCACCCCACAACGCACGATTGTGCACATCGAAGATGATGTCGTCGGGCGTGTCGTCCACCATGCTGATCTCCTCGAGGATCACCTTGCGCTCGAGCGCGAGATCGTCGGGGCGAAGCAACGGATGGAAGATCAGCTCACCGATGACGTCGGCCGCCACCTCGAGATGCTCGTCGAGCACGCGTGCCTGATACGACGTGTGTTCACGCTCCGTATACGCATCGAGCGAGCCGCCGAGCGTTTCGAGCGACAGGGCGATTTCCTGCGACGAACGCGAGCGTGTCCCCTTGAACACCATGTGCTCGAGGAGATGGGACACACCCATTTCTTCCGGGCGCTCGTGCAGGGTCGCCGCACGGACCCATGCCCCGAAAGCAACCGACCGCGCTCCCGGAACGGCTTCCGAGAGCACGGTCAGTCCATTGGGGAGGTCCGTACGGTGCAGCGTGGGCGCCGGAGCGCCCGAAGCCTCAGCGCCGATCGCGACCACCGCCGTTCCGTCCACCACGTCCACCACGGTCACCCCCGCGATCGCCACGGTCGCCGCCTTCTTCGCGACGCGGACGCTCTTCCTGCTCGGGCATGCCTTCGGGCTTCGGCAGCAGCGCCTTCATGCTGAGGCGGAGGCGGCCACGCTCGTCGCGATCGACCAGCTTCACCGTGACGCGATCGCCCTTCTTGCACACGTCTTCGGGCTTCTCGACGCGCTCCCACTTCATCTCGGACACGTGCAGCAGCGCTTCGGTACCCGGCATGATTTCGACGAAGGCGCCGAACGCGGTCACGGTCTTCACCGTGCCTTCGTACGTTTCGCCCACGACCGGCTCGGCGGTGATGGCCATGACCATCTGCTTCGCCCGCTCCATGCTCTCGCCGCCCACCGCGGCGATCGTCACCGTACCATCGTCGTCGACCGTGAGCTCGGCACCCGTCTCTTCCTGGATGCCGCGGATGTTCTTGCCCTTCGGACCGATGAGCTCGCCGATCTTGTCGACCGGGATCTGCACCGTCACGATGCGCGGCGCGTACATCGACAGCTCGGCGCGCGGCGCGGCCAACGCCTTGTCCATCTCGCCGAGAATGTGGAAGCGGCCTTCCTTCGCCTGCGCGAGCGCCTCTTCCATGATCTTGAGGTCGAGCCCCTCGATCTTGATGTCCATCTGGATGGACGTGATGCCATCCTTCGTGCCGGCGACCTTGAAGTCCATGTCACCGAGGTGGTCTTCGGTGCCCAGGATGTCGGTGAGAATCGCGTACTTCTTGCCTTCCTTGATCAGCCCCATCGCCACACCGGCCACGGCCGCCTTCATGGGCACGCCGGCATCGAACAGCGCGAGCGAGCCACCGCACACCGACGCCATCGACGACGAGCCGTTGGACTCGAGCACATCGGAAACGATGCGGATGGTATACGGGAAGTCGGCGAAGTCGGGGAGCACGCCCTGCAGCGCGCGCTCGGCCAGGTTGCCGTGGCCGATTTCGCGACGGCTGGTGCCGCGCATCGGGCGCACTTCACCGGTCGAGAACGGCGGGAAGTTGTAGTGCAGCATGAACGAACGCGTGACTTCGCCCGCTTCCTTGATGGAATCGAGACGCTGTGCGTCCTTGGCGGTGCCCAGCGTCGCGGCGACAAGCGCCTGCGTCTGGCCACGCGTGAAGAGCGACGAGCCGTGGGCACGCGGCAACACGCTGCTGTCGATGCTGATGCCACGCACTTCGTTCGGCTTGCGGCCGTCGACGCGCAGGTTGGTATCGAGCACCTGAGCACGCAGCTCGTTGTACTCGACATCGCCGAGCACCGAGTGGATGTCCTTGGCATTGTCAGGGAACTCGACGAGCAGCTGCTCGGCCAGTGCCTTCTTCGCCTTCTCGACCGCTTCGATACGCGTGTGCTTGTCCTTCTGGTTCAGCGCCGTGCGGATCGGGCCGCTGGCGGCCTCCTTCACGCGCGTGGCGATCGCTTCCGGCGTCTCGGCCTTGGTCCACGCCATCTTGGGCTGCTGCACCTTGGCGAGCAGCTCCGTCTGCATGGCGATGAGTTCGCGGATGCCGTCGTGCGAGAGGCGCAGCGACTCGAGCACGTCCTCCTCGGACACCTCGAGCGCGCCACCTTCCACCATGACGATGGAATCCTGCGAACCGGCCACCACGAGCTCCATGTCGGAGAACGCGAGCTGCTGGAACGTGGGGTTGAGCACCCAGTGCCCCTGCACGCGACCCACGCGCACCCCGGCGATCGGGCCGAGGAAGGGGATCTTGGAGGCGTTCAGCGCGAACGAGGCGGCGACCAGCGCCAGCACGTCGGCGTCATTCTCCTGGTCGGCGGAGATGACGTAGATGAACACCTGGACTTCGTTCTTGAAGCCCTCGGGGAACAGCGGGCGGATCGAGCGATCGATGATGCGCGCCGCCAGGATCTCATGATCGTGCGGGCGCCCTTCGCGCTTGATGAATCCGCCCGGGATTTTCCCGGCGGCGTAGGTCTTCTCCTTGTACTCGACGGTCAAGGGGAAGAAGGGGAGCGGGCTCTGGTTCTCGCTCACCGTGACGGCGGCGAGCACCATGGTCTCGCCGAACTGGACGACTGCGGAACCCGCTGCCTGCTTCGCCATCCGACCGGTTTCGATAACCAGGGGGCGACCGGCGAACGTCCGCTCGATTCGATGCATCATCAGCTGTGTAACCTCATGAGAACGCAAATCGCGCGGGAGGCAGTTGTGCCCCCGCGCGACGACGTGACAGAACTCTGCTTAGTAGCGGAGCCCAAGGTCCTGCACGAGCGTGCGATACTGCTGCACGTCCGTACGCTTCAGATAGTCCAAGAGACGGCGGCGCTTACCCACCATCTTGAGGAGGCCGCGACGACCATGATGGTCCTTCGCATGCGTACGGAAATGACCCGTCAGGTAATTGATCCGCTCAGTGAGGAGCGCGATCTGTACGCGGGTCGAGCCGGTGTCCCCTTCGTGGGCCCGGAACTTGTCGATCGTGGTAGCCTTGTCGAACGCCATCGTCGTTGTATTCTCAGCCGTTATCCGAGCTGTCATCGCGCTAACGTGCGCGACGTTCATCGCGGGTCTATTGCGCGCAATTGCAGGTAGCACGGTAGCTTACTCGACTCTGGCCCCCCTGTAAAGGACCTCGACGTGCCCGAACGCTATCTGGGGCGAACAATCGGGAAGTATCGGGTCATCCGCCACTTGGGGACGGGAGCGTTCTCCTGGGTCTACGAGGCGATCGATCTGGACCTCGAGATCCCGGTCGCCCTCAAGATCCTTCGGCCGGAGTTCGCCGGACAGGAGGGAGCCGAGGGCCGGTTTCGCCGCGAAGCGGCGACCGCCGCCAAACTCCGCCATCCGCATATCGTCACCGTGCGCGATGTCGGACACGTCGACGGCGCGGCCTTCGTGGCCATGGACCTGTACCCGCTCACCCTGGGCCGCCGGCTCACCCTGATGGGCCGCCTGCCCGAGCCGGACGTCGTGCGCCTCGGTATCGGCATCGCGGCCGCGCTCGCCGTCGCGCACGCCAGCCGGATCGTCCACCGCGACATCAAGCCGGACAACATTCTCCTTGATGCGAACGGGGAAGCCGTCGTGGCCGACTTCGGGCTCGCGCGGGCCCTCGCGGCGTCCACCGGTTCAGTCGACACCAACACGGTTCAGGGAACCCCGCATTACTTCAGCCCCGAGCAGGCGCGCGGACACGATCTCGACGGGCGCAGTGATCTCTACTCTCTGGGCGTCACGCTGTATCGCGCGGCAACGGGAGTACTGCCGTTCGAGGGCGACGACTGGTACGCGGTCGCCCGCCAGCATGTGGAGACGCCCCCGCCGCCCCCGCGTGCGCGGGTCCCCGACCTGTCCCCCGAGTTCGAAGCGCTCCTCCTCCGTCTGCTGGCCAAGGACCCGGCGCACCGCTACGCCAGCGCGCTGCACGTCGTCGATGCACTGGCCGCGCTCCCGACCGCGCCCGGCACCAGCGCCGCGCGTCCCCGCCTCGGCACGGAGACCGTCGACAGCTTTCGCCCGACGCCCCCTGCCCCTTCGCGTGCCTGGCCGGCTGCGGCGCTGCTCCTGGTCGGCATAGTCGGGTGGATGATCTGGGACCGCGTACAGGCCTCACGCGTGCCCGCGACGCCGCCCCAACGGCGCGCCGTCGCTGACACCGCACAGAAACCGCGCGAGGACAGTGTCGTGCCGTCGCCAATCGCGGCCGATACCAGCGTACCGGTCATCGCCAGCCCCGCCAGACCGCGTCCCAGCCCGGCCGTCCCCCGAACGGCCCATCTCGATATCGTGGCCAGCGATTCCGCGGCGATCTACGTCGACAACCGGCAGGTCGGGGTCATGCGCTGGAGCGGAGACGTGCCGCCAGCGTCGCGCCTCCCCGTTCGAGCCGTCATCGCCGATGCCAGTACGTCCTGTACGACGGCGCTGCGCGACACCGTGCTTACTGGCCTCAGGGCGGGGCAACGGATTCAAGTCACCCTCGCTGTTCGCGCCTGCGCCGTGGTGCGCTACCGCGTCCAGCCGCGCGATGCACGGGTACAGTTTGTCCCCCTCGACGGTGGGCGCAGCTACGAGACGCGGGCCGACAGTGTGGAATCGTATTCGCTGCCGGTCGGTCGGTACCTCATGCGCATCTCCGCCCCGTATTGCATCGTGTTCTCCGATACGGTGGTCGTGACGCGCAGCAGCAGCAGTGTGGTCGTGCCCCGCAAGCTGGTGTGCAGCTGACGCCACGGCTGCCGAACCGCCGTTGCTCGCCGCTGACCGCTAGGGAAAGAGCTCCCGCCCGATCATCGTAGCCGTCGCCCCAGCCGCCGCCCCCGCCCAGAAGCGCGCCGATTTCCACCACGGCAAGGCTGGACGCACAACGAGCAGGAAGTGATCAGCCTTCACTCTGGTCACCTGACCCGTCACAACCGCAGTGGCACTTTCCCCGGACCGCGACACGACGAGCATGCGCGCCACAAGCGCATCCCGTTGCGCGGGATCCACCACGTAACTCTGCAACCCCGGTCGCACCCACGCCGCCTCACGTACGCGAAACGTCGCCGTGGAATCGCTGACGCTATCGATCTCGAAGCGCGCCGCATCCCGCGGAATGCGCGGCATCGGCGACGCGTTGACGCCGGACGCCACGGTCGGGCGCCACGCGGGGAGACCATGGCATCCGCCGAAGATCAGCCACGCGCTCGCCGCCAGTACCCCGCGCCTCACTGCGTGAAAACCGACCGCAGATCGTTGAAGGTGACCAGCAGAATGAGCGCCAGGACCGCGAGCACCCCAACCCGGGCGAAGGCCTCGCGCGTGCGCATGCTGAACGTGCCCCCCTTGATTCGCTCGGCCAGGACCATAAGAATCTGACCGCCGTCGAGAACCGGAATGGGGACGAGATTGAGAATCGCGATATTCAGGCTCAGGAACGCAATGAGCGACCAGAGTGTCTCGGCGCCGTTTCGTGCGGCCTGCACCGACGTGCGCGCGATCTGAATGGGGCCGCCGAGGTTCTTGGCTGACACCTCACCTTTCACCAGCCCGCCCAGAACGGCCACGACGTTACGCGCCATACCCCAGGTGGCCTCACCACCGCGCGCAACGGCGCTCCCGAGCGACACGGGCTCGCGCACCACGGAGTCGAGGACCATCATCCCCACACGACCGACCTTTCTCGGCGCCCCGGTCACGGGGTCCTGCGCCTCCGCCACTTGCGGCGTGATGGCCGTCTGCACGCGCTCGCTGCCGCGTGCGATGACGAACGTGACCGTCCCCGAGGTGACGGGTGACACGCGAGCAATGACCTCATCCCACGCGCGCACGGCTTCACCATTGATCGACACGATACGGTCACCGCTGCGGAGTCCTGCGAGCGCCGCCGGCGCCCCCGGCACCACGGAATCGATCACCGCCGGCACGTACCGATTGCCGTAGGTGTAGTACAGCCCGCTCGAGACCGAGATGGTGAGCAGAATGTTCATGATCACCCCGGCCGACAGGATGAACACGCGGGCGAGCGCCGACTTGTTCTCCACCCAACGATTGGCGGGAACGGGCTTTGGGCCGAACGGAGCCATGCCTTGCGGATCCCAGAGCGAAGCAGGCACGCCGTCGGGACGCACCGGCGTGGCGTCGAGTGAACCGCGATCCGCTTCCGCACCCTCGATCCCAGCCAACGCATCGTCGTCGCGCGACGCCATGCGCACGAAGCCACCGAGCGGAATGAGGGAAATCCGATAGTCGGTTTCGCCCCGCTTCACCCCGAAGATGCGACGCCCCCACCCGAGGGAGAACACGGGCGCGTACACCCCGCACAGCTTGGCCGCCACGAAATGGCCAAGTTCGTGCACGAACACGACGAGACCGAACACCAGCAGTGGCGCGATATAGACCGACAGCGACGACATACCCGTCACGCCTCCTGTGCGATACGAGACTTCACATGATCACGCGCGGCGGCATCGGCCGCGAGTAGCGTTTCGAGCGAATCACCGGGAGCACCGGCCAGATCCTGCAGCGCCTCGGCAACCCGTTCGGCGATGCCGCCGAAGCTCAGTGCTCCGGCGAGAAACTGGGCAACGGCCTCCTCGTTCGCCGCATTGAAGACCGCGGGCGCCGCACCGCCGGCGCGCCCCGCCGATATCCCCAAGCCCAACATCGGGAACTGTTCGTGCCGCACGTGCTCGAACGTGAGTCCGCCCAGCGCCACCGGGTCGAACGATGGTACGCCAGTATCGGCCACACGTTCCGGCCAGGTGAGCGCATACAAGATAGGGAGTTCCATGCTCGGCACCCCCATTTGTGCCAGCACGCTGCCGTCCACGAACTCAACGAACGAGTGAATGATGCTCTGCGGATGCACCACGACCTCGATGCGGTCGTAGGGCACGCCGAACAAGTGATGCGCCTCGATGACCTCGAGCGCCTTGTTGGCGAGCGTCGCGCTGTCGATGGTGATCTTGCTCCCCATCTGCCAGGTGGGGTGCTTGAGGGCATCGGCCCGCGTGGCCTGCGCAATTCTTTCGGCCGGCCATGTGCGGAACGGCCCACCGGATGCCGTGAGAATGAGGCGCTTGACCTCGTGCGGCTGCCGCCCCGCGAGGCACTGCAGGATGGCCGAGTGCTCGCTGTCGACCGGCACGAGCTCGGCACCGTGCTCACGCGCCGTCCGCGTCACGATGTCGCCTGCCACGACCAACGTTTCCTTGTTGGCCAACGCGACGCGCTTGCCCTGTCGCAACGCCGCGAGCGTGGCCGGCAATCCCGCGGCCCCCACCACCGCATTGATGACAATCGACGCATCGGGGTGAGTGGCCGCCTCCACGAGACACTCGGGGCCACGGCCCCAGCCGGACGGCGCCTCCACGGAGCCTTGCACCAGGCCAACGTAGGCCGGGCCAAACTGCGCCACCTGTTCGGCGAGCGCCGCCGCGTTGCCATTGGCGGTCATGGCCACCGGCACGAACCGATCGCGCTGACGCTCGAGCACCTTGAGGGCACTCTTGCCGATGGACCCCGTGGCACCCAGGAGCGCTACGCCGACTGGCGATGGCACGTCAGACGCGGGCGACGTGGCGTGAAACAGTGAAGCCGTCATCGGGCACCAGGAGCCGGGATCAACAGCCAATCGTACAACGCGTAGGCCGCAGGGAGCACGAAGAAGAGCGAATCGAGACGATCGAGGACACCACCGTGGCCGGGAAAGAGCGTCCCGCTGTCCTTCACCCCGGCCTCGCGCTTGAGCAGCGACTCGGCGAGATCACCGACCTGCGCGATGATGCTGATCGCCACACCGAACACCACAATGCCCGTGGGCGTAAAGGCCAGCTGCGCCTTCGGCACGAGGAGGCCGTACGTAAACGCGTAGGTGGCAGCCACCGTGACGAGCACCCCTCCGACGGCACCAGCGACCGTCTTCCCCGGGCTCACACTGGGAATGAGTTTGCGGCCACCGATGAGGCGCCCGCTGAAATACGCGCCCGTGTCACTCGCCCACGTAAGAACGACCGGGAAGAGCACGCTTAAGGCGCCTGCCGTCTCCCCCACGGCATAGTTGTGATAGCGAAGCACATAGGCGAAGCTGAGCGTCGCCCCCGTATACAGTGCACCGAACACGGTGGTGCTGGCGGCACCCAGCGGTTTGCCGTCGACACCGCGCATCCAAATGGCGAGCCCCAAAACGGCTAGCACACTCAATACCCAGGCGTACATCGGGACGGTCAGCACCCCGAGCAGCTGACCGTGCACGCCGATGGGGATGCACGCCGACAACACGACGCCGATGGCAGCGAGTGGCGTGGCGCCACCTGCCTGGGCCATGCGATAGAACTCCCACGCGGCCACGGCAGACAACGCGCCGAGCATGGTGGCGAGTGGCGCACCGCCAATCCAGATGATCCCGATGGCGAGCGGCGCACCGATGAGCGCCACGATAACACGACGTCCGAATTCGTTCACGACCCGATGGAATTACGTGGACACGCGGCCGAACCGCCGGTCGCGTCGCTGAAAATCACAGATGGCTTCGAACAAGGCCGCGCGATTGAAGTCGGGCCACAGGACGCTCGAGATGTAGAGCTCCGCGTACGCCACCTGCCATAGCAGGAAGTTCGAGAGCCGACGCTCGCCGGATGTGCGAATAAGCAAATCGGGATCTGGGCAGCCGGCGGTGAAAAGACGGCTGCGGAACTGCGCCTCGTCGATGTCGTCCGGCGTGAGTGTTCCGCGCTGCACATCACGCGCCAGCTCACGGGCGGCGCGCACGAGTTCAGCGCGCCCTCCGTACGAAATGAACAGATTGAGACCGAGTCGCGTGCCGCTGGCCGTTTCGCGACGCACTCGATCCACGGCCGACGCCGCGGCGGGACTGAGGCGATCAAGGTCGCCGTGCACGTGTACGTGCACCCCCTGCTTCGCGAGGTCGGCGGCCTCTCGGGCGATGAACTCCTCGAGCAGCGACATAAGCGCCGATACCTCGGTTTCCGGCCGCTGCCAATTCTCCTGCGAGAAGGCGAACAGCGAGAGCCACTCCACGCCGGCGTCGAGGCACCCCTCGACCACGGCGCGCACCGCCTTCATTCCCGACCGATGTCCGAACGGGCGCGGCATGTGCCGCTCCCTCGCCCAGCGGCCATTGCCATCCATGATGATGGCAATGTGCCGCGGCACCGCCCCGTGCACGCGAATGCGTGCCAATAGATCCGACTCGGTGTCAGTCATGCAGGGGGGCGGTAACGGTGGGGCACAACGTGCGAGTCCGCGCGCGCGGACTCACACCGCCATGACTTCGGCTTCCTTCGTCTTCAACAAGGCCTCGAGCTTCGCGATCTCGTCGTCGTGCACCTTCTGCAGATCCTTCTCAGCGGTCTTCTTTTCGTCCTCCGACACGCCGTCGAGCTTCTTGATCTTGTCGCGGGCGTCGGTGCGCGCATGACGGATGGCGATTTTACCATCCTCGGCGAGTTTGTGCAGGATCTTCACAAGCTCCTTACGACGCTGCTCGGTCATGCTGGGCAGCGGCACGCGGATGATGCCGTTCTGGTGCGCCGGATCGAGGCCCAGGTCGGACTCGCGAATGGCCTTCTCGATCGCCTTCGCCTGCCCCTTGTCGAACGGGGTGACGAGAAGAATGCGCGGCTCGGGTGCCGACACCGTCGCCACCTGATTGAGGGGCACCAACGAGCCGTACGCTTCCACCTTGATCGTGTCGAGCATGTTGGGCGACGCCTTGCCCGAGCGGATTCCCGAAAACTCCTTCTTCGAATTCTCGAGGGCCTTCTCCATGCCGGCCTTCGCGTCCTTCAGAATCTGCGATGTGCTCATGAAACCAATGTCCCCACGCGCTCGCCACGAATGGCACGGGCGATCGCGCCTTGACGGTGAAGGTTGAGTACGACGAGCGGCAGCTGATTCTCCTTGCAGAGTGTGATGGCCGTCTGGTCCATCACACGCAGCTCTTCGAGCATCACGTCGCGATAACTGATCGTCTCGTACAGCGTGGCATTCGGATCCTTCTTCGGATCGGCCGAGTACACCCCATCCACACTGGTGGCCTTGATGATCACATCGGCCTTCATCTGGATGGCACGCAGCACGGCAGCCGTGTCCGTGGAAAAATACGGATTCCCGGTGCCGGCGGCAAAGATGACGGTGCGCCCCTTCTCGAAGTGCCGGAGCGCGCGGCGGCGGATATACGGCTCCGCCAGCTCTTCCATGCGGATCGCCGTCATGACCCGGGTATCGAGCCCCTTCTTTTCCAGCACATCCTGCAGCGCCATCGCGTTGATGACGGTACCGAGCATGCCCATGTAATCGGCGCCGACCCGGTCCATACCCATCTGGGAGAGCTGGGTGCCGCGGACAATGTTGCCACCGCCGATCACCAGGCCGAGCTGCACCCCCATGCGGGCAACATCGACGATCTGGTCGGCGAAAAAGCCGATGCGTTCGAAATCGAAGCCCACCCCACGATCTCCGGCGAGGGCTTCACCGGAGATCTTGAGGAGGATGCGCTGAAAGCGCAGACCGGACCCGCTCGGCGCGTTCGCGCTGTGTGCGGTGTCGCTCATGGTCGTTTACTCGGCGCCGAGCTGCAGACGCGCGAAACGGTCCACGGTGATCTCACCGCCCGCCTTCTTGGCGTGATCGGCGACGAGCTGCGCGATCGTCAGGCTGCCGTCGCGCACCCACGCCTGCGGCATGAGCGTCACGTCCTTGAGGAACGCCTCGACCTTGCCCGTGGCGATCTTCTCGATCATGGCTTCCGGCTTGCCAGTTTCACGCGCCTGCCCTTCGGCCACGCGCTTTTCGGCTTCGAGCTTCTCGGGCGAGACGCCGGCGCGATCGACCGCGATCGGCGCCGCCGCGGCAACGTGCTCGGCGATGTACTTCACGAGCTCCTTCGTGGCCTCGTGGTTTGCCACGTCCGCCGAGGACGCGGTGATCTGCACGATCGTCGCGAGCTTGCCGTTGTGGTGGCGGTACATGCCGACCTGACCGTTGGCACCGGCATCGAAACGCGCCGTGCGCTTCACGTTCACCGCCTCACCCGTCTTGGCGGCGGCCGCCTTCACGTACTCCTCCACCGACTCGTTCGGGCTGCCCGTCATGGGCTCGGCAAGGAACGCGTCGATGTCACCGGCCGACGACTGCACGCGATGGGCGAGGAGCGTGTTCACGATCTTGCCGAAGTCTTCGTTGCGCGCCACGAAGTCGGTTTCGCAACCCACTTCCACGAGGGCGGCCGACGTGCCGTTGTTGAACACTTCGCCGGCCACGATGCCTTCGCTCGTTGAGCGGTCGGCGCGCTTCTCAGCCTTGGCGATGCCCTTCTTACGGAGGTACTCGACGGCGGCGTTCATGTCGCCGTTGGTCTCTTCGAGCGCCTTCTTGCAATCGCCAATGCCTGCACTCGTGCGCTGGCGGAGTTCTGCCACGTCCTTGGTCGTGAATGCCATCGTCAGATCCTGTCTATCTCTGAAGGGTGCGCTATCGATACTGGGATGATACTACGGTTGCTACAACAACGCCGCCGGAAGGTGCCGGCGGCGTCGCGATCCTGCATCCTGGGAGGTGGCGCCGAGAACGGCGCCCCTCCGGATTCCGTGCGTCAGGCCGGACCTTACTCGGCGCTTTCGGCCGGAGCCGCGTCGTCGGCGCCTTCAGCGCCCGCGTCGCCACCCTTAAGGCGCGCCGCGATTGCTTCCGGCTTGGCACGACGGCGGCGCGGACGGCCGCCACGGTCGTTGTTCCCACCGCGGTCGCCACCACCACGGTTGTCGCGGCCGCCGCGATCGCCGCGGTCAGCGCGCTCAGCGCCACGGTCGCTGGAGAACGTGTAGGCCTCCTGCTCCTCTTCCTGCGGGCGGGCGGGCGCCTCACGGCGCGCCTCGTCGATCGTATCGGCGATGACCTTCGCGATCAGCTCGACCGAGCGGATGGCGTCGTCGTTACCGGCGATCGGCACCGTGATGAGGTCGGGATCGGCGTTCGTGTCGACGATGGCGACGATCGGCACCCCGAGCTTGTTGGCTTCGGAGACGGCGATGCGCTCCTTCTTCGAGTCGATGATGAACAGCAGCCCCGGGAGGCGGTTCATCGTCTTGATGCCCGAGAGGTACTTGGAGAGCTTCTCGCGCTGACGCGACATGAGAAGCTGTTCCTTCTTGGTGTAGTTCGCGAGCGAGCCATCCTCGCTGCCGGCCTCGAGCTCCTTGAGCTTCTTGACCTGCTTCTTGACCGTCTGGTAGTTGGTCAGCATGCCGCCGAGCCAGCGCTCGGTGACGAACATGCCGCCGCAGCGCGCGGCCTCGTCACGCACGATGGCGGCGAGCTGGCGCTTGGTGCAGACGAAGAGGACGTTCTCGCCGCGCAGGACGACCTCGCGGACGAGCTTCTGCGCCAGTTCGATCTGGCGGAGCGTCTTCTGCAGGTCGATGATGTGAATGCCGTTGCGCTCGGCGAAGATGAACCGGCGCATCTTGGGGTTCCAACGACGGGTCTGGTGCCCGAAGTGAACGCCCGCGGCGAGCAGCTGCTCGAGGGACGGAGTGGCCATGCGTGGAGTACCTGGTTGTTTGAGTTCGTCCGCGGCCGTCGTCGCCGGCAGCGACCGTTCCCTGAAGGAATCGGCACCCGCCACCAGCTCGGACCGCGTGAGAGATATGCTGGACAACGCGACCGGGGCCGCAGCCCCGGTCGCTGTTGCTTAGCGCTTGGAGAACTGGAAGCGCTTGCGGGCGCCAGCGCGGCCCGGCTTCTTACGCTCGACCTCACGCGCATCGCGCGTGAGCAGGCCGAACTCACGAAGCTTCTTCTTGTTGCCCTCGTCGACCTTCACGAGCGCACGAGCCACCGCGAGGCGCACCGCGCCCGCCTGACCCGACATGCCACCGCCATCGAGCGTGGCCTTCACATCGTACTGACCGAGCGTGTCGGTCAGCGTGAACGGCTGCTGGATGGCCGACACCAGCGTCGGACGCGGGAAGTAGTCACCCAGCGTACGACCGTTCACTTCCCACTTACCCGTGCCGGGCGTGAGATAAAGACGGCACACCGCTTCCTTGCGACGGCCGACGGCGTTGATCTGTTCCGACATTACTTGGCCTCGGCGGCGGAGAAGGTAAGCTTGGCCGGGCTCTGCGCCACGTGCGGATGGTCAGCACCGGCAAAGACGCGGAGCTTGCGACGGAGCACCTGACGACCCAGGGTGGTCTTCGGGAGCATGCCGTACACGGCCTTCTCGATCACGCGCTCCGGGTGCTTGGCCAGCATCGTGGCAAAGGGCGTGTGCTTCTCGTGGCCCATGTAGCCCGTGTGGCTGAAGTAGGTCTTCTGCTCGGCCTTGCGACCGGTGACCTGCACCTTCGACGCATTGATCACGATGACGAAGTCACCCGTGTCCATGTGCGGCGTGTACATGGGCTTGTGCTTGCCGCGGATGATCTTCGCGACTTCCGACGCGAGCCGGCCAAGGACCATTCCTTCCGCGTCGACGATGTACCACCGACGGTCGATATCCTTCGGGGTCGCGCTGTAGGTCTTCATGCTAACGTGATCCGTGCGTGTTGCGGAGAAGCCGTGGACCGTGGGCACATGCCCGCGGATCGGCCCCCGGCAAAGGGTTTGATAGCCGTGTGCCGTCCCTCACTCACAGGACGGACGCCCGACCGGTCAGCTTCCCGCGCCATACTGCGCGAAAATCGCCGAAAATCGGGACAGACTCGTAGCTTACACAGCTCTGAAGTGCCTGTCAATGCGGCGCTTGTGCCGACCCCCCCGAACCGGCACGGGGTCCGGTGAGCGCCCCGAGACAGCTGGGGGCACGCCACTCTTGCCACCAGCCGGTCCCAACGTCATGCTGCCGACGCCGGTTCACCCCCGAGCCGATCTCCCCCCCCGCCCCATAGGAGGCAGCACGCATGTCGATGATGTCGGAATTCAAGGAATTTGCCGTAAACGGCAGCGTCGTGGACCTCGCCGTCGGCGTGGTCATCGGCGGCGCCTTCCAGAAAATCGTTGACAGCATGGTCAGCGACATCATCATGCCCGTCGTCGGACTCCTCACCGGTGGGATCGACTTCACGAACCGGTTCATCACCGTGGGCGGCGGAACGTTCGCCACGCTGGAAGAAGCGAAAAAGGCCGGGGCGCCCACGGTCGCCTACGGCCTCTTTCTGAACCAGATCCTGACGTTTGTCATCGTGGCGTTCACGCTCTTCCTCGTCATCAAGGGCGTCAACCGGATGCGCCGCGAAGTGCCGGCCAAGGGCTGAGCCTCGGAGCACCGCACGCCCCCGGGGGCGCTCCTGGTC
>Ga0164293_10001507_pt1 | contig 19469 bp, 25 predicted proteins | sample GEODES118metaG_FD_111487 | JGI IMG/M metagenome (GOLD analysis project Ga0164293, IMG submission 111487) | Eutrophic lake water microbial communities from Lake Mendota, Wisconsin, USA - GEODES118 metaG | ecosystem: Environmental > Aquatic > Freshwater > Lake | place: USA: Lake Mendota...
AAATGATCCGACATAATCTAGAATCCATTTACCAAGCATTAAAAACAAAGGACGCACTATGAACACAATCAAAACACCTGTCACTGTCCTCACTGGCTTTTTAGGGTCCGGCAAGACAACTCTTCTGAATCATATTTTGACTGCAAAGCATGGAAAACGAATCGCCGTGATTGAAAATGAGTTTGGTGAAATCGGAATCGATCATGAAATTGTTGTGAATGCTGATGAAGAAATCTTTGAAATGAACAATGGGTGCATCTGCTGCACAGTTCGAGGAGATCTGATTCGAATCCTGAATCAGTTGGCAAAGAAAAAAGACAAATTTGATTACGTCATAATTGAAACCACAGGTCTTGCGGATCCTGCCCCAGTGGCTCAAACCTTCTTTGTCGACGAGCAAATCAAAGCTCAATATACTTTGGATGCCATCGTGACCGTCGTTGATGGCTTTCATGTTTTGACTCAACTTGAACGGTCCCCCGAATGCCCTCAACAGATTGGTTTTGCAGATGTTTTGATTTTAAATAAAGTGGATCTTTTAGCGCCCGAGTCCTTAAAGAAAGTAAAAGAGCAAATTAAAGCCATCCAACCCGCAGTTCAAGTGATTGAAACCACCCAAGCCGCTGTTGATTTAAAAGATATTTTAGATATTTCGAGTTTCGATCTGAATAAAACCCTCGAGGTTCACCCTGAATTTTTAAAATCAGGCCATCATCATCATCACAGCAAAGTGGGATCAGTAGGACTCACTTTTGAAGGTCACGTTAACGTAGAAAAGTTTCAAGCCTGGATGGGAAATCTTTTGCAAACTCAAGGAGCTGATATTTACAGAATTAAAGGCCTGATTTCCATGCCCGAGCAGAATCAAAAATATATTTTTCAAGGTGTTCACATGCAAACAGAGGGGATTTTTGGACCGCTGTGGAAAGAAAACGAGACCCGTGTAAATCAACTGGTTTTGATTGGGAAAAATTTAGACCGAGAATCTTTGCTGAAAGGCTTTGAATCATGCAAGGCCTAGAGGAAACAGCTTCTGTGCCTATCCTTCGACCTCGTTGGCTGAATATCACAGAAGAACCTGTGGTTTGCCTGTGTTCTCATTTGGGCGAAGATTTGGTTGTGGCAGGTCTGAGTGATGGGCGAATTCGATTGATTCAATACTCCACCGGTGAATCAAAGGAAACCATCGCGGCTCATAAAATGGGATTGATTCAAGTTCAACTGTCGAATTGCGGAAAAAAATTAGTCACGACTGGTGAAGACAATTTGATTCGCCTTTTTTCTATTGAAAATTATAAAATCTCGCAAACCCACCAATGGAAATCCAAAAATTGGATTGAACAGGTTCTATGGAATGATCAGACGCTGATTTTTTCAAGTGGCAAAAATTTGTTTCATTGGAAAGATTTTTCACAAAGTCCAAATTTAATTCAAACCTGGAATCACTCGATTTCCACTTTGACTGTCAGTCAGCTTGGAAACTTGGGCGTTTCCGGATACAGCCGTTTTTGTCTGTATGACATTGAGACTTTTGAAATCGTAAAGGATTTTGAATGGAAGGGGCAACTTGAGAATCTTAAATTCTCAAGTCGTGATCGATTTGCTGTTTGTTCGTCAACAGACATGACCATCCACATTTGGGATTTAAAGAAAAATAAAGATTTGGCCATGCGTGGTTTCCCGCAAAAAATTCTGGATATGAGTTTTAGAAATGATGGGCTTTATATGGCCAACTGCAGTGGCTTAGAGGTCATGATTTGGGATTACATGGATCCCGGCCCTGCTGGTAAAAAACCGCAGATTCTGGGCCCCTTTGAAAAAGCCATTCAGTTTTGTAAATATCAAAACCGGGGAAAAATTTTAGCCAGCTTCGGTCAAGATGGTGTGATTCTTTTTTGGCGGCCTGATCTTTTTGATGATCACCCACTCGCCATTGCAGGCATTCGAGATCAAGCCATCACCCAAGCCCTTTGGACTGAAAATGACAAAGAAGTCATTACAGGTTTAAGCTCTGGCTACGTGGCCTGCTATCCAGCTCCGGAAATTCTGGAAAAATAACCTTCATGAATTCGACTCAAATCCAACTTCATCACAACTTTCTTCCACATCCAGAGCGTGAAAAAGTTTTGGAAGAAATTTTATGTTACAAGCCAATTTGGGAAAATCGTTTTTCAGAATCAAATCCCCCACCTCAGGGTCAAAGTCAGCGCTCACTATTAAGACCTGTTTATTGGCTGGGAAATTGGCAATTTGCCTGTTTAAATTATTACCATCCGCCCAAGGGGGTTTTGAATCGCGCGGTCCTAGCTGAAGGCTACAACCCCCATCTAAAATCTGTTGTGCAAAGAATTGAAAAATTAGTTCATCAAAAGTTTTCAAAAAGTGATGTGCCAGAGGGTTGGTGTTTGAACACCTGTTTGATTAATTATTACGGCTCAAAAATCGAAAACGGAAAGAAAGTGGACGCGGCTCGAGTTGGAGAGCACAAGGATTTTGAGCCAGGCCCCGTAGCTTCCCTTTCCTTTGGCGAAAGGGCTTTATTTCAATTTGTAAAAAGCCATGGCCGTGGTCATTCAAGTGAAGTGGTTTTGCAGCAGTGGCTCAGTGATAATACTTTACAAATTTTTGCAGGACCCAAGTACAAAGAGCTTTATTTTCACCGTGTGCAAAGAGTCGAAAAAAATAAATTCAAAAACTGGCCAGAAATCAAAATTTCAAATTTTGAAACTCGAAGAATCAATCTGACCTTTCGATTTGTCCCCAAAGTTCACATTAAAGCCTTAAGTGATTTTCCGATGAATTTACGGACTGATATCAGTCCCTATGTGGAAAAACTTTCCGAGTCCTCTGGGTATTGGAAAAGTCAGGCATTTGTCATGTCTGGAACTTCAAAGACCTGAGCTTTTTTTGCTGCAGGTCGGCTCATTAAACGCTGCATGTATTTTTCCATACAGGGATGACCCTTCACTAAATAGTCCCAAGCCCCTGGGATCACAGCTGCTAACATAATGTCTGCTGCAGAAAAACCAGATTTTAAAATGTAATCCTGCTTTTCAAGCACAGGCAGCAAGGCCAGCTTTAAAATTTCACATTGTTGAGATACGTCATTTTTAATTTTATTCACTTCGCTCTCGGATTTACCATCAAAGGTGAACATTCTGGCTACAACAGCTTCAAGTGATGCCACCGACCAAACCATCCACTGCAAATAATAACCACGGTCAAACGAGTTTAATTCAGGCGCGAGTTTTGATTTAGCCTGATAGCGATCCGCTAAGTAAAGACTGACACCGACAGATTCAAACAAAGTGATTTCACCATCAACGATTGTGGGAACTCTTCCCATGGGATTCAATTTTCGATAATCTGGCGTGGAAAGCTCTCCTTTTTTTCGACTTAAGAAATGATCTTGATACTCGACACCCAGTTCTTCTAGAAGCCACCGAACCCGATCACTACGATCTTGTTTCCCCATGCAGTAAATTTGAATTTTTGAAGAATTTGACATTTTAGGGTCCCTTCAGTTGAACGATTTCTAATTTATTTTTGTGATCCACTTGCCAAGTTTGATGATCTGCAGTGGCTTGAATCTTAAAATCTTTTGTTGTCTTTCGCGAAAGATGAAGGCTGATGCCAAAGCAAACACTTCTTTCTGAGCTTCTCAAAAGATCCACGTGAGAAGCGAAAAGGCCGCTGGATTTATAAAATAAGGTTTGGTCTTGAAACAAGGCTTGTAGACAGGCCTTTAATTTCTCTGGCGGGCTTTGAGCTTGCAACAATTCAGCGGAACTGAGAGACAAAAAAAAGAAAAGAGTCAATTTGTGCATTGATTAGCATTTGAATCTTGATCAGGTTGAGTGTCAATCCCATCACCCTCTTTTTTAATATATCGGGGTCTACGGTAGCAATTGGCCTTTGGATTTTTTTCTGCCTCAGTGACAAACTCAACTTGACGATCAATGACTTTTTTAAAAAGGTTGATCAAATGATCATGCTGACGGGCCTGCGTATCAAATCCAACAATTGATCCTAAAAGTTCGATACTGTGATGAATGGCTTCAATGGTAGAATAACACTCTGGCTTCGGTTGTTTTCTGACACGAAATTGAGAAAGTCCTGGAGGAATAAATCCCACGCGAGGCAATTGCTTTAAATTTTGACTGAGCCGCATGGTTTTGCGTGCCGTCGCCCAGGTTCCATCGATAACAAATAAAGCTAATTTTTTATTTTGCGAAAACAAAGATGTTTTTGCTTTTTCAAAATCAGTCGTCAAATTAAGAGATTTTTGACCTGGATAAAGAATGACTGATTGAGTGTCAGGATCACAGATAATTTCATTGATCTGTTTGTTATTTGTGTAATCTTGCCCCATCACAAGCAAAGAATTTTCTAATGAAAGATGGGCCATTCGGCCCGTGGCAATTCTTCTTCTGAACTCGATGGGGTGAATCAGGATCACAAACTTAATGTTGGGATTTACTTTTTGAACGAACTGACAATAACAAGAAAAGTCGGGCTGCAAACAAGTCACACATAAATTTCTGTATTGGGGAAGCTCTTGATGACGTTTGATTTGATTGAGTAAATATTGTTCTTTATTGACCATTGTCCCTAGCCTGTTGACACAGCTGATCACATCTTTCATTAAAAGTAATCCCCGCATGAGCTTTTACCCATTTCCAATTCACCGATTTTTCAAGCATCAAAGAATGAATTTGTCTAAGCAAATCAGAATTAGGAATTGGAAAACCGTTTTTATTGACCCATAAATTTTCTGACCAAACGGCCAACTTCTTTAAATTTTCAATTAAAATTTGGCAATCTGAAAAAAGATGGGCTTTCGAGTTCTGAGGCAGCTGTTTAAGACTTTCGATGGCAGCTTGATATTCCATTCTGAGGCTGTCAGTGTTTTTAACACGACTTGATTTTTCAAAAATAATTTGATTGTTTTGTACAAAGATAAAGGCCCAAGACCCCCATCCCTTTTTGTAGCTTCCGTCTGTGTAGATTTCAATCAATGACATCTTGAACATTGTCTGTAGATTATTTACAGACGACAACAGGAAACTCTAAATAATTTTGTATCGCTGCAAACCGGTAAAGAAAGTTTTGGTCACCACAAGTAGAATAACGATCGTAGGAATCGCCAAAATCAGTCCTGCGAACCCAAACATCATGGATCCTCCAAAGACTCCTAAAACAACAACCAATGGATGAAGGTTCACAAGCTTACCTACGACAAGTGGTTGAAAGATGGCGTTATCTAAAAGATGGACCACCAACACAACTCCGATGGCAACCAGCATAAGATTATCCAGATTCACAAACGGAATCAGGGGATTGATATTTTCTGCAATCAGGGCGTAAGCAGCACTCAAAACGCAAGCAATGGCAGTTCCCACAAAAGGAATCGCATTTGTGAGTCCACCAATGATGCCAATTAAAATCGAAACCTGCAGCTCAAAACCACACAAATAGAAGCCCACAACCAACGAGACACCCACCAGTGCACATTCGATCAATGTTCCTCTAATATACTTTCCTAAAGCCTCGTCCACGTTGCCAACCACCGAGTAGGCCAATTCAAAATACCGGTTGGGAACAAGCCTCATGAAAAAATGCAGGATTTGGCCGTTATCAAGAAGGATAAAAATAAAAACCAGGGGAAAGATGATCCAGTTGGTAGCCGACTTTAAAAATCCAGCCAGGAACCCTGAGGATTTTTTCGAAGCCGTACTTGCAACTCCCACTTCCGTGGGCACAGCCTTCACCAACTCTAAATTTTGATTTTTCAAGTTTTCATTGTAGTACTTCAGGTACTTGTCACCTTCAGATGTGGACAAACTTTTCAAATGACCTAAAAAAAGAGTCTGCTCTTTTTCACTCAAATCCAAATACTGGCTGATTTGAGCTTTTACAGGCTCTAAATCTTGACCTAAATTTTCAAATAAGAAATTCCCCTTTTTGCTCTGATCCAGTCCCATCCACGATTGGTACCTTTCGTGAAGACGAAACTGCAGTCGAACTTTCAGCACGACTTTTTCAGATTCAGTCGGAAGAGATTTCGAAATGAAAACACTGGCCCCATATAAACTGAAAGCCGTAATCCCCATCAAAGCGCCAAGACGAATATACTGTGTCCAATGAGTTGTTTGAAAACTTTTTGCCAAGGGCTTAAAAAGATAAGCAAAAAAGGCGCCCATGATAAACGGAAGCATCAATGGTTTTAAACCATAAATAAGGCCTATGGTACCAGAGATAAAAATAAAAGTTGAGATGCCGTAAACAAACCAGCGCCGGACTTTTCGACCTTCGCTTTGCTCTTGCAGGTAGCTCATGCGACGGCTCGTAACTTTCTATCGATAAATTCATTGGTGGCTTTTAGCCTTCGCCCAACGACAACAGCCAGGGCTTTATAAATTCTTGCAGTGATGTCAGGATATTTTTCGGAAAGTTGATTGAGGTCTTTTTGAAACAATGCCAGAACCCGAGATGGAACAAGAGCTTTTGCAGAGGCCGATCTTGGATCATCGTTTAATAATGCAAGCTCACCGAAAAAAGAAGCTTTGCTAATAACAGCGATGGATGTGGGCTGTTCTTCTAATGATGGAACTTCGATGGAAATTTCACCGGATTGAACAATAAAAAGAGCAGCGCCCGGTTGACCCACTTCAAAAACAAACTCACCCGCTAAGTAATCACGCTCGTAAATCAGTTTTGCCACTTGCTCCAGCTGACTTTTTGTCAAAGTCTCAAAAAAGGGATTTTTTTTAAGAAAATAAACTTTGTCTAAATCCAATTGATCACGGTCCACTTGCCTGACCTTGCCCCACAAAATCCGCAGCATGGTTTTTCGTTCTTCCAATTTTTTTTCGGCCGGGTTTTCAGTCTCGCTCATGATCAAATCTCCAATAGAAATAGACTCAGAATTGATCGGCTGATATTTAAAAAAAAACGAGTGGACTTTGATCTTGTAAAAAATCAGAGCTGGACTTTTGATCAGGTTATTTTTTGTAAAATTGAATCAGGATTTCACTTTGTTTATTCAGCTCGATGATTTCTTCATGGCTGCCACCTAAATCGGGATGAAAAAGCCGGGACAGTTTCTTTTTCGCTGACTGGACCTCTTCTTCGGTGTCTGATTCTTGAAAAGAAAACCCATTTTGATAAAAGTACTGAAGAGCCCTTTCAACTTCGATGGGATGCTGAGGACCTGTGGCTTGCCTTTTGTTTTTAAAAGACTTTTTTTGCTCTTTCATTTTTTGATACTGGGCTTTTCGGTAATCATTTTGTTTGATTTGGTAAGCTGATTTCTGGGTTGGCACTTTTGAGGGTTGATCGAGCTCATTTTTGCCGTGGAAAAAGTCGGGAAACTTGTTCAGAGCCACACTTAAAACGGCCCAGACGTGCTTACAGAGCTGACCTTTTTTAAAGGCAGGACAAGTGCAATGGGCTTGAAAGCTCGGGCTGCCAACTGCGGCAGTTTTAAGATTCACTTTAAACGAACTTGAAGATCTGACATAACCGATAACTTCGGTCTGGCTGGGATTCGAGACAGAAATCAATTCTTTACTGATGTACTTTTGCCCTGAGTGTCTGACTTCTGGTTTAAAAAATTTTTCCCACATAGCTTCCATTGTTAATACGAACAGGTCAGCTTCTCAACCATAATTAGCACTTGGGGATCTGAAAAACATCGGTTAGCATTCTATGAATGAAATTACTTCTTATTTTGGTTTTCAATATTTTCACAGCCACAGCCTCTGCCAATATCACGCCTTGTTTGCCTGAAAAGCCACAGGAATCATTTTTAAGTCTATCGGATTTTAAATGGGAGCAAAGTTTAGAGGAACTCTTAAGTCTATTTCATTTCAATTATCAGTCTGAAAAACGCCTCAAGAATAGAGCCTATTGGGACCCGAATTCAAATCAGTATTTTCTGCCTTACAGCTCTTCGAATGGTGGTGCTGTTTATTTAAGTCCTCGTCTGATTGAAAGTGTCACCAGCCACATTGAGGAAGCATTTAAACAAAATGTGATTGATGCTGTGTTTTTTTCTGACATGGGTCATTCACACTTACAGATACCACAAAATCGATATGACCAAATTTATATGCATTTCGAAGTGAAGGAATTCTCGAGAATGTATGAAGCTTTGTTTCAAGATCCTTCGATAAAAATTCTTTACCACACGGCTGAGCAGCTAAAAACCCGCGACGGCTCTGGTGCGGTTCTTCCAGATCCCCGCCTGCAACATCGATTTAAAACTCGAAATCTTGTGGGGTCTAATGACAACTCGAAAAGATTACAATTCTTAACAAATCCAAATAGCCCAGCCAATACTGCCCATGAAATTGAAGGCTACAAATACTGGGGTGCTGGTTTTAATTTAAGTGCACACAAAAATGGCTGCTTTCAGTATAAAGCCCAGGACAAAACCTTGCGCTTTGACTTAAGCCTTTATGATTTAGAATCCCCCCCAGCAGATTTCGATCTCAATTAAAGTCTTCTGACCTAAATACGGATGAAGGCTTAACGACTTTGGTCTAAGTTTTAATGAAGAGCCTGGACCTTGAGTACTTCGGCACGACTTCTAGCTGGCTCTCTGAAAATCCAGCGCAACAGTGCGTTCCACCTGAGACTTCTGGGCTTCGTGTTTTCACTCAGAAATTTGTTTATATACGAATCTTCCATAAAATTTACCGATGCCCCCGAATCTTGCCGACTCTCGCGCCCGAGATAAGATGGCTCCCCTAAGCCAACTCCTTTCACCTATTAAAACAATCCAGCGCTGCTGTATTTCCAGGTCACCGTTGCTGGTGATAGTTTACCAAATACATTTTATTTGATGCAGAATGGTATTAGCCAAAGGAAATATTTTCTCATTCTGCGCCATTGTAATGGCCCATTGGGACAACTTTGCCTTCACGCAAGTCATTGTGACGTATCGACGTCACGTCATTTCTGAACTGCACCTTTCACAGGAGCGAGATTGTTGTAATTGTTAACTGACCTTGAGCTTAACCTTTGGATTAATTTTTTCGTACAAACTAATAAGCCTGTCTGTGGAAAACTCTTCCAAATGATTATGAAGGATCTTGCTGACCTTACCCTCATCGACTCCAATCATATCGGCCATCTCTCGTTGTGAAATTTTAGTTTTAAGCTTGTAGAAAACAAACTTTTGCTGAATATCATAACGAAATTTTTCCAATGGGGTTGGATTCTCTGGAGGGGCAATGGTCCATTCACCCTTTTTCTCAATTTTTTTAATAACCCGCTTAATTTCAGCTTTACTAGGCCATCCCATAAACTACCTCCGATAGGCGTTAACGACGCCAATATAAATGTGATCATCTTCTAATAGCCAAATAAGTCGATATCTTTTGCCGTATCAATGATAACTTTTTTGATCGCAATTCCGTTAAAAATAATGTCAATTGCCTATTCTCGTCACTTCACCTTTAAATCGTAACAAAACTTACTAAACTTAGCAAGTTTTTAATCAAGTTGCCCTTGAGCTGATGTATTCGACCCTTAATAGGAGCTAATTTTATTTCTATAATCACTATCTTTCCCTAAGGATTCACACACACTAAATAAGACCTCGACACTGGATACTTCTTAACACAAACACACTTCCCAACACGAAGAGATTTAATAATATTCGGGTGAATATTAAACTCCTCAACTTCACGAAGTGACTTTCCACCAGTCGCAAAATTTGCAACATATCGAAACCACTGTGTTCAACATGAACCTTTCCCGCCAACATGGCGGATGGCGGACAAATGGCGGGCAAGTTAAAACCGGCATTCTCGCCACCTTGACAGTGGCGGGCAAGTGGCGGACAATAGGTCATGGATTCAAGATACCCTCACCTAAGCCGCCTGAAGATTCCCCATGAAGTTGTTCACACGGACACCCTGGTGAAATCACTCATGCGGATCGCCGAAACCAAGCCCTTTTTAAATGAATACCTGGGAACCCCGCAGGAGGTAAAACTCCTGCGTAAAGCCAAGGTGCGGGCCATCACCTACTCCAATCAGATTGAAGGGAACAACCTCAGTGAAAGTGAAGTGACGGCCGTCCTCCAGGGTAAGCGCGTGGCTGGTTCTAAAAAGGACGTTAAAGAAGTACAGAACTATCAAGAGGCCCTCGATTATGTGGAACGCCTGATCGAAGATTCTAGGCCCCTTAAAGTTGCCGATATGTGCGACCTACAAAAGCTAGTGACTCGGGGGTTGATTGAAGAAAGGCCATGCGGGCGTATTCGGACAATACCTGTGTCCATCGTCAATGCCTCCACTGGTGAGAAAATCGACGAGTGCCCACAACCGCATGAACTTAAAGATTTGCTCGATGATCTTTGGCGCTGGCTAGATGACACCAAAGATATGAGCCCTTTTGCCAGAGCCTTTGCTTTTCATTTTATTGCAGTGTCGATACATCCCTTTGCCGATGGCAATGGCCGCACAGTGCGCCTCATGCAGCATCTGCTGCTCTTGCTGGGCGGCCAGCGCCTCGCGAGGTTCGTACCAAGTGAGACCGCCATCATGCGTGGCCGCGACCGCTACTACACAGCCATTCGCCAAAGCCGTTCGCTGGAGTCACTGCACCCAATTTTAGAATTCCTCACGGAATGCTTTGCCCTATCTGCCGAAGAAGTTGTTGAAGAGGGTCGTAAACTCCTGCGTGAAAGTGCGGGAAAGACTCCAGAGGCGAGACATCGCAAGATTTTGGCCCACGCCAAAAAGCAGGATGAGTTTTCCATACAAGATGTTGTGGCGTGGATGCCCGATGTTCCACGCCGTACGGTGGAGCGAGATATAGCCATGTTAGTAAAGAGGCGTGCACTCAAAACCAAAGGGGAATCAAAAGCCAGACTCTACAGCCTAGCGAAGTGGCAGAAGTGAGCCGATGAAAAACGCAAATACATGCATACAGCTAGGGCGAGAACAGCAGAACCGAAACTTCAGACCTCGAAAGAAAACCGCATCCCAGCTCAGCCACCACACCATTTCGATCCATTTAAGTTAGTAACTCAAGGGGCATTAAATTTAGGAAAACTCGTCCTGAGGTCGAATACGTTCAATCTGATTAAATAAATGGTCTAAAAACTTGATTTTTGTAACATATATGATACATTAGTTAAATATATGTTATTTGGAGGCCGATATGTCATCAAATGACACGTTCACAGCTGAGGTTCCGAAAAGGGTTTTAGAATCCACCGAATATGCAAGGCTCAAGAAGTACTAAAAGGCAAAAAAGTCTTTACTGGAAAAATAGAAAAAAAAGTTTGAGGTAACCATGGGATCAGCTGCACTGAAGGCAAAAGAAAAAAATCATGAAGGTAAGCGAATGGCTTTAAAAGAGCGATTTGGAAATCCCAATGAAGTTCTTGGCATGATGGCTGATTACATGAAAGATGGCGATGTTTCATCAATCACTGATTTGATCTCTTCCTATATTTCCAACTCTCCGAAGTATAATAATCAAGCCGAATTTGCTCAAGCCATCGGGACTACTCGGCAGACTTTGCATCGAATGCTTTCTCATAGTGACACTGTTTCAATGAAAGTTTTCTTTGGGGCAATCGAGCAGATTTATACTGATGCGACTGAAAAATCGTATCCGCAATTATGATGCTGACACAATCACATTTGATATTCCCAATGTACATCCTCTCATTGGGGACAAAATAAGTGTACGAGTTCGACTTCTTCTAGCCACTTGGGGGACCTTGATGGACCTTATTGGACCTTTCGATACACAATAAGAGGTTTTTACGTAACCTTGGCAGAGAGAAGCTTTTCCATCCCAAATCACCACCGCTAATCAATGCGGGTTACAGATTACTTTATCGTAAATAATTTCCTTCAGTTCAAATCGCGAAGGAAAATTCAATCAAGCGATCACAATTGATTTGAGAACTCGGTCAGGCAAAATACAGATTTTATTTTCTCTCTTCAGCCTCTCGACTGCAGTCCCAACATCTGCATCACTAGAAAGAATTGCCTCAAAATTTGATGCTTAAAACATATTTACAATCATCGCATCTGAACTTGAGAGACCTTCGCTGCTCATGAGTTCGACTGCATCTTCCCAGCTAGGTGGTATAGCGATATTTTTATCTTGATCGTCAGCTCGTAGGCTTAACGGATTTAAACCAAATTCACTAACGACCCCACTCCAAGCAGCAAACAATTGGTCACCGACGTACTCGTGGCAAAATTCTCTCCACAAATTCCCTGAAGGAAGACTTTCTTGAATCATCAGGGATTTAAATTCTTTGATGTCAAACTCACTCAATCGAAGATTTTTGCGGCCAGTCTCTTCACGTTTTTTTTGATTTGTGCGAATAGAACTGAGTTTTTTAGAAAGTTCCAATGGCAAGCTTGCCAATTTTGTTTGAGACTCAAAACTTAGCAGAGCATCAGTGAAAGTTATTCTTCGCTGAATTTCTAAGAACTCTGCCCTTACATTCACATTATAAAACAACGGAACCTTATTTTCGAAGACAAGGTCTAACAAATCATTAGTTTGTTCAAAGAATGCATCGCCGTCGTAAGTGGCTGAAATCAAAATGTTTGTGTCAACAACGAGACCCTCACTCATTTTAGGGCGACGACTTAACAAACTTAAAAAATCAGTATACCCCCAAAGTAACTGCATCTAAATCTCCACGTCGGTGGATTTCGCGATTTTCTTCTGAATCTTTTGTTCTCGCTCACTGATTTCATTTACGATATTAAGTATTTTTTGTGAGATTGGTTTACGTCGCATTTCGCTTAGCTTTTTTGCGATCTCGCGCCCAGCACCTTTTTTGCCAATCTTGGGTTTTTGCTCGGACATTGATGACTCCTTTTAAAGTAATATAGCATAGAACAAAATTTTGCAACATATTGAAACTACTGTGCTTTTAGACTGTCGCAGCAACATTAACTAGGTCAGCTCTCGATTGTGGATACTTCTTAACACAAACGCATTTCCCAACACGAAGAGATTTAATAATATTCGGATGAATATTAAACTCCTCAACTTCACGAAGTGACCTTCCACCCGTCGCAATATCAATCCCAAAAAACCTCTCTGGTTGCAGAGTCTCCTTCCAAGCTTTCCGAGTTCCGGCCATGCTGGATATCATCTCCGCACTTTCAGATTCGGGACAGAAGCGAAAACATTCAATCAAGCAATCACAATTGATTTAAGAACTCGATCAGGCAAAATACAGATTTTATTTTCTCTCTTCAGTCGCTCGACTGCAGTCCCAATTTTTTTTGAACCACCAGAATGCTTTCATTTTTCCTTCTGTCTGGTATTGACCCTTAAGCCGCTTTCAATCTTTTAAGTCCATCAGCAATTAAAAGCCTCATCAAAACTTGATATGGAACACCTTTTTTATCAGCGATTTCTTTTAATTCTTTTAAAAGAGCTTCTTCCAAAGCAATGCTTGTCGGTTTGCGACGAGCGCCCTTAAGTCTTCTCATACCCGCAATAATTTCCTTCGGATCAAAGTCGATCTTATCGTATTCTTTGAGTCGCTTTGCGAATTTCTTCATAAAGTTTTTTCTCCTTGCGGTTAGCGATCCGTGAACTGATGGGACGTACTGAACCTTCTCTTAAAGTAAAAACAACGGAAATCATTCTGCCTTCCATTGAAGGGCCAACTATACACAGACGTTCTTCTTCAACTTCAGGTGAAAATTGTCTGCCAATTGTTGCGGCCATTCTCAACTCAAAAACCGATTCTACTTCTTCGATGGGGACACCATGCTTGTCAGAGCTTTTTGTTGAATTTCCAATATCCCATTCGAATTCAAATTTATCATTCTGAAGATACCAATAAGCTAACCAAAGAATGAATCTGAACTGTCCCATATTGAACAATATAGTACACTATACTAGTGAATTCAAGAGATCTGTCATCAATCTGTCATCATTTTTGGAAATTTGCTGACATTTCATGAGGTTTCGGATCCGTCGTAAGGCCTTTGGGAGCCTCGTTTCAACAACTTAGAAACACTACTTAATATTGAATTTCAGACTACGATCGGGAGGAAAATTGGGAAAACAGTAGGAAACTTACAAATATCAATTGCTTAAGTCAATAGCCAGACAGGGATCATTTAAGACCGTATTCTGTACCGCATGCCGCGCCCAACACCTACTTTTTCTAGATGCCCATCATTCACTAAGTTTTTGAAATGCACTTTCATGGTATTTCGGTTAGCCCCCAGAACGGACGCAGCTTCTCCAAGAGATGTAGCCCCGCGGCTTTTGATAAGCTCGACAATCTGCAGAGATAAGCGCGGCAGCTTTGTTGCCTCTAATTCATCTCTCATCTTAGCCTCGAGAGTGATTTTCTGTTTCTGCATGGATTTCAGAAAGAACGTGATCCAATCGTTCACGCCGCCAGGCTTAACTTTAGATTTCGCTGGCTTCTTGACGCTGATCTCTTCGAGTTCCGCCTGCCCCCGGCGTAGTGCCAGATAATACGAATCTTTGTTCTCTTCAATGACTCGCTCGAAAGAACTGTAAGGCACGTAGCCGTACCCTAACTGCAAGAGCAGCAACGTGGTCAATGCACGAGAGAGGCGACCATTGCCGTCTTGAAATGGGTGAATGTGGAGAAACACCACCACAAAAACGGCAACAATGAATAGTGGGTGCAGCTCCTTGCGGGTGATCTGCGTGTTCGTCCATTCGATGAGTTCTGTCATCAAGGTTGGCGTATCAAATGGTGTGGCCGTATGGAAAATCACACCTTTACTTTTGCCATCGGACCCGAAGGCTTCCACGCTGTTCGCAAATTTCTTGTAATCACCACGGTGGCGGTCATCCTTGGTGCTGTATTTGAGTAGGACATTATGCAACTGCTTGATGTGATTTTCAGTGAACGGAATATCCTTGTAAGATGTGAAGATCATCTCCATCAGTTCCGCATAACCGGCCACCTCTTGTTCATCACGAGATTTGAATGAGTAGGTCTTCACCCCGCGAAGCAGGGCTTCAACTTCGGAGTTTGTGAGCTTCACGCCTTCAATACGGGTGCTGGATCCTACGGACTCAATGGTGGCTACCTGGCGAAGTGCCGCCAGCCTGTCAGGTGCCAAAGCCTGAGTGGCGGCCCACCGGCCTTTGAACTCGTCAATTTCGGCGATAAGGTTTGCGATCTCTTTCGGTATTAGATCTATCTTGGGTGCTTTCATACACCCATAAATATACCCATATACACCCATAAATCCACACTTATTTGATTTTATGGGTGCATATGGGTTAAAACATAGGTGTTCGCTAGACTAATGGCTATTGAAAGATCAGTATCCGCCACATGGAGACCATCACAATCCCTTTTGGAAGTACCACCTGTGGCAAAAGGCATTGAGGTCTTTTCCGCTTTTCTGCGCAAAGACTGTTATGAACTCTTCGAGCGTCCATAGATGCTCTGTCTTACTCGAAAAAATGGCCTTCATCCCTTCAAGAAAAAACTGTTCACCTATCTCTTTTCTCAAGGCATCTATCGCGAGCGCGCCTTTTAAGAAATAGAGAGCAGGGAATACGTTAGGATCAGCAATCGGGAGTTCACCAACAGGCGCATGTACCCAGTAAGGCGCAAGTTGCGCTGGTTCCATTTTAAGCTCTGTTGCTGCCTGTTCGAGAGTCAAACCTTTGCCGTGTAAATCTTTAAGTGTGTTTAGCATCGAGGCTGTTTGCATGAAACCATCGCGCATTCGCTGGATCTCATTGTCATAGGCTGCCTTTCCTTGCATGTGCTCAACAAACATTGCGTCGGTAAACTGAGAAACTCCCTCCGCAAGAAAGTTCGGTAGCTGAGTACCGTAGAAATTCCAATTATGGGCAATCTCATCGACAAGAACAGAAGCAGGAAGCTTTGATAGGTCCTTGCCAAGATCGCCGGCAAACCAAATTTTTTGAGACAACATGACGATTCCACGAGCGGCTAATCCAGTATTGCCCTCCCACGGGAAGACCTCAATAATTTTTAGGCTCGGAAACGGAAAGTCACCCATGAGATTCTCAAGAAAAGGTAATATTTTGGATTCTATTGCCGCGACTTTCTCTTGTGCAAACTGAGCATCGCTCATAGCAAAGAAAACACTGATAGGTAATCGGCCTGCGTAATTGAATTTTAGTTCTTGGTACTCTGCCATCGCAATTGAGTAAGGCAACCTACCACTTGGAAAATCGGCATCGTAAACAAATTGAACTCTGTCGTTTGCAATCTGGGTTTCAGAGTTCAATTCCCCCGAAGACACCGCTCGCCATCCTTTAGGAACGTCCAAAATAATCTTTGCTTTTTGACTCCCGTCAAACATCTCTGGGTAATAGTAAAGATGGCTTGAGTAGATGGCGTCCTTTGTGATTTGACCCAGATGAAGATTATCATTCGTACTCGGGTTAGGAGCATACCCAGCAAAAGTTTTTCGATCGTACTCGTACTCAATGACGACAGTTTGATTGGTCGCCGCTGATGTGAGATCAAACTCGATAAATTTATAACCTGTTTGTTCTCCAACTCCAGGTATTGGCAAAAACCGATAAGCGATGGCCTGCCCAGTTGCTCTGTCAGAAAATTTGAAGACTTTTGTAGGCTGAGTAAAAACTGCCTGATAGGTGCCTGGCGCCGCTCCGACCAAATCGATTTCAGTAGAAACAGTCATTGTTTCCGTTTTAGGGTGTGCTTTAATTTGAACGACTAGCGAGACAACTGTTGTGGACTGTGCGAAAGCATAATCTGGCGACAACCCAAGAGTGAGTATCCCCATTATTAAAAATGATTTTAGAGCTGTCGGCATAACTTCTCCTCGAAGTATTTGCGTTTTCGAAAACTAAATTTTTGCATATTTCATGCGAGGACAATCCCCATCCGCGAGTCATCCCCAGCTCATCCCACCCACTGTGATGTGATGTTATGTCGGGTGATGTTCGATAGTCGGGACTTGAGCTAAGTACCTGCGACTACATAGTTGGTTTCACTTCGAAAATTTCTTTTCCCACCAACTAAGGGTAAAAAAATTGGGGTGATCGACGGGGCTTGAACCCGCGACCCTGGGAATCACAATCCCATGCTCTACCAACTGAGCTACGACCACCACGAGAAAAGAGATGTTTTTTATATCGAAGATTTCTAAATTGGGGAAGTCACCAGATTAACGCTATGTATTATTTGCCCTAGTAATCGCAGGCTTGAACCACTTTTTTTACCTGGCACTCAAAATCACCCACCACCTGAGGATCTTTCCATAGACCACCGGCCGTGCAGCGAATGCGAATACAGCTGCCTTTTTCTTGTTTCCAAACACACTGATTCATTTGAGCTTTTGGCTTTGCACATAGATGATTTTGCGAAGCCAGCAAGCTTTCTTGTTTCTTTTTTAATTGCAGTTTTCGCCGCAATTCGTTCTTAGCCCGGCGCTGTTGGAATGAAAAATTTTGAAAGTCCTCTGTCGTCATCATTTGCACAGAGTTTAATTTTCCTTTGGGAACTTTTCGACCTTTTAGTAATAAATCATAACTGATTTCACCATCTTCGATCACCCCCTGAAACGAAACTTTTTGACCTTTCTTTACAGTTACAGTTTCATCCGCATTCAATGCCCCAAACACAAGCTCACCTTGCGTAACAAGGATTTCAGCAAAGGCTTTTTTAGCATCAAAATAAAGAGTCACCTCCCCGTCTGGCATCATAATTTCAAACAGCGGACTTTTCACTTTCAGAGGCAGATTTTCTGTTTGTTTTTTCTCTAAAAGAACTCTTCCATTCAGAAGAATAAGTTCAGAAATTTGCCGGGTCTCCCAGGAAATATTGGGGATCTCGAACTCTGAGCTGGCAAAACCCTCAAGAGCCACACCCTGGTAGAGGTCCATCAGGATCCTGCCATCGTCAGAAACTTTGGCGTGGAAACTTTCCAACACTCGATCTTTTAACTTCAAGTTTCTTGTTGGGCTTTGAGAAAAATCCTGAACTTGACCTTCTATTTCTAAAATATGAGGATAAAACTTTTGAGCAGGTTTCAGCCCGTAACTTAAACTGATTACTAAAAGTGTCAAAAAAAAGATTTTGCTGCTCACTTTAAATATCATCCCTTGCGCCACAATCACTTGTCAAAGCAGGAACAGTCTCTTACGATTATCGCTATGAAAATAAAATACTCTTTGTTTCTTTTATTCGCCTTTGTTTTTCAACCCCTTTCTGCCTCTTATCTTTCCATCGGAGAGTCTGGCGAGATCTTACCCGCAAACACTCCTTACCAAATGGGTCTCGCACCACAGTTGGTGACAAACAATGTCGCGGGTGGAAATCTTTCGACATTTTTAGACAAGGCTTGGACTGATTCCTTGTCATCTCGATTTACATTAGGACTTGGAGTCATTGATTTTTTTACCGGTGCCAGCCTTAAATATATTCCTTTCCCAGATGTGGATAACCAACCTGCCCTTGGTGTGAAGGCGTCTTTTTGGCATGCCCGTGAAGAAACAGAAAATATCTCCACCCTTCAAATTGCACCGATGATGAGCAAAAAATTTCAATCCCAAGATCACGGACTTTTTACTCCGTACACAGCTATTGGAATGAGTTCCTTTGAAGTTGGTGGCAAAGGTAAAAATGGACTGCAATTTTTTGTAGGTTCTGAATGGAAGCCAGTGGATTTGCCGGAATATAATTTTACAGCAGAAGTGGCTTTGGACTTAGAAGACTCTGTCAGCCACATCACTTTGTTTGTGGGTCTGCCCTTTAGCGAAAAGTCAGGTTTTTAGAATATGTCATGGCCCTCTTGGTTCAAACGCGAAGCCCCCACTGCTGCAGATATTTATGTGGATCTTGGAACTGCCAACACTTTGGTGTCAGCTCGCGGGTACGGCATTATTTTAAACGAACCCTCGCTGATTGCCTACTCTGAAACTTCCCCAGGACGGCGACGAATTTTAGCCATCGGAAATGATGTGAAAGAAATCTTAAGTAAAACCCCTGGAAATACTTTTTTATTGAAACCCATCCGCGATGGAGTGATTGCTGATTTTGATTTCGCTCAAGAAATGCTCAAACATTTTCTCAGTCGACCCCTGGTGCAAAAAGCTTTTTCAAGGCCCCGTGTGATCGTGTCCCTTCCTTATGGTGTCACTGAAGTTGAAAAAAAAGCTGTGGTCGAGGCCTGCCTCAGCGCAGGCGCACGGGAAGTCTTTTTGATTGATGAACCCATGGCAGCTGCCATCGGAGCAGATCTTCCCATCAAATCTCCCCGTGGCAGCATGATCGTTGATATCGGTGGAGGCACCACAGAAATCGCAGTGATTGCGCTCTCTGATATTGTTTATTGTGAAGCCGTTAAAGTGGGCGGCCACAAAATGGATGAAAGCATTATCGAGTATTTCAAAAAAGTTAAAAAAATTGTGATTTCTGAATCTGTGGCAGAGGATTTAAAAGTTCATTTCGGTACAGC
>Ga0164293_10001508_pt1 | contig 19463 bp, 19 predicted proteins | sample GEODES118metaG_FD_111487 | JGI IMG/M metagenome (GOLD analysis project Ga0164293, IMG submission 111487) | Eutrophic lake water microbial communities from Lake Mendota, Wisconsin, USA - GEODES118 metaG | ecosystem: Environmental > Aquatic > Freshwater > Lake | place: USA: Lake Mendota...
ATATCCGACTGAAATGATCATGTAAAACCTTCCTTTGAACAATGCATATTAACAAGGACGACTTTAAGTTACAATGGACTCATGGTGCATTATTTGAAAAATCTCGCTATGTTTTTTGTTTTTTGTGGCATCGCTTATGCTCAAGACGAAAGGTATTTTCGAAAAATTTTTTCTAAAGATTATTTGGGCACAAACTTAGACCAACAAGAATCTAAAATCACAAAATTTATAGTGAACGGTGCTTCCTATCATATTGATCTTAATTCAGACGGAATCGAGGAAATAATTGAGACTCAAAAAAGGAATGGGGTTGATTGGATAGAAATTAAAAATTCATCACAAAGTAAAATTTTTGAACAAAAACTTCTCGCGATGGGATCCTTGAGTCACGTCTACAAAATAAAGCTCGTCTATATTTCGAAGAATGTTCGTGCTCTCATTGTGTTTTTAGATGAGGGCGTTACAGTTGGTAGACGATTTGAATCAACAGCGCGCTTTTTTGTCCTTTCCTATGAAGATAACGATCTTAGTAAAATGAGTTTCCATTTGGGGCCACATCTTTTTCAAGAAAAAGAATATCAACGAGATTCATATTGGCGTCGAGATTATAGTGTTAATATAATTGATTTTGATAACGATGGTAATCGTGAAATTTCTGTTCAATACAATCACATTCAACGAATTATGAAATACAAAGGGAAAGGAGAGTGGGAAACAATTTAAGAAGCCTTCTTAATTGAATCCTCTGATTTTTTCTCTCTTTCTTTTCGATATTTTTCTAGAACAGCAATATTAGAGGCACTGTCGATAGAGGCTTTTTTCTTAAAGTGTGACATCACTAAATACCATGTAATGAGTGGTAGGCCTAGGATGAGAGAGATTCCAAAAATTGTTGTGACACTCCAATCTTTATCGGCTTCAGATATTTTTGTTCTTATTTGAGCTGGTTTATTTCTTCGTGATTGAATCTGATCTAAATCTTGCTCTAAGTTGTAGAGCGACTCAGTTCCCTGGGGAGCAACTTTCGACTCTTCGATCTCGATTCCAACAAAATCCTCAACTGCTGGTTTTCTTCCTTCAGCAAAGGAAATACCAGAGTAAACGACAAGGAATAGTGCAAGTGATCGAAATGTCATAAGAAATGCTCCTTTGAACTTTATCGGTCTCAGCGATCTAATTCTTTAGTTAAAGATTTTGATCACTTTTCCGAATAGGAAAGGGTGTTAATTCCTTAACTAAGGTTGAACATGAAAATTGTCTTTCTCTTTGTTTTGCTCTCATTCGGCTACGTCTTCTCGCTTTGGAAGTGGGGAGGCCTTGATAAAGAAGTCACTGCCAAGTGGCAATCGCAGTTAGAGTATGAAAAAAAAGCTCTATCACTTGCCAAAGAAAATCGACTTCTTGTGAAAGAGATTTCGGATCTTAAGTATCAGATCTCAGAACTTCAATCTAAGAATAAATTCTTTGCGGGTCAAGCCGACTCTCAAACTCAAAAAAAGACGGATAGAACAATTGCAAGTGTTCCTGCAACAGATACCAATGATCTTGTTAATTACGAAGTTTATAAATGGACTCCAGAAAAACTTCTTGCAATCGGAGAAAAAGAATTCCATTTCAAAAACTATGAAAAATCATCTCAATATTACTCCGAACTGATTCAAAGATTTCCAAAGCATGAACTTATTGGTGACAGAGTGTTATTTGGTGCCGGAGTAGCCGCTTTTGAGACAGGAAAAAAATATGATTTATCTGAGAAATACTTTTCAAAACTGGTTAAAGACTTTCCTAAATCTGATTTCCATCGAGGGGCTAAACTCTGGCTCGCTTTGTCTCAGTACAATCAAGGTGAACATCAGAAATTTTTAAAGACCGTTGAAGAATTTAGATTGAAATATAGAAACACAGACGAATGGAAAATATTAAGTAGGTATTATGAGGATATCAATGAAAAAGTTAAGCAGTAGTTTTTTACTTTTATGTCTTTCGTGTTCAGTTTGGTCAAAACCAATCGCTCAAGTCGTAAAAATTGAGGGCCAAGTTTTTGTAGTGACGAATGAGGGGAAGACGTCTGCTTTAAAAACAGATCAACATATTGATGAAAAATCAGAAGTGCTTGTCGAAGAGGGTGCCTCAATAACAATCAATGACTACTACGATGCCTCTTATCATTTAATTGGTGGATCTCATTTAAAGCTCTTTAATAAATCGCTTCAATTAAAAAAAGGGAAAGCGTGGATACAGTCTAGAACGACGAAACATCCGCTTGTTCTTACCACGGCCAATGGACATATAAGCTACACCAAGAGTGAATTTATTGTCACTTTTGATCAGGCGACTGCGCGATCTCAGGTATTAGTTGTTAATGGAGAAGTTGAAGCTTCAAATATCCTTAATGAATCTGTGAAACATATGGTTCCAGCTGGTTCATTTTCAATGATTGATCCAGAGGTCGATGGGGGAACTCCGAGAGCCCCTACAAAAGTCGGTCCACAATCATTAGACTCAGCTCTTGCCGAATTTAAAGTAATCACTGATAAAGAAAAGTTAACAGCAGTACCCAAAAGAGAAATTGCCTCAGTAGAAAATGCGTCGACTCCGGTCGTGAAGAAAGGTGAGATCATTTTTATGAAATCACATCGTCATCCCGCTTCTGTTAAATCGGGTGATGCTCACAAGTATTTCAAGAAGATGGTAACAAAAAATGTTCCAGATCAGATTATTCCGGTAGCTATTTATGGAGCTAGCTGGACCGAGAGTAAGACAGAATCTGTCCTTCCTCCTAGGGCGCCAGCATCTGTTCAGCCAACAATTCCAGGGCCTACTCTAAAACCTCTTCCAGCTGTTTCGCTTGATCTTGAGTTTATGGACTCTCTTAAGAGGCATGAGTCTGAGCAGCCTAAAAATCCCCAAGATCTTCAGAATCTTATTGATGAATTAAAAAGTTACTAAGTCTTTAAAACTCAGAGAAAAACATTCATCTCTTAATCTTCCTTTTTAGAAAGATTAAGAGATTTTTAATATTTGGGCTTTGCCCAAATAATTTAAGATATCTTGAGTTTCTGTTCTATCTCAATGTCGATTATTATACTCGACATGGAAAAAACAAAAATGCACTTAACGATTATTGATGACAACAAAGACCTACTCGATGTTCTTTCAAGCTCTCTTTCAGATTCATTTTCAGTTGAATCTTTTTCAGAGCCTGAAAAAGGCCTCGATTTTATCATGAACAACCATACGGATGCGATTCTTCTTGATCTTCATATTCCTGGTAAAGATGGTTTTCAGGTTTATGAGGAAGTTAAAAGGGCAAAAGAAAATCTGCCAGTCTTATTTTTAACTGGCGATTCCGATCTCAGTAAAAAGGTAAAAGGCCTAGAGATTGGTGCCGATGATTTTCTCCTAAAGCCAGTCATGACAGAGGAACTTGTAGCAAGAATTAAAAATAGAATTGGAATTTCAAAAAGAAATATTCAGAATGCAAAAGTGATTAAGTTTAAGGATCTGACCATCGATTTAGATGGCCATCAAGTCATCCTTAATAACGAAATTATCCGACTAACTCCTAAGGAATATCAGCTTCTTTTAGTACTTTCTCAGAACCCTAATAGAGTGATTCACAAAGACGACCTTATTCATATGCTTTGGAAAGATGTACACGTAGAGATTAATAATCTTGATACTCACTTTTCTAATCTTAGAAGAAAGCTAAAGCCATTTTCAACTCACATCAAAACACTCAAGAATTTAGGCTACGTCCTGCGCATATAGTGCCCACTGCTAAATTTACCTTAAATCGGCTATCCTTTGGATATCAAAGGATAGCTTTATGTTTTATACACAAGATTCAGCTCTTACCTACGACGATGTTCTTATCGTTCCAAATTACTCAGAAGTTCTTCCGACGGACGTAGAATTAAAAACTCGTTTCTCAAAAAATATAGTCATGAATATTCCAATTGCTTCAAGTGCAATGGATACGGTGACGGAATCCAGGACAGCAATCGTCATGGCCCAAGAGGGAGGTATTGGAATCATCCATAAGAACCTCACTCCGGAAGAGCAAGCCTTTGAAGTTGAGAAGGTGAAAAAATATGAATCAGGAATGATTCTTGATCCGTTTACAGTTAATCCAGATCAAAAGATTTCAGATCTATTTGAACTTATGAAGAAATATAAAATTTCAGGCTTTCCAGTTGTCGATCAAGATAAAAAACTTGTTGGAATCATCACGAACCGGGATCTTCGATTTGTTTCCGATCACTCAAAAAAAGTAAAAGACGTCATGACCTCTCAAAATCTCGTCACTGCTCCAGAGGGAACAAGCTTCACCAAGGCAAAGGAAATTCTTCAAGAGCATCGAGTAGAAAAATTACCTGTCATTACTTCAGAGGGAAAACTATGTGGTCTTATTACGATTAAGGATATTGAAAAAACCATAGCTTACCCTAATTCTAATAAAGATAAATTCGGTCGATTGAGGGTAGGTGCTGCTTGCGGTGTATCTGAAAAAGAAATCAAGCGAGTCGAAGCACTTATTCGCGCCCAAGTGGATGTGATTGTTATTGATACGGCCCACGGTCACTCTAAGGGAGTGATTGAGATGGTAAAAACTATCAAGAAGATGAATGCAAAAGTTGATGTTGTTGCAGGTAATGTCGCGACAGCAAAGGCTTGTGAAGATCTTATCGCTGCTGGTGTTGATGGTATTAAGGTTGGGATTGGACCAGGCTCCATTTGTACCACAAGAATCATTGCAGGAATTGGCGTTCCTCAAATGCAGGCCATTTTTGATTGCAGAAAAATTTGTGACAAAGCTGATATCCCTTTTATCGCTGATGGTGGGATTAAATATTCTGGAGACATTGTGAAGGCCCTCGCTGGTGGAGCTTCATGTGTGATGATTGGGTCTCTCTTTGCTGGAACTGATGAAGCCCCAGGTGAGATGGTTTTATATCAAGGCCGAGCATACAAAATGTACAGAGGTATGGGATCATTGGGTGCCATGGAGAAAGGGTCTAAGGATCGCTATGGGCAAAGTGCCGTAGAGGAAGTTTCTAAATTAGTTCCTGAAGGAATAGAAGGCCAAGTACCTTATCGAGGATCTCTTGCGACGAATTTATTTCATCTAGTTGGAGGTATTCGCTCTGGGATGGGCTATGTCGGTGCTCCAACGATGAAAGAGCTAAGAGAGAATGCAAAATTTATAAAAATAACTGCTGCTTCACTTAAAGAATCACATCCACATGATGTCATTATAACGAAAGAAGCTCCAAATTATCGTCAGGTTTAAACTATGAAAACATCAATCTGGATTGTTGATTTTGGTTCTCAGTATACTCAATTGATTACAAGAAAATTTCGAGAACTAGGATTTAGTTCCATTATTATGACGGTAGAAGATGCACTCGATAGGATCTCAAAAGATTCTCCTGAGGCGCTTGTCCTTTCAGGCGGACCTCAAAGTGTATTTGAAGATACGACGGATTATTCTCCGTTTTTTGCGAATAAAAATTTACCAATCCTTGGCATATGTTATGGGATGCAGATTTTGGGACAATACTTTGGTGGAAAGGTCGAGAAGGGTGTTCAGGGAGAATATGGTCTTGCGAAATTAAAAGTTGTATCAAACCAAAAAATCCCAGGACTACCAAATGAGAGTGATGTGTGGATGAGTCACTCTGATCATGTATCAAAACTTCCGGAAGGTTTTAGATTAATTTTTCAATCTGAAAATGGACTTACCGCTGGAATCACTCATGAATCAAAACCTATTCTAGGCCTTCAGTTTCATCCAGAGGTTCATCATACGGTTCATGGTAAAGATATTCTTTCCTATTTTTTAAATGAAATTGCTCATTTGAAGTCAGATTGGTCTTCAAAGACTATGTTGGAAACTTCCTTAGAGGAAGTAAAGGCGATTAAAGGATCAAAAGTTCTTTGCGCCTTCTCTGGTGGAGTTGATTCTCTGGTTGCTGCCACCCTCACACAGAAAATAATTGGGAATGATTTATATTGTTTCTTTGTGGATCATGGCCTTCTTAGACCACAAGATATTCACCACATTAAGCTTCTTCAAGAAAAGACTTCACTAAAGATAGAGATTGTAAATGTTGAAGAGCAATTTTTAAAAGCACTTGAGGGTCAAAAAGATCCAGAATCTAAAAGGAAAATAATTGGTAAGACATTTATAGATGTATTTGAGCAGAAAGTTCTTGAGTTTGAAAAAAATCACAACATTAAATTTGATTATCTTCTTCAGGGAACTTTGTATCCGGATGTTATTGAATCCATTTCCCCACATAAAAAAGGTGGGAAGTCGGTCACCATTAAATCTCATCATAATGTGGGTGGTCTTCCTGAAAGGATGAACTTAAAACTTCTGGAGCCACTTCGTTTTTTATTTAAAGATGAAGTTCGTGCTATGGGCCTTGAGTTGGGACTAAAGCATAATTGGGTCTATCGTCATCCTTTTCCTGGTCCTGGTATTGGGGTTCGTGTCCTAGGTGAATTGTCTCGTGATTCAATCCGCAAGGTTCAAGAATCGGATCAAATCTTATTTGAAGAACTTAATTCGCATCATTTATATGATTCAACCTGGCAAGCTTTCACAGTTCTTCTTCCTGTTAAAACAGTCGGAGTGAAAGGGGATGGCAGGGCCTATGAAGAAGTTATTGCTGTAAGGATGGTGAACTCTCAAGATGGAATGACTGCGTCCATCACAGAAGTTCCTTGGTCGTTTTTAAATAAAGTTTCATCCAGGATTTGTAATGAAGTGAAGGGAATCACTAGGGTTGTTTATGACTGTACTTCAAAGCCTCCTGGAACAATTGAATGGGAGTGATTTTGAAAAAAAATTGTGATATTTCCTTTCTATGAAAAAACTTATCCCAATTCTTTTTGTATTAACGTCATGCACTCAAAAATACGCTAGTTATGATCTCATCCGAAAAGTTGATTTTAATAAAGAGAGCTATGAAAGACCTATTACAACGATGCAGGTGATTCCCGTTGGTAAAGATCAATTAAATTCTTGTTTTAATCAGTGGTTATTTTTTTCCAATGCAGAAAAAGAAAAGAATGACTCTATACCAATGATTATTAGAAGTTTATGTCCCGGAAAGGATTATCTTCTTGATTCACAAATGACTGAAACCTGGTGGACAACAATTGTTTTCACAAGATCTTGTGTCAATGTTGAGACTCATTGTGCTCAATTAAAAAAATAATTTTTAAAATTCATATCTTTGAAAAATCCGAGATGCTTTTAAAACGAGATGGTTGTGTCCCTGGTCTAAGAACATGGGTGACTTCAAAACCAGCGTTCATTGCTGCTTCTATTTCTTCGGGAATGTCTGAAAAAAAATGTATGTCTTTTGGATCAAGTGCCACAATTTCCGAGATCTTTAAATAGGATGACGTTTCTCTCTTACCGCCAACATTGGTATCAAAATAATACGAGATATATGGGGTAAGATCCCCATCAACAGAGAACCCAAAGATAAGTTTTTGAGCGTGTACTGAGCCTGAAGAATAAATGCCAATTTTTGAACCATCCTCTAAGATTTTTAAGAACGCGGGTTTAACATCAGGGTAAATGTGACCTTTAAAATCATTTTTAGAATAACCAATATCCCAAATATGTCCTTGAACTTCTTTCAGAGCAGGATGTTTTCGGTCTTTTTCAATCCATCCAATAAGAGTTTCAATCACTCCCTCAATTTCAATTATTTTACTTTTTTCATTGAGTACAGTTTCTTTAACATTGCCTATCGCTTTGGCAATCGAGTTTTCAAACTGATGTTGTCTTATAAAGTGAGGTAAGTGTTCTTTTGAATAAGGAAATAGAACTTTATGAACAAAGTTAATGTCGGTAGTTGTACCCTCGATATCAAAAAGGAATAATTTTTTCATAGGAGATACTTTTTTTCTAAGCCGCTCTGAGTGTAATTTGCAACCCAACCTTCTTGAGTTTGAAAAACTCTAATAGCTTTAACAAAATATTTGGGTGCAAGATCAAACCAATGAGTCACTCCTTTAGGGACCGATATAAAATCACCTTTTTCACAAAGTAATTTAAAGACTTCACTTCTTTCCTGAAGGTGAAAATAAAACTGTCCTTCTCCATCTACAAAAAATCTCACCTCATCTTCTGAGTGCGTGTGTTCAGAGAGAAATTTCGCTCTGATAAGTTCTATATTTGGAGTATCTTTGTTTACATTAATGACGTCTGCACTAAGGTAACCATGTTTTTTCATGTATGGGCCTAGTTCATGTTCATAGGCATTCAAGATTGTTTCTTGGGAATCATTGTCTTGGAGTCGTCTATTGGCGCTCCATTGTTCAAAAATGATTCCACGTTCGTTCATAAACGACTTTATTTCACTCGCATCTTTTATGATTTTTGAATAGGGATCAAGGATCGTTAAGATGGCCATTAGAGACTCCTCATTCTGATTAAACACTCAAAGAGATATTCGAAAGTTTCTACATGTCTTTTCGCTGTTGCAATATCTTTTCCCCAGCAATAGAGGCCGTGACCTGCAATAAGATAGCCATGAGTGTTTTTATGAAATTTTTGAGACATATTTTTAATGATATCAATCATATTTTGTGAATTGGGAACAATAGGAAGATATTCTTTTAGTTCATGAGTCATGTTTCCTTCAAAAGCTTTGAGTATTTCCCAACCCTCAAAAATGATTTCTTCTTGGTCCTTATTTAGGCGAGATAAAACAGTACCTAAGACGGAATGTGTGTGTAACACACAACCGACTTCTGGAAAACGTTTGTAAATGTCTAAATGGAGCTCAGTTTCTGCTGACGACTTCACGTTAGGTTTATTGTGAGGAGGAAGTATCATCCCATCAGAATTAATAAGTATGATATCACCCAGTTGAAACTTACTTTTATCAACTCCAGATCTAGAAATAATGAATTCATTGGGGTGATCAGTCCTTACGGAATAATTTGTTGCTGTAGCAGGAGACCAACCTTTTTGATTAAAAAACCAAATCGCTTCCAATAACTCTTCTGCAAGCACCAAATTTTTTCCACTGAGCATGACTTTCTCCCCAAAATAAGAGGGTCTTCGTACCGCGAACTGTATGATTTTTGAAGAACTTTGTGTTCTGAATTTCAAGTAAAGATACTCCATGCGAGTAGAATTTTTAGGCTGTTTGTGCGTCGCGCTGTTTTGATCGCTCTTGCCTCATAAAATACTATTTAGTTTTATGGACTTCATTTTGTCTTTTCCTCTCAAAAATGGTTAATTTATGGATAGAACACACATCTTTCTTTCGAGGATTCTGCCACATGAAAAACCCCTATATCGGGAGTGATTTTTATCATACAAGAAAAGATAGCTTCACTCATCTTCATCTTCATTCGCAGTACTCACTTCTAGATGGGGCGATTCGTTTGGGAGATCTTTTTAAGAAGGCAAAAGAGTATGAAATGCCTGCGATCGCCTGTACCGATCATGGGAACATGTTTGGTGGAATTGATTTTTATACGAGGGCACTATCTTCAGGGATAAAACCTATTCTTGGTTCTGAGATTTATTTCACCCCTGGCTCAAGGCACGATCGGAGGGCCCCAAAAAATTTAAAAACACTTGATTCACAAGATGAGGTTGAGGGGAAGCACCAAATTCATCACCTTATCCTTCTCTGTAAAAATCTCACGGGATACAGAAATCTTTGTAAACTTCTCTCTAAGGCTTATCAGGAAGGTTTCTACTATAAACCCCGGGCAGATGTGGAACTACTGAGAGAATTCTCTGAGGGACTTATTGCGACCACGGCGTGCCTTAAAGGTGAAGTCGGCTATAACCTGTTCACTGGACAAGATGAGCGTGCCTATCAAGCTGCTATGAAGTTTCGCGAAATTTATCAGGATGATTTTTATCTTGAGATTCAAGAAAATGGAATTCCAGAGCAGGCAGATGTTAATAAGAAAATAATATCGTTTGCTAAAGAACACTCTATTCCTCTTGTTGCTACGAATGATTGTCACTATCTCACAAAGGAAGACGCTGCCGCTCAAGAAGTGCTGATGTGTGTTCAGACAGGGAAGACATTTGAAGATGAAAAGAGGATGAAGCTTAGTACGACTGAGTTTTATTTTAAATCCGCTCAAGAAATGCGTGAGGCCTTCCACTATGTGCCAGAGGCTTGTGATAATACTCTGAAAATCGCTGATTCTTGTAATCTTGAAATTCGTTGGCAAGATGAAAAAGGGAAGCAGATTTATCTACTTCCTAAGTTTGAAATTAAAACCCAAGAAACGGAGGAAGAGTTTTTCGCGAGACTCTCTCGAGAGGGTCTTGAAGAGCGTTTTAATGGACCTCACTTTAAGCACTTAGTTAATAAACCAAACTGGGAAACAGAATTAAAACCTCAATACCTAGAGCGACTTGAGGTGGAAGTTGGCCTCATTAAGCAAATGGGTTTCACTGGATATTTTCTTATCGTTTCGGACTTCATTGGATGGTCGAAAGCAAATGATATTCCTGTTGGTCCAGGCCGTGGTTCAGGAGCTGGTTCAATTGTCGCTTATGCCTTAAAAATCACCAACGTTGATCCAATTCCTTATAATCTCCTCTTTGAGCGATTTATAAACCCTGAGCGTATTTCAATGCCAGATTTCGATATCGATTTCTGCCAAGATAGACGCCAAGAGGTTATTGAGTATGTGACGAAAAAATATGGCGAGGAAAGAGTTGGGCAAATCATTACTTTCGGAACACTTTCGGCCAAGGCCGTTCTTAGAGATGTTTCTCGAGTTTTTGCTCTTCCTTATTCTGAAGCCGATGCGCTTGCAAAACTAGTTCCTGAGGAATTAGGAATTGAGCTTCAGGACGCGATTGATAAAGAACCAAAATTAAAAGAACTTGAAGACAATGATCCAAAGATCAGAAGAATTCTTTAAATCTCAAAAAGATTAGAGGGACTTAATCGACACGCCGGTATTCATGCAGCCGGAGTTATTATCACCAATGAACCTCTGGTTACTTATTGTCCATTATTTCGAGGGGCAAAGGGTGAGCAGGTTGTTCAGTTTGATAAAGATTTTTCAGAGAAAATTGGGCTCGTTAAATTCGACTTCTTGGGACTTAAAACACTCACCGTCATTTCCAATGCTTCAAAATTTATAAAAAGGGATTTAAAACCAGACTTCGATATTGAAGATATTGATATAAACGATCAGTCCGTCTACAGCATGATTTCTGAAGGTCAAACTGTGGGAGTCTTCCAGCTTGAATCAAGTGGGATGCAAGACTTATGTAAAAGAATTAAGCCAGGATCGATTGATGATATCACAGCGATTAATGCTCTCTATCGTCCCGGCCCGATGGGCTCAGGAATGCACCTAGAATTCGCTGAAATTAAAAATAAAATAAATGGAAAAACAGAACAATACTCTTTTGATGAACTCATACCAGTTTTAAAAGATACCTATGGAATTATCGTTTACCAAGAACAAGTGATGAACATCGCTCGTGTGGTTGCAGGTTATTCTCTTGGACAAGCGGATATGCTTAGACGTGCCATGGGGAAAAAGAAGGCCGAAGAGATGGCCATGCATAAAGAAATTTTCCGCAAAGGCGCCATTGAGCGTGGCTTTGATGAAGAAAAAGCGATTGCTCTTTTTGATCTCATGGAAAAGTTTGCTGAGTATGGATTTAATAAATCCCATGCAGTGGCCTATTCTGTCGTTGCCTACCAAACTGCTTTTCTAAAACGTTATTACCCATCTCAATTTTTTGCTGCATTACTTGGTACAGAGATTAACAATAAAGATAAAATCACGGCTTACATACAAGAGGCAAAAGAATTTGAAATTGATATCCTTCCACCAGATGTAAATGAATCACTCTGGCTCTTTAACGTTATAGGAAACACTATCCGATTTGGCTTGGGTGCTGTGAAGGGTGTGGGAGAAGGTGCTGTTGAAGAAATTGTTAAGGAAAGAACTGAGAATGGACCATTTAAGGGATTTGTTGATTTTTGTGAACGAGTGAATTTGAAGTCGGTGAATAAACGCGTATTAGAAGCACTCATTAAAGTTGGTGCTTTTGATGCTTGTGAAAAATACAATCGTAAAACTCTTCTTGATAACATGGAATTCATTGTAACCTTTGCGGAGAAAAAGCAAGAAGAGAAACTCATGGGGCAGACGTCACTTTTCGATATGGGGGACAGTTCTCCATCCACCGAGGATCAGCTCAATATTTCTGAGTCAGCAGAATTTGATGAAAAACAAAAACTATCTATGGAAGCTGAACTTCTCGGTATTTATGTATCAGGGCATCCACTGACTCGCTTTAAGGATATCATGGGGAAATTGACTTCCATGAATCTTGCTCAAATTCAGGAACTTCCTACGATTGCTCGCCCTGAAGGGTTCAATCCTCGTATGGGGGATGAGCATGATCCATCCAAGAGGAGTGTGGTTATCGCTGGTATGATTTCTGAATCAAAAGTTATCCTAACGAAGAAAGGGGATAAAATGGCATTTGTTACCATTGAGGATCTCAATGGGAAAATAGAATGCTTGTTTTTCCCTAAAGTTTTTGCAGAATTTCAGCAATTTTTGACCATGGATGAGCCTCTTATTATGAGTGGCTATGTGAATTTAAGTGAGGATGTGAAAAAATTCTTTCCTACGAAAGTTAGTCTTCTAAAGGACGAATCGGAGGATCGAGTGACTTCTGTTCGGGTCAATGTTCCGCTGAGGAATCTTCACTCTTATTCTATTCAGCAAATGAAGCAAATCCTTTTAAGTTACAGAGGTTCAGTTCCAATTCATTTTATCTTTGAAACTCCAGAAGGGAGAGCGCGTATGTTGCTGGATGAAAATTTTCTAGTGAGTCCTTCTCCTCAGATGGCGGCAAAGATTAATGAGCTTTTGAATTGTAATTCAGTATCATTTATCGTTGATGGAAAAATCGAGGAAGTTAGACAGTGAGGTTATTTTTTCTATTGTTCATCTTTTTTTCTCCCTCTCTATGGGCCCAACTGACAATTGAAAAAAAGATTGAGAAAAAAATTCTCGCAGAACAACAAGAAGCAAAAACAATTTTACTTCAAGATGCCATCATTTCGGTATTGCCTGAGCTAAGTAAAGAACTAGAAATAGATCTAAAATCATTCAATGAGATGATTGAGGAGAAGTTTAAATTTTACTTTCAATCATTTAAAGATCGCAAACTCACTGAAAAATTTGGAAAAAATTTTGCAACAGAGTTAACTGATGATCAAAAAAATGAATTTACGAGGGGCTTAGATTCTCAAAGAGAAGTTGAATTAAGAAGATTTACTCGCTACGAGTCGATTTTGGATAACTATTCATTTAAATCTTTGTCAAAGGATGAAGCTCAAGTCTGGAGCGCAACGGTCATCCTGAGTATTAACAAGGGAAAATTTCAAAAATTAAAAGATCGAATTTTCTCAAATGATTTAAAACTTTTTAATAAACTTTATCTGGTGGCAGAAATAAACCCAATCCATATGACATGGAAGGATCTTTCGCTTGAAACAGAAGAGCAGTTTTCAAATCCGATCGTTCAATCTTGGGTAAAATGGCTTAGTAATAAATCGATACATAACGTTGATCAAGTTGTTGAGTGTACAGAGAGGTGTCTTTCTGATTTTTATAATTGGGTTGAAGTTTCTCAAGATGAAGGAATGAAAATTAGTGAAGATCATTTAAATAATCTTTGGCTAAAGTTTTCTTTCAATGTAAGAAAAATTACTTTTCGTCCAAATATTGATGAATGGGAGCTGGAGTGGGATGGTAGTGCAGTTATTCTTGATGCTAATACAAAATTGATTATAGGGGCATATACGATCCCACTTGAAAGAAAAGTTTGGAGAGGCCTTGATCAAAAAGAGCTCAACTCTGAGCTCGCGAGCTCCATCTATAGATCTGGCTTAGATCCTTTAAATAAGAGTATTAAAAAAATTCAGGATTCTGAGAGATTTAACCGAGTGAGACGACTGGTTATTAAAGGACATCAACGACTTGGAGATGTTATTCAGTTGACTGAAATGCTCAAAAAGATGGGAGAAAAGATTCATCTTGAGCTTAGATTAGACTTTTTCGGTCTTGAAGAGGCCCATCTTTTATGTTTTTACCAGGGTGAGGAAAAATCATTTACTGATGTATTGTCACAACTAAAAGAGTTAAAATCTTCTCATCGGTACAAACTTCTAAATGATTCCACTGGGGTCCATCATCTTATAAGATTTGTAACTGAATAATAACAATTCAGGGATGAGTAATGCTCTTATTACGATTTTCATTTTTACCTATTTTTCTTTTTGTTTTTATCTTTTCCTCTTGTGCGCCCATTTCAAGAAGAAGACAAATTTCCCCTCAACGAGGTGGGACTGTTTCTGAATTTAGTCCCATTAGAAAAAAAATAGCTCTTCTGACTTTCTACAATGAGTCACCCATGGGTGGTGAGGACTTGGCCGTAACGGCAACGGAGGAGTTTAGAAGAGAAGTTTCTAAGTCGAAAGAATTTATTTTTGACCCCGAAGCAGAAAGTATTTTTGGAACTTCGAAAGAAATTTATGCTGGTGGTGGCATTAAGCTCGCACAGCTTGCCCGTAAGGCAAAGATGTCTGGGGTAAATATTGTCGTTTTTGGAAGAGTTAAAGAAGCAAGAGTAAGACAAAAAAGTGATGAGGTTGGTTTTGTCAGGAAGGTCAAATCTCTAGCGGAAACGATTGTTGAAATTAAAGTATATGATGTTTTAACAAACAAAGAATTATTTTCTGAAAGTGTTGATGGGAACATCACTGACGATAACTTAAAATTTTACAATATTGAGTCAGAAGAAAATTTTTCTTATCGACAGGAGCTCCTTCGTTATTCAATTAAAGTTGCTGTTAGAAAATTTGCTCCAAGAATTGTAAAAGTTGGATCTCGGCTTGAGTGGATGGGGAGAGTTGCAAAAATTATTGGCACAAGAATTTACATAAATGCGGGAAGAAATTCAGGAATCAACTTAGGGGATATTCTCAAAGTCATAACTGAAGGTCAGGAGATTTATGATCCTGAATCTGGTGCATTGATTGGGATGTCACAAGGTGAAGTCAAAGGAACCTTAGAGGTCATTGATTATTTTGGTCAAGATGGAGCAATATGTACTCTTCACTCTGGTGGATCGGTTACTGAGGGTGATTTTGTTCAACTTTATTAATGAATACACCAATTAGAAAACTTCCTTTTCTTGTTGTCTCATCATCTCCGTATATGAGAGGGATTCTTAAATTCGTTCTTGAAACTCTTCTTCATACTGATGTTTCGGAGTTGGAGTCTGAAGAGAAGGCCCTTTTGTTTTTAAAAAATCTCGATCCTGTTCCAAGCATGATTGTTTATGACTACACGCCAGATGCTTATCTTATTGAAGATTTTATTATTTACCTTAAAGAACACTCAAAAAAAGTAAGGATTGTGATACTGGTTGATGAAGTAAGGGCCGAGGGGAAAGATCTACTTAAAGATCAGCGCCACATGTTACTGATGGATAAGTCTCATCTTCCAATTGCTTTAGTTGAAGAAGCTAAAAAAATATTTGGTGATTCACCATTCATGAACGAGGAAAACTTTAGCCGAATTGATATTGATTTTTTGTCCATATTGGATGGCATTAATAAAAATCTTTTCCTCAAGCTTGGTCAGGATAACTTCGTAAAATTATTTCATGAGGATGATACAACCGATGTTCTTGATATGCAGAAGTATAAATCGAAGGGTTTTAATTATCTTTATCTAAGAAGAGAAACCTCTGATTGGGTCATCTCTCAAATTCAAAATCAAATTGAAATTTTTTTAAAGTCGAATAACTTTAGATTCGTTTTAAGGGGGCCGAGTGATACTCCCGAGAAAAGATTTGAACAAAAAATTTTGAGATTTGATGATGAAGTTCATATTGATAAAGAATTCAAAGACTCTGTAGAGAAGGCGATTGATAAAATTCGAAGCATCGTAGAAAAGGAACCGAAAGTTGATCAACTGTTGAATATTCTACGAGAAAAGAAGGATGATCTTTCCTTCTTTAACCAAAAGATGAGACTTACTTGTTTAATTTCATGCGTCCTAGCAAAAGAATTGGAATGGATCTCAAAAGTGACAATGGATAAACTCGTTTATGCATCAGTTTTGAGTGACATGACATTAGCGATGAAGCCTGAACTTTTAAGAATTAAAACGTTGGATGAGTTTGAGAAGATTAAATCGAATTTAACAGAAGAGGACCAAAATATTTTTTTGTCTCATCCTAAAGATGCAGCAAATCTCATAAAGAGATATTTTACAACGGCACCACCGGATACAGATGCCCTTGCTTATCAGCAACATGAGGCTCCAGATGGAGGAGGTTTTCCTTTGGGAGTGAGGGCGGATAAAATATCTCCTCTTTCGGCGCTCTTTATTGTCGCGACAGATTTTTCTTATTATTTTCTACTTGATGAAGAACCAACTGTAGATGAATTCATTTTACGTTCTAGTATCCGATATGATTTTGTGAATTTTAGAAAGGTTTTGAAAAGTTTAGAGAAAATAAAAAAAATTAAATCCAATTTTTAATTAAAAGGAGTGATTTCTATTTCATCATCACTCCCATTTTTAAAATTAATTTTTCTTTTCTTCTCTTCTCTTTTGTCTCGATTCTTTCATCGTCTTTCTGTGTGCTTTCATCTTTTCACGGCAAGCCTTTAGTGCGTTTTCATCAGTCGCGGCAGTAACACAGGTTTTTGTTTCGTTGATGAATGATAATCTTTTCTCAATGCCCTCAAGTGCCTTTGCCTTTTTTTCCTCAAATGTTTTTCCTTCCATTCCGTCATGTTTATCCGCTAAAGCAGAGAATGACATAAAAAAAATACTACATAAAACTAATGCTTTCATTTTAGCTCCTCATTTAATTGAATTTGGTAAGTGTAAGCTAGACTGAATGATAGTCAATAGGGTCTGGAATTCCTGCTTCTCTAAAGCCACGAAGGCGTAATGAGCAAGAATCGCATACTCCACAGGCCGTCTTGCTGTTCTTATAACATGACCAACTTAGATGGAAGGGGACTTTTAGATCTATTCCTTTCTTAACAATTTCTTTTTTCTTTAGACTAATCACTGGAGTTAGAATCTCAATGTTAAGCGCTTTCGTTCCTTCTTTGATTAATTGATTGAAGGCCTTATAGTAATTTGGTCTGCAGTCAGGATATCCTGGGGAGTCTTCATCGTTTGCTCCAATATAAAGTTTTGTTGCTCCTACAACCTCTGCCCATGAAACTGCAAGAGAGAGGATAATAGAATTTCGGAAGGGGACATAGGAATCTGGAATGCCTTTCGATTCGCCTTGGAATGTTTTGACTTCAATACGATCATCTGTCAGAGAACTTCCGCCTATTTGTCTAAGAAAGGTCATGTCAATAATTTTACAATGACTGGCATCAATCTTGTAAAAGCGAGCAATCTCCTCAAATGCTTGTCTTTCTCTTTCAGAAGTTTTTTGTCCGTAATTAAGATGAAGAAAATAAATCTCTTGGTGATTTTTTACCGCCTCGCCGACGCACACGAGTGAATCCATTCCTCCGCTTAATAAGACAATGGCTGTTTCCATTAGACCCTCTCGCAAATTTCTTTTATTTTAGCTTCGATTACATTGACTCTCATAGAGGCATTTTTCTTTTTTTCGGAGAGCTCTCCAGTCGTCTCTCTGACCATCGTGTAAAATTTTATTTTTGGCTCTGTACCTGAAGGCCTTAGGAATAATTTATTCCCTGATGAAAAAGTAAAACTTAGAACATTACTTTTTGGAAGAGTAATTTGTTTTGTGACTTTAGTTTTTAAATTAATTGCCTTCGATTCTTCGTAGTCTTCTTTCTCTACAATCTCTTCTCCGGCAAAATGTGTTTCAGGGTAATTTCTAAAATAGTCCATAATTCGCTGGATCTTCTGCGCTCCCTGAATACCCTCGTAGTCATTTGAAACAAGTGACTCATAATAGAATCCAAACTCACGATATATTTCATCTAGTGCATCGATAAGAGTCATGCCCTTGAGTTTAAAGTAAAGAGCAACTTCAGACATTAAGGCCATGGAGCTGACACCATCTTTATCTCGAGATTCATTATGTGGCATATAGCCAAAGGACTCTTCACTAGCGAAAATGAAATGATATTTCGACTTTTGTTCCTCAAGATCTCGAATGAGTCCTGCCATCCACTTAAACCCCGTCAAAGTATCAAGAACAGTTCCACCAAAACGTTCAACGATCGCGTTCTGGATAGGAGAGGTCACAATCGATTTTATCACGAGTGCATTTTCTGGGAGTAATTTTTTTTCAGCTTTTGATTTAAAAACGTAATAAATCATTAAGGCGCCAATTTGGTTTCCATTGAGGAACTTCGCTTCACCATGATGATTAAGTGCAACCCCTAAGCGATCTCCATCTGGATCAGTTCCAAACACAATATCAAACTTATTTTTCATCATGTAATCAACGGCCATAGCGAGGGCCTTTGGGTCCTCAGGATTCGGCGATTTTACTGTGGGAAAATTTCCATTTGGTTTTGCTTGCTCTGGTATTGAATAGAAATTTTTTAGACCAATTCTTTTTGCAGTGACCTCGCAGGGAATTTCTGCAGACCCATGGAGAGCTGTATAAACGACCCCGAGTCTATGTCCGTGGTCTTGGCACAGTCGCATGTCCTGAATCACCTTTTGTTCAATAACTTCATAAAAAGCATTATCAACTTTCTCATCAGTCCAAGAAGCGAGACCCACTTTTGTAGCTTCATGAAAATCCATATACTTTACATCGGTCCAATTAGTGAGTGTGTTGTAACTAGTAATAATTTCTTTATCGACTGGTGGAACGACCTGTGCCCCATCATTCCAAAACGCCTTAAATCCATTATAGATGGGTGGATTATGTGATGCCGTGATCATCACTCCACATTTGGCCTTGTAGTATCTGACTGCGAAAGAAAGCATCGGGGTAGGTGTTAGGGAATTAAAAAGATAGGCCTTTATGCCATTGGCGGCAAAAACTCCGGCCACTTCCATCGCAAATTCTTTTGAATGATTTCTTGAATCATAGGAAACTACTGCACTTCCACTTCCAAAATGTTTGATCACATTATTTGCCAGGGCCTGGGTGGCACGACGAACATTGTATTTATTCATCCGATTTCGGCCCATTCCCATGGGAGCTCTAAGACCTCCTGTCCCGAATTCCAAATCTCGATGAAATCTTTCATTAAGCTCGTTTTCATTTTTTGATGAGTCAGAAAGAAGATCCGCAATTTCTTTTCTGTCATTTTCAAGGAAGTAGGGATTTTCTGCCCATTCTTTTGCTATCTGAATTATTTTTTGATCCATAAAAATGTCCTTAAAATTTGATTTAATCCAAGTTACGAACCAAGTGTATAAATGTCAAAAATAACTCG